>JAANCK010169712.1_pt1 | contig 13880 bp, 14 predicted proteins | sample 7277841 | NCBI WGS metagenome assembly JAANCK01 (sample SAMN14222788, study PRJNA588281) | permafrost metagenome | isolation source: Arctic cryosol methane SIP | place: Canada:Nunavut | collected 2015-07 | reverse complement strand
GGCGAGCGCTCCGTGGGCGAGCTCGAGCGCGCGGTGGGCTTGAGCCAGTCCGGAATCTCCCAGCACCTCGCGGTGCTGCGGCGCGAGTCGGTGGTGACGAGCCGGCGCGTGCGCCAGACGGTGTTCTACTCCCTCGGGAGCGCCGACGTCGTCACACTCATGGCCACCCTGCACACGATCTTCTGCAGCAAGGTGGCGCGGGCCACGCTCGAGGCGGCATAGCGCCGCGCCCTTACGGCCCGCCGCGCTCGACCGCGACGGTGTTGTCATCGGGGCGGCGGTCCACCAGCTTCACCACCGGGTCGATCCCGGCCCGCACCGGCTTGCCCGAGACCTCGATCGCGAACGTGCTCTCGCCCGAGGCCACGCGATGCTTCTTCAGGTACAGGGGCGCGTCGTCCGCGCCCAGCACGCCGATGTCGATCCAGTCGTTCATCGGCACCTCCTTCTGGGTCCCGTTCTCGTCGGCCCGCAGCTTCTTCGCCGCGACCTTGAGCGTCACCTCGTAGCGGCCCCCTCCCAGCTCGCGATAGGTGGCGGACTCCGCGCGGTTCTCGTAGAGCGTGATGGTCTCGAAGAGGTCGGCGATGAGGTACTGGTAGTCGGGCGGCGTCACGGCGCGGAACTCCGCGAGCAGGTCGCGCGAAGTGGGGTACGGCGGGCCGCGGTACGCCCATTTCTTCAGGAACGCGGCGAGCGCGCGATCCACCGCGTCTTCCCCGATGTAGTCCTGCAGCGCGTACATCGCGAGGCTGCCCTTGCGGTAGTGGATGTACGGCTGGTTCTCGTTGCGGTAGAGGGGCAGCTCCTTCTTTCTCTCGGTGCCGCGCCCCAGGAGGTAGGAGTCGAGCTCGTACTTGAGGAAGCGCTTCATCTTCGCATCTCCGTACTTGCGCTTCATCACCATGAGCGCGGAATACTGGGCGAGGGTCTCCGAGAGCATCGTCGCCCCCTGAACGTTGGCGCCCACCACCTGGTGCGCCCACCACTGGTGCGCCACCTCGTGCGCCGTCACGTAGTAGGGATAGTCGATGTCCTTCGGGTCCTTGGGATCCACCTTGGCGATGAATCCGATGCCTTCGGAGAACGGGATCGTGTTGGGGAAGGACTGCGCGAAAGCCGCGTAGCGCGGGAACTCGAGGATGCGCAACTGGTGGTGCTGGTAGGGGCTGAAGTGGGCCGTGTAGTAGTCGAGCGCGTCCCGCGCACCCGCCATCATGCGGTCCAGGTCGTACTCGTGGCCGGGCTGGTAGTAGATCTCGATCGGGACGTCGCCGTTCGGCCCGTGCCAGGCATCGCGCTTCTCGGCGTAGCGGGCGGACAGGAACGCGTAGAAATCGAGGATCGGGACATCCATCTTGTAATGGAAATGGCGCCGACCGCCTTCCACCCACTCCTTCTGGAGGTATCCCGGCGCCAGCGCGACCTGGTCCTCGGAGGTCGTCACCGTGGCATCGAAGTCGATCCAGTCCCCGTCGCTCGAGATGTAGTTGCGCTGCCGGGCGGCCGCGTCGTCCAGGTCGTGCATGCGCTCCTTGGGGGCGAGGCCGTGCTTCTTGCGATCGCGGTCCCGGACCAGCTCCGCGCCCTCCTGGTACCCGATGAGGGGCAGGAGCTGGCTGTTCACGAACGTGCCGTTGTCCAGCACGATCATGCTCGCGCCCGCGTTGGTGAAGCCGGGCGGCGGGTACTCGAGGTCGAAGTCGAGGGTCATGTCCTGGCCCGGCTCGAGGGGATGCTCGAGCGCGTAGCGCTTCCATCGCAGGTCGGGGCGCGATTCGACGAGCCGCATCGGCACGCTCCCGGCGAGCTTGCGCACCCGGGCCTGCTCGGAAATGTTGACGAAGAGCTCCGGGATCGCCCCGCCGCTCTTGTTCTTCAACGTGTACGTTCCCCGGAAGCGCACGCGGTGCTCGCGGGGAAAGAGATCGACATCCACGCGCACCGCGACCACCTTCGGCTGCGCCCGGGCGAGGAGCGGCTTGTACGCTTTCTCGTACTGGGCCCGGAGCTCCTCCTGCTCGAACTCCGTGCGATAGGGATTGAGCACGTTGGTGTTGTAGTAGATCCACGCGCCCGTCGCGATGAATACCATCGCCGCCAGCGTCGCGGTGAGCCCGAGGGGGCCCGTCCAGCGTCCCTTCGCGATGCGCACGCGCACGCCCCAGTCGGTATCGGCGCCGCGCACCCAGAAGAGCCGCGCCACCACCAGCAGCAGCACGCTCGCCGCCGCCCAGTAGAGCTGGAACCAGCGCACGGGCCCCAGGAGGTGCCCGTAGCCGTTCATGTCGGAGTACATGACGCTGGGCACGGCGCCGAAGTGGTAGAGCAGGAGGTCGTAGCCGAAGGCGCCGGCCATGGACTCCACCAGGTAGTAGAGCACCACGAGGAAGTGGCCCAGGTACTTGTGGTTCACCACCGAGTGGATCGTGAGCGCCAGCGCGGCGATCATCCAGTACTCGGGAAGCTGCAGCAGAAAGAGGCGGAAGAAGTACTGCCCGAGCTCCAGGTGGGTGTAGCCGCTCGCGAGCTGGATCATGACGCCGCACACGAGCACCACTACCTGCAGCAGCACCTGCATCGCCATCAGCGTCGCGAGCTTGGCGATGAACGGCAGCCAGCTCGGCGTGGGAAGGCTGTCGGCGATGAGGGCCATGCGCGCATCGCGCTCGCGCCACACGAGCTCGCCCGCGTAGAACGCGGTGATGATGAGCATGAACAGGCCGAAGGTCCCGGAGGCGAAGTCGAGCACCTGGTAGGTCACCGGGTAGGTGTTGGTCCCGTAGAGGCTGCCCACCACGCGTGCGTTGGCGAGGATGAAGAGCGCGCCGGTGAGGACGATCACCAGGAAGTAGACGTTCTTCACCGTCTCCCGCAGGTAGAGCGCGACGAGGCCCGGCAATTGCCGCAGGAAAGCGATCGCCCGGGTGTCGAGGAGCACTTGCGGAAGCACGACGGAAGCGCCGGGCGCGGCGGCGCTGTCCTCGCGTGGGCTCGCATCCGTACGCGCCTTGCGCTCCGGCGCGGCGAAGCTCATGCGGAAGCGGGCGTAGCAGAAGCCGAAGACGACGGCGCCCACGGCGAGCCAGAGCGCGCGGTTCCAGGCGAGCTCGCCGGAAAAGGGGATCAGGCGCACGTTCTTCTCGGCAGGGCTCCAATAGCGCGTCACCAGGCCCAGCGCCGTGGACCCGATGGGATCGATCAGCGCCGCGAAGGTGCGATTGTCGATGTCGCGAATGAGCCGCAGTGCCACGAGGTAGCCCACCAGCACCACGACGCCGGCGATGTACACCGGGAGCATCCGGCGTGCGAGCGCGGCCAGCCCGAAGAAGCAGGCGCCGAGGAAGAGGATGTTGGGCAGCAGCATCACCAGGTACGGCTGCACGAACGCGGCGAACGACCACGGGCCGATGCGGGTCGCGTCCACGCCCGGCCAATGGGTGCCCACGAGCACGCCGAACGCGATGCCGAGGAAGATCACCACCAGGATCGCGACCGCGCCCAGGTAGCGCCCGGCGAAATAGTCGCGCTTGCCGATCGGGCTCGTGAAGAAGAAATGGAAGGTCTGGTACTCGAAGTCCTGCTGGATCGCGCGCCCCATGAACGCCGCCACCGTGACCACGCCGAGCAGCCCCAGCACGGTGATGGTCTGGGCGAGGGCGTAGGGCGCGTTGATGTAGACCTTGTCGGAGCCGAAGACGACGTTGGCCGAGGCGAACGCCCCTCCTGCGGCCGCCATCCAGAGGGCCGCGAGCGCGGCGAAGACCACGAAGTAGACGTACGTCGACAGGCGCCGCAGCTTCGTCCTGAACTCGAACCACGCGATGGCGAGCACGATGGGGTCTCAGGCGGGCGCGGGCGCGGGCTCGAGGTGCCCCGCCACGGCGCTGAAGTACACGTCCTCCAGCTCGGGCTCCACCGCCTCGAAGCCCGGCGCGGGGAGCGCCTCGGAGTAGACACGCACCACCGTGCGGCCCGACTGCAGGCGCGTGGAGATCACCGGCAGGCTCGCCTGCACCCCGGCGAGGGCGTCGCGGTCCACGACCCGGCGCCAGATCCTTCCCGCGAGCTTCTCCACGGCGCTGCGGGGCTCGCCGGCGAGCAGCACCCGCCCCTTGCTGATCACCGCGAAGCGGGGGCACAGGTCCGCCACGTCGTCGACGATGTGGGTGGAGAGGATCACGATCACGTCGTGGCCGATGTCGGCGAGCAGGTTGTGGAACCGCACGCGCTCCTCCGGATCGAGCCCCGCCGTGGGTTCGTCCACTATGATGAGCTTGGGATTGCCGATGAGCGCCTGGGCGATGCCGAAGCGCTGGCGCATGCCCCCGGAGAAACCGCCCAGCTTCTGCTTGCGCACGGCCGCGAGGTTGGTGCGCTCGAGCAGCGCCTCGACCGTGGCCTTGCGGGCGCGCGCGTCGGTCACGCCCTTCAGGCGCGCGAAGTGGTCGAGCATCTCCTGGGCGCTCACCTTGGGATAGACGCCGAATTCCTGCGGCAGGTAGCCCAGCAGCAGCCGGACGCGGTCCTTGTCGCGCAGCACGTCGATGTCGTCGAGCATGGCGCTGCCGCTATCGGCTTCCTGCAGGGTGGCGAGCGTGCGCATGAGCGTGGACTTGCCCGCCCCGTTGGGTCCCAGCAGCCCGAACATGCCGGGCGCGATGGTGAGGGACACGCGGTCGAGGGCCTGCACGCCGCCGGCGTAGCGCTTGGAAAGATCGCGGATCACGAGCTGCATCGGGATTCTCCTTCAGGCTTCGGCGCCGCGGCGCAGCTGCGCGTCGGTCCGCCGGTGCTGCATGAGGCTCGCACGCAAGTCGTCCACTTTGCGGTGCAGCTGCTGGATCGCGAACTCGGCCTTGATGTTCACGCGGAAGTCCTGGTCGGCCTGGAGCCGGTCCTTCGACGCCTGGCGGTTCTGGCTCATCATGATGATGGGCGCCTGGAGCGCGGCGATGCACGACAGGATGAGGTTGAGGAAGATGAAAGGATACGGATCCGGCGGGTGGGTGAAGAGCGCGACGCTGTTCACGATCATCCAGGCGAAGAGAAGCACGCCGAAGCAGATGATGAAGGTCCACGAGCCGCCGAAGCGCGCCACCACGTCGGCCACCTTCTCGCCCAGGGTCATGCGCTCCGCCACGAGGTCGTTCACGTTGCGGATCTGCAGGCGCGAGAGCAGCTCGTCGGCGCCGCGCAGCCGCTGGATGATGACGCCCATGAAATGGCGCGCCGCGGCGGGATGGCGGTCGACGAGGGAGGCCACCACCGCGAGCGGCAGGCAGAGCAGGGTCGTCGCCGAGGTGGCGCGGGCGCTCGCCGTGCGGCGCTGGTTGTCGAACACCGCGAGCTCGCCGAAGAAGGAACCCGCCTCGAAGCTCGCGAGGATGATCTCCTCGCCCTGCCCCGGCAGCACCACGTCCACGCCGCCGTTCTCCACCACGTACAGGAATTCGGGCACGTCGCCCTGGGTGAAGATGGGCTCGCCCGGCTCGTAGATGCGCCGCTGGGAAGCGGAGGCGAGCACCGCCACCTGCTCCGGCGGCATCTGGCTGAACAGGGGCACATCCTCGATCGCATCGGTGTCGCTCATGCGTGCCTCCCTTGCGCACAGGGGGACTTCCCGAGCGACACTGTATCAAAGGAACCCGCCGGATCCTCCGGGGAGGATCCAGCGAGCAAGGGGGACGGGTTCTCCGGCCCGAAGGCCGGAATCGCGGGACGGGCCCGCGAACGACGGCGCGCTAGAAGCGCCGGGCGTATTGCACGCCGATGGAATACTCGTGCATCTGGATCTTTTCCTGCATCGCGAGCCCCGGCGAGAACGCGTTGAAGAGGCTCGGGGCCGTCACGTCGTTGCTGAAGGCATACATCCCGGCCAGGGTGATCGCGCTGTCGCGGTCCTGGTTCCAGGTCGCGCCCACGGTGATGTGCTGGCGGACCACGCCGGGAGCGAGGATGTTGAAGGTGACGTCCCCGGGCTTGATGGGGTTGTCGCTCACGTTATATCCGGCGCGCACCGTGAGGCCCGGGTTGACCTTGTACTGGAAGCCCAGCTTCCACACGTCGATGTCGCGCCAGCCGAAGCCCGCGCCGCCCGAGCCCCCCAGGCACGCCGAGGACACGCCCGCGCCGCACATGAGCACGAGGCTGCTCGCGTTGCTCACCGACTTCGAGTCGCTGTAGTTGATGCGCTCGTAGTCGAGGGCGACCTGGAATTGCTCCGTCGGATCGAACGCGATGCCCACGCCCCAGTGGGACGGGATGTCGAAGCCGCCCGACTCGGCGAAGAGGCCCTTGTACTTGTCGAACTCGCCCATGCTCATCTTGGTGGCGTAGGAGACGCCCACGGCGAACTGGGGCGAGAGCCGCCCGTAATAGCCCACGCGCGCCCCGAACCCGGTCGAGTTGGCGTAGCCCCGGTTGGACACGTTGCCCGGGGAAGTCGAGAAGCCGGGATTGTCGAACGCCTGCACGCCCTCGGCCTTGAAGCGCTGGTAGGCGAAGAGCGGGGCGATGCCGACGGAATGCCCGGGCGCGAATTGGTAGGCGACGCTGGGGGCCACGATCAGCTGGATCAGGTCCACGCCCAGACGGCCGCTGCCGCACAGCAGGTTGTAGCTCGCCTGCCCGGGGTTGAAGAGCTGGCAGGCGCTTTGCGCCGGGATCTGCCCGCCGGGATAGTCGGTGTTCATGCCGCCGTTGCCGTACACCGTGAGGCCGTAGGACATGTTGGCGTTGGCCATGCGGTTGTACGCGAACTCGGGCACGGCGAAATAGTTGCTGTCGCTGTCGGCCTTGCCGTTGAGGCCGGCCTGGGCCGGGGCGTCGGTGCGCTCGGCGCTGCGATGGGGACTGAAGAGGTCGACTCCCAGCTCCCAGCGGTTGCCGGCGAAGACCATGGTGGCGGGGTTGTTGGCAGCGCCGAAGGCCGAATCGGTGACCGCGATCGACGCGCCTCCCATGCCCTTGGCGACCAGGCCGTAGCCGTGGGAGAAATATCCGTCCGTGGCATGCGCGACGAACGGAACCGCCGCGGCGAGCGCGACGATCAGCTTCTTCTTCATCTGGGTGCTCCTCCTGAATGTATGTGGCTCATATGAACAGGCTCACGTCCGCGTCCCGCGCCATGGGCAGGAAGGAAGCGGCACCGACGTAATCGGAAACCTCGGGAATGAACTGGTCGCGGGAATAGCCGAAGAGGTCGACGGTCATCTGGCAGCCGATCAGCTTCACGCCCGCCTCGACGCAGGCATCCCTCAGCTCGGCGACTTCCGCGACACCCTTGTTGTGGATCGTCATCTTCATCATGGAAGTGGCGAACGCCTCGAAACCGGGGATCGAAGCCTGCACGATGTTCGGGATGTTCCACTGGATCGACTTGAACCAGTCGGGGCCGAAGGGCATCTTCATCGGCATCGCCGGGTTGCCGAGCGGGCTCACGTGCAGGGGCGAGAGGTCCTTCTTCAGCAGCTCCAGCCCGTAGAAGGTGAAGAAGATCGCCACGTTCCAGCCCAGCGCGGCGGCGGTGGAGGCGAGGATGAAGGGCGGATAGGCCCAGTCGAGGGTGCCCTTGGTCGCGATGAGGGTCATCGAGGGCGTCCTCGATTCCTTCAACGCGGCGAGCTTCGCTTCGAGCCGCTCGTCGAGGACCGCGTCGACGCGTTCGCGCACCATGCGCTCGATCGTGGCCGAATCGACCAGTGCGGAAACCGGGTTGTCGCCCATGTTCACCCTCCTCCAAGAGGACGTCGTGCTGTCCGTCGGCCATGCCCCAGCTTCGATGGTGCACGGGTAGCGCGACGTCGGCTTGATCGGGCGCAAGCCTGGTCCATCGCGCTGCCGCGCATCGTAATACTCTCGGGGGGTATATGCAAGATTGCTGATGGACGATGCTACCGATACCCCTTTGGGTATAGCATGCCGCCTTCCTTCCGGCCCCGAGAAAGCCCGCGCGCGATGTCCCATCCTTCCCTGCACGATTCCGAGTCGCGGTCGGCGATCGAGGCGCGGCTCGCCCGCGTCGAGGGCCAGGTCCGGGGCATCCGGCGCATGATCGGCGAGGATCAGGCGTGCGAGGACATCGCGCTGCAGCTCGCCGCCGCGCGCAAGGCCCTCGACCGCGTGTTCTACGAGATGGTGTCGTGCATGATCCGCATGGAGGCGCCGGGCAACGCCGCCGCCCGCACCGAGCACGCGAAGAAGATCGCGGAGCTGCTGTCGCGGTTCGGTTGAGGCAATGCCCCCATGAAGATCTGCATCGTCTCCGACAGCCACGATCGTGCCGACCCGCTCGCGCAGGCCGTGCGCGAGGCCAAGGCGCTCGGCGCCGAGGCCGTGATCCATTGCGGCGACTTGATCGGCGCCCAGACCATCAAGCCGGCGCTCGCCCAGGGCCTGCCGGTGCACGCCATCCACGGCAACAACCTGGGCGATGCGCAGGCCATGCATTTCCAGTCGCGCATGAGCAACGGGCAGCTCCAGTACCACGGCCCCGAGGCGCGCATCGAGCTGGGCGGCCGGCGGATCGTGGTGGTGCACTACGACCACCACGGCTACGCGTTCGCCTGCACCGGGGAATGGGAGCTGGTGTGCTGCGGGCACTCCCACAAGGCCGAGGCCCGCAAGGTCGCCAACGTGAAGGGAGGCGAGTCCTGGCTGGTCAACCCCGGGACGGTGGCGGGCCTGTCCGCCCCGGCCACCTGGATGCTGGGAGACCTCGCGGCCATGCGCTTCGAGGTTCATACGCTGAATCTATAGCCGCATAGTCGTAATTTTATGCGGCCCTGTATGCCGACTCGTAGAATCCCCGGTCACGGAGGATCGCATGTTCACAAACAACCCTTTCGCGTCGGCGGCGCAGCTCCTTCCCGCCGGATTCATGAAGTGGTACCTGGTCCTGATGGTCCTGGCGGTCATCGTCGGCACGCTTCTCGACATGGCCCACAAGGGCAGCGCCACTTACTTCTTCAACAACTGGCGCAAGCCGAAGGCCAAGGGCGCCCGGCAGCTGGGCGGCGGCGAGCTCGTCTCGATCGCGGCCGGGACCGTCCTCGTGGACGTGATGACTTCCGGCGAGTTCTGCAACCCGCGCCGGCGGCTCGCGCACCTGCTGACCATGTACGGGTTCGTGATCTACCTCGTCACCACGGCGATCATGGTGTTCGGCGATCCCGCCGGGGAAATCGTCCCGCTTCTCTGGTGGATCGGCGGCCTCATGGTCTGCCTCGGGGGCTACTGGTTCTGGTTCTTCATCCGCGTGGACGTCGCCGCCGAGGGCCATTCGCCGTTCCGGTTCGTGCAGGCCGACATCTTCATCGTCTCGCTGGTCGCGAGTGTCACGCTCGGCCTCGTCTGGGCCGGGACGGGCGGCGGGGTGGGCTTGTTCTTCGGCCTGTACCTGCTCGCCACCACGGTGCTCTTCGGCTCGGTGTTCTGGTCGAAGTTCGCCCACATGTTCTTCAAGCCGGCGGCAGCCTTCGAGAAGCGAGTCACCCGGGCCGACGGCACGGCGGAGAACCTGCCGACCCAGACCCGTGACGATCCCGAGCAGCAAAGACGGCACTCCATGGAACTGTTGCGGGACGCTCCGATGGACATGGGACTCGGCATCAAGCGCGACGCGCCCCGCCACTACTAGAAAACAGGAGCCGACTTATGCCTACCTTCGTGTACATGACGAGGTGCGACGGATGCGGACACTGCGTCGACATCTGTCCCTCGGACATCATGCACATCGACCCGACCTATCGCCGGGCGTACAACATCGAACCGAACATGTGCTGGGAGTGCTACTCCTGCGTGAAGGCCTGCCCCCAGCATGCGATCGATGTGCGCGGGTATGCCGATTTCGCCCCGCTCGGCCACAGCGTCCGGGTCGACCGCGACGAGCGCAAGGGCACGATCGCCTGGAGGATCAAGTTCCGGGACGGCACGGAAAAGAACTTCCTGTCGCCCATCACCACGAAGCCCTGGGGGACGGCGATCCCCAAGCTCGCGGATGCTCCCGCCCCCAGCAAAGAGATGCGCGGCGGCGAGCTCCTGTACAGCGAGCCGAAATACATCCGCATGGATGAGGGCGGCCTGCGCTCGCTCAAGGACGCCGGCCTCAAGCTGAAGAAAGGCGTGTACTACTAATGGCCTACAACACGATCGTCGAAGATGGCATCGACATCCTGGTCGTCGGTGCGGGACTTGGCGGCACGGGTGCCGCTTGGGAAGCGAGATTCTGGGGCCGGGACAAGAAGATCGTCATTGCCGAGAAGGCCAATATCGATCGCTCCGGAGCGGTCGCCCAGGGCCTGTACGCCATCAACTGCTATATGGGCACGCGCTGGGGCGAGAATAACCCCGAGGACCATGTCCGCTACGCTCGCATCGACCTGATGGGGATGGTGCGCGAAGACCTGCTGTTCGACATGGCCCGTCACGTCGACTCCACGGTGCACCAGTTCGAGGAGTGGGGCCTGCCCATCATGAAGGACCCGAAGACCGGTCGCTACATGCGCGAAGGGCGATGGCAGATCATGATCCATGGCGAGTCCTACAAGCCCATCGTGGCCGAGGCCGCCAAGAAATCGGCGGACAAGGTCTTCAACCGCATCTGCGTCACCCACCTGCTGATGGATGAAAGCAAGCCGAACCGGGTCGCCGGTGCCGTCGGCTTCAACGTCCGCACGGGCAACTACCACGTCTTCAAGGCGAAGACCGTGATCTGCGGGGCGGGCGGCGCCTCCAACATCTTCAAGCCGCGCTCGACGGGCGAAGGGGCCGGCCGCACCTGGTATGCGCCCTGGTCGTCCGCGTCCGCCTACGGCCTCATGATCGACGCCGGCGCCAAGATGACGCAGATGGAAAACCGCATCGTGCTGGCGCGCTTCAAGGACGGCTATGGCCCGGTCGGCGCGTACTTCCTGCACCTCAAGACCTATACGCAAAACGCCCTGGGCGAAGAATACGAATCCAAGTGGTTCCCCGCGTTGCAGAAAATGGTCGGCAAGGAATATCTCGATCCAGAAGCCTCGCACCTGACCCATCGGCCGATCCCGACCTGCTTGCGCAACCATTGCATCATCAGCGAGGTGAATGCCGGCCGCGGCCCCATCCACATGGTGACCATGAAAGCCTTCCAGGATCCTCACCTGGAAGAGGTCGGCTGGGAAAACTTCCTCGGCATGACCGTCGGCCAGGCGGTTCTGTGGGCCGCCACCGATGTCGATCCCAAGAACGAGAATCCCGAGCTGACCACCTCCGAGCCCTATGTGATGGGCTCCCACGCGACCGGGTCGGGTGCCTGGTGCTCGGGTCCCGAGGACGTTTCCCCGCCCGAGTATTTCTGGGGCTACAACCGCATGACGACGGTCGAAGGCCTGTTCGGCGCCGGGGATGCGGTCGGCGGCACGCCGCACGCCTTCTCATCCGGCTCGTTCACCGAAGGCCGTCTCGCCGCGAAGGCCGCCTGCAAGTACATCGACGACGGAAAGGGCGAAGGCATCGTCGTATCCGCCGCGCAGATCGAGCGCCGCAGGAAGGAGATCTACAAGCCTCTCGAGCACTACCGGCTCTACCGCAATGCGATCGTGGCGGGGACGGTCAACCCGCACTACATCAATCCCCAGCAGGGCCTCGACCGGCTGCAGAAGCTCATGGACGAGTATTGCGGCGGCTATACCGTCAGCTACATGACCAACGAGAAGCTCCTGAATATCTGCCTCAAGAAGCTGAAGCTCATGGAGGAAGATCTCCAGAGCCTGGCCGCGAAGGACCTTCACGAGTTGCTGCGCGCATGGGAGCTCATGCACCGTCACCGGGCGGCAGAGTGCGTCACGCAACACACGCTCTTCCGCAAGGAGACGCGCTGGCCGGGCTACTACTACCGGGGCGACGCCATGAAGGTGGACGACGAGAACTGGCACGTGCTGACGGTCTCCCGTCGCGATCCGGTCAGCGGCGAATACACCATGGAGAAGGCGCCTTGCTATCACCTGGTTGGGGACGAGGACGCGCCGAAGGCAGAAGCCAGCGTTGAACATCATTGAAAGGACCGACGAGGAGATACGGGCCATGGCCGACCCCCTGTGGCGCGATCTCCTCAGGCACTCCAACGAAGGCAAGTACGGAGAGTTCGTAGCCAAGTTCGCCAGATCCTTCGCCCTTGCCATGAATCAAGTCACGGTGAATCACCAGTTCGCAAATAGCGAGCTGGCCAGGAACCTCGCTGAAGATGCCGACTATCTCGGCGTCATCCGCCGGGGCGAACATGTGACGGTTCTCTACCGCCAACGCAGCACCAAGAAGCCGGGCGAATGGCTCGGCAGGCTGGTCCTCGGCTACGAAGATGGCGAGGTCAGGATCTTCGCGGCGTCCATCTTCTGATGGGCGCGCGGCGAGACTCCCTCTCCCTTGGGCAGAGGGCCGGGGAGAGGGTCAAAATTGACATGAGTGAAACGGTCCAGGACGGCAAGTTGGTCGAGCTCACCTACAAGGTGACCGACAAGAAATCGGGTCACGTCCTCACCTGCGTCGAATTCCCATTGGGCTATATTCACGGACACAATGAAATCCTGGCCCCCTCCGTCCATATGGCGCTGGAGGGCAAGTCCGCCGGCGATGTCATCGAAGTGCCGATCGACGGCAATCGCATCTTCGGCCCGAGAGACGAGTCGCTCGTCTTCACCGATCGCATCGAGAACGTCCCCGAGGATTACCGGAGAATCGGCAACTCCATCCTCATGGAAAACGACAAGGGCCAGACCCGCAGCTTCATCGTGACGCGGATGGACGACAAGACACTGACGGTCGACGGCAACAATCCGCTTTGCGGCAGGGAGGTCGTCTTCAGGCTCGAGATCCGGACGGTGCGCGACGCCACCGCCGAGGAGATGAAAGCCGGGGGAGCGATCGGCGCGGAGCCGAATATCGACCCGGCACTCATGAGACCGGTTTGACTTCACGGATAAGGGAGGACCGATGAGCGAGCAAAAACCCATCACCAAGGTTCCTGACGGCCATACGCGCTTCTATACGACGCGCCAGATGGCGCCGAACGAAAAGGGGTATGTGGGCTACGAAACCGTCTGGAAGCCGTTCCAGAAGGAAGCCGAATACAAGACGCCGAAGAAGCCGTAGGCGTCGTGCCGCGGCGTAGACGGCCAGCGGTATGCACGTGTTGACACATCCTGGCTCGCTTGGCTCGGCATCCGCCTCGTGAGGGAGCAGCTTCCCTCTCGGATGCCCTGGCGGAATCACTGGAATCGGAACTCGAGACGCGAGGCGATCTCGCGCTCGTCGGCGCCGGCTCGTAGGTCCATGCTCGCCCGACGGATCTCGTGGTGCCAGCAGTCCATGTTCCCTCCAGTTGTGCCTCCTGGCGTATCAAGCCACAAGCTGACCAGTCGCGGACCGCTTCTCTACGCTCATTGCTTCGTCACCGTGTTGCCCACGTGATGCGATACCCATAGATTCGCCCCATCGAACGCGATGCCGACCGGCGTTGGCGCCGACGGGAATGTGCCCATGTTGGCTCCATCGCTGGCGCGTAACTTGGTGATCGCTCCTACGTCGTACCCGGTCACCCAAATGCTTGCTCCGTCGAAGACAAGAAAGTATGGCGTCGTTCCGACGGGAAACGTGCACGGAGCAATGCATGCCCCGTCAGCCGCGCGAAGCTTCGTCACGGTGCTATCTATTAGATTCGCGGTCCAAATATTTTGGCCATCGAACGCAATGCCAAGCGGAAAAGCGCCGGTCGAGAAGGTCCCCAACGGTGCGCCATCCGAGGCCCTGAGCTTGCTGATGTTGTTCGAGCCGGTGTTCGTTACCCAGATCTTGGTGCCATCGAAGGCAACACCGTACGGCGAGCTCCCGGCTGGGTAAGAAGC
>JAANCK010653641.1_pt1 | contig 13899 bp, 12 predicted proteins | sample 7277841 | NCBI WGS metagenome assembly JAANCK01 (sample SAMN14222788, study PRJNA588281) | permafrost metagenome | isolation source: Arctic cryosol methane SIP | place: Canada:Nunavut | collected 2015-07 | reverse complement strand
GGCGCCGTCGGCGCCCAGCAGCGCCTCCCGCACGTGGGACGAGTCGGGAAGCATCGTGATCACGACGTCGGCGCCCGCGGCGGCATCGCGCGGCGAGGAAGCCGGCCGGCTGCCGGGACCGCGGAAAGCGTCCATGGCCTTCGGCACGACGTCGTAGACCGCGAGCTCGTGTCCCGCCTTCACCAGGTTGCGCGCCATCGGCGCGCCCATGGTCCCCAATCCCAGGAATGCCACTTTCATGGTCGTCCTCGCCCGTTGCTCTCGCTCAACCCGCGCCGAATCCGCCGAAGGGGAACCAGCCCGCCCCGGCGAGCACGCCCCCATCGCACGGCACGAGGGCGCCCGTGATGGCGCTCGCCGCGGGCGAGAGCAGGAAATGGATGGTCTCCGCGATCTCGCGCGGCTGCATGAGCCGGTGCATCGGCGTAGCGGCGAGGATCGGCGTGAAGTCGCGCTCGCCCTTGCGCTCCTTGGGCCGCAGGAACGGCGTGTCGGTCCACCCGGGTGCCACGGCGTTCACGCGCACGCCCTTGGACGCCCAGTGCACGGCCAGGATCTGCGTGAGGCTCGCCACCGCGGCCTTCGCCGGACCGTACGCGAGCACCGGCCCCGGGTGCACGCCCACCACCGACGAGATCGTGACGACGGCCCCGCCCCGCCCGCGTGCTGCGATGCGGCTGCCGACGACGCGGCAGCTCGCGTAGGTACCCGTGAGGTGCGAGTCGACGATGCGCCGGAACTCCGCGGTGGGCCATTCCTCGATGGGGCGCGGGACCTGCGGGATGCCGGCACAGCAGACGAGCGCGTTCGCCGGTCCGATCTTCGCCTCGACGAGGTCGGCCGAGCGTGCGAGGCCTTCCTCGTCCAGCACGTCGCCCACGGCGGCGCAGGCGTCTTCACCCAGCTCGGCGGCGAGCGCGCGCGTGCCTTCCTCGTTCAGGTCGAGCAGGCCCACGCGGCCCCCGGCGGCGACGATGCGGCGCGCCACCGCGGCGCCGATGCCGCTGGCGCCCCCGGTGACGATGGCGGTGATGCGGGAAGTCTCATCCATGGCGGTGGGATCCTCGTCTCGCGCCTCCATCCTCAGCTCCGCGCCGCCGCGGCGTGCTCCACGAACGCGAGCGACAGCCACGGCACGAAAGTCACCACGAGGAGCGCCAGGATCAGCGCCAGCACGTAGGGCCAGATCCGCGACGCGATCCTCGTGAACGGCACGCCCGACATCGCCGAGGCCACGTAGAGGTTGAGCCCAACGGGGGGCGTGATGAAGCCGATCGCGAGGTTGCACACCACGATCACGCCGAAGTGGATGGGATTGAGCCCCAGCCGCTCGGCGAGGGGTGCCAGGATGGGCGCCAGCAGCAGGATGTTGGGCGCGGTCTCCATGACGCATCCGGCCACGAGGAGCAGCGCGAGGATGATGAGGAGCTGCAGCGTCTTGTCGCTGGTAAGCGAGATCAGCGCCGCCACGGCCTCGTCGGGGATGCGCAGGATCGCGAGATTCTGCGAGAAGACGAGCGCCAGCGCGATCACGGGCGCGATCAGCCCGCAGAGGTTCGCGCTGCGGTCCAGGACCTTCGGGATCTGCTTGAGGCCGATCTTGCGCGTGATGAAGATCCCCACGAAGAGGCAGTAGACGCTCGCCACCGCCCCCGCCTCCGTGGGCGTGAAGATGCCCGAGTAGATGCCCACGAGGATGAGCGCGATGGCGCCCAGCGCATACTTCGTCCCCCAGAACGAGCGCCCGATCTCGCCCCAGCTGAACGGATGCCGGAGCCCGTACCCATGATGGCGGCACACGATGTAGGCGACGATGCACATCACGAAGACCATCAGGAGCCCGGGCAGGATGCCCGCGATGAAGAGGTCGCCGACGCTGACTCCCGTGCTGACGCCGTAGAGCACGAAGGCGATGCTGGGCGGGATGATGATGCCCACCACGCCGCCCGACGCCACGGAGCCCGCGGCGAAGTCGGTCGGGTACCCCTCCTTCTTCATGTCCGGCAGCACGACGCGCCCGATGGTGGCGACGGTGGCGGAGTTCGAGCCGCTGATGGCGGCGAAGATGCCCGAGGCCACCATCGTCGCCAGCACGAGACCCCCGCGCATCCATCCCACGAGCGAGCGGGCGAACTGCATGATCTGGTGCGCGATGCCTCCCTCGGCGATGATGTCGCCGGTGATCACGAAGAGGGGCAGCGCGATCAGCGGGAAGAGGTTGATGGAGTCGAACATCGTGATGCTGATGTTCGTGAGCGGGAACTGCTTCGTGACCAGCGTGAGCAGCACCGCCCCGATGCCCAGCAGCGTCACGATCTCGACGCCCACCAGGAAGAGGACGACCAGCAGCAGGACGACGATGAGGGCCGGATCCATGGCGAGCCTCTAGATGTGCTCTTCGAGGGCCTGGCCCACCAACGGGGCGTCCAGGCGGTAGTTTCGGATCGCGTCCCGGGCGCGCTGGAGCACGCGCACCAGCACCACGAGCCAGCCCACGGGCACGGCGACGGTCGCAATCCAGATCGGCAGGTTGACCCCCTGCATCGTCTGCTTGTAGGCGATGCTGTCCAGCAGCGGGGTCCACATGTAGAGCACCACCACGACCGCGACAGTGGCCAGGCAGAGATCGGCGACGAGCAGGCACGCGAGCTGCGGCCCTCGCGGCATGGCATCGCGGAAGATCGTGAACGCGAGGTGCGCCCGGCCGCGCGCGAGGCGCGCGGTGGACAGGTAGCTCAGCCAGATGAAGGCGTAGATCGCCGTCTCCTCCGCCCACACGATCGAGGAGTGCAGCACGTAGCGCGCCACCACCTCGGCAAAGATGATCACGATGATGTAGGCGTAGAAGAGCACGTTCAGCACGTACTCGACGTTGCGGTCGATCCAGTCGATGGCCTTGCGCATGGGGGCTCCCTGCCCTGAAGGCCGCCGCCCGTTTCGGGCGGCGGCCGGTCCTGCCCTAGTCGTGGATGCGGACGGCGCTCATGCCTTCCACCAGCGCTTCGGCTCCCCGCCGCCGCCCTGGACGACCCGGTTGACCATCTCGTACTCCTTGCGGCCGAAGCGGTCGATCAGCTCGTTCAACGTGGCCTTGTTGCGCTCGAGCGAGAGGTAGTCGCGCCAGGCGCCCCGTTCGGCGTCGGTGAGGCGCACGAACTTGGTGTCGAACGTCCGCCATCCCACCTTGGGCGAGTCGGGCTCGATGCCCGCCTGGTCGCGGCGCAGCCTGGCGAAGTTCTTGTAGATGTGCACCTGCGCGTCGTAGGCACCCTCCATCACCGCCTCCTGCAGGTCCGGCGGCAGGGCCTTGAACCATCGCGTTGCGAGCCAGGTGCTGTCGGAGTTGTACATCCAGTCCACGTCGACGAGCTGGCCCACCACCGGCCCCATGCCGCCGTCCAGCACGGAAGTCGCCGCCACGTGGATGCCGTCCACGGCGCCGTCCTTCATGGCGGTGAAGACCTCGGACCACGCGATGGGCGTCGGGTTGGCGGGCAGGATCTTGAAGGCCGCCTGCTCCAGCTTCGAACCCGTCACGCGGATCTTGAGGCCCTTGACGTCCTCGGGCTTGCGCACCGGGTGTTCCACCTTGTGCGACATCTCCAGCCAGCGCGTCGTGGGCAGGGTGAAGAGGCACATCATGTTGGCCTGCGCGGACTTGGCGCGTACGCCCTGGTCGAACTCGTGGCTGAAGAGCAGCTTCCAGTAGTTGGCGACCGGCCCGATCTGGTAGGGGATGTCGATCACGTTCCAGATGGGCGCCAGTTCGGCCGCGTTCTGCGTCGAGCAGTCGGCCGCCTGGATCACGCCCAGCTGCACCTTGCGCAGCGCCGCGGTCTGCGAGCCCAGGGCCGCGCCGTCGTGGATGTCCACGTAGACCGCGCCCTTCGAATGCTGCTCGACGGCGGCCTTGAACTCGAGGTTGCCGAAGAGCCACATCGCGACCTTGGTCACCGCGCCGTCGGGCGTGTGGTTCACGGAGCTGTCCAGGCCCAGCGTGAGCACGTGCTTGGCGCGTGCCCGCTTGGCCTTCTCCTCGTCGGCGGCGGCCGCCGCCGCCGACGCCCGCTGGGAATAGGTCGCCATCGGCAGCCCGAGGGTGGCGATCAGGGCCGCGCCATAGCCGTAGCGCGCGGCGAGCCGCAGGAACTCGCGGCGGGGTGAATCCTGGGACGATCCGGCAAGTTCTTTCCGATTGCTTTTCATGTTTCCTCCTCCTCCTTGTTCGTGCACGCCTCAGCTCGCGAATGCGCAAGCCCCCTGGAACCGTGGGTCGAGCATGGCGACCCATTCTTTTTTGCCCGCCGGGCGCGCAAGGCCCCCGGCGGGTCCGAAATACTCGGCGGTGCGGATCTCCCGGAAGGGCGTCCCGGGCAGGCGCGCCGCGAGCGCCGCCTCTCCTTCCAGCGCGCCTTCCCCATCGGCGGAAACGCGCACGCCCTGGAAGACCTCCTCCGGCGCCACGCCGTAATGCACGAGGTCGAGGATCGCCTGCAGCACGATGGACGGGATGCGCGTCCCGCCGGGCGTGCCCAGCGCGAACGTCGCCCCCGCGCGGCGCATGACCACGGGCGTGAGGTGCGGCTGGGCCACCAGCGCGCCGTCGGAAGCGCGGCGCGCGAAGATCGCAGTCCCCGTATTGAGCACCATGCCCGTGCCGGGCGCGACGAGCCCCGAGCCGAACCACGTCGGGCCGTGGGTGAAGGTCATCGACACGAGCATGCCGTCGGCATCGCCCGCGCACATGTGCGTGGTCTGTGCCGCGGCGCGCACGCGCGGCCGGTAGCGCGCGTTGCGCATGCGCCAGGCATCGGCGATGGCGTGGCGCAACGCATCCACGTATTGCCCGCCGCGCGCCTCGCCGAGCGCTCGCCCGTCCAGATCGCGCAATGCCGCGAAGAGGATGCTCGATCCGCACTCCTCGGGATCGGGCGCCCAGACGTGCGCGTCGCCGTAGCGCTGCTCGGCCGCCGCGGCAACTTTCACGGCGATGGATGCGAGGTCCTCGGGAGCGACGCAGCCGCCCGCTTCGCGGACGGTCCTGCAGACGGCCTCGGCGACGGGTCCTGCGCCGACGGCCTGCGCACCGCGCTTGGCGATCAGCTCGAGGGTCTGCGCCATCTCGGGCTGACGCAGCACCTGGCCTTCCTGCGCCGGTGCGCCGCCGGGAAAGAAGATGCGCCGGAACTCGTCGCTGAGGGTGCGATGCCGTGTGCTCGCCCAGCGCAGCGTCGCCGCGAGGTCGCGCCCGACGGGGAAGCCCTCGCGCGCCAATCGGATGGCAGGGGCCCAGGGCGCATCGGGCGGGAGCCGGCCGAAGCGCGACTGCAGCGCGCACAGGCCCGGCACGACCGCCGGCGGCGAGACCTGGGCGCCGGCGCCGGATGAATCTCCTTCAGCGGGATAGCCGCGCGGCACGACCGCGTTGAAGCTCACTTGCGAGGCGCCCTCCTCGTCCGCGCGCAGGACGACGGCCAGGCCGCCGTACCCCCCGATGCCGCAGTTGGCGGGATCGACGACGGCGAGCGCGGCCGCCACCGCCACGGCGGCATCCGCGGCGTTACCGCCGGCCTCGAGGATATCGGCGCCGGCACGGGCCGCGAGCGAATGCGCCGCGACGACGCCGGCACGCCGCGCGTCGCCGGCAGCCTGCTGCACCGATTGCGCGGGCGCCGTCGCCATGTCAGGCCATGCCCCTTTCCTGGCGTCGCGAGCGTGCCCGGCCATGGTGGCGGATCGCGGTCCCTTCGGGCCTCCCGGCCTCGCCGCCCGCGAGGCCGCGCGCTCCGTATTCCTTGATGGCGCTGCTGATCTGCAGCGGGCCGCGCACGCCCAGGCGGAACTCGTAGGTTTCCGGCACGATGTAGAAGAAGCTGTGCTCCACCGGCTCGCCGCTGGGCGCGCGCGAGACCCGCTCCATCACGAGGACCGGCTGCCCGCTGCGCAGCTTGAGCGGTTCCCGGATCCATTGGGGCACGGCGCGGGCACGGATGCCGATGTCGGCGCGCGCGACCTCCACGCCCAGCAGGTCGCGCAGGATCCCGTAGATGGTGTGCGTGTTGGCCTGCGAACGGGTGACGCGCGCGGCGTACGGCGGAAGCAGGCCGTGGGCCACGGCGAAGGGCTTGCCGCGCAGCAGGTAGAGGCGGCTCAGCGACATCGGAACGCCGTTGGCCGCGTCCTCGAACACCGTCGCCGAGCGCTCGGCGGCGCCCGCGGGCCCGAACGAGAGCAGCCGCGTGGTGGGACGGTGGCCCTGCTCGATCAGCGAATCGTAGAAGCCCGTGAGGCTGTCCAGCCCGTGCTGCACGACGGGGCCCACCACGAAGACGCCCTTGCCCTGCTTCACCTCGACCAGCTTCTTGCTCACGAGCTGGCCGATGGCCTGGCGCACGGTGACGCGGCTCACCTCGTGCATCGCCATGAGCTGCTGCTCCGAAGGCAGGCGCGCGAGCGGCGGGTGGCGCCCGGCCACGATCTCCCGCTCGAGGTGCTCCGCGAGCTGCATATAAAGGGCCTGGAGGCTTTCGCGACGCAGGGACATGGGGGATCGAGCGGAAAGGCTGCAGTTAATACATCCTAAGACGAGTTAGGATGTTATAGGCGTCTTCGCCGTGTCAAGGCCTTTCGCGGATTTTCGCGAGTCTCACGACGCACGCGTCCGCGGTGCAGAACCGCGCGCCTGCAAAATTGCCCCGACTCGTATTCCGCCCGGTTCAGCTACGCTCGCGCGAGCCGCTAACCGCGCACCAGCAACACCGCGCCGGATACGATCGCGAAGAGCAGCACGAACATGCGCAGCGGACGGCCTCCGACCCGGCCATGGGTGAGGCGGCTCACCAGGGCTCCGACCGCGAGCGCGGGTAAGAGCATGATCGCCGCTTCGAAGTGCGACGCGCTCACGCGTCCCGCCCATGCCAGCATGGCGAGCGACATCATTTGGCCCACCAGGAAGCAGACCGCGAGCGTGGAGCGCATTCTGCCGGCGCCTTGATGCTGATACACCAGCGCAAGCGGCGGACCTCCGATCCCCGTCGCCGTCTCGGTAACGCCGGTGACGACTCCGGCCGCGACGAGGGCCCGGCGGTTCGGCGTGAAGGATGGGGCGATGAGCGTCGCGATCGCCGCCAGGATGGTCACCGCGCCGATCAGCATGTCGAGAAGGCTCGAGGTCAACGTGGTGAGCAGCCACAGGCCGCCGAAGGTGCCCAGGAACCTCCCGACCGTGATCCAGGTCGCACCCGGGCGGTCCAGCGCCCCCCACTCGCGCCAAGCCACGTACACGTTGAGAGGCATCATCAGCATGAGCACGCTCACCGGTACGAGATCGGGCGCCAATAGCGCCAGGATCGGCGCGACGATGAGCGCGAAGCCCATGCCGGTCGTCGCCTGCACGAGTCCCGCGATCATCACGCTCGTGGCGATCACTGCGAATACAGCGAGACTCACTTGCCGGCCTCCCGGACTGTCGATTGCGAGGTGGCTACGCGGCGCCGCCGGCTCAGAACCCGAGCCGCTCGAGCGCCTGCGATATCCGCGCCCGCGCCGCATCCGGCCTTATCGGGAATGCGCGAAAAAAACCGTCGCGGGCGAGCGCGGAATTGCGCTCGCGAACGTTCGCGGCCCACCGGCCTGCCCGCGCGGCGTCCCCGTTCAGCGCGTGGGCCGCGGCCGCGATCATCGCGATCAGCACGTGCGCGCCGGGGGAGCGCGCGCCACGCTCCGCCCAGGCCGCCGCTTCCGCGTCCTCGCCCACGACCATGTGCGTGAACGCGCGCGTCGCCATCATCGCGTAATAGAGGGGATCGATCGGGCTCAGGCGCATGGCGAAGTCGACGTGCTCGCGGCCTTCCGTGACGCTTCCGGAGAGGGACTCGGTCCAGGCCCGCGCATACATGCCCTGCGCGTAGTTCGGGCTAATGGCGGTCGCGCGCTCGAGCCAGCCCAGGCTTCCCTCGAGGTCTCCTTCGAGCCAGTAGCTGCGCCCCATGGTGAAGTTGACGAACGGGTCCAGCGGATCGAGCTCCAGCGCGCGCTCCGCGCGGCGGCGCGCCTGGCGGACCTGCTCGGGAAGGTCGTCCGTGTAGCGCATGAAGGCCGTCTGGAAATGGACGAAGGAAAGTCCCGCGTGCGCACGCGCGAACGAGGGATCGAGCGTGACGGCCCGCTGGAAGAGCTGCGTGGCGAGCGCGTTGTCGGCACGATTGAAGCGGTAAATGTGCTGCAGTCCCAGGTGATAGGCGGACCAGGCGTCCAGGTCGTCGGGCATGGACAGGCGCGCGAGGCCGGCTTCGTGCATCGGGATGCGGATGTCGAGCGCCGTGAGGACGCGGCCGCGGATCTCCTCGCGCATCGCGTGCACGTCGTCGACGCGCCCCGAGAAGCGATCGGCCCACACGATGCCCCCGTCGTGGGCGTCCACGAGCTCCACGGTGACGACGAGCCGCGAGGCGGCGACTTCGAGCGTGCCGCACAGGCAATAGCGCACGCCCAGCAGCCGCCCGACGTGGCTCAGCTCGGAATCCGCGCCCACCCGGAACGACGACTCACGGGCGGTCACGAAGAGCCAGCGAAGGCGCGAAAGCTCGGTGATCAGGTCGGCCGGCAGCGCACTCGCGAGCGCATGACAGCGTGGGTCGCGGCCCACCGTGCGGAAAGGAAGCACCGCGAGCGACGGACGCGACATTCGCTCGAGCTGCTTGACCAACGTGCCGACGTCTTGCGCGCGGTCGGCTTCCGGGGCGAGGCGCACGGCGGCGCGCGGCAAGGTTTTCACCTCGGCAACGAACCGGAAACCCTGGCGATGGACGGTCTTGATGAAGCGCTGCGACCGGCCGTCGTCGCCGAGCGCCTGGCGCGCCGACTTCACGCGGCTCGCGACGGCGGAATCGGAGATGGGCCGGCCGTCCCACACCTTCTCGATGATCTCGTCCTTCGAGACGAGTCGCTCGTGGTTCTCCACGAGGAGCGCCAGGAGCGCGAAGACCTGCGGCTCGAGGCCACGGGCTTCGCCTTCGGAGCGCAGCTCGAACGTGGCCAGGTCGAGCTCGAAGGGGCCGAACCGATAGATCATGATCCATGGTAGATCGGGCGGGATCCTCCGGCAAACCTCCACGATTTCTCCAGGAGACCTTCAAGCTTCGGGGCGCCGCCCGTGCCACCCTGCACTCGCAGCCTCGGATCCCCGGGGCGATCTACTGGAGAATTGAAATGCCGCTCGTTACCATCGACGTGATCAAGGACGTGTTCACCCCCACGCAAAAGAAGGACCTCATCGCGAAGGTGACCCAGGCGATGATCGACGTGGAAGGCGAGGGCCTGCGGCCCGTCACTTGGGTGCGCATCAACGAGTTCGAGAGCGGCGATTGGGCCATCGGCGGCAAGCCGCTGAAGGCCTCGGACGTGCAATCGCTCGCGACCGCGAAGGCGGCGTAGGTCGCCACGGGGGCGGCGCCAACAGGCGTCGTCCCCGGCCCGGGTCTCGCTACTCCGCTAGTTGGTGTGCCGAAGCCAGTGCCGGGTGCCGTTCCGTCGCCTCGACGGCTGGGTGGACCAATTCCGTGCTCAGCCGCGAGAGGTGCTCGCTCGATTGGCGTACCGCGTAGCGCGGCGCGCGCCCGATCCGCTCCACAGGGCTTTGCTCGACGCGAGGAATCGCCTGGCGCAGCATCTGCCCATTGATCCTGAAGCGCGAGATGAGGGCCGCCAGGCTCTGGGCCTTCTCGTGCAACGATCCCGCGGCGGCGGCGGCATGCTCGACCATGGTGGCGTTCTGCTGGGTCACGCCGTCCAGTTGCACGATCGCCTGGTTGACCTGCTCGATGCCGGCCGCCTGTTGGGCCGTGAGCGCGGCGATGTCGTTCATGATCGCGGCGGCCTGCTCGATGCCGTGAATGATCTCCTGCATGGCCTCTCCGGCCTGTGCGACGAGCTTGGCACCCCCGTCGACCTGGTCGGCGGCTTCGGTGACGAGGGCCTTCACTTCCTTCGCGGCGGTGGCGCTGCGCTGCGAGAGCGCGCGCACTTCCGCGGCGACGACCGCGAAGCCGCGCCCCTGGTCGCCGGCACGCGCGGCCTCCACCGCGGCATTGAGCGCGAGGATGTTGGTCTGGAAGGCGATCGAGTCGATCGTGGCCACGATGGCGCCGATCTTGCGCGAGCTCTCGTTCGCCGCACTGATCCGCGCCACGGCCCGGGCCGCGACCTCTCCGCCGCGATGCGCCGCGACCGACGCCGAGGCCGCCAGGTCGCGCGCGGTCCGGGTGTTGTCCGCGTTCTGCTTCACGGAAGCGGTGAATTGCTCCATGCTCGACGCCGTTTCCTCGAGCGTCGACGCCTGCCTCTCCGTGCGTTCGGAGAGCTCCGTGTTGCCCGTGCTGATCTGACGTGCCGCCGTGGCGATCTCCCCGGCATTGGCGGCCACGCTCGCCACCAGGTCGTGGATCTGGCCCACGAATTCGTTCAGCGATTCGCCCATCTTCCCGAACTTGCCGCTCATCGGGGGGAGACGGCGCGTGAGGTCGCAATTGCCGGCGCGCAGGTTGTCGGTCTCCGCGACAATGAGGTCGATCCGCCAGGTGATGTGCCGGAAGAGGAGCACCGCACCGACCATCAGCAATGCCACGTCGAGCACGACCAGCATCGAGACCAGCCATGCGGCGTCGGTCGAGGCCTCACCTACGGCCGCCGCGAACGATTGCAGCTTCCACACGCTCACCGCACCCGCCGCGATGGAGACGACCGCGACCAGGCCCGCGTACACCTTGAGCGCGTTCCGGATCGAAACATCCTTCAGGTTCATGGGTCCATCCGCGAGTCGAGCAGCAATTAACATACATCAATGGCGCTCGCTGCGCGAGGGTTCCCGCGTTTTGTGACGTACGTCACATTTTTCTGGCGTCACCCCATCCAAGGGAATCACGGGTGGACATCGAAAGCATCCACCACGACGTAGGAACCATCGATGTTCTTGACCTGGAGCATCAGCGTATGCGGACCGTTGGCCAGCCCATCGGCCCTGAAGATGGTCATCTGGTATCCCTCGACGGGATAGGCCTGGAAGAGCTTCTGCTCTTTCACGAAGACGCCGTCGAGATAGATATCGGCCACTCCCGCGGCGCTGTCCTTTTCGCAGCCGATCCAGCTCACCGAGGTTCCGGTGAAGCTGAAGGTCGCGGTCGCATTCGTTTGGCTGGATGTGGCCGTCGCTCCTTCGCTCCAGACCCTGGCGTCGTTGTCGGGAGTCCACATGCCCACATAGCTGATCGATGGATCGCGTTCCTCGTAGCGCCTTCCGGGCGTCGTCACGTCGAACGCGTCCACGACGATCCGGGCGGCGCTCGACGCGGCGTTCTTTCGACCCGTCGCCTGGACCGCCAACGTGTGGTTGCCGTCGGTGAGACCCGTGGCCTTGAACACCACCGGCTGATACGTCGCGTTCGGGGAATACAGGTCGACCTCGCTGGGCGCACCGCCATCCACTTGTACTTGGGCGATGCCGGCATCCGGACCGCGATAGCCGATCAGGCTGATTGCCGTTCCGCGGAACGGCAGCGTGACCGTTTCGCCGGCGGTCCCGGTTTCGTGCGCAGTGACAGGCAGCTCGGGCTGGTTCGAGACGCCGCTGCCACTCCAGGGAAAAGCGGGGCTCGACTTGGTCCAGCCGGCGCTGTATTTCGCGTCGGGGTTCGTGTCCTGCCAATGGGACACGGTCGTCCCCGGCTGCACATCGAACGCATCCACCACGACCACGTTTCCTTGCGCCTGGCTGTTCTGCCGGCCGGTCACCTGGACCGTCAGCGTGTGCTTGCCGTCGCTCAAGTCGCTGATCGTGATGATGGGCGTATGGATCTCATCGGCCGGGCGCGCAAACAGGTCCACTTCCCTGCTTGGGCCTCCGTCCACGCTGACCAGGGCGATTCCCATGCCCCGGCCGCGGCTGCCGATCCACCTTATGGAGGTCCCGATGAAGATGACCGAGGCAGTCGCGCCAGCCGCGGCAGATTGCGTGGCGGAGCCTGCGCTCCAGCCCCAACTGGAGTCGCTCTTCGTCCATGGGCCGCTCAGGGCAACCGCCGCGTCGGATTCTTCGACGCGCATGCCGGCGGTCGGGAGGGTGGAAGCGCTAGGGGTGTCGCCGCCCGTTCCGGACGAGCTGACAGAACTGCTGCCGCCTCCACCGCCGCCGCACGAACCCAGCAGCCCCGCGAGCAATAAGATCACCACAACGGGCATGTAGCGGTTCATGGACAGCTTTCGGGAGCGCGTGCAACGACATACTAGTCATGGCCATGCCTTCGCCGCCGTCGGACGGCACGAGCGCTCGTTGTAGGACCATGCCGCTTCTCGTTCTTATCGAGGGGGAACGAGTCCCGGTGGCGCGTCGATCGACGGGCATGAAGATCGATGTGGCTACGAAGTTCAATCGAAATCGGGAGCCGCCGCCATTCCCCACCCGGAGGCGCACAGAGTCCTGCAATCGGCGACGCCCCAATCGACGGCCTCTTCCCAGGCACTGGCGTCGCGCTTCGACAACGCATCCGCCCTGGCATTGAGGGCTGAAAGTTTCTCTTCTCTAAATCTTATGGCGATCGGCTGGCTCACGATTGTCCTCCTTCGGTTTACTTCAACCACCCCCACTCTTCGCGGGCATATGGACACAACTCGCCGCCAGTATCAGTGCGGGTGCGCGACAATGTCTGTACGTCAGCGCACACTTATGTCCGCTATCGTACAAACGCGGCCGGAGCGCGCCCCTTACGCTGCGCAAACGAGGAGATATTCGTGCTTCGTACGCCCAAGCAAAGCCGCCTGCTCGCCGCGTGCATGGATCCGTGGGCATCCAACCGTTTGAGTCTGACCCATGAACGCATGTCCAATTTGCTAGGGGTGCGCCGCGAGGGGGTTACCGGCGCTTCCGGCAATCTGGCCGCGGCGGGATTGATAAGCTACCGGCGCGGGTGCGTAACGGTCCTGGATCGCGCCGGAATGGAAGCGCGGGTGTGCGAATGCTACGACGTTGTGAAAACCGAAGTCGACCGTCTCCCTCCGGACAAGCCGCGAACTGAGATTGCGCCGAGTCGCGGACGCCTCGACACGCGCACGAGGCGCTCAGTCGAGCGCAGTTGACTCAAGACCGTTCACGCCAATGTTCGAACCGACTTTTCCCGGTCCCATTGGCGCGTCTTGGCGGCAGCAATGAATGCGTCGTTGTCCTTGGAGTCCACGACGCCCGCGTCCATTGCAACGTTCGCCATTTTCAAAAGCGCCTTGCCGCCTTTGTCCGCTGCGATTGCCTTGAGGTGACCAAAGGCGTCGCGTACGAAATCAATCGCGGCACCTTCCTTGGAAAGCGCCTTGGCGCCCTCGTCGGAGAGGATGACCGCGACCGCGTCGAATAGCACCGACGGTGTCCCGGCCAGTTGTCCATCTGCCACCAGCATCGAACCATCCGCGAGCTTCGCGCCGCCCACCTTGGGAGCAATGATCTTCACGGCGGCGCCGGCGTCCGTCGCCGCCTTCCTGATCTTTTTGATGGAAGCACCGTCCGATCCGTCCGCAATCAGGATGCCTATCGCGCGACCGACGAGCGTGCTTTTCATCTTGCCTATGATCTGCAATGCGGGCGAACGCTCCATCTTCAGCACCGGCGCCGCGGCCCTGGGCGCAACAGGCATCTTGCCGAGCGCCAGGCCCGACGCGACCCGCTTCGCCAGATCTTGATCGATATGCAGAAGGTGCCCGACCATCACCTCGCGTATGTGCAAATGTCCGACCTTGGAAAGCTCGAAGACCAGTGCCGACGCGATGTGCGCCTGCTCCTGCGAAGTTTGGCTGACGAAGAATTGCCGCGCCTGGCTGTAATGGTCCGCAAAGCTCTCGGACCGGATGCGGCCCTTC
>JAANCK010277609.1_pt1 | contig 13911 bp, 15 predicted proteins | sample 7277841 | NCBI WGS metagenome assembly JAANCK01 (sample SAMN14222788, study PRJNA588281) | permafrost metagenome | isolation source: Arctic cryosol methane SIP | place: Canada:Nunavut | collected 2015-07 | reverse complement strand
TCGGGCGCGAGCCGAGCCTGACCGAGCTCGGCATCTTCTCGGCCATGTGGAACGAGCACTGCTCGTACAAGTCCTCCAAGGTCCATCTGCGCACGCTGCCCACCAAGGGCCCGCATGTGATCCAGGGGCCGGGCGAGAATGCCGGCGTCATCGACATCGGCGACGGCTTGGCTTGCGTGTTCAAGATGGAAAGCCACAACCACCCGAGCTACATCGAGCCTTATCAAGGCGCCGCCACCGGCGTCGGCGGCATCCTGCGCGACGTGTTCACCATGGGCGCGCGGCCGATTGCCTGCCTCAACGCGCTCTCCTTCGGTGATCCCAAGCATCCCAAGACACGCCACCTGGTGTCCGGCGTGGTGGCCGGCGTCGGCGGTTACGGCAACAGCTTCGGCGTGCCGACGGTCGGCGGCTCGGTGCGCTTCCACTCGCGCTATGACGGCAACAATCTGGTCAACGCCATGGCGGTCGGCATCGCGCAGAAGGACAAGATCTTCTACGCGGCCGCCTCCGGCGTCGGTATGCCGATCGTCTATCTCGGCTCGAAGACCGGGCGCGACGGCATCCACGGCGCCAGCATGGCGTCGGCGGAGTTCGACGAGGACTCCGAGGGAAAACGGCCGACCGTGCAGGTCGGCGATCCGTTCGCGGAAAAACTGCTGTTAGAGGCTTGCCTGGAGATCATGCACAAAGACTGCGTGATCGCGATCCAGGACATGGGCGCGGCCGGCCTCACCTGCTCGGCGGTGGAGATGGGCGCCAAGGGCGATCTCGGCGTCGTGCTCGATCTCGACAAGGTGCCATGCCGCGAACAGGGCATGAGTGCCTACGAGATGATGCTGTCGGAGAGCCAGGAGCGCATGCTCATGGTGCTCAAGCCGGAAAAAGAAAAAGAGGCGGAAGCGATCTTCCGCAAATGGGGGCTCGACTTCGCGATCGTCGGCGAGACCACGCGGGGCAATCGCTTCATCGTGCGCCACCAGGGCGAGGTGATGGCCGACCTGCCGATCAAGGAACTCGGCGATCAGGCGCCGGAATACAAGCGCGCCTTCGTCAATGCCGCCAAGCCCGCCGTCATCGATGCCGATGACGTGCCGGCGCCGGTCGGCCTCACCGCGGCGCTGGAAAAGCTGATCGCCACGCCCGACCTGTGCAGCAAGCGCTGGGTGTGGGAGCAATATGACCACATTATCGGCGGTAACACCGTGCAGCGGCCGGGTGGCGATGCCGCCGTGGTGCGGGTCGAGGAGGGGCCGAAGGGCCTCGCGCTCACCACCGACGTGACGCCGCGCTATTGCGAGGCCGACGCCTTCGAAGGCGGCAAGCAGGCGGTGGCCGAATGCTGGCGCAATCTCACCGCGGTGGGCGCCAAGCCGCTCGCCGTCACCGACAATTTGAACTTCGGCAATCCGGAACGCCCCGAGATCATGGGACAATTCGTGGGCGCCATCCGCGGCATCGCGGAAGCCTGCAAGGCGCTCGACTTCCCGGTCGTGTCCGGCAACGTGTCGCTCTACAACGAGACCAACGGACGCGCCATTCTGCCGACGCCCTCGATCGGTGGCGTCGGCATCATCGACGATTTCACCAAGTCGGCGACGCTCGCCTTCAAGCGCGCGGGCGAGGCGATCCTGCTCATCGGCGAGACCACCGGCTGGCTCGGCCAATCGATGTATCTTCGCGAGATCTGCGAACGCGAGGACGGCGCGCCCCCGCCGGTCGATCTGATCGAGGAGCGCGAGAACGGCGATTTCGTGCGTGCGCTGATCCTCGACGGCACCGCGACCGCCGCGCACGATCTATCCGACGGCGGGCTTGCCATCGCGCTGGCCGAGATGGCGTTTGTCCACGAGATCGGCGCCACGCTCGACGATGCGCCCGACGATATCCCGGCTCACGCCTATTGGTTCGGCGAGGACCAGGCGCGCTATCTGGTCAGCGTGCCGGCGGGCAAGGTCAAAGACGTGCTGGCGCGCGCGCGCGCGGCGAGCGTTTTGGTTTCGCGCATCGGAACCACCGGCGGCGATAACTTGACGCTACCGGGCGAGCGCCCAGTAACGCTCGCAAGCCTGCGCGACAAGTTCGAAGCCTGGCTGCCGGCCTATATGGCGGGCGAAGTGACGAACGCTTAGAGCGCTCGCTCAGCGCACCGGCTGGGTGATCTTCAGGGCGGCTTGGCACAACGGCGACAACGCGGGACCGCGCTCCAGCAAGCAGGCGATCTTGCGGCCATCGCCGACTTTGATATCGCTGCAGTGCAGCAGCAGATCGCGCAAGCAGGCCCGCCCGATGACGGCGGTCATCACGACCGGCGCGTTGGGCGCGCGCGTCGCCACCGGCGGCAGCCGTCCGACGGCGGGCGGCATCGCATCGCCGAGCGCGGCGAGCGAGGTCTTGCACTCCGGCGTGAGCTTGGCGGGGATGCCCCGCAGGCACGCGATGGCTTCCGCGCCGCCCGCCGGCACGCCACGGCAATTATTTGCGAACTCGTGGCGGCAGGTGAACCTGATGGCTCTCATTTGTTGCTCGGTGGGAGCGGGCGTGGCTTCGGTTGCCGGCGTGGTGGCGGCCGGCGGTGTGACGGTTGCTTGTTTCGGCACTCTTGCCGGCTTCCGCGTCCTTTGCGATTTAACGGCGGCCGGCGGCTGCACGGATATGATGGCCGGCGGCGCAGATGCCGGCGCGGGCAGGGCGATAATCGGGGCGGCCGCGGGAGTGGCGGTTGCCGCCGTGGCTGCTGGGGCCGGCGCTGCCTGAACGGGATTTGTTTGGGCGGGCGCAGGCATGGTCGCGCTCACCGCCGTCTTGCAGCCGGGCGACAGGCTGGCGACGTTTTTCTGCAGGCAGACCAGGGCATCCTTGCTGCCGGGCGTTGTGCTCGAGCATTTCGCCATGAAATCGGAGCGGCAATTGGCGCGCAGCGCGCTCTGCTGCTCGGACGTCAATTGTGCGGTGGCGGTACCGGTAAACGCCGCAAGCGCCATCAGGGCGGCGCCCGCTACCAGGGCTTGGCGCAATCGGGTCCTCAACACGGTCATCGTCATCCTCCCCCTTGTTTATTTTCTGGTTTTGGCCGGCCGCGAACCGGCGCCGCGATTATCTGGAGTTTATCATGCCATTCGGCATGTCAGCTTTGCCATCTGGAAATAATTGCGTGCAAATTCTATTCCTGGGGCTGCCGGATTCGCCACCTTGGGCGTATCGTCGGGTACGGAGGAACTTGCAGATGGCGATGGATGCCGGCGAAATCGAACGGCTGATCAAGGTGCGCATTCCGGACGCCGAGGTGACGATCCGCGATCTGGCCGGCGACGGCGACCATTACGCCGCCACCGTGATTTCGGCCTCGTTCAAGGGCAAATCGCGGGTGCAGCAGCACCAGCTGGTCTACGAGGCGCTGAGCGCGCAGATGGGCGGCGCGCTGCACGCGCTGGCGTTGCAGACCGGCACGCCGTGATACCCGGGGCGGCAGACCCGTTCGTTAGCCCGCAAAGCCCTGAATAACCAAGGTTTCACCCCCCTCTTGGGCTGGCGCTGGAATCTGGGCTACATATATCGGCAAATATGGCGGCCATGCCGGCGCGAGCAGACCGAACGCGAAGGCCCGCCCAACAGGACGACAAGCCAATGGGCATCGAGCAATTCATCGACAATGAAGTGAAGGGAAACGACGTGGTGCTGTTCATGAAGGGCACCCCGCAGTTTCCGCAATGCGGGTTTTCCGGCCAGGTGGTGCAGATCCTCGACCATCTGGGCGTGACCTATAAGGGCCTCAACGTGCTGGAGTCCGACGACCTGCGCAACGGCATCAAGGCCTATTCGAACTGGCCGACCATCCCGCAGCTCTACGTCAAGGGCGAGTTCGTCGGCGGTTGCGACATCGTGCGCGAGATGTTTCAGGCCGGCGAATTGCAGCAGACGCTCAAGGACAAGGGCGTTCCGGTGAAGGCCGGCAGCGCGGCCTGAGCGGCCGGCGCCGTGATCGCGTTTACCCTCGTCCTGGCGACGGTGGTCGATCTGGCGCTCGCCACGCTTTTGATCGGCGTTTCGGGATTTGTCTTTGACGGCGGACCGGAAGGCATGCGTGGCGAATTCTGTCCGGCGGCCGCGCTGCTTGCCGTCGCGATTCCGCCGCCGTATTGAGCGGTTAAAGCGCCGCAAAGCGATAGGCAGCATCCTTGCGTTCGACCAAGGTCAACATTTTCCTTTTCGCCGCCGCGGTCGTCGACTTGTTCCTGTTCGCCTTTCTGGTCAACATTTCCCATTACCTGTTCGGTCCCTGGTCACGCGGCCTGCATGGCGGGCCGGTGTTGGCGTCGCTGTATGCGGTCGTGGTGATCGCGTGCCTGGCGGCGCCGGTCGTGGGCGTCGTGCTGCATCGCCGTGGAAAAACCGCGGCCGGTATGCTGATCGCCTGCCTGCCGCTGGCCGGTGTGGGGGCGGTGCTGATGATGCCGGGGTCGTACTGAACTTTTACGCCGCCACGAACCGATACGCTCCGTCCTTGCGCTCGACCACGCCCACGCCCGGATAGGGCAGGTGGAAGCCGACCAGCTTGGCGCGGTCGGCAGCGAGCCGGTCGAGCAGCGTCCGCCTTGTGGCCACCGCCTGGTCCGGCACATGATCGGCGGCGGGCCGCCACTCCGGATGCTGGAATGAGATCAAAGGATGGGTGAGCACGTCGCCACCCACGATCAATCCCTCGCCGCCGGCCAGTTCGAGCGAAACGTGGCCTTGCGTGTGGCCGGGCGTGGCGATCACGCGCAGGCCGGTCACGATATCGTCGCCCGGCTTGACCGTCTGCACGCGTGGCTTGATGGCCGCGTAATTGCGCCGCGCGCCGGTGACGAAGCCGGCGCGTTCGGCCGGCAGGCCGCGCAGTGCATTGTCGCCGGTCCAGAAATTCCACTCCGCGCCGGCCACGTAGAAGCCGGCGTCCGGCGTCACCAGCTCGTCGAGTTCGTCCACCGCGCCCCACAGATGATCGGGGTGGCCGTGGGTGAAGATCACCTTCGTGATCTTGCCCTTGTCGATGCCGGCGGCCTTCAGATTGTCCCAGAGTTTGCCGGCGCTCGGCATGAAGCGGTCGCCGGAGCCCATGTCGACCAGGATCAGATCGTTGCCGGCGCGGATGAGCGTGACATTGGTCGGCGAATTGTATTGCTCGCCGGTCTGGCCCGCCGCCTTGAGTAAGGCCGCGCGCTCGGCCGGCGGCGCGCCGGGCGCCAGAAAGCTCACCGGCAGCACCAGATGGCCGTCGCTCACCACCGAGACCTCGAAGGCGCCATGCCGGAATGAGGCGGGCGCGGCGTAAGCGGGCAGCGCGCGCGCAGCCAAGCTGGCGGCGGTGGCAGCTAGCAGCGAGCGGCGGCTTAATCCCATCGTCGGTGGACCCGGTCTGGCGGCGGCAGCTGGAAGTCTACGCCAAGGCCAGGGCGGCCGCTAACGCAGCCGGTTCATGATCAGGTAGGCGAGCCCAAGGATCAGCGCGAGGCCGATCAGGCTCGGCGTGGGCACCGCGGCGGCGAATTTCATGACATTGTCCGCCACCGACAGCACGAACACCCCGGAGTTTGGCCCGAGGATCAAATAAATCAGCATTATCGCGAGAATGCCGGCAAAGCCGATCTCGACGAACGCCCACAGGAAACGCTTGGTCTTGTCGAGAATGTCCATCATGGCTCACCTATGATGGCGCAAAACATGGGTCGCATTGAGCGAATGTTCGGGCCCGGCGCCCGAGGCCAAATCGACCATCCGCCGGCGGTCAGGACGATTGGGTGGGGAAGGTATCCCCACCCAAAGGGGCCGGCCGCGGGTCCCGCGGTCGGCGGCGAGATGTACCCGGCGCGTCCGGGATCAGCTCATTGAGCGTTTGGAGAACAACCAGAGTATGACGCCGAGAGCGATCAGGCCCGTAACGCCGGCCTTACCCAGGTCGGTGATGAGAGTGACGATGTTGCCAACCACATTGCCAAGGAACGGCACTTGCGGGCCGGCGAGCAGCGCCAAGACGATGCCGAGAGCCAGCAGCATCAGCGCAACTTCAGTCAACGCACCGATCCAGCTTTTCAAGGCATTCAACCCATTCATGAGCGATTCTCCCCTGATTCAGATTTCAGCGAGCGTGGCTTACTAAATCTAGTAATGTGAGGCAATCTGAACACTATATTCTGTGGTGCAATGCGATAACGCATTGAGATTGTGCCGCAAATATCGGGTGCCCGCTGTGGACGAATGTGCGAAGCCCCGGCGTAGCAGGCCGGGGCTTCAACTTTCGAACAAATTCGATTCGGATTGGGTGTCAGCGCGAGTAATATTCGACCACCAGATGCGGCTCCATCTGCACGGCATAGGGCACATCGGTGAAGCCCGGGATGCGGGCAAGCTGGGCGGTCATCTTGCCGGTATCGACCTCGATGTAGTCGGGCACGTCGCGCTCGGCCAAGGCCTGCGCTTCCAGCACCAGATTCATCTGCTTCGATTTTTCCTTGATCTCCACCACGTCGCCGACCTTGACCCGGAAGCTCGGGATGTTAACGCGCCTGCCGTTCACCTTGATGTGGCCGTGGTTGATGAACTGGCGCGCCGCGAACACGGTGGGCACGAATTTGGCGCGGAAGATGAGGGCATCGAGCCGGCGCTCCAACAGGCCGATCATGTGGGCGCCGCTGTCGCCCTTCATGCGGATGGCTTCCTGGTAGATGCCGCGGAACTGGCGCTCGGAAATGTTGCCGTAATAGCCGCGCAGTTTCTGCTTGGCCTTGAGCTGCACGCCGTAGTCGGAGAGCTTGCTCTTGCGGCGCTGGCCATGCTGGCCGGGGCCGTATTCGCGCCGGTTGACCGGGCTCTTGGGACGGCCCCAGATGTTCTGGCCCATCCGGCGGTCGAGTTTGTACTTGGATTCTTGTCGCTTGGTCATTCGCGTCCTCTATTGGTTTTCAGGATATGAGGAACCGCGCCCTCCTTTGTCCCGGATCACTCCGGAACCGACAGGCAAGCCCTTAAAGCGTAAGGTTGTGCCACGGGTCGCGAAACGCCCTGCCGGGATATGAAAACCCGCAGGACGCGCGGGTTTTAGGGGCGAACCGGCCGGGTGTCAAACCGGATAGGGACTGGTAGCCCGATACGGCGGGCACGGCCTATAGCCTTGCCGGGCCGTCGCCCGGACCCTATTTAACGCCGGTCAGGCCGGGCCCCTCTGGCAGCCATCTGGCTGCGATGTCGGACTGATTGAACGCCGAACGGCCCGTCGCCCATGACCGACCTCATAAACCTTTCGCCCGACGCTATCGCCGCGCTGTTGCAGGTGATCGCCATCGACCTGGTGCTGGCCGGCGACAACGCGGTCGTCATCGGGCTGGCGGCCGCCGGGCTGGCCCAGGCGCAACGGGCGCGCGCCATCCTGGTCGGCATCCTGGCCGCCACCGCGCTGCGTATCGTGTTCGCGTTCTTCGCCACGCAGTTGCTGGATATCGTCGGCCTGCTGCTGGCCGGCGGCATCCTGCTGCTGTGGGTGAGCTGGAAGATGGGGCGCGAATTGCGCGCGCCTTCGCACCGGCAAGTCGACGCGGCGCTGACGACCGGCAATGCCCGCGTGCCGCGCAAGAGCTTCGCGCAGGCCGCCTGGCAGATCGTGCTGGCCGACGTCTCGATGTCGCTCGACAACGTGCTGGCGGTGGCGGGCGCGGCGCGCGACCACCCGGCCGCGCTGGTATTCGGGCTGGCCTTGTCGATCGTACTGATGGGCGTGGCGGCGAGCTTGATCGCCCGCCTGCTCAACAAGCACCGCTGGATCGCCTATGGCGGCCTGGCGGTCATTCTCTACGTCGCGCTCCACATGATCTGGCGCGGAGCGCTGGAAGTGTGGCCGTGGTTTGCCGGCTAACCCACATCGGCCAAGGCGGTGCTCTGCCGATTGCTTAGACGCTAACGACCACAGTTCCCTCGACGGCTTCCGTCGGTGAAGCAAGAAGCGGCCCAAGATTTTCCTTGATCCACGGCATCAAGGTTTGCGTCGACGTTTGCGCCGTTTCCTTGTCCGTAAAGAGCGATACCGCGACGATGGTATCATCGGCGCCCACCACGAGATAATAGCCCTTGAAGCCCTTCATCTTCTGCATCACAGGCAACGCGCCTGTTTTGACACGTTTGGCGAATTCTTCCGCCATTCCTGGCTTTGTTTTTCCGCGCCTGATTGCAGCGAACAGTTGGTCACTCATAATATCCCCCAGATATAGTTGGCGTGGGAGCTTAAGACGGCTTCCGATATCGGGATATAAATTTCACCATAATATTGGCAGTTGTCCGCTCGGTTAGAATCCGAACTCCGCGAGCGCGGCGGCAAGCTTTTCCGACGGAGCGCGGCCCGAGGTGAATACAATGCGTGGCGGCGGGGGCGTTTGCGTGGCCGCCGGCCGTTCCCGCAGCAGGTCGGCGACGCGGCGCGCGATCGCCGGCGCTGGGTCGAGCCATTCCACCGGCCAGGGCGCCACGGCGCGGAAGCGCTCCAGAAGCAGCGGATAATGCGTGCAGGCCAGCACTACTGTGTCGGTGCGGCGGCCTTCCGCCTCGACGAAACAGCCGGCTATCTCGGTCCTAATGTCGGCATCGGCGACCGGCTCGCCGGCCAGTTCGGCTTCCGCGAACGTTGCAAGCCGCGGCGAGCCGACCAGCGCCACGTCGCAGCCGGCGGCAAATTCGCGGATCAGCACGCGGGTATATTCGCGGCCGACGGTGGCTAACGTACCGAGCACGGCGATGCGCTTGCTCTTCGACTGCGCGCAGGCCGGCTTGATCGCCGGCACGGTGCCGACAAAGGGCACCTTGAAGCGTGCGCGCAGTTCGGTGAGCGCCAGCGTGGAGGCGGTGTTGCAGGCCACCACCACCAGATCGGGCGTGTGTTGGTCGATGGCTTTGCCAATGACGTGCAGGATGCGCGTGATCAGCGCTTCTTCCGGCATGTTGCCGTAGGGAAAGCCGGCGTCGTCGGCGACATAGACGAAGCGCGCATCCGGCCGCGCGGCGGCGACCTCGCGGAAGACGGTGAGGCCGCCGAGGCCGGAGTCGAACAGCAGAATGGTGGGGGCCTGTGGCATCAAAGCTTACGGGCGGCCTCACGCCGTCCCGAACACGCGCTTGAAGATCGTATCGACGTGCTTGAAATGGTGGTCGAGGTTGAAATTGGCCTCGAGTTCCTGCTCGCTCAGCTTGGCGCGCACGTCCTTGTCGGCTTTGAGCAGCGAGAGGAAATCCTTTTCGCCGCCCCACACCTTCATGGCATTGCGCTGCACCAGGGCATAGGCGTCTTCGCGCGCCACACCCTTTTGCGTGAGCGCGATCAGCACGCGTTGCGAGTGAATGAGGCCGCCCAACTTGTCGAGATTCTTCTGCATCGAGGTTGGATAGACCAGGAGCTTGTCGATCAGGCCCGCGAGCCGTGCCAGCGCGAAGTCGAGCGTCACCGTCGCATCGGGACCGATCATGCGCTCAACGCTCGAATGCGAGATGTCGCGTTCGTGCCAGAGCGCCACGTTTTCCATGGCGGGCAGGGCGTAGGCGCGCACCATGCGCGCCAGTCCGGTGACGTTCTCCGACAGCACCGGATTGCGCTTGTGCGGCATGGCCGAGGAGCCCTTCTGCTTCGCGGAGAAGAATTCCTCCGCCTCCAGCACCTCGGTGCGCTGCAAATGGCGGATTTCGGTGGCCAGCCGCTCGATGGAGGAAGCGATCACGGCGAGCGTGGCGAAATACATGGCGTGGCGGTCGCGCGGGATGATCTGGGTCGAGATCGGCTCGACGGCGAGGCCCATGGCCTTGGCGACATGCGCTTCGACGCGCGGATCGACTTGCGCAAAGGTGCCGACCGCGCCGGAAATTGCGCAGGTGGCGACTTCCTTGCGCGCGGCGACCAGGCGTTCGCGCCCGCGCGCGAATTCGGCATAGGCATAAGCGAGCTTGAGCCCGAAGGTGGTCGGCTCGGCATGGATGCCGTGCGAGCGGCCGACCGTCGGCGTCAATTTATGTTCGAAGGCGCGGCGCTTGAGCGCGGCGAGCAAAGCGTCGACGTCGTCGATCAGGAAATCGGCGGCGCGCACCAGCTGCACGTTGAAGCAGGTATCGAGCACGTCCGACGAGGTCATGCCGGAATGCACGAAGCGCGCCTCCGGCCCGACAATTTCCGACAGATGCGTCAGGAAGGCGATGACGTCGTGCTTGACCTCGGCCTCGATGGCGTCGATGCGCGCGACGTCGAACTTGGCGGCCTTGCCTTTGTCCCAGATCTTCTTGGCGGCTTCCTTCGGGATGATGCCGAGCTCGGCCATGGCGTCGGCCGCATGCGCCTCGATCTCGAACCAGATGCGGAACTTGCTCTCCGGCGACCAGATCGCGACCATCTCGGGGCGGGAATAACGAGGGATCATGGAAGGCCTCGCCTGACTTTGACCCTCATCCTGAGGAGCGCGAAGCGCGTCTCGAAGGATGAGGCCGAGACACCCGGGCCCTCATGGTTCGAGACGCCGCGCTGCGCGCGGCTCCTCACCATGAGGGAGAAATAGGTCACGCGGCTTCCCCGCGCGCCAGCGCAGCCGCGTTGCGGATGGCGGCGATGTTGGCTTTGTAATTGCCGCCCAAATTACCGCCTTTGAACACCGCATTGCCGGCGACCAGCGCATTGGCGCCGGCGCGCACGATTTTTTCGGCATTGTCGGGGGTGACGCCGCCGTCCACCTCGATGTCGATCGGCCTGCCGCCGATGAGCGCGCGCACGGCCGCGATCTTGTCGAGCGCCGACGGAATGAATTTCTGCCCGCCGAAGCCGGGGTTGACCGACATCACCAGCACCAGATCGACCAGATCGATGACGTGCTCGATGCTTGAGACCGGCGTGCCCGGGTTCATGGTGACGCCGGCCTTCTTGCCGAGCGCGCGGATCGCCTGCAGCGAGCGGTGCACGTGCGGGCCGGATTCGACATGCACGGTGATGATGTCGGAGCCGGCCTTGGCGAAGGCCTCCAGATAGGGATCGCAAGGCGCGATCATCAGATGCACGTCGAGCGACTTCTGGGTGACCGGACGCAGCGCCTTCACCACCTCGGGGCCGATGGTGATATTGGGCACGAAGTGGCCGTCCATGACATCGACATGGATCCAGTCGGCGCCGGCGGCCTCGACCGCGCGCACTTCCTCGCCCAGTTTGGCGAAATCCGCGGACAATATCGACGGCGAGATAACGAGGGGGCGCATGACCGGCTCCACAAGCCCACCGCCTATCATGCGAGGGGCCTGCGGGCAATGTAGCAGGCCGAAAACCGGCGCCGCTGTTAACGCTTTTTCTCAAGCCGGCGCGCCAGCGGCTGCAACACCGCCGGCAGCAGGTAGATGGGAAACTGCGCCATGGCGAAATAGAACCAGGCGAGGTCCGGCAGCTGCGAACCGAGCGTCGCCATGACCAGGCCGATATTGCGGAAGGCGGCGAGCAGGCCGATCGGCACGGAACGATCGTGCCCCGCGCGCAGGAACACCAGCATGCTCAGGCCGATCAGCGCGCAGCTCACGACCACGACCAGCACCAGCAGTTCGAGCGCGAACCAGGGGTCGGCCAGCACGTTGCGCGGCACGCTTTCCATGGCGGCGATGGCGAACACGAAGACGGCGATGACGTTGAGACCGTCGATCGGCTCTTTCTGCCGCTCCAGCCAGGCCGTGCCGGCGATGCGGCGGATGGCATAGGCGACGGCGCCGGACACCGAAAAGAACAAAAACAGCTTGATGCCAAGCTCGAGCGGCGAGAACAGCGACGAGCCGAGGAACAGATAGCCGAAGCCGACGGTGGTGAGCGGCGATATCGCGTTGGTGACGATCAGCGTCACCAGCGAAAACGCCACGTCGAGGCCCATCAGCGCGGCGAAGGCGGCCGACGAGGTGATTGGCGCGGTCGCGATCTGCAGGATTAGGATGGTGTAGAGCGCCGGCATGCTCTCGCGCAGGCCGGCCACGGTATAGACAAGTCCAAACAGCAGCGGCATCGCCACCATGACCCAGAGCGCGGCGACGATGGTCAGGCCGGGCGCGCGGACATAGCGCAGGAAGGCGGCGGGATCGGTGCGCAGATAGGAGAACAGCAGCAGCACGAATACTGCCTCGCCGAGATGCGGTTTCAGGATGGCGGCGTACTGCGGCAGCGCGAGGCCGAGAAAAATCGAAGCCGCCAGCGCGCGCGTGCCTTGCCGGCCGACCCACGCCAGGGCGGCCCGCAGCGTTTGCAGAAAAGGCATGACGGCAATGCTCCGGCGCGGTGTTGTCGCACGGTCATAGCGCCGGGGCCCGATCCATTCCATATAAAAGACGCTGCCCCATAAAAGAGGCGGAGACGTTCATCCATGGCCCGCACGGACGTAACTGTGCTCGGCGCCGGCATTGTCGGCGCCTCGGTGGCGCTGCATCTGGCCAAGCGCGGTGTGAGCGTGGCGCTGATCGATCGCGCCGGCGTGGGCGAGCAGACCTCGTTCGGCAATGCCGGCATCATCGAGGGCAACACGATCTTTCCGCCGGCGTTTCCCGCCGATCCTGCTGCGCTGCTGCGCATCGCTTTCAAGCGCGCGGGCGAGGCCAATTACCACCTCTCGTTCCTGCCGCAGGCGTTGCCCTGGCTTATGGCGTTCCGCGCCGCCTCGCGCCCGGCGCGGCTGATCGAGAACGCGCGCCTGATCTGCCCGCTGTTTGCGCGCGCGGTGGCCGAGCACGAGACGCTGATGGCGGAGGCGGGCGCCATGCATTTCCTGCGCAAGACCGGCTGGCTGAAGATTTATCGCAGCGAGAAGAGCTTCGCGGCTTTGCGGCGCGAATTCGATCTCGCCGCGCAATTCGGTCTGACGTTGCAGGCGCTCGACGTTGCGGGGGCGCAGGCGCTTGAGCCGGCGCTCAAGCCGGTATTCGCGCATGCGGTGTTCTGGCCGCAGGCGGCGAGCGTGAGCAATCCGTATGCGCTCACGCGCGCCTATGCCGCGCGTTTTGCCGCGCTGGGCGGCGTCACGCTCACTGGCGATGCGCGCTCGCTGCATCGCGCCCGGCAAAGCTGGCGGGTGGACACCAATGAGGGCGGCGTCGATGCGCGCGAAGTCGTGGTGGCGCTCGGGCCCTGGGCGCGCGAACTGCTCGATCCGATGGGGCTGAAGCTGCCACTGATGGTCAAGCGCGGCTATCATCGGCACTTCCACGCGCAAGGCAAGGCCGGCCTGGCGCGCCCGGTGCTCGATGCCGACGCCGGTGGTCATGCGGATCCCCATCTCCATCGGCGTGATCACATAGCCGGCGTCGAAATCGCCGCGCGCGACGCGAGGCCTTCGCCGGTGCAGTTCGAGCGCCTGCTGCCGAAGGCGCGCGAATTGTTTCCGCTCGGCGCGCGCGCCGACGACAAAACCTGGCTCGGCAGCCGCCCGTGTTTTCCGGATTCACGGCCCGTGATTGGACGCGCGCCGGGGCTTGCCGGCCTGTGGCTCGCCATCGGTCACGCGCATTGGGGGCTGACGCTTGGCCCCGCCACCGGACGTATGATCGCGCAGATGATCGCGGGCGAGACGCCGTTCTGCGATCCGGCGCCATACGCGGCCGAGCGCTTTCTTTAAGATTTGAACTTGTCTTTCCAGCTTGGCAGGCTGCCGGCAAACGGCAGCGCGCTCGCCTCATAGACGCCGCGGGCGATGGCGCGCGCCATTACATTGGCGGCGTGCATGCCGAGCTCCGCCAGCCCGTAGACCGGATCGGCGAGCGCCTTGGCGCCGGTCGCGGCGGAAAAAATGACGTCGCCGTCGAGTGGGGTATGCACCGGATAGATCGCGCGCGCGAAACCGTCATGCGCCATCACGGCGAGGCGATTGCATTGCGCCTTGCTGAGCTTGGCGTCGGTGG
>JAANCK011547170.1_pt1 | contig 13938 bp, 16 predicted proteins | sample 7277841 | NCBI WGS metagenome assembly JAANCK01 (sample SAMN14222788, study PRJNA588281) | permafrost metagenome | isolation source: Arctic cryosol methane SIP | place: Canada:Nunavut | collected 2015-07 | reverse complement strand
GCGCCGAACAGCGCCGGATCTGGTGCAGCAGGCAGGGCCTGGAGCGGTTCTGCAACACCGAATCCTCGCAGGTGCGCAGGCGGAACACCTTTTGCAGCAGGGCAATGCTGTCGCGCACCGCACCGCTGTGCGGGAACGGGCCGAAGTAACGGTTCCTGGCGTCGAGCGCGCCGCGGTGGAAACCGAGGCGCGGATAGACGTGGCCGCTCAGCATCAGATAGGGGTAGGACTTGTCGTCGCGGAACAGGATGTTGTAGCGCGGCGCAAGCGACTTGATCAGGTTGTTCTCCAGGATCAGCGCCTCGCCCTCCGAGCGCGTCACCGTGGTCTCCACCGCGGCGACCTGCGTCAGCATCAGCGCAATGCGCGGACTCTGCACGCTGTTCTGGAAGTACGAGCTCACGCGCTTCTTCAGGTCGCGCGCCTTGCCCACGTAGAGCACGTCGCTCTTCGCGTTGAGCATGCGGTAGACGCCGGGCAGATGCGGCAGGCTTCCCAGCAGCGCCGGCGCATTGAACGCCGGTGCCGGTCCGGCGGATGCCGTCATCGCGCCCTCAGTTCGGCAGCAATGTCGCGCAGCACCGCCTGGAACATGGTTTCCGTGAGCCTCCTGGTCTGCGTATTGTAGCGGCTGCAGTGATAACTATCGTAGAGGCGTATGCCCGCCGGCGAGGCCGGCGCAGGCGGCAGCGTGTGCACTGCATGATGCGCGAATTTGAGGCTGGCCCGCTTGAGCCCATAGGCCATCAGGACCGCCTGATGCGCGACGCTGCCCAGGGCGAGGATCACGCGCGGCGGCTGCCGGCGCAGCTCGGCTGCGAGGTAGCGGTTGCAGCAGCGGATCTCCTCGGGCAGCGGTTTGTTTTGCGGCGGCAGGCATTTCACCGCATTGCTGATGCGGCAGTTTTCCAGCCGCAGCGCGTCGCCTGCGCTGTTTGATTCCGGGAGGCTGGCGAAGCCGAATTCGTGCAGCGTGCGATACAGCAGGATGCCGGCATGATCGCCCGTAAACGGCCGTCCGGTGCGGTTGGCGCCGTGCATGCCCGGTGCCAGGCCGACGATCAGGAATTCGGCCCCCGCGTCGCCAAACGCGGGCACCGGCCGCGCGTGATAGTCGGGGTGAGCGCTGCGCACCTGGTCCAGAAAGCCTGCCAAGCGCGGACAGTCGCGGCATTCGAGTCTGAAGCTATCGGGCATGGCTACGTCCAAGGCTGCGCCTGAACCGGGATTGCCACCGCGCGCTCAGGCCGCAGCGGCGACGAAGCGCTCCAGCGCGCCTTTAGCCAGCGCATAGCGGGCGTTCGGCTGCAGCGCGTCAAGGCCCGGCGCGAGGCGCGCGCCGCGCATCGCTTCGGCGCGCCGCTGGTCCAGCGTCCCGGCTTTCAAACCGGCGAGCAGTTCACGCGCGGCTTCCGGCGCATTGCACAGCAACGCCATGTCGCATCCGGCATCCAGCGCCGCCCTGCCCCGCGCCAGCACGCCGCCGGCGACGCTGGCGCCCTCCATCGACAGATCATCGCTGAAGATCATGCCCTCGAATCCCAGCCGGCCGCGCAGGATCTCGCGCAACCATAGCGGGGAAAATCCGGCCGGCTGCGCGTCGACCGCGGCATAGATCACATGCGCCGGCATCACCGCCGACAAGCCATGGACGATCAGCTCACGGTAGGGAAGCAGATCGGCCGCCTCGATCTCGGCGTAGCTGCGCTCGTCGACCGGCACGGCAAGGTGGGAATCGGCGCGCACATAGCCGTGCCCGGGAAAATGCTTGCCCACGCTTGCCATGCCGGCTGTGCGCAGGCCTGCGATCAAGGCCGCAGACAGCTGCGCCACGGCGCTGGGGTCGGCATGCAAGGCGCGGTCGCCGATCACGCCGCTCTCGCCGAAGTCCAGATCGAGCACCGGGGTAAAGCTGAAGTCCACGCCGCAGGCGAGCAGCTCGCTCGCGAGCACGTAGGCGATATCAGCCGCCGCCGTGCACGCCCCGGCGCGGTCGCGGTCCCAGGCCTCGCCCAGCCGCCGCATCGGCGGTATGCGCGTAAAGCCTTCCAGAAAGCGCTGCACCCGGCCGCCCTCGTGATCGACCGCGATCAGCAGTTCAGGCTGACGCAGCGCGCGGATCGCCGCCGTGAGCTCGCACAGCTGCCGCGGCGCACGGTAGTTGCGCGCAAACAGGATTACGCCGCCGACCAGCGGATGGCGCAGCATGTCGCGCTCGGCCGGGCTCAATTGCGTGCCCGCCACATCGAGCATCAGCGGGCCGAGGCCGGCATCCCGGCGGCTTTCACTCATGCTCTCTGCCCTCCAGTATCACAAAAGCGCAGGCCATCTCCACTTCGTCGCTCAGGCTCAAATGCGCACTGCTGATACCGCGCTGCCTGAGCAGCGCGGCGAGCGGCTCCGAAAACTCCAGATAAGGCTTGCCCGAGCGCTCGTTGGCCACGCTGATGTTATGCCAGTTGACCGGAAAATGGATGCCGGTACCCATGGCCTTGGAGAAGGCTTCCTTGGCGGCGAAACGCTTGGCCAGGTAATGGACGGGCTTTGCATGCGCGCAAAAGCGCCGGTATTCCTGATCGACCAGCACGCGCTGCGCGAAGCGGTGGCCGAAGCGTGCCAGCGCGCGCTCGATGCGGCGCACGTCGATCAGGTCCGTGCCGGTGCCCAGGATCACGTGCGCCTGGCCTCGGTCATGAGGCGCTTCATTTCCCGCACTGCCGCCTCCCAGCCGGAGAAAACCGCCTGCGCCACGATTGCGTGGCCGATGTTGAGCTCGGCGATGTCCGCCAGCGCGGCGATCGGGACAACATTGTCGTAATTCAGTCCGTGGCCGGCGTTCACCTTGAGGCCGATGCGCTTGCCGTGCCCGACTGCCGCGCAAATGCGACCGAACTCGGCTGTCTGCTCGTCACCTGTGGTGTCGGCGTAATGTCCGGTGTGCAGCTCGATCACCGGCGCACCCGCCGCTTTGGCCGCGTCGATCTGCACGGCATCGGCGTCGATGAACAGCGACACGCGTATCCCCGCGCCGCCGAGCAGTTCGCACGCCTCGCGCACGCGCTCGAACTGGCCCGCCACGTCCAGCCCGCCCTCGGTGGTCAGCTCCATGCGCCGCTCCGGCACCAGGCAGACATCGTGCGGGCGTACGCGCACCGCGATCTGCAGCATCTCACGCGTCACCGCGGCTTCGAGATTCATGCGCGTGCGCAATTGCGCGCGCAGCGTTTCCACGTCGCGGTCCTGGATGTGGCGCCGGTCCTCGCGCAAGTGCAGCGTGATCGCGTCCGCACCCGCGCTTTCGGCGAGCAGGGCTGCGCGCACGGGATCGGGGTAGCTGGTGCCGCGCGCTTGGCGCAGCGTGGCCACATGGTCGATATTGACGCCGAGCTCTATCATAGTTGTCGGAGTTCCTCGAATATGCGCCGGCTGTTGAGCGGCTTCTGTTCCAGGCGGTGGCCGATGAGCAGGCGCATGAGCGCCTTCGCCTGCTGCAGCGTGAGCGGATCGCTGTAGTCATCGCGGACGATGTCGAGCAGCGTCTTGCCCGAAAGCACCAACCCGGCATGCGCAGCGCCGTTTACCGCGACGGGACCGCGTTCCGGTTCGTAGGCATAGGACCTGCCCGGGTCGATCCGCTCCCCGTTCACGCTGTCGCGGTCCAACGAGAGTGCGTAACCCAGTTCGCGCAGCAGCGCTTTTTCGAAACGGCGCAGCACCGCCCCGGGCTCCGCCGCTTCGGCCAGGCGCGCGAGCGCCGACTGGTAATCCAAGAACAGCTGCTCGTGCGCGTCTTCGCGCGGCAGAAGTTTGAGCAGCAGCTCGTTGAGATAAAAACCGCACAGCAGCGCCCTGCCCTGCAGGCGCGCCTGTCCGCCCTGCCATTCCGCGCGCAGCAGCAGGCGCAGCTCGCCGCGCCCGGACCAGGAGAGCCCCAGCGGCTGAAACGCCATGATGCTGCCGCGCAGCGCCGAGCGCGGGCGCTTCGCGCCGCGCGCCACCATGGCAACGCGGCCGTGCGCGCGCGTGAACGCCTCCACCACCAGGCTGGTCTCGCGAAAGGCGTAGGTGTGCAGCACGTAGCCCTGCTGGTTGTCCTGCCGTGCGCGCGCGCTCACCAGACTGCTCCGTCGCAGCGCGTCGGGGCCCCGCACCCGGCGCGCGCCCAGCGGGGACCCGTCGGACTCACGGTTCGAACCCCAGGTTTTTCAAGGTGCGCTCGTCGTCGGCCCAGCCGTGCTTGACCTTGACCCAAATCTGCAGGAACACCTTGCCACCGAACAGCTTCTCCATGTCGCGCCGCGCATCGGTTCCGATCAGCTTCAGCTTTTCTCCGCCTTTGCCGATGACCATGGACTTGTGGCTGGCCTTGTCGACGATGATGGCCACGTGGATACGGCGCAGCTTGCCCTCGGTCTCGAATTTTTCGACCGTGGTGCTGGCACCGTAGGGCAGTTCGTCCCCGAGTTGCCGGAACAGTTTTTCACGCACCAGTTCGGCGGCGAGAAAGCGTTCGCTGCGGTCGGTGTACTCGCCCGCAGGATAGATCGCCGGCTGCTGCGGCAGCAATGCGCGCAGTGCCTGCAGCAATTCGGGCGTCTGCTGTCCGCTCTTGGCGCTTACCGGAACGATGGCGGCGAACTCGCGCTCCGCCTGCAACCCGGCCAGCAGAGGCAGCAAGGACTTCTTGTCCGCAAGACGGTCGATCTTGTTCAGCGCGAGTACCACCTGACGCCCCGGCGGCAGCAGGCCGAATACCTGCCGGTCTTCGCGGCTGATGCGTCCGGCTTCGATCACCACCAGGATCACGTCGACGTCCTGCAGCGCCTGGGTGATGCTGCGGTTCATCAGTCGGTTGAGCGCACCCGGCTTCTTGGTCTGGAAACCCGGGGTATCGACAAATATGTACTGTGCGTCCGCGCCGGTGCGTATGCCGGTGATGCGATGGCGCGTGGTCTGCGCTTTGCGCGAGGTGATGCTGATTTTTTCCCCGACCAGATGATTCAGCAGCGTGGATTTGCCCACGTTGGGCCGGCCGATGATCGCAATGGTGCCGCAGCGGTAGTCGGCGGAGTTCACTTTTGCGCTTGCTCAAAGGCGCTCTGCGCCGCTTCCTGCTCGGCTATGAGCCGGCTTGCGCCGAATCCGGTGGTGCGGATCGCCAGTTGCGGGATCTGGCATTCGACCTCGAACTGCTGCTTGTGTGCCGCGCCCCTGGTCGCCACCACCGCATACTTCGGCAATGGAATCTTCCGGGCTTGCAGCAGCTCCTGCAACATGGTCTTGGGATCCTTGCCCAGGGTTCTCGGATCCTTGCCTAGCGCCTGCAAATCGAGGTGTTCGAGCAAGGGCGTGTACAAGCGGCGAATCGCGCCCTCAACCGCGGAAAAACCCCCGTCCAGGAAAACAGCGCCGAGCAGTGCTTCCAGACCGTCGGCCAGAATCGCAGGTCGGCGGAAACCTCCGCTTTTCAGTTCGCCCACGCCCAAGTGGAGGTAGGTTCCCAATTCCAGCCCCAGCGCCAGATCGGCCAAGGTTTCTTTGCGTACCAGTTTCGCGCGCAGCCGCGTTAGTTCTCCCTCCTTCAGTTCGCCGAAGCGCAGGTACAGCTCGTGCGCGACACAGCAATTGAGAACGCTGTCACCCAAGAACTCGATGCGTTCATTGTTTTCGGCGCTGTGGCTGCGGTGCGTCAGCGCCCGTTGCAACAGGGACGCCTGCGCGAAGCTGTAACCCAGCTTTCGCTGTAGCGGCCCGTAGTCCATCTAAGCGCGAGCGGGCGCTACTCTTTGTCCGCGCCGCCTGGCGCAGTGCTGGCGGCAAAGTCGATCAGCAGTGAAACGTTGGCGAACAGGGGAATCTTCTGCGCGTAGGCGAATGAAATGACGACTTCGCCGCCGTCCTTGCTGATTTCCAGGTCGCCCGGCGACACCACCGTAATATTGTTGACGTTGGAGTAGCGGTCGAAAGCCTTGCGTATGTCCGCGACGCTGCCAGTCCGCCCCTCGCTCGCGGCAACGGCGGTGATCGCCTTTTTCGCGGTGAGAAAATCGGAATAGGCGGGGAAGACTTTCATCGCGCCGACGGCGCCCAGTGCGAGCACCACGCCGATCAGGAAAACCACCGGAAAACTGACCCCACGTTGCTTGTTTCGCATGATTGCCTGACTCCCTAATTGAATCGCCCGAAGCGCCTCAGCTCGCTGAAGTTGAACCAAATGAAAAACGCCTTGCCGACGATGTTGGCTTCAGGCACGAATCCCCAAACCCGGCTGTCGCTGCTGTTGTCGCGGTTGTCGCCCATCATGAAGTAATGCCCTGACGGTACCGTGCACGTCACGCCTATATTATTGTAAATGCAATTTTCCCTCTGCGGGAACTGTTTTACATAGGGCAGCGCCGCGGGTTCGCTGCTGTCGAGCAGTATCGAATGCCGGACCGTACCGAGCGTTTCCGCGTAGCGTTTGAGGTACTGAATCTTGTCCTGCAGCAGGTAATCGCCGTCTTCCTTCAGCGGCACTTCCTTGCCGTTGATGCTGAGCCGCTTGCCTTCATAGGCAACCCGGTCGCCCGGCAGTCCGACAACGCGCTTGATGTAATCGACCGACGGATCGTCCGGATAGCGGAACACCATCACATCGCCGCGCTCCGGTTCGTGGATATTGATGATCTTCTTGTTGATGACCGGCAGGCGGATGCCGTAGGTGTACTTGTTGACCAGGATGAAGTCGCCCACGAGCAGCGTCGGAATCATCGAACCCGACGGAATCTTGAACGGCTCCACCAGGAACGAGCGCAGCAGGAACACGATCAGGATTACCGGGAAGAAACTCTTCGGATATTCGATCCACCAGGGTTCCCGCGCGCCGGCGGCGCGGCGCTTGCCGAAATACACAAGGTCCATCGCATAGACGGCGCCGGTTACGACCAGCAGGCTGAACAGCAACAGCGCAAAATTCATGTCTTTATCCTAGTCCACCTGCAGAATGGCGAGGAACGCTTCCTGCGGGATTTCCACGTTGCCCACCTGTTTCATGCGCTTCTTGCCGGCCTTCTGCTTCTCCAGCAGTTTTTTCTTGCGCGTGATATCACCGCCATAGCACTTTGCCAGGACGTTCTTGCGCAGCGCAGACACGTTCTCGCGCGCGATGATGTTGGCGCCGATCGCCGCCTGTACCGCAACGTCGAACATCTGCCGCGGAATAAGCTTGCGCATGCGCGATACCAGCTCGCGCCCGCGGTAACGGCTATTGTCCCGATGCACCATGAGCGACAGCGCATCCACGCGATCGCCGTTGATGAGGATATCGAGCTTGACCACATCGGCCGCGCGGTATTCCTTGAATTCGTAATCGAGCGAGGCGTAGCCGCGGCTCGCAGACTTGAGTTTGTCGAAGAAATCCATGACCACTTCGGACAGCGGCATTTCGTATGTGAGCATCACGTGCCGGCCGGTGTACTGCATATTCTTCTGCACACCGCGCTTTTGCGTGCACAGGGTCATGATCGCACCCACGTGCTCCTGCGGCACGAATATGGTGGTGGTAATGATCGGCTCGCGTATCTCTTCGATGCGCGAACGATCCGGCATCTTGGCCGGATTCTCGACCCGTTCCAGCGTGCCGTCGCGCATCAGCACCTCGTACACCACTGTCGGCGCGGTCGTAATGAGGTTCTGGTCGTACTCGCGCTCGAGGCGCTCCTGCACGATGTCCATGTGCAGCAGTCCGAGGAAGCCGCAGCGAAAGCCGAATCCCAGCGCCTGCGAAACTTCCGGCTCATATTGCAGCGATGCGTCGTTGAGCTTGAGCTTGTTCAGCGCATCGCGCAGCCCGTCGTACTGATTGGATTCGACCGGGTACAGGCCGGCGAACACCTGCGGCTTGATCACCTTGAATCCGGGCAGCGCTACAGCTGCGGGACGATCGGCGAGCGTGACGGTATCGCCCACCTTGGCGGCCTCCAGTTCCTTGATGCCGGAAATGATGAAGCCCACTTCGCCGGCGGACAGGCGCTCGCGCATCTTTGATTTCGGGGTGAACACGCCGACCTGCTCGCACAGGTGCACGGTGCCGGTGGACATGAGCAGGATCTTGTCTTTCGGACCGAGCGAGCCGTCCATCATGCGCACCAGCATCACCACGCCGACATAATTGTCGAACCAGGAATCGATGATCAGCGCCTTCAGCGGCGCGGCGGGATCGCCCTTGGGCGGCGGCACGCGCGCGATGACCGCCTCGAGAATGTCCTGAACGCCCTCGCCGGTCTTGGCGCTGACGCGCAGGGCGTCCTTGGCGTCGATGCCGATCACGTCCTCGATTTCCCGTATCGCGCCTTCCGGATTGGCCGAAGGCAGGTCGATCTTGTTGAGTACCGGCACCACCTCGACACCCTGTTCGATCGCGGTGTAGCAATTGGCCACCGTCTGCGCCTCCACGCCCTGGGACGCATCGACCACCAGCACCGCGCCCTCGCAGGCGGCCAGGGAGCGCGACACTTCATAGGAAAAGTCCACATGCCCCGGGGTGTCGATCAGGTTCAGGTTATAGACGCTGCCATCGCGCGCCTTGTACTGCAGGGCCGCGGTCTGCGCCTTGATGGTGATGCCGCGCTCGCGCTCCAGATCCATGGAATCGAGCACTTGCGCCTCCATCTCGCGATCGGACAGCCCGCCGCACAGCTGGATGAAGCGGTCGGCGAGCGTCGACTTGCCGTGATCGATGTGCGCTACGATGGAGAAATTGCGAATGTGCTGCATCATGAAAAAGGGCGCCTGCATGGCACCCTTTGAAGAATAACATTCGGTATTTTAACGGATTTTGACCAGATAAGCACGGACTTTGGCGGCATCCAGGTGGTAGTGGCAGAGCTCGGCGCCGGCGTGCGTGAGCACCGGCACCAGGCTGCCGTAGCGCTGCTCCAGCGCGGCATCGCGGTCGACGTCGACGACGTCGACGATGAAGCCGAATTCGCCGCGCAGCGGCTCCAGCGCCGCCAGCATTTCATCGCAGAGATGGCAGTAGCCGCGGCCGTAAAGCGTCAGCCGGGTGACGCTCCCCTTGGCCGCCACGCCAATCGGCGCCGTACCCTCACTTGTCATTCTGCCCTTTGATGGTGATGAAGCTCTGATTCTCGCCGCGGCGCACATGCAGGGTCAGGGTTACCGACTTGTCGATTGCATTCAGCGCCTGGTTGAACTGCGCGGCGCTCCTGGCCTCGGTATTGACGCCCTTGTGGATCAGCGCAAGGATGACGTCGCCCTTGCGCACATCGCCGCGCGGCTGGCCGCGCACCTCGTCCACGAGCACACCATTGGCAATTTTTAGTTCCTTGCGCTGCACTTCGGTGAGGTCCGACAATACCAGCCCGAGGCGGTTGGCCGCGGCCTCTGCGGGCTTGGGCTGCTTGCGCTCCGCCCCTGCGCGCTTGTCCGCGGGTATCTCGGCCACGGTGACATTCAATTCCCTGGCCGCCCCCTTGCGCCATACCTGCATGCTCACCTTGCTGCCCGGCCTGGTCGCCCCGACGATGCGCGGCAGTTCGCCCGAGCTGGTGACGCTCTTCCCGTTGAATTTGAGGATGATGTCGCTCACTTCCACGCCTGCCTTGTCGGCCGGGCCGCCCTTCTCCACCGCATTGACCAAGGCCCCCTGCGGCTTTGACAGACCGAAGGAATCGGCCAGCTCTTTGGTCACTTCCTGTATCACCACGCCGATGCGGCCGCGGCTCACGCGCCCGCTGTTGCGCAGCTGGCTTTGCACGTCCAGTGCAATATCGATGGGGATGGCGAAGGACAGTCCCATGTAGCCGCCGGTGCGGCTGTAAATCTGCGAATTGATGCCGACCACCTCGCCGCGCAGATTGAACAGCGGGCCGCCCGAATTGCCCGGATTTACGGCGGCATCGGTCTGGATGAATGGCACCAGATTTTCCTGCGGCAGCGAGCGCGCCTTGCCGCTGACGATGCCGGCGGTGACGGTATTGTCGAAGCCGAAAGGCGATCCGATTGCGAGCACCCATTCGCCCACCTTGAGTTTGTTCGGGTCGCCGAGCTTGACCACCGGCAGGCCGGCGGCGTCGATCTTGATCAGCGCCACGTCGGTGCGCTTGTCCGCGCCTATTACCTTGGCCTTGAATTCGCGCTTGTCTATCAGGCGCACATTGATTTCGTCGGCGTCGTTGACGACGTGGGCATTGGTAAGGATATATCCGTCGGCACTGATGATGAAGCCCGAGCCGAGCGAACGGGTCGAAAACTCATGCGGCGTCTCACCCTGGTTCGGCGGCATGAAGCGGCGGAAGAACTCGAAGAACGGATCGTCCTCGTCCAGATTCGGCATTTGCGGCAGCTGCGGGTGTGCGCGCACCGTCTGCGCCGTGCTTATATTGACTACGGCCGGCCCCTGCTGCTCCACCAGTTCGGTGAAATCGGGCAGCTCGCGCGCCTGGGCATGGGTGCCGAGCGGAAGCAGCAGCACCAGCCACAGAAGCAGTGTTTTTCGCATCGTAATATCCCCTTGTTGCGTTACGCTGAGTATTGCAAAACGACTCTGAAACAAGCCTGCGGCGAACACAGGCCCCCGATCACGGCATACGGTATTTCACCGATTCCGCCAGCTTTTTCACGCTTTCGGCGGGCACTTCCCCAACTACGGTCACCAGGTAGTCCGCCACTTTGCGGCTGTAGATATTGATCGCGCCCTGGTGTGACAAGCCCGCCGGCGGCATCGAGGTCTTGTTCGCCAGGGGTTCGATGAACACCGACAGCGCAATCAGCCCGTCGGAGTAAATCACATGGCCGACTTCGCTCGATCCGCCCTGGGTGCGTTTCATCTCGGTTATCTTCCTGAAACCCGGCAGTTCCGGATCGATGCTCCAGCCCGATGCCGCGAGGCTGGCCGCGGCGGCCCCCGTCTCTTCGACATGCCAGGCGCGCGATTCGGCGAGAAATCTGGACTTGAGCTGCTTCTGGTCGATCTTTCCGCCAATGCGGATTTCGGTGAACGCGAACTGCTCGAGCGGCTCGTTCTTGTCGTTAAAGGTCTGCGATTTGAGCAGCATGCCGGTCTTGATGTCTGCCCACAGTTTGCGCCCGTAGCGCAGCTTGTCCCTGGGCTGCAGCACAATCGCCTGGCATTCGTGCCCGGCCACGCGCTCAATCGCCCCAGCGCGCACATCGTAGTGCTCGCCGATATCCTGCAGGTTTTCCGGCAACAGCGCCGGAAACACCTTGTGGTCCGTCTGCTTGTCTATCTTGATCGTCTTGCTGCCGGGCAGATAGCACTTTACCTCGTCGCCGCTGCGCACGACCTCCCGCGGCTGGCCGTCCAGCGTTTCCAGCCGTTCGCGCGTGCCATGACTGCCGACGCTGTGGACAATGCGCAGCGTTTCCGCCTGGTCGCCGTTGCGATAGATGAAGGTCCCGGTGTAGCTGAGCTTTTGCGTCGCCGCATGGATGCGCTGCAGCCACGCCAGCGCATCGCCATCGGCATGCGCCACCTGTACCGACAGGGCGAGCAGCAGCGCAGCCAGGATCCTCATCTACTTGCGCTGTTCTGCTCTACAGCTACGGTGCGAACATAGGTCGCGACCCCCTGTATCGCATTGCTCGGGGAATAGCGTTGGTGAGCGAGCAGATAATCGTTAATCGCCGGTCCTGCGGCCACCGCCACAGGCTGGAGATGGGGCGCGGGGACTGCGGCAAGCTGGACCGACTCCTGCACCGTGGGAACCACGGCAACTTGCGCCGAATCCTGCTGCGTTCCAGACAGGGCGAACCAGCTGACAAGGGCCATCGCGGCCACGCTCGCAGCCAGCGACATGGCGCTCCAGCGCAGCTTTTCCGCCTTGCTGCGCCGCTGCGGCACGAATACCGTGGGTTCGGCGTCGATCCGGGCGCGGATCGACGCGCACAAATCCGGGCCATCGACGCCGCGCAAGGCGTCTCCGATCAGATGATAGCAATCCCAGTCGCGACGCAGCTGCGCGTCGCGCTTGATTTGAGGCAGCAGCCCGGCGGCCTGCTCGCGGCTCAATTCGTCGTCCATCCACGCGGACAAAGTCTCTTTCATGGCGTCACCATCTCTTGTCTTTTGAAATGTCCAGCAACGGCCGCAATTCCGTGGCTATCGCTTCGCGTGCGCGGAAAATGCGGGAACGCACGGTCCCGATCGGGCAGTCCATGATCCTCGCGATATCCTCGTAGCTCATGCCCTCGATCTCGCGCAATACAATCGCCGCCTTCAGTTCCTCAGGCAGCTGATCCATGCTTTGGTTCACGGTTTGCGCAATCTGCTTGCTCATCAGCAGATTCTCCGGCGTATTCAGGTCGCGCAGCTGGTCGCCGTCGTCGAACGTTTCCGCCTCTTCCGAATCGTAGTTGGTCGTGGTGGGGACACGCCGGCCCATCGACGCCAGGTAGTTCTTGGCGGTATTGATGCCGATCCGATAGAGCCAGGTATAGAAGGCACTGTCACCGCGAAAGGAGGGCAAAGCGCGGTAGGCCTTGATGAAAGCTTCCTGCGTTACATCCTCGACCTCGCCCGCATCGCGAATGAAACGCGATAGCAGGCGCCCGAGCTTGCGCTGATATTTGCTGACCAGCAGGTCGAATGCGTTCTTGTCGCCCTGTTGCGCACGCTCGACCAGTTGTTGGTCAATGTCGCGCTCACTCATGCGCCGCCCTTCCCCGGAGCCTTGAGGCTCATTTTCCTTATTCGCGCCCAAGCACCCGTGAGTATACCCCAACTCTACGGGCGTCCGCGGGAATGCCACCCCGGGGACGAAGTCCAGTTCGAGCATTTCGATCGGCGTCGAACTGCTACCGGGGAATTTCAATCCATGCCTCCCGCCTGTAAGACGATCATTCTGTGACTCGTGGCGGCACAATTAGTTCATTGCGGTCCGAGGCGCCAGCGCAGCCACACTCGCAGCCGGCGCAGCTCGTCGGGCGCGGCCGCGTCCGGCAGCAGCACCAGGGAACGGCGGCGGCGCCCGTTCTCACTCAGCATGAGCACCACCAGCCAGCGCGATACGTAGCTGCCGGGCAGTATCGTCGCTTCCTGCCAGTTTCCCAGCCCATCCTGGCAGCGAACTCCGCCTTTCGCGTCGAGCTCCAGCGTGCGTACGGCGGAATGCCGTTGCTGCAGCGCCTGCGCGCAATGCCAGGCCCAGGCGAGGGTAATGCCCGCCGCAATCGGCAGGAATGCCGCCATCGGAAGGCTGATCCAGGCGCAGGCGAGCGCCGCTCCCGCCATGGCGGTCAGCGCCAGGGCGAGAATGCGTGACGGTTTAAGGGAGACGCTTAGGGCCTGGGTCAAACCCGGGTGAATACCAGGGTGCCGTTGGTTCCGCCGAAGCCGAAGGAATTCGACAGCGCCACCTCGATTTTCATCTGGCGCGCCGTGTTCGGCACGTAGTCCAGGTCGCATTGCGGATCCTGGTTGAACATATTGGTCGTAGGCGGCGCCACCTGGTTGAACACGGCCAAGGCCGAGAATACCGCTTCGACGCCGCCTGCCGCGCCCAACAGGTGCCCGGTCATGGATTTGGTGGAACTGACCGCAACCTTCTTCGCATGCGCGCCCAGGCTGCGCTTTACCGCAGTGGTTTCGGCGAGGTCGCCCAGCGGCGTCGAGGTGCCATGGGCATTGATGTAATCGACCTGGTCGGCGTTCAGGCGCGCGTTGCGCAGCGCGGCGTCCATGCAGCGCGCCGCCCCTTCACCGTCTTCGCGCGGCGCAGTCATGTGATAGGCGTCGCCGCTCATGCCATAGCCGGGAAGTTCGGCATAGATCCGGGCGCCGCGCGCCTTGGCGTGCTCGTATTCTTCCAGCACCAGCACCCCTGCGCCCTCACCCAGCACGAAGCCGTCGCGGTCGCGGTCCCAGGGTCGGCTCGCCGTGGCCGGATCGTCATTGCGGGTCGACAGCGCGCGCGCCTG
>JAANCK011265969.1_pt1 | contig 13947 bp, 10 predicted proteins | sample 7277841 | NCBI WGS metagenome assembly JAANCK01 (sample SAMN14222788, study PRJNA588281) | permafrost metagenome | isolation source: Arctic cryosol methane SIP | place: Canada:Nunavut | collected 2015-07 | reverse complement strand
GTCGCCTTGCCCCGGGCCGCGCCGGTTCGGGTCATTCACCTGCACATGGGCGACATGGCCGCTGGGCATCCAGCGCGCCATGAGCTGGGGAACGCTCTCGCGTTCCACCTGGCCGGCGGCGCTGCAATCGATCATGGTCTTCAGGCCCGGTGAGGCGATCGCATCGACCATTGCGGCGGCCTCGGCCACTGTGTTGATCAGGTCGGTCTCGCGGGTGGAAAGCGGCTCGATGCAATAGGTCACGCCGCAACTGGCGGCGGTCGCTGCCACCTGCGCAAAGCATTCCGCGGCCCGCGCCAGCGCCTCGGCGCGGCTGGATCCGGCCGGCACGGAGCGCTGCCGGGGCGAGCCGTGCACCAGGTACCGGCCGCCCATCAGCGCGCACAGTTCCACCAGCCGGTGCATCACTTGGACAGTGCGTCGCCGCACGGCGTCGTCGGCGCTGACGATCGACAGGCCGGCCGGGGCTACCAGCAACCAGTGCAGCCCGGTGATGGCCAGGCCGTGGTCCTGCGCCACGCGGCAAAAGGCCCGTGCATGCGCATCGGTGATGGCCATCGGGTCCTCGGCCAGCGTGAAGGGCGCGACCTCCAGACCGTCATAGCCCAGCTTGGACGCGAGCGTGCATTGCGCGTCGAACGACAGCGGCTGCAGGACTTCGTTGCACAACGCGAATTTCATGGGACGTCTTCAGGCTCGGCGCACGAACAGCATCCGCGCGCCGTTGACGATCGCGATCCGCACGCGCGTGACGGCCGCCTTGAACGGCTTCACGTACAGCAGGAGCGTGAAGATGGTGACGGCGGCGAACGCCATCGCGATGGGCCGCGTGAAGAAAGGCAGCAGGCTGCCGTCCGACAGCACCAGGCCGCGGCGCAGGCTCTTGTCCAGCAGCGGGCCCAGCACCAGGCCGAGCACCAGCGGCGCCATTTCATAGCCGCGCCGGCGCAGGAAATACGCGCCGATGCCGATGGCCAGCATGGCGTAGATGTCGAACAGGCGCGAGGCCGTGGCGAAGGCGCCCACGGTGCACAGCAGGAAAACGATCGGCATCAGGATCGCGCGGCGCACCTTCAGCACGTGCAGCAGGGGCCGCACGCCGAACAGGCCGAACAGCAGGATGGTGATGGAGGCCAGCGTCGTCATCGCCACCACGTGATAGATGAACTGAGGATGCTCGATCATCAGCATCGGGCCCGGCTGCACGCCGTGGATGATCATTGCCGCCATCAGCACCGCCGAGGGCGCCGAGCCCGGGATGCCCAGCGCCAGGCACGGGATGATGTGGCCCGGGATCGAGGACATGTCGCCGGTCTCCGCCGCCATCAGCCCGTCGATCGAGCCCTTGCCGAACTTCTCCTTCTCCTTGCTCAGTCCTTTGGCTGCGGCATACGACATCCAGGCGCCCGCATCCTCACCCACACCGGGCAACAGGCCGGTGAGCACGCCGATGATCCCGGAGCGCAGCACGGTCCAGCGGTACTGGAACACCTCGCGCCAGCGCGGCAGCACCGAGTCCTTGAGGTCGGCGATCCGGCGCTCGATCGGGTCCGAGAGTGTCGTGAGCACCTCGGCCAGGCCGAAGGCGCCGACCAGCGCCGGGATCAGGGCGATGCCGCCGGAGAGGTCGTCCCAGCCGAATGTGAAGCGGTTGTATGCGTACAGGCTCTCCTGGCCGATCTGGGCGACGAACAGGCCGAGCAGGCCCATCAGCCAACCCTTGAGCGGGTCGCCGCCGACGATGCTGCCCGACATCGTGACGCCGAACAGCGCGAGCCAGAAGAATTCGAAGGCGCCGAATTGCAGTGCGACCTCGGCCAGCATGGGCGTGAACATCGCCAGGCACAACACGCCGATCAGCGTGCTGACGAAGGCACCGGAGGTCGCGATGCCGATCGCGCGGCCGGCCTGTCCTTGCAGTGCCAGCGCGTAGCCGTCGGCGCACGAGGCCGCATTGGCGGCGGTGCCGGGGATGTTCAGCAGGATCGCGGTGCGCGATCCGCCGTAGAGCGCGCCGACGTAGGAGCAGATCAGCACCAGGATCGCGTCGTTGGTCTGCAGCTTGATGGTCAACGTGGTGAGCAGCGCGATGGCCAGGGTCGCCGAGAGTCCGGGCAGGATGCCCATGACGATGCCCACGAATGCACCGCCCAGCCCGTACAGCAAGGTGAGCGGGTTCATGAAGCTCAGATAGGCGGCGCCGAGGTCTTGCAGTCCTTGCAGCATGGGGCGGATCGGGGAAGGAGAATCTTGAACGGAAAGGTCAGGGCAGGCGGACCAGGAACACCATCTCGAAAACCAGCCAGGTCACCACCGAGGCGGCCGCGCCGATCACCAGTGCCTTGATCCACGCCATGGCACCGAGCCGGCGCTCCACTGCATCGCGGCTGACGCGCTGGAAGACCAGGATGGACGCCGTCACGTAAAGGGTGGAGGCCAGCCAGAACGGGAGGCCGTGGCCAACCAGCACCACGCCGTAGCCCACGCACAAGGCAATGGCGATCCAGACGCGCTTGCGCTGCTCGCGTTCGTCGGCGCTCGCCGCCGGCGTGGACTGCGCCAATGCGCCGCGCCGCAGACTGCGCACGCCCAGCGCGCTGCCCAGCAGGATCATGGCGATCCCGAGCAGGCCGGGCAGCAGTCCCGGTACGGTGACCGGATTGATGTTCTGCTGCTCGAGGCGGTCCATCGTGATCGAGCCCACGAGCACCGCCAGACCCAGGGCGATCCAGCCCGACGCGTCCTTCAAGTCGGAGCGCGGGGGACGGCCTTGCTCATCGACCCCCGTTGCCACGGAGTGCTCGGGGACCAGGCCGGGATCGGTCATGTCAGCTTCCGCCGAGCCGCCTCAAGGAGGCTGAGGCCCCCTCGGGGGGCAGCGAGTACACGCAGTGACGAGCGTGGGGGCTCATTCAGTCAGGGCTTGGGAATGCCCACCGTGTCGGGCGAAACCTTCGCCTTGCCGTTGCTGAACAGGTTCCACGCGTTCGCCTGCACCGCGGGGAACACCGCCTTCTGCGCGGCGTCTCCGCTCAGCGGGTTGAACAGCGCGCCGCGGCTGGTGGCGTACTTCTTGAGCGCATCGCTCTTCGCGACGGTGTCGGTCCAGATCTTCTCGACGGTCTTGACCACCTCATCGGGCACGCCGTTGGGGATGAAGATACCGAAGTAGTTGGCCGGCGCGGTGAAGCCGGGAAGCGTCTGGGACAGCGGCGGAATGACGCCGTAGCCTTCGAGTTCGACGGACTTGTCGCTCACGGTGGCCAGCGGCCGCAGGCGCTTGCCGCGGATCATGTCGGCCTGCTCGACGGCGAGCTGCGTGGTGACGTCGGCCTCGCCGGAAACGGTGGCGACCACCGCGGGGTTGCCGCCGTCGTACGACACCTCCTTGTACTTCACGCCCGTGGCCTTCACGATGAAGTCCATCGCGTTGTGACCGGCCGAAGTCACGCCGGCGGTGGCGACGCTGATCTGGCCCGGCCGCGCCTTCATGTCGTCGAGCAGCTCCTTGGCGGTCTTCCAGGGCCGCGACGGGTTGACGCCGATCACCTGGATGTTCGCTACGGAAAGGAACAGGTGCCAGTCCTTGATGTTGGTGTTGACCGAACCGAGCGTCTGGTAGGCGCCCAGGTCCTGCGCGGCGCCGGCCGTCCAGGTATAGCCGTCCTTGGCTGCATCCATCGCGCTCTTGGTGCCGATCGCGCCGGAGGCGCCGGGCTGGTTCACGATGACGATCGTCTGGCCCAGCGCCTTCTCCATTTCGGCCGCTGCAACGCGCGTGACCTGGTCGGTCGAGCCGCCGGCCGCCCACGGCACGATCAGGTTGATCGGGCGGGTCGGCTTCCAGTTCTGCGCCGCAGCCGGCAGGGCCACGCCCATCGCCAGGGCGGCCAGGGTGACGGACTTCAGGAAAAAACGCTTCTTCATGGGCATCTCCAGTTTAATTCCCCAAACGGTTAATTAAGACTGTAGGTGAGGCCGGTCTGCCTGTCAACGCCGAAAGCCCGACTCGTTCGGGCGGGTCCCGGCGAAGCGACCTGCAGCAAGTGACACCACCGCCGGGCAACAAGCTGCCACAATCCTCCGAGATGAAGACAGTCGGCCTGATCGGCGCCCCGACCGACGTTGGGGCGAGCGTCCGTGGCGCGGGCATGGGCCCGGACGCGTTGCGCGTGGCCGGGCTCTACGAAGCGCTGCGAGCGCACCAGCTCAACGTCATCGACCATGGCAACCTCGCCGGCCCGCCCACGCCATGGACGCCGCCGAAAGGGGGCGTGCGCCATCTCGAAGAGGTGGTGGCGTGGAACCGCACGGTGTTCGACCGCGTCGCCGCCGTGCTGGCGGCGGGCCACACGCCGCTCTTGATGGGCGGCGACCACTGCCTGGCAGTGGGCTCGATCAGCGCCGTGGCGCGGCACTGCCGCATTGCCAGGAGGCACCTGCGCGTGATCTGGCTGGATGCGCACGCCGACGTCAACACCGAAACGATCAGCCCCTCTGGCAACGTGCATGGCATGCCAGTTGCCTGCCTGCTGGGCCATGGCCCGAAGTCACTGGTGGGCTGGAGCGGCCAGAGCGCCGCTCTCGCGCCGGAAGACATCGATTTCATCGGCATCCGCAGCGTCGACGCCGACGAGAAGCAGGCGATCAACCGGCTCGGGCTGCAGGTCTACGACATGCGCCACATCGACGAGCACGGCATGCGCAACACGATGACCGAGGCGCTGCACGACGTGGATGAAGAAACCCACCTGCACGTGAGCTTCGACCTCGATTGCCTGGATCCGCTGGACGCGCCCGGTGTCGGCACCGGCGTACCGGGGGGGCCGACCTATCGCGAGATGCAACTGTGCATGGAGATGATCGCCGACACCGGCCGGCTCGGCTCGCTCGACGTGGTCGAGATCAACCCCGCGCTCGATGTGCGCAACCGCACGGCCGAACTCGCCGTCGATTTCGTCAAGAGCTTGTTCGGGGCGTCGACGCTGGCTCGGTAGCCTTCTTCTGTTCTTGAGCGGCGCAGTGGTTGTGATGAAGTTTCGCGCGAGCGATTGCGCGCGAACATCTGGGCAAGCGGCGAACATGATCGACACCGCCGGTGGCGATCGCCGGGAGCGGCCATCGTCAGCGCGATGAACCGTCGTCGTCGATTTCGTCCCCCAGGTCCGCGGCGTCGAGGTCGGTGAACTCCTGCGCGTCGACATCAGCGGCGGGGAAGCCCTCGCCGTTGCCGTCCTGCACGATGTGATCGGGCAGGATATCGGCGCCTTCCCGGGCTTCGCGCGGGTCGACCGAGCCGCGCTCGCCGGTGCCCGCGGCATCGCTGTCGGCGCGCGCCTCGTCAGTGCCGACGGCGTCGCTGCCGCTGTCGGAGTTGTCGCTGGGGCCGAGCGCTTGCGCATCGCGGCCGCTGGGGCGGGTCGGCGCCGGGTCGGCACCCAGAATGCTGCTGTAGGCCATATCGATCCTGTCTCAAGGTTTTGCTGAGTTTGCGGGAGGATGCGCGGCCGCGGCGTCGGACGGGCGCCGTGCCGGCTGTGGGACCGCGGCTACGCGGGCTGCTCGGCATTTCAAAACGGCGAAGACCAGCATCCAGGCAAGCGCGCCGCCAGCGCGGCTGAAAGGTTAACCAGCGGCGGCGCGGTCCGTCGACAGCCAGTCCATCGCCGCGGGCACCGACACGAATACCCGCAACTGCATGCCTTGAGCGTTCGCCACTTTTTCGCTGGTGCCGGTGCGGCGCTCCGCGCGAACCACCGAAGCCAGCCGGGCGAGGTGGCCGAGCTTGCGCGCGACCTGCTCGCCAAGCGAGTAGTGGTCGGTGAACTTCAGGTGCTCATCCACTGCCAGCAGGTTCACCAGCACCCGTTTGTCGTCCCCGCCCTGGGTGCTGCGCGCCACGGCATCGATCAGTTCGTGCAGGCTTTCAAGGCTGGCCTCGCCCTGGACATCGAACACGACGACGCCGTTCAACCGGTTGATGTGGTGGGTCAGGGGCATGCGTCGTCAAGCACGGAAACAGCCGGCAAATTATGATCGGGTTCGCCGGTCTGCCGGACCGCGGCTACCATTGTTACAGCGGGCTCTCGTTCCCGTCCCTACCACCCGCATTGCAAATGACCGAACCCGTTACCGCCGCGCAAGCCGCGCCTTCCGACGTCGCCACAGCGGGGGCGCAAGCGGTGTCCGTCAAGGCGGCGCAACGCAACCGTGCGCCGCCCGTGCAGCCCGTGCTCGAGCAGCTGGCGCGGCTTTACCCTCAGCTGTTCGGCGCGGCTTTCCTGCCGCTCAAGCGTGGGATCTTCCAGGACCTGCTGGCCGCGCACCCCGATGTGTTCGAGCGGGATTCGCTCAAGGAGGCGCTGGGTTTCCACACCCGCTCCACCCGTTATCTGGTCGAAGTCGCCGCCGGCCGGCAGCGGCACGACCTGCAGGGCCAGCCGGTGGAAACGATGGCGCCGGAGCACGTTTACCAGGCCCTGGTCGAAGTGTTCCGCCGCCGCCAGGCGCGCGGCCGCGAGGACCTGCGGCCCAAGTTGCGCGAGCGCATCATCCAGGCCTTCGGGGAATCGGGCCTGACGCGCGAGGCCTATGGGCAACTCGTGCGCGGCCGCGACGAAGCGGCGAACGCGCTGCTGGATGAGGCACTGGCCGAAGCCGGGGCGCGCCATGCCAAGGACGAGGCGCTGCTGCGTGCCTTCGACGCGAGCGGTCGCAGCGTCGAGGCCTTCGCCGACATGTATGGACTGGAGCCGCGCGGCGCGGCGCGCTCACTCGAGCGCGCGCGGCGCCTGCGTGCTCCGAGCGCGGCCGCCTGAGGTGGGATGCGCGGACCCGGTTCCGCCCAGGCCCAGCCCGGCCAGGTAGGTATCGATCGCCTGCCGGCCGGCCGGCTCCAGCGCGAACGAGCCCGGGTCGAGCAGCCAATTCTGGATCAGCCCGTCGACCAGTGCGTGCAGCCCGCGCGCCGCGGCCGGGGCCGGCATCGGCAGGCGCAGCCCGCGCGAGCGGGCGCTGCGCTGCAGGGCTTGCTTCATCTGCACCAGAGCCTGCTGCCGAGCGCACAGGTGGCGCTCTCGCACCTTGCCCATGGCATCCACGTACTCGACCTTCTGGGTGGCGACTTCGAGCACCCGCCGGGTCTGCGGGTCCGTCGCGATTCGCTGCAGCGCAGCCAGCAGGGCCGAGCGCAATTGCGGCAGCGGATCGGCCGGCGCGATCGACCGCGCGTGGTCCAGCGCGTTCTCCATCGGCAGCGTGACCCGCTCCATCATCGCGTTGAAGAGGTCGGCCTTGTCCCTGAAATGCCAGTAGACCGCGCCGCGGCTGGCGCCCGCGGCCGCCGCAATGTGCTGCAGCGAGGTGCCCGACACGCCTTGCTGCTGGAACAGCCGCTCGGCCGCGTCCAGCAAGGTGTTGCGGGTCGCGAGCGCGTCTTCCTTGGTGCGGCGGGCCATGCGGCCGAGTATACATTCACCCATGCATGTATACTGCGACGCTTTGGCCGGCCCGTGGCCGCGCCATGCCCCTAACGTCCAGGAAGCCCATGCCTCACCTGAATATTCACCAGCGCATTGCCCTTTGCCTTTCCACTCGCGGCGCCTTCGTTGCAGTCGCGCTGGCGCTGCTGCTCAGCGCTTGCGGCGGCAAGGAGCAGGCCGGTGCGCCGCCGGGCGCCGGCATGCCGCCGCCGGAAGTGGGCGTGCTCACCGTGAAGCCGGGCGATGTCGGGCTGGTGACTGAACTGCCGGGCCGGCTGGAAGCCTCGCGCGTGGCGCAGGTGCGCGCCCGCGCCGCCGGCATCGTGGAGGAACGGCTGTTTCGCGAAGGCTCGGACGTGAAGGCCGGCCAGCCGCTGTTTCGCATCGACCCCGCGGTCTACGCTGCCGCGGTTGCCAGCGCGCAGGCCGCCCAGGCCCGGGCCGAGGCCAATCTGGGGCAGGCCGCCGCCCTGGCCGAGCGCTACAAGCCTCTGGTCGAAGCCAATGCCGTCAGCAAGCAGGAATATTCGGTGGCGCTGGCGGCGCAAAAGCAGGCCGAGGCCGACGTGGCCGCCTCGCGTGCGGCGGTGCAGACCGCGAAGATCAACCTCGGCTATGCGTCCGTCACGGCGCCCATCAGCGGGCGGATCGGCCGCGCGCTGGTCACCGAGGGGGCCCTGGTCGGGCAGGGCGAAGCAACGCCGCTGGCGCTGATCCAGCAGATCAATCCGCTGTACGTCAACTTCACCCAGTCTGCGGGCGAGATTCTCAGCCTGCGCCGCGCGCTGGCCGACGGCAAGCTCAAGCGGGCCGGCACCAACGGCGCGCTGGTGCACGTGGTGCTGGAAGACGGCACCGAATATCCGAATCCGGGGCGCCTGCTGTTCTCCGACCTGACGGTCGATCCCAGCAGCGGCCAGATCACGCTGCGCGCCGAAGTGCCCAATCCCAACGGCTCGCTGTTGCCGGGCCTCTACGTGCGGGTGCGGGTGGAGCAGGCCCAGGCCGGCAATGCCGTGCTGTTGCCGCAGCAGGCCGTGACGCGCTCGGCCCAGGGTGACACGGTGATGGTGGTCGGTGCCGACGGCAAGGTCAGCCCGCGCCCGGTCAAGATCGGCGGCGAGCAGGGCGGCCAGTGGGTGGTGCTCGAAGGCCTGAAGTCCGGCGAGCAGGTGATGGTGGACGGATTCCAGAAGCTGCGCCCCGGCGCGCCGGTGAAAGCGGTGCCGTGGCAGCCCGTCCCGGCACCGGGCGCCGCTCCAGCCTCAGCCTCAGCCTCAGCCCCGGCTTCCGCTGCGGCGGTGAAGTAAGGGGAGCGCCGCATGGCCCGATTCTTCATCGACCGACCGATCTTCGCCTGGGTCATTGCCCTCTTCATCATCGTGATGGGCGGCGTTGCCATCACCCAGTTGCCGATCGCCCAGTACCCGCCGGTGGCGCCGCCCTCGATCGTGGTGTCCGCCAATTACCCGGGCGCCTCCGCCACCACGCTGGAAGAAAGCGTCATCAGCGTGATCGAGCAGGAGATGAACGGTTCGCCCGGCCTGATCTACATGGAGTCGGTCAGCCAGGCCAACGGCGCCGGCCAGATCACGCTGAGCTTCCAGCCGGGCACCAACCCGGACCTGGCCCAGGTCGACGTGCAGAACCGGCTGTCGCGCGCCACGCCGCGCCTGCCGGCGGCGGTGACTCAGCAGGGCGTGCGGGTGGACAAGTCGCGCACCAACTTCCTGCTGTTCACCATCCTGTCCTCGGACGATCCCAAGTTCACGCCGACGGCGCTGGGCGACTATGCGTCGCGCTCGGTGTTGCCCGAAATCCAGCGGATACCCGGCGTCGGCCAGGCCCAGTTGTTCGGCACCGAGCAGGCGATGCGGATCTGGATCGATCCAGCCAAGCTGGTCAGCTACGGGGTCTCGGCGGCGGAGGTGAACGCCGCGATCCGGGCCCAGAATGCGCAGGTCTCCTCGGGCGCCATCGGCGACCTGCCCAACACCAGCGGCCAGGGCATCGCCGCCACCGTGGTGGTGAACGGCCAACTGGCCTCGGTCGAGCAGTTCGGCAACATCGTACTGCGCGCCAACACCGACGGCTCCACAGTGCGGCTGCGCGACGTGGCCCGGGTCGAGCTCGGCGCCCAGAACTACGCGACCTCGGCCCGCCTGAACGGCAGGCCCTCCACCGGCATCGGCGTGCAGCTCTCGCCCAGCGGCAATGCGCTGGCCACGGCCGCCGCGATCCGCACCCGGATGGAGGAGTTGTCGAAGTTCTTCCCGGCCGGGGTGAAATGGGAGATTCCCTACGACAGCTCGCGCTTCGTGAAGATCTCGATCCAGGAGGTGGTGATCACGCTGCTGGAGGCGGTGGGACTGGTGTTCCTGGTGATGTTCCTGTTCCTGCAGAACTGGCGCTACACGGTCATCCCGACCATGGTGGTGCCGATCGCTCTGCTGGGCACTTTCGGGGCGCTGCTGGCGCTGGGCTTTTCGATCAACGTGCTGACCATGTTCGGCATGGTGCTGGTGATCGGCATCGTGGTGGACGACGCCATCGTGGTGGTGGAGAACGTCGAGCGCATCATGAGCACCGAGGGGCTGCCGCCGCGCGAGGCCACGCGCAAGGCCATGGGCCAGATCCAGGGCGCGATCGTCGGCGTGACGGTGGTGCTGATCTCGGTGTTCGTGCCGCTGGCCTTCTTCGCCGGTTCCACCGGCAACATCTACCGCCAGTTCTCGGCGGTGATGGTGTCGTCGATCGGATTCTCGGCCTTCATGGCGTTGTCGCTGACGCCGGCGCTGTGCGCCACGCTGCTCAAGCAGGTCGAGGCCGGCCATCACCACGAGAAGGGCGGCTTCTACGGCTGGTTCAACCGCGGCTTTGCCAATACCGCCAAGCGCTATGAAAGCCTGGTCGCGCGCATCTTGCGCCGCGCCGCCCGCTACCTGGTGATCTATGTGGCCGTCATCGGCGCCGTGGCGCTGCTGTACACCCGCCTGCCCACCTCGTTCCTGCCGGGCGAAGACCAGGGCACCATGCTGATCAACGTGCAGTTGCCGCCCGGCGCGACGCAGGAGCGCACCCGCAAGGTGATCGAGCAGGTCGAGGGCTATATCCTCAAGCAGCCCGAGGTGCAGAGCATGGTCGGCGTGCTGGGCTTCAGCTTCTCCGGCCAGGGTCAGAACGCCGCGCTGGCGTTCGTCACGCTCAAGGACTGGGACCAGCGCAAGGGGCCCGAGCATTCGGCCGAGGCGCTGGCAGGCCGGGCCTTCGGCGCGCTGTCGGGCATCCGCGATGCGTTCATCTTCCCGCTCAGCCCGCCGCCGATCCCGGAACTGGGTGTCGCTTCCGGCGTCACGTTCCGGCTGCAGGACCGCGGCGCCGCGGGCCATGAGGCGCTGATCGCCGCGCGCAACCAGTTGCTCGGACTGGCGGGCCAGAGCAAGGTGCTGACCCAGGTGCGGCCGGATGGGCTGGAGGACGCGCCGCAACTGCAGATCGACATCGATCGCGACAAGGCCAGCGCGCTGGGCGTGTCGTTCGACTCGATCAACGCCACGCTGTCCACGGTCCTGGGATCGGCCTACATCAACGATTTCCCGAGCCGCGGCCGCTTGCAGCGGGTGGTGGTGCAGGCCGATGCGCCGGCCCGCATGCAGCCCGAAGACATCCTGCAGCTCAACACCGCCAACCAGCAGGGCAAATTGGTGCCGCTGTCGGCCTTCGCGACCACCCGCTGGGTGAATGGCGCGATGCAGACCATCCGCTACAACGGCTATCCGGCGATGCGCATTTCCGGTTCGCCGGCACCCGGCTACAGCACCGGCGCGGCGATGGACGAGATGGAGCGGCTCGCGGCCCAGTTGCCGCAGGGCTTCGGCTACGAGTGGACTGGCCAGTCGCGCGAGGAAAAGCTGGCCGGCTCGCAGGCCATGATCCTGTACGGCTTCGCCATCCTCTCGGTGTTCCTGTGCCTGGCGGCGCTGTACGAGAGCTGGTCGATTCCGCTGTCGGTCATTCTCGTCGTGCCGCTCGGCGTGCTCGGCGTGCTGCTGTCGACGACATTGCGCGGCTACGCCAACGACGTTTATTTCCAGGTCGGGCTGATCACCATCATCGGCCTGGCCGCCAAGAACGCGATCCTGATCATCGAATTCGCCAAGGACCTGCAGGCCCAGGGCAAGAGCACGATCGAGGCGGCGCTGGCCGCGGCGCATTTGCGATTCCGGCCGATCATCATGACGTCGATGGCGTTCGGCCTGGGGGTGCTGCCGCTGGCGCTGGCCAGCGGCGCGGGCTCGGCCAGCCAGCGCGCGATCGGCACCGGCGTGCTGGGCGGCATGCTGACCGGCACCGGGCTGTCGGTGTTCTTCGTTCCGATCTTCTTTGTCGTGGTGCGCGGCATCTTCAAGGGCAGCGAACGCCAGCGCCGCATCTACCGCCACGAACTCGATGGCCCGGCGCCGGCCGAAGGAGGCCATCCATGAAGGCCCGCACTGCTTCGCGCGGGTCGCTGGCGGCGCTTGCGCTCGGCGCGGCGCTGCTGTCCGGCTGTTCGATGATGCCGGCCTACCAGCGACCGGCCGCGCCGGTGCCCGCCGACTGGGCTTACCCTGGCGCCGCCGTCGGCACTACCGCCAGCGAGCTGCTGTGGCAGCAGTTCTTCACCGACGAACCCTTGCGGCGACTCATCGACATCGCACTGCGCAACAACCGTGACCTGCGCATTGCGATCCTGAACATCGAGCAGGCGCGCGCGCAGTACGACATCCGCAGTGCCGACCGGCTGCCCACCGTGGGCGCCGTGGTCAGCGGCTCGCGCACGCCCAACGGCAGCGGCGGCACCATCACCGTCTACTCTGCCGGCCTGGCGATCACCTCATGGGAGGTCGACCTGTTCGGGCGCGTCGCCAGTCTGAGCGAAGCCGCGCTGGCGCAGTACCTCGCCACCGAGGAAGGGCGCAAGGCCGCGCAAACCAGCCTGGTGGCCACCGTGGCCACCAGCTGGCTGGGCCTGGTGGCCGACCAGGAACTGCTCGAGCTGACCCGCCAGACCCTGGTCACGCGCGAGGAATCGCTGCGCCTGGCCAAGCTGCGCTTCGACAACGGCGTGACCTCGGAGCTGGACTTCCGCCAGGCTCAATCGCTGGTCGAGAGCTCGCGCGTCGCCCTGGTGCAGTTGACGCGACAGCAGGCCACGGACCTCGACGCCCTGGCCTTGTTGCTGGGGCAAGCGGTGCCACCGGACCTGGGCCTGGCGGCGACCACCGCGTCGGTGAGCCTGCCCGACCTGCCTGCAGGCACACCGTCGGATGTGCTCGCGCGCCGGCCGGATGTGCGAGCCGCCGAGGAGCAGCTGATAGCGGCCAATGCCAATATCGGCGCAGCGCGGGCCGCCTTCTTTCCGCGTATCTCGCTCACCGCCGGTATCGGCACCGCCAGCGGCGAACTCTCCGGTCTGTTCAAGGGCGGCAGCTGGGGCTGGACCGCAGCGCCGCAACTGCTGCAGCCGATCTTCGATGCCGGGCGCAATCGCGCCGGCCTGGCATCGGCCACGGCCGGCCGCGAGATCGCGATCGCGCAGTACGAACGCGCCATCCAGGCCGCGTTCCGCGAGGTGTCCGACGCGCTGCCGGCCGCGCCACGTTCGGCGAGCAGTTGCGCGCGCAAATTCTGGTGGCCGAGGCCGAGGGCGCACGCTATCGGCTCTCCAAGCTGCGCTACGACAATGGCATCGCCAGCTACCTGGATCTGCTGGACAGCCAGCGCTCCCTGTTCGCCGCGCAAATAGCCGTGGTGCAGACCCGGCTGCAGCAACTGCAGAACCAGGTGCTGCTGTACCGTGCGCTGGGCGGCGGCTGGACCGAGACAGCGCAGCTCTCGAGCACCGCGTCGCGCTGATTTGGCGCAGCGCGGCGACCACGGCGGCGCGTGCAATTTCTCACAGCCCTCACGGGGTCCTGTCGGACTGAGCCTACCCAAGCGGTAGGCCTCCATCCATTTTCAGCGGGGTCGCGCGCCGCGCCGCCACAACGCGGGTGTTGGAGCCGGAAAATGATTGCCAGTCGCTCGCGTTCATTTTTTGAACAATGCATGCGTGTGTCTTTGGCGAACAACCACCGGAGCACTAGAGGTTGAAACTACGGCGACGAGAATTTACCAACGGGACCGCCGCGGCGGCGGCCCTGACGCTGGCCGGTTGCGGCGGCGGCGGCTCGGATGCCAACCCATTCGAAACGCGTGCCGTCGCCGCCACTACGCCCGTACCGCCGACGCAGATACCCCCATCGGAGCCGGTGCCCGCTCTTGCGCCCGCACCCGCACCGGTGCCAGCGCCGGCACCCGTGGCAGCGCCCGCACCTGTGGCAGCGCCCGCACCTGTGGCAGCGCCCGCACCCGTGCCAGCGCCCGCACCGGTGCCAGCGCCGGCACCTGTGGCAGCGCCCGCACCCGTGCCAGCGCCCGCACC
>JAANCK011410464.1_pt1 | contig 14029 bp, 16 predicted proteins | sample 7277841 | NCBI WGS metagenome assembly JAANCK01 (sample SAMN14222788, study PRJNA588281) | permafrost metagenome | isolation source: Arctic cryosol methane SIP | place: Canada:Nunavut | collected 2015-07 | reverse complement strand
GGCGTCACGCTCGAGCCGGCGCTGGCCGCGGTCGACCTCGCCCCGCTGGCCGACCTGCCCGCCGCCTATCTGTCGGCCGGACAAAGGCGGCGGCTGTCGATTGCCCGCCTGATCGCGGCCAAGCGTCCGCTCTGGCTGCTCGACGAACCGACTTCGGCCCTCGACGTGCAGTCGCAGAACCGGCTGGCCGGATTGATGCGCGACCACCTCGCCGGCGGCGGCATGATCATGGCCGCGACCCATGGGCCCATCGGGCTCGAACGCGCCCGCGAACTGAAGGTTGGCCCGGAATGAGCGCCTTCACCGCGCTTCTGTTGCGCGACATGCGCATCGCGGTCCGCGTCGGCGGCGGCGCCCTCATGGGCGCGCTGTTCTTCCTGATCGTGGTCACAATGATGCCGTTCGCGATCGGCCCCGACCTAGGCCTGTTGGCGCGCATCGGCCCGGCGATCCTGTGGCTGGGTGCGCTGCTGGCAAGCCTGCTGGCGCTCGACCGCCTGTTTGCCAACGATTACGACGACGGTTCGCTCGATCTGCTGATGATGGGCAGCATGCCACTCGAACTGGCGGTGGCGGCGAAGGCCATCGCGCATTGGCTGACCACCTGCTTGCCCCTGGTGGTGATCGCGCCGGTGCTCGGCCTGATGCTCAATGTCGAGATGCACGCCATGGGCTGGGTCTCGCTGACCCTGCTCGCCGGCACGCCCGCGCTCACCTTTATCGGACTGATCGGCGCCGCGCTGTCGGTGACGCTGCGGCGCGGCGGCTTGCTGCTGGCGGTGCTGGTATTGCCGCTGACCGTCCCGGTGCTGATTTTCGGCGTAGCCGCCGCCAATGCCGCCATCGTGGGACCAGCGCCGTTCGGCCCACCTTTTACCATTCTTTGCGCTCTATCCTTGGCAAGCTTCGTACTGGGGCCCGTTGCGGCCGCCGCGGCGTTGCGCCACGGCCTGGAGTGACGGTAACCGCCTACGCAATTGCCCGGCATTGCCCGGGCCCCTGCCGGATATTAAAAGGCGCCCATGCCGATCATCGATCTCGCCAATCCGACCCGATTTCTCAGCATCGTCAACCGCGTACTACCGTGGCTCGCGGCCGCGACCGTGCTGGTCTTCGCCTTCGGACTCGCCCGCATCATGAGCGCGCCCGACGATTATCAGCAGGGCGCCACGGTCAAGATCATGTACCTGCATGTGCCGGCGGCCTGGCTCGCCATGATGTGCTGGGGCGTGATGTCGGTCGCCGCGCTCGGCACCCTGGTCTGGCGGCATCCGCTGTCGGACGTCGCCGGCAAGGCGGCCGCGCCCATCGGCGCCGCCTTCACCTTCATTTGCCTGATCACCGGCTCGCTCTGGGGCCGCCCGACCTGGGGCACCTATTGGGTGTGGGACGCCAGGCTCACCTCGATGCTGGTGCTGTTCCTGCTCTATCTCGGCGTGCTGGCGCTCTATTGGACCGCGGAAGATCCCGGCCGCGGTTCGCGCGCGGCGGCCATCCTCGCGCTGGTCGGCGCCATCAATATTCCGATCATCAAGTTTTCCGTGGAATATTGGAACACGCTGCATCAGCCGGCCTCGCTGTTCCGCAAGGGCGGCTCGGCCATCGATCCCTCGATCCTCACTCCGCTGCTGATCATGGCCGGCGGATTCACGCTGCTGTTCTTCACACTGCACTTTGCCGCCATGCGCAACGAGATTCTGCGCCGGCGCGTGCGCAGTATGCGGCTGATCCAGGCGCAGGAGTTGCACGCATGATGCGCCATCAAAAAGGTTGGGCGCGGTCGTGAATCTGGGTCCGCATGCCGACTTCATCATCGCCTCCTATGCGGTGACCGTGTTCGTGATCGGCTCGCTGATTGCGTGGATCGTGCTCGATTATTCGGCGCAGCGGCGCATCCTCGGCGATCTGGAGGACCAAGGCGTGACGCGGCGGTCGCAACGCACGGGCAAGGACAAGCCATGAGCACGGAAACGGGCGAAAGCTCCGGCCCCCGGCGGCGAAATATTCTGGTGCTGCTGCCGCTGCTGGCCTTTCTCGCGCTGGCGGCGTTGTTCTATTTCCGGCTCGGCGCCGGCGATATCTCAATGCTTCCCTCCGCACTGATCGGACACCCGGCGCCCAAGACCGATCTGCCGCCGCTCGCCGGCCTGGAACGCGACGGCAAGGCGCTGCCCGGCCTGAGCAATGCGACCTTCACGGGCGCGGTGACGCTGGTCAATGTCTGGGCGTCGTGGTGCATACCCTGCCGCGACGAGGTGCCGTTTCTGGAGCAGTTGTCCAAGGACAAGCGCTTCCAGATCGTCGGCATCAATTACAAGGACGCGGCCGCCGACGCGCGGCGCTTCATCAGCCGTTACGGCAATCCATTCGTCGCCAATGGCGTCGACAACAACGGCCGCACCTCGATCGACTGGGGCGTTTATGGCGTGCCGGAGAATTTCCTGATCGGACGTGACGGCCGCATTGCTTTCAAGCTGGTCGGACCGGTCACCGCCGAGAACCTGGCCAAGGTTTTGCAGCCGGAAATCGAGAAGGCGCTGGCGAAGCAGTAGCTGTCATCGCCGCTTCGCGGGGCACGACAGCAGTGAGCGCTACTTCTTCTCGACGCTATATTTGTTGATCAGCGGCATCTGCAGCGCGCCGAACACGAATGTCAGCGGCACCACGCCGAACAGTTTGAAGCTCACCCAGAAATCGGTGGTCTGCGTGCGCCAGACGATTTCGTTCAACACCGCCAGCGCGAAGAAGAACAGCGACCAGCGCCAGGTCAGCTTGCGCCAACCCTCCGCGGTGAGGTGGAACATCTGGTCGAACAGGATGCTGAGGAACGGCTTGCCGAGCGCCAGGCCGGCCAGCAGCGTGCCGCCGAACAAGACATAAATGATGGTCGGCTTGAGCTTGATGAACAGATCGTCGTGCAGGATCAGCGTCAGCCCGCCGAACACCAGCACGATCGCCGCCGTGACCAGCGGCATGATCGCGATGCGTCGCGTCAGCGAATAGGAAACGGCCAGGGCGATCAGCACCGCGACCATGAACGAGCCGGTCGCCGCATAGATGCCGAACTTCGCATTGGCGGCGAAGAACAGCACCAGCGGCCCGATATCGAGCGCGAGCTTGAGCAGGGGATTGGGCTGATTCTTTTCGGTTTTGTTTGCGGTCATGGACGGCTTCTAGCGCGCGCCGTTGCGTTTGTCATTCCAGCCCCACAATCGCCCGGGCGAAATCGCGCGCGGTAAACGGCGCCAGGTCGTCGACGCCTTCGCCGACGCCGATGAAATGCACCGGCAGGCCGAAGCGGGCGGCGATCGCCACCAGGATGCCGCCGCGCGCGGTGCCGTCGAGCTTGGTCATGACCAGGCCGGTGACGCCTGCGATCTTGCCGAAAATATCGACCTGACTGAGCGCGTTCTGCCCGACGGTGGCATCGAGCACCAGCAGCACCGCGTGCGGTGCGCTTGGGTCGACCTTGCGCATGACGCGCACCATCTTTTCAAGCTCGCCCATCAGCTCGGCGCGGTTTTGCAAGCGGCCGGCGGTGTCGACCAGCACCACATCCGCGCCGCCGGTCTTGGCGGCGATGAGCGCGTCGAACGCCAGCCCGGCCGGGTCGGCGCCCGGCGTGCTGGCCTTGATGGCGGCGCCCGTTCTCTCGGCCCAGATTTTCAACTGGTCGATGGCGGCAGCGCGGAAGGTATCGCCGGCCACCAGCATCACCGTCTTGCCTTCGGCGCGAAACTTGGCGGCAAGCTTGCCGATGGTGGTGGTCTTGCCGGAGCCGTTGACGCCGGCGACCAGAATGACGAAGGGCTTCGCCGTCACTTCGAGCGGCTTGGCGACGGGGGCCAGCACCTTCTCGATTTCGCCGGCCAGCACCGCCTTCACCTCGTCGGGCGCGATCGCCTTGTCGAAGCGGCCATCGCTCAGCACCGCGGCGATGCGGCCGGCGAATTCGGGCCCCAAATCGGCACGGATCAATTCGCTCTCCAAATCCTCGATCGCCGCGGCGTCGAGCTTGCCCTTCGTGACCAGATTGGACACCAGGTCGGCGACGGCCGTGCCGAGCGCGGACGAGGTGCGCTTGAGCCCGCCACTCAAGCGTTTCCACCAACTGCCGCCTTGTGTGCTGTCGTTCATAGTGCGTCCTTGGCGCGCCCGTGATAGCCGTTTCGTCATGACACCGGAAGAGATACTCGCCCGCCTGCTCTATCGCGACGGGCTGATGCTGGTGATCGACAAGCCGGCCGGCGTCGCGGTGCATCGCGGACCGAAGGGCGGGTCGAGCCTGGAGGACGACTTCGACGCGCTGCGCTTCGGCCTGCCGCGCGCGCCTTCGCTAGCGCATCGGCTCGACAAGGACACCTCCGGTTGCCTGGTGCTCGGCCGCCATCGCAAGGCGCTGGCGCTGCTCGGCAAGCTGTTCAAGCAGGGCAAGATCGACAAGACCTATTGGGCGGTGGTGGAAGGCGCGCCGGAAACGGAAGAGGGCCGCATCGACATTCCGCTCGGCAAGCTCGACGAGACGCGCGGCTGGTGGATGAAGCCGGACCCGCACGGCCAGCCGGCGGCGACGACATGGAAGGTGATGGGGCGCTTTTCTTCTTTCAGCTCCCCCCTTGCGGGGGAGGTCGCCGCCGAAGGCGGCGGGAGGGGGGTTACAACAAGCTCAGCAAATGCTTCAACCCCCCTCCCCAACCCTCCCCCGCAAGGGGGGAGGGAGCACGCTGCGGCGAGCGGCAAGCAATATACCTGGCTCGCGCTCGAGCCGCTGACCGGACGCACGCATCAACTGCGCGTGCATTGCGCCGAGATGGGCTGGCCGATCGTCGGCGACAACATCTACGGCACGCAGGCAAGTTTACGCAGCCTGCGCACACAAAATCCTTCGCCGCGCCAAGGCGGGCCGCCACTGCACTTGCACGCGCGCGAGGTGGTGGTGCCGATCTTCAAGAACAAGCCGCCAGTCACCATCACCGCGCCGGTGCCGGCGCATATGCGCGAGGCACTGACGGTCTGCGGGTGGAAAGATGCCACGTAGCTTCTCTCCGGCCTCATGGTGAGGAGCCGGGCGAAGCCCGGCGTCTCGAACCATGGGCCGCCACATCCTTCGAGACGGCCGCTTCGCGGCCTCCTCAGGATGAGGCGGATTTCAGTAAAGCTGCGCCTTGATCTTTTCCGGCGCCTCGCGGTCGTATTTTTCGCCGCCGAGGCGGCCCTGGCTGAGCTCGGCGACGATGGCGCCGGTCGACGGCAGGCTGGCGCGGTCGATCTTGGTTTCTCCATTCCACAGCTTCGAGCGCACAATCGCCTTCGAGCAGTGGAAGTAGACGCTGTCGATATGCACGATCAGCACGCAGCGCGGCAGCTTGCCGTTGATGGCGAAGCTTGCCATCAGCGCGGGATCGATGGAGATCGCGGCGCGGCCGTTGACGCGCAGGGTCTCGCCGATGCCGGGGATGAGAAACAGCAGCGCGATGCGCGGATCGCGCACGATGTTGCGAAAGCCGTCGATGCGGTTGTTGCCCGGCCGGTCGGGGATGGCGAGCGTCTTGTCGTCGAGAATGCGCACGAAGCCGGGCGCGTCGCCTTTCGGCGAACAATCGAGGCCTTCCGGACCGGCGGTCGCCACCGTCACGAATGGCGCTGCCTCGATCAGCTTGCGGTAGCTGCCGTTGATGTGATCGTTCTCCTTGATGACCGCCGCCGGCATTTTCTCGCCGTAGAGCGCTTCGAGCTGCGCCATGGTGGTCACCAGATGCTCGTTCGTTCCCATGCGCCCTCTCTGATATATTTTTAAGCGGCCAGGAGTTGCCGGCCGTCGTGCGCGGCCATCGTCAGATCGAGAATGTGACCGGGCTCAATAGGTGTGGCAAGCCGCACCGGCATGAACTGCTCGGTGTGGCCTACGCCGCCGCGCTCGGTCAGCACCGCGCGGCGCACACCGATTTCGCGGTCGAGATGGCGCGTGAGCACCGCCTCGCCCTTCTGGCGCAGCCGCCGCGCGCGCTCCTTGACGAGGGCGCGATCGAGCTGCGGCATGCGCGCGGCCGGTGTGCCGGGCCGTGCCGAAAACGGAAACACATGCAGCTGCGTGAGCGCGCATGCATCCACCAGAGCGAGCGAGCGCGCGAACATATCCTCGGTCTCGGTCGGGAACCCGGCGATGATATCGGCGCCGAAAGCTATGTCGGGGCGCAAGCGGCGCACCTGCTCGCAGAAGGTGATTGCCGCGGCGCTCGTGTGCCGCCGCTTCATGCGCTTGAGGATGAGATCGTCGCCGTGTTGCAGCGACAGATGCAGATGCGGCATCAGCCGCGGCTCATTGGCCAGCGCGTCGAGCAGATCGCGGTCGGCCTCCACCGAATCGATCGAGGACAGCCGCAGGCGCGCCAGTTCCGGAATCTCCCTGAGCAGGCGCTTGACCAGCGCGCCCAGTCTTGGTCCACTAAGATTTGGCGTTCCCGCCAGGTCGCCGCCGTAGCCGGTGATGTCGACGCCGGTGAGCACGATCTCGCGATAGCCGCGCTCGACCAGCCGGCGCGCTTGCGCGATCACATCGTCGACCGGCAGCGAGCGTGAATTGCCGCGCCCGAACGGGATGACGCAGAAAGTGCAGCGGTGGTCGCAACCGTTCTGCACCTGCAGGAAGGCGCGGGTATGGCGCTCGATGTGATCGATCGCGTGCGGCCGCATCTGCTTGACGCGCATGATGTCGCCGACGACGACCCGCTCGCCCGCTGTCCAAAGACGCGCGTCGAGTTTTTCCTCGTTGCCGAGCACGCGATCGACTTCCGCCATGGCGGCAAAGCGCTGCGGTTCGGCCTGCGCCGCGCAGCCGGTGACCACGATGCGCGCATCGGGGCGCTCGCGCTTGAGGCGGCGGATGGTCTGCCGCGCCTGGCGCACGGCTTCGCCGGTCACGTTGCAGGTATTCACCACCACCGCATCGTCGAGGCCGGCTTTGGCGGCCTCGCGCCGGATCACTTCCGACTCGGCGGTGTTGAGCCGGCAGCCGAAGGTGACGATGTCCAGGCTCACGACAATATCCTTGTCCCGGGCGCAGCGCAGCACGAAGTGATGCGCTGCAGAACCGGGACCGTTCCGATTTGTGACGGTCCCGGATCAGCGGTGCACCGCTGCGCGCTACGCGCTTGCGTTGCACCGCATCCGGGACACGAACGCGTCATGCGAGCCCTGCCTTCGCAAACAGCGCCGGATCGAATGTGCCGGTAAATTCGAATTCCACCGGCCCGGTCATCAACACGTGATCATCCTGCTCGCGCCAGTCGATGGTCAACTCGCCGCCCGGCAGCGTCACCTTCACTTTGCGGTTGGTGCGCTTGAGCCGCGCCGCCGCCACCGCCGCCGCGCAGGCGGCCGAACCGCAGGCCTTGGTGAGACCGGCGCCGCGCTCCCAGGTGCGGATCACGATGTGCTCGCGCGAGACGATATGCGCCAGCGTGATATTGGCGCGCTCGGGAAAGATCGGATGGTTCTCCAGCAGCGGTCCGAACTTGGCGAGGTCGTAAGCCTGCACATCGTCGACCCAGAAGATGGCGTGCGGATTGCCCATGTTCACCACCGCGGGCGAATGCAGGATCGGCTTATCGATCGGGCCGATCTGCAATTCGATGGCGCGGGTATCGCGGAATTCTTCCGCCAGCGGAATCTCGTTCCACTTGAAGCGCGGCGGCCCCATGTCGACAGTGAACAAGCCGTCGGCGCCCTTCCAGCAGTTCAAGATGCCGGCGCTGGTCTCGAAGGTGAGCGCGCTCTTGCCGGTCTCCTTCGCCAGCAGGTCGGCCACGCAGCGCATGCCATTGCCGCAGGCGCCGGCTTCCGAACCGTCATTGTTGTAGATGCGGACATATGCGTCGGTGCCGGGCGTTCGCGGCGGATAGAGCGCCATCAACTGATCGTAGGGCGCGCCTTGTGGCTGGGCGGCGGCGCGCGCCTCGTCGGGCTCGATCTTGCTCGCGCGCGCACGCAGATCGACCACGACGATCTCGTTGCCGATGCCGTTCATCTTCACGAAGGACTGGTTGGCGAGTGCGCTCATTTACTTGCCCGAGTTTTGTCCGGTTATATGGCGAATAATGACAGTAAGGCTAGTGTCCCGATTCCGAAGTTCGCAAGACTTGGCGGCACGCATTGATGCGAACTTCGGAATCAAAGGGACACTAGCAACTTAATGATTCTAGTGCGGTTTTGGATTTGAAGTTCCTATAAGGACTCGCGGAAGCAACGGTAGGAACTTCAAATCCACCGCACCAGTGCCGCGTGATAGAATGCCTCTCAATGGGGCGAATCGCCGGGATCGCCGCGCCCCATTGACGGAGACTCCTGATGCCGTGCACACGCCTTGCGGCGACTTTTTTCGTGGCAATGGCCTGCGCCGCCGGTCCGGCCGCGGCGCAAACCGCAAACCCGCCGACGCAAACCCAGCAGACGCCGGTAATGCCGGCCTCGCCGTCGCCGCTGCAACCGGGCGACGCCTTCGGCGAGCAGGTCACGCTGCCGCAGCGGACCATCATCTATCTGAACGGCCACACCAACTGGGACGCCGCCTTCGAAACGCTGGTCGACACCTTCAAGTCGCTCGACGAATATCTCGACAAACATGGCATCAAGCCGAACGGCCCGGCCATGACGATCTATACCCAGACCGACGACACCGGTTTCCAGTTCAAGGCCGCGGTACCGATCGCCGCGGCGCCGGCCAACCCGCCCAAGGGCGATCTCGCGGTTGCGCAAGCGCCGTCCGGCAAGGCGCTCAAATTCGTCCATCGCGGCTCCTACGACGCCATGGATTCGACCTATGAGGCGATCACCAATTATCTCGAAGACAAAGGGCTGGATGCCAAGGAGCTGTTCATCGAGGAATATGTCACCGACCCGGTGAAGTCCGATCCGAACAAACTGGTGATCAATGTGTATGTGCCGGTGAAATAGCCGCGAAATCGGAGCGTAAACAGGCTGCCTTGACTTGGCCACAGCCCAACCCTAGGTTCCGCCCACTTCTCGCGATGCGACGTGAAATTCAGCTTCGCCGCCCGGTCCTTGAGAGGCCGGAGGCCACCGCCCGACAGCGCAATGCGCCCTCGGGCGTTGTTTCGTTTTCCCTCTCCCCGCTTGCGGGGAGAGGTGGATAGGAAGACCGATGTTCGACTCACTGTCGGAAAAACTGGGCGGCATTCTCGACCGCCTCACCCGCCGCGGCGCGCTCAGCGAAGCCGACGTCGACTCGGCGCTGCGCGAAGTGCGCCGCGCGCTGCTGGAAGCCGACGTCGCGCTAGACGTTGCGCGCGCCTTCACAGACGGCGTGAAGAAGCAGTCGGTCGGCATCGAGGTGGTGAAGTCCGTCACGCCCGGCCAGATGGTCGTCAAGATCGTGCACGATCAGCTGGTGGCGACGCTCGGCGCCGACAGCCAAGGCATCGATCTCAATGCCGCGCCGCCGGTCGCCATCATGATGGTCGGCCTGCAAGGCTCCGGTAAAAACCACCACCACCGCCAAGCTCGCCCGCCGCCTCACCGACCGGCAGAAGAAAAAAGTGCTGATGGCCTCGCTCGACGTGCGCCGGCCGGCGGCGATGGAACAGCTGGCGGTGCTCGGCCGCGAGGCGCAGATCGACACGCTGCCGGTGGTCGCCGGTCAGATGCCGCCGCAGATCGCCAAGCGCGCGCTCGAGGCGGCGCGGCTTTCCGGCTACGACGTGGTGCTGCTCGACACCGCCGGACGCACCACGCTCGACGACGAGATGATGAACGAGGCGGCCGAGGTCAAGCGCGCCGCCAATCCGCACGAGGTGCTGCTGGTCGCCGACAGCCTGACCGGCCAGGACGCGGTCAATCTGGCGCGCGCCTTCGACGAACGCGTCGGCCTCACCGGCATCGTGCTCACCCGCGTCGACGGAGACGGCCGCGGCGGCGCCGCGCTGTCGATGCGCGCGGACACCAACAAGCCGATCAAGCTGATCGGCACCGGCGAGAAGCTCGATGCGCTGGAGGAGTTCGACCCCGCCCGCATCGCCGGCCGCATTCTCGGCATGGGCGACATCGTCGCGCTGGTCGAGAAGGCCGCCGCCAATATCGACGCCGAGAAGGCCGCGCGCGCCGCCGAGAAGATGCGCAAGGGTCAGTTCGATCTTTCCGATCTGCGCGAACAGCTCACGCAAATGCAGTCGATGGGCGGACTGGGCGGTTTGATGGGCATGCTGCCGGGCGTGGCCAAGATGAAGAACCAGATCGCCGCCGCCGGCCTCGACGACAAATTGCTCAAGCGCCAGATGGCGATCATCGATTCGATGACGCCGAAGGAACGCCGCAACCCGGACATCCTCAAGGCCAGCCGCAAGAAGCGCATCGCCGCCGGCTCCGGCACCACGCCGGAAGCGATCAACAAGCTGCTGAAGATGCATCGCGGCATGGCCGACATGATGAAGGCCATGGGTAGCGGCAAGCGCGGGCCGCTCGCCAGCCTCGGGCAGGCCATGGGCTTCGGCTCGGCGATGCCGACGCCGGAACAGATGGCCGAGATGGCGAAAAAAATGCCGCCGGGTACGCAACTGCCGCCAGGGATGCCCGGGCTGCCGCCGACCATGCCGAAATTGCCGCCGAATATTCCGGGCCTGCCCGGCCTCGGCGGCGGAAAGTTTCCTGGATTGCCGGGTCTTCCCGGTTTCGGAAAGAAGAAATGAAATCGTCGATCAATTCAAAACGTCTTAGTCAGAAAGGAAAATAAAATGTCTCTCGTCATCCGCATGGCCCGCGCCGGAACCAAGAAGCGGCCGGTCTATCACATCGTCGTCGCCGACTCGCGTAGCCCGCGCGACGGCCGCTTTATCGAGCGGCTCGGCCATTTCAATCCGCTGCTGCCGAAGGAAAAGACCGAGCGTCTCAAGCTCGACCTCGAGAAGGTGCAGGCCTGGATGAAGAAAGGCGCGCAGCCGTCCGACCGCGTCATGCGCTTCCTCGATGCCGCCGGCATCAAGAAGCGCGAGAAGCGCAACAATCCGACCAAGGCGATCCCGCGCAAGGAACGCAGGGCCGCCGCGGAAGAAGCCCTCAAGGCCAAGGAAGCCGGCGCCGCGGCCGCCAAGGTTGCCGCCACCGCCAAAGCCAACGAAAAGGCTGCCGCGGACAAGGCTGCGGCGGCGGCAAGCTGATTGCCGTAGCCGTGGCTCGCCGCTCGCAACCCACGCGCAACTCACCCGTTGCGCTGGCGGGCAACAAAATCCGCGTCGCCCGCATCGGGGCGGCGCACGGCGTGCGCGGCGAGGTCAAGCTGTGGTCGTTCACCGCTGAACCTCTTGCCGTCGCGGATTACGGGCCGCTGGAAACCGAAGACGGCAAGCGGCAATTCGAGATCGAGACGCTGCGCCCGGCCAAGGATCATCTGGTCGCGCGGCTCAAAGGCATCGGCGACCGCGATGCGGCCGAAGGCTTACGCAATCTCGACCTGTTCGTGCCGCGCGAGCGCCTGCCGCCGATTGAGGAGGCCGACACGTTCTACCATGCCGACCTGATCGGCCTCAATGCGATGGCGCCGGATGGCACGCAGATCGGCACCGTGCATGCGCTGCATAATTTCGGCGCCGGCGACATCATCGAGATCATGCCGGTCGGCGGCGGCGAGCCGGTGATGCTGCCGTTCACCAAAACGACGGTGCCGAAGATCGATCTCAAGGCCAAGCAGATCGTGGTGGTGCGGCCGTCCGAAATTGAAGCGCGGGGCGACTAGTCATGTGGCGCGCCAGCATCCTCACCATCTTCCCGGAGATGTTTCCCGGGCCGCTGGGCGTGAGCCTCGCCGGCAAGGCGCTTGCATCTAATATCTGGTCGCTCGACGTCCGCGACATCCGCGCCAGCGCCACCGACAAGCACCGCACCGTCGACGACACGCCGGCCGGTGGCGGACCCGGCATGGTGATGAAGTCCGACGTGCTCGCAAAATCTCTCGATAGTCTTACGCTCGACACCGTCCCGCACGATAAGCGCCCGCGCCTGCTGATGAGCCCGCGCGGCGTAGCCCTGACGCAAGCGCGGGCGGCGGAAATGGCCGCCGGCCCGGGCGTCGTCATCGTCTGCGCCCGCTTCGAAGGCGTCGACGAGCGGCTGATTGCCGCCCGCCAGCTGGAGGAGGTTTCGCTCGGCGATTTCGTGCTCTCCGGCGGCGAGATCGCGGCGCTGGCCTTGCTCGATGCCTGCGTGCGGCTGCTGCCCGGCGTCATGGGCAAGGAGGCCTCGGCAGCCGAGGAAAGCTTCACCGATGGCTTGCTGGAATACCCGCAATACACCCGGCCGCCGGTCTGGGAGGGGCAACCGATCCCGGAGGTGTTGCTATCGGGCGACCACGCCAAAGTCGCCGCCTGGCGGCGGGCGGAGGCCGAAAGGCTGACCAAAGAGCGCCGGCCGGACCTATGGGCGGCCTATCTGGCCCGCAAAAAGCCCTAAAACGGGCCATAAACCGAGGGTGACAACGGATTAGCTTTGTAATACAAGCTCGCCAACCCATTCAGACCCGACAACGACCGCGCGCCGGTTGCTGGCGCTGCCGACGGAGAATTCCCATGAACCTGATCCAGACGCTCAATAAAGAGCAGGTCGAAAAGCTTTCGGCCGGCAAGACCATCCCCGAGTTCGGACCCGGCGACACCGTGCTGGTCAACGTCAAGGTGGTCGAGGGCGACAAGAGCCGCATCCAGGCCTACGAGGGCGTCTGCATCGGCCGCGCCGGCGCCGGGCTGAACCAGAACTTCACCGTGCGCAAGATTTCCTACGGCGAAGGCGTCGAGCGCGTGTTCCCGCTCTATGCGCCGATGATCGACTCGATCTCGGTCGTGCGCCGCGGCAAGGTGCGCCGCGCCAAGCTGTATTATCTGCGCGGCCTGCGCGGCAAGAAGGCCCGCATCTCGGAAGCGACCAGCACCGCCGGCGCGGAAACTGCCGCGGCTTCGGCTAAAGAATAGGACTTTGCTATTCTTGCATGCATGAAGGGGCCGGCGTTCGGCCCCTTTTGCTTGCCACCGGCGCGGGCTAGATAAAGTTAAATCCGTCATCCTGAGGTGCGAGCGAAGCGAGCCTCGAAGGATGAACGGCCCGGAATTTCACCCTTCGAGAGCCGCGTTTCGCGCGGCCACCTCAGGGTAACGAAAGAAGGACTGGAGACTTTAACGATGGCCAAGCCGCGCACCCTGTACGACAAGATCTGGGACGACCATCTGGTGGACGAGCAGCCGGACGGAACCTGCCTGCTCTATATCGACCGCCATCTAGTGCACGAGGTGACGAGCCCACAGGCCTTCGAAGGCCTGCGCACCGCCGGGCGCAAGGTGCATGCGCCGGACAAGACGCTCGCCGTCGTCGACCACAACGTGCCGACATCCGACCGCAGCAAACCCAATCCCGATCCGGAAAGCGCCGAGCAGATCGCGGTGATGGCGCAGAACGCCAAGGACTTCGGCATTCAGTATTTCAACGAGTTCGACAAGCGCCAGGGCATCGTCCACATCATCGGCCCCGAGCAGGGCTTCACGCTGCCCGGCACCACCATCGTGTGCGGCGACAGCCACACCGCGACGCACGGCGCCTTCGGCGCGCTCGCCTATGGCATCGGAACATCCGAAGTGGAGCATGTGCTGGCGACGCAGACGCTGATCCAGACCAAGTCGAAGAACATGCGCGCGGTGATCGACAACAAATTGCCGCCGGGCGTCACCGCCAAGGACATCATCCTCGCCATCATCGGCGAAATCGGCACCGCCGGCGGCACCGGCTACGCGCTGGAATATGCCGGCGAGGCGATCCGCGATATCTCGATCGAAGGCCGCATGACGGTCTGCAACATGTCGGTGGAAGGCGGCGCCAAGGCCGGCTTTATCGCGCCCGACGAGAAAGTGTACGAATATCTCAAGGGCCGTCCGATGGCGCCCAAAGGCAAGGCCTGGGACGAAGCCATGCGCTATTGGGAAAATCTGCGCTCCGATGACGGCGCGCATTTCGACCGCGAGATCAGGCTCGATGCCGC
>JAANCK010269031.1_pt1 | contig 14063 bp, 16 predicted proteins | sample 7277841 | NCBI WGS metagenome assembly JAANCK01 (sample SAMN14222788, study PRJNA588281) | permafrost metagenome | isolation source: Arctic cryosol methane SIP | place: Canada:Nunavut | collected 2015-07 | reverse complement strand
GTCTCCAGCACGACTTCGTGTTGGGCATCGGCGATGCAGGCGAACACGCGCGGGAAGAACTCCTCGCCATTTTCGAGCAGCCGGATGTCATTGCCCTCAATCCAACGCCCGTTCATCGCAGTTCCTACAGATGGATTTCCGCCGCGAGCGGGGCGTGATCGGAAAGGTGGGACCAGGGGCGCCGCGGCAGCACCACCGGCAGGTGGACCGAGGCATTGCGCACGTAGATGCGGTCCAGCGATAGCAGCGGAAAGCGCGCCGGGAAGGTCTTGGCCGACTCGCCGTATGCCGTGACGAAGACTTCCTTCAGCCCGGCCTCGCGCCACAGCATGTCGTGGGCGCGCCGTCGCCAGTCGTTGAAGTCGCCGGCAACGATCAGCGGCGCCTTGTCCGGCACCTCGCTGCGGACGATTTCGCACAGCAGTTCAAGCTGCTGCTGGCGATGAGCCTCGGCCAGTCCCAGGTGAACGCAGATCGCATGCACCTCAACCTCGTGGCCCGGGACCCGCAGCACGCAGTGCAGCAGGCCGCGCTTCTCGGGGCCGGTGATGGACACGTCGTGATTCTGGTAATGGACGATCGGAAACTTGGACATCACCGCATTGCCGTGGTGCCCCTTGGGATAGACCACGTTGCGGCCGTAGGCGAACTCGGGCCAGATGCTGTCGGCCATGAACTCGTAGTGCGGCGAGCCGTTGAGCTTCTTGTCGTGCTCTTCGTGGGTGCCCAGCACTTCCTGCAGGAACACCACATCGGCGCCGACCTTGCGCACCGCGTCGCGCAGTTCAGGCAGGATGAACCGGCGATTGAAGGTGGTGAATCCTTTGTGGGTGTTCACTGTCATCACGGTCAACGGTGGGACGGTGCCCACGGGATCAGTCATCAGCACTCGAGGCTCTCGCGAAGGAAACTTTCTTGTACTGCCGGGCACCCGGCGGGGGTGTAGGACACGAGGCAGTTTTCGTGTCGCTGGTGCGAGCCGGTGCGCAAGTCAGGCGAGCAACCCGAACTGAGAGAACCTGGTGCGGTTGCGCGATGCGGCGCTGTTCGGGGCGCTACTTGGGACGCGGGTCGCGCAGCGAACGGTCGGGCGCGGCGAGCTTGCCGGCCCGCAGTTCGCGCACCGCACCGCCGACCGAGCGTGCGACATTGCGCACCTCTTCCTGCAAGGCGGTGTCGGCATCGAGCACGTCATGGCTGAGCGCGTAGGGCTGGAAGTAGCCGATGTAGCGGTCCAGGCGGGCGCGGCTGCCGGCGTCGATCAGCCCCATCCAGTCCAGCCAGTCGCACAGCGCGCGCCGCACGCCCTCGATGCCCGCCACGTCGCCATGCACGATCACGCCGTAAGTGCGGCCGGCCAGGTGCTTGGGATAGTCCCAGCCTTTGAGCTCCAGCGCCTTCGCTTCTTCGGGCTTCTTGCCGTGGGTGCTGGTGGGGTCGGGGTTGCCGCCGTCGGCGCAGACCAGGCGATCGATCATCAGCTTGAGCCCGCTGGCCGCCTGGTACCAGTACACCGGGGTCAGCAGGATGATGCCGTGGGCCCGCACCCACATTTCGTAGATCTCGTTCATCCAGTCGCCGGTCTGGCGTTCGGCATGATTGGGATAGCAGCTGCACGGCCAGTGGCACAGCGGCATGGCAGTGGACACGCAGCCTTTGCAGGGATGAATGTGCCGGTCGTAATCCGAGGTGAGGAGGCTCAGGTCCAGCACTTCGACTTCCATCTTCTCGGCTTGCAGCACTTCACGCGCCATTTGCACCATCCGGAAGGTCTTGGACATCTCGCCAGGGCAGGTGCCGTCGTTGCGCGACGAGCCGCACACCAGCAGCACCCGTGACGGCGTTTCCGGTCGGCCCCAGGCTTGTTGGGCCGCGACCAGCCTGTCGCGCGTGTCGCGCCATTCGACCGACAGCTCGTACTCCGGATCGGCGAAGCCCGCACCGGCTTTGCGCGTGACCGGCGCCTTGCGACCCTGGTTGTAGGCATCCCATGCGATGGCCTCGAGCCGATCCAGTGCGGCGCTTTCCGCGCGATAAGCCGGATCGAAGAAGGATTGCATGAAGCGCTGATGGAACGCGTTGCGCGCGAGCATTGCCGGCGCTTGTCCCTTGCGGATGGTGTTCATTCAACCAGTCTAGGAGAATCGCGCCTGTTACGGTGGCTCAGCCGCGCTATGGCCGCCGGTCCGAGTCCTACAGTCGCCGGAGCGCACGTCCGATAGCCGCGGCCGGTCCCCAGCCTCAGGGTTAGCACATGCCCCGACCGGGGCTGCATGACTCAGGTTTGACGTAAAGGAACCGAAATGAAAACCCCCCATCTCTCCATTCTGCTGGCTGGCCTGTTGGCCGTTGGCGGTGCCCAGGCCCAAGGCTCCTCAGCCTCCGGCAGCTCGGACGTGCCGATGCAGGCCGGCGAAGCCAGCACGATGACGCGCGGCGTGCCAAACGCAGCTACCACGAACTCGCCAGTGACCGAGGCGCCCAAGACCCGCGAGATGGTGCGCCAGGAAGCGCATGGCATGGGCGCGGCCGCGGCCACCACCATGGTTCCGGGCCGCGCCGGCGAGGCCACTACGATGATCAACGGTCAGCCGAACATGAATCCGAACGTGCCTATGCCCGCGCCGTATGACGGTCGGGTGGGCGTGCCGGCCACACTCCCCGCGGGCAGCCCGTCGGTGTTCCAGGGCGGTACGCCCCAGTAACGCCTGAGCCGCGCGGGCGGCTGGAATGAAAAAGGCCTGCGCCAATTGGCGCAGGCCTTTTCTCTGGTCGGTGAAGTTCAGCCGCCGTGGTGGCGGCCCCAGCCGCCGTGCCCGCCGCCCATGCGCTGCATCGTCAGCGCGTCGAAGGCTTTTTGCTGGGGCGCGGTGAGTGCCGCATAGAAGGTCTTGGTGGCATCGCCGCGCCGGTCCATCTGGGCCATCCGGTCCGCGCGCAGTGCTCGCATGCGATCGATACGCTCCGGCGTCGTGAGCTGTGCCAGTTCCGCCGGGTTGGGTCGTTGCCGGTTGGACGGTTGACGCGACGCGATCCATGCGTTCCATGCGCCTTCCTGGGCCGGCGTGACTTGCAGGATCTGCTTGAGCGCAGCCTGACGCTGGGCCATGCGCCGCTGCATGTGCTCTTGCATCATGCCGGGCCGCATCATGGCGCCGGGAGCTGGACCGGTAACCGGACCGGCCGGGGCTGGGGTCTGCGCAACGGCAGAGAAGCCGGCCACGGCGAGGCAGGCGGCAATCAACAGGTGTTTTTGAGAGTGCTTCATGTGCTTTCCTTATCGCGTGGAGCGCTCCTCGTATGGGGCGCGTGAAGACAGTTTCCAAGCCTCTTGTATATCCGCAATGGCCCCTTTGTAGCAGCTGTGTAAAGAAGTTACCGCGTCGTTCCGGGTCGAGCGGATCACGTGCTGTAGTCGCGCACCTACCGCGGTTGGCCCCGAATGCGCCTTGGCATGGTTGCCGCCGTCGTCCATCCTGGTTGAAACCCTAGTGAAGGAGCACCCGATGGACTACCCGATACTGCTGCGAACCGGCGCGCTGGCCGGAGTGCTGGCCACGGGCAGTGTGCTCGCCCAGTCGACGCCGCCGGTGGTGACCGACCTGGCCCCGCCGCCGGCCGAAGAACGTTCCAGCCCGGGGGCGCTCGTGCTGGACAACTCGCTGGTAAGGGCGCAGCGCGATCAGGCCTTTGAGCTTTCGGCCGCCCGCAATGGCGTGGCCTCGATTGGACGCGGCACTGTGCGGGCGGCGATGCGCGCACAGACCGAGGCCGATCTGGCCCAGGCTCGCCAGAACAATGCGCTGGAGCTGAAGGGCCGGGGCGCCGGCAGCCTGGTCAAACAATAGCGCCGGGCTGGCGCGTGGGTCGCAGCCGTTTTGGAGCGGTTTGCCACCGCCTCAGGCCAGCCGGCCGCCTTGAAAGTCTTCCACCGCCTGGACCAGCTGGTCGCGGGTGTTCATTACGAACGGGCCATACTGGGCGATCGGCTCGCGCAGCGGCTTGCCGGCAATCAGCAGGGCGCGTGTCGGCACCGGGCTGGTGGCGGCAGAGCGCAGCAGCACGCCATCGCCGTCGTTACCCAGCAGCGCCATGGAGCGCAGCGGCACGACCGTCGACCTGCCGTCTTCGTCGAGCACTTCCAGCAGGCCGCGGTACACGTACAGGAAGGCGTTGTGGCCCGCCGCGAGTTCCTGCCGGAACAGGGTCTGGCCCGGCGGAAAGTGCAGGTCGAGATAGAGCGGCTCGGTGTGCTCGCGCTGCATGGCGCCGGTGACGCCATGGCTGTGGCCGGCGATGACGCGGCCGACCACGCCCTCTGCGGTGGTGAACTCGGGGATCTCGGCGCTCTGGATGTCGCGATACCAGGGCGGGCACATCTTGTCGCGCGCCGACAGGTTCAGCCAGAGCTGGAAGCCTTCCATCACGCCTTCCTCCTGCTCGGGCATCTCGCTGTGCACGAGGCCCCGGCCAGCGGTCATCCACTGGACACCGCCGCTTTGCAGCAGGCCCTCGTGACCGGCGCTGTCGCGATGGCGCATGCGGCCGTCGATCATGTAGGTGACGGTCTCGAAGCCGCGGTGCGGATGGTCGGGAAAGCCGGCACCGTAGTCCTTGGGATCGTCACTGGCGAAGTTGTCCAGCATCAGGAACGGGTCCAGCCGCTGCTGCAGGTCCTGCGTCAGCACGCGCGTGAGTTTGACCCCGGCGCCGTCGCTGGTGGGCTGGCCCTTGACGAGGCGCTCGACGCGCCGGGGTCGGTGGAGGGTGGTGACGGTGTTCATAGGGGTTATTACAGCGCTACCGGCTTGTCCTTGCGCGCCGTGGTGTCGCGCTCCGCCGGACTTCGAGCGTTGCGGCGCAGGACTGAATCCGTTGAGGCAAGCCGGCGTCGAGGATCACCGGGCTGGGATACCGGGCCGCGATGCTAGCGGCGTCGGCGGGAGGGACGGCTCTTTCAGGAGGTCTTGCAGGTACTGAAGCCCAGCATGGCGTAAGGCGGACACCAGCCGATGAGGCCGGTGGCGAGCGGGATCACGCCCAGCCAGCCCCACCAGCCGATCTGGCCCGTGGCGACCAGGCCGATCAGCACGATGCCCACGAGGATGCGCAGGATGCGGTCGATACCGCCGACATTGACTTTCATGACGAACTCCTCAGGGGTGACGATGGGCTATTGGACTCCGCGTCTGCCCGACCGTCGGTGACCTGGGTCACACAGCAGCGCCCCGGGCGTGGGCGCGCAGCGCCGCACTGTCCAGGATGCGGATGCGCTCGCGCGACAGCTCTACCCAGCCTTCCCGCTCGAACCGCCGCAGCAGGCGTGTGACGATTTCGCGCACCGTGCCCAGATCCTGGGCCAGCGCCTGATGCGTCACGGCCAGCTCCGGTCCGTGCCCCAGCAGGGCGGTGGCCAGCCGCTGGTCCAGCCGGTGAAAGGCGATGGCATCCACCAGCGTCGTCAGGTCGGCCATGCGCTCTGCGAACAGTCCCAGCACCAGGTTGCGGAAGTCCGGCGACTCCAGCCAGCCTCGAAAGACGTCGGGGGGGATCAGGATGAGTTGGGTGGGACGGGTGGTAACACCATTGGCCAACAGCGGTTCGGCGCGGAACAGGCATGCGCTGGACACCAGGCACAGCTCACCCGGCCCGACCCGGTACAACTCGAGCGCGCGCCCGTCGGCCGAAGACCGCGAGACCCGCACTTCGCCCTCCAGCACCAGCGGAAAGCCCTTGCATGGCTGGCGCTCGCCGAACAGCATCGTGCCGGCCGCCACCGTGATGGGCAGTGCGGCAGCTCCCAGATCCGACAAGCGCGGCGACACGCTCGCCAGCGCCGGATACAGCGCCGCCGGATCAGGCATGGGCGGCGGCAGCCGCGATGGCAGCGGCAGCGGCCGTGTCGTGCAACCCCGCCAGGTCGTCCAGGATCGGGCAGTCGGGCCGCTCGTCGCCCTGGCAACAGTGGATCAGGTGCTGCAAGGTTCGCTGCATCGCCTGCATGGCCTCGATGCGCAGCCCGAGCTCGTCGGCGTGCTGTTGCGCGATGCGCTTGACGTTGGCGCTGGCCCGGCGCCGGTTGCGCCACAGCCCGACCAGCTCGGCGATGTCACTGATCGGAAAGCCGAGCTCGCGCGAGCGTTTGATGAAGCGCAGCGTGTGGATCTCCGCCTCGCTGTACTGGCGGTAGCCGCTGTCGGTGCGGCCCACGGAGGGCAGCAGGCCCAGCGATTCGTAATGGCGGATCATCTTGGGCGTCACGCCGGACATGCGCGACGCCATGCCGATGTTCACCGGCCAGGCCAAAGCTGCTGCGTTCATAAGGACCTCATGCGGTGACGGGATAGCCTTCTTCGGCAATCGCGTGAGCGATGGCTTCGCGCGGCTGGCTGGATTGCACCTCGACCTTGCCGGCCGGCCGGTCGATGGTCACCTTGGCTTGCGGATCGACCGACTGCACCGCCTGGGTGACGGCCTTTTCGCAATGGCCGCAGGTCATTCCCTGCACGTTGAAGGTCTGGTTCATGATGCTTGCTCCTGAGTCGGTTGAAGGAAAGCATAGCCTGAACCTTGTCACCATGGGAAGGTCAAGGGCAGGGCCGGTGCCCCTATCCATTTTGGGGTTGACGCAGATCAAGGCTTGACATTGACATGATGGCAAGGTCGATCATTCCGTCATGAACACCACCACCACCGCACCCACCCTGCTCGATATCGGCATTGGCGGAATGACTTGTGCCTCGTGCGTAGGACGCGTGGAGAAGGCGCTGCGCAAGGTGCCCGGTGTCCAGCAGGCCAGTGTCAACCTGGCCACCGAGTCGGCCCGGATCACTTTCGAGCCGTCGGGCCAGATGGAGGCGCGGCTGCGCCGGGCGGTGCGCGACGCGGGCTACGAGCCGCGTTCCGCCGAGGCGTCGATCGACGAAGAACGGTCGCCCTGGGCCGGCTTCGCCCCGGTGGCCGCCGGCATCGTGTTGTCGGCACCGCTGGTGGTGCCCATGGTCGGCGAACTGTTGGGCGCGCACTGGATGATGCTGCCGGCCTGGTTGCAGTTCCTGCTGGCGACGCCGGTGCAGTTCATCCTCGGCGCGCGTTTCTACAAGGCCGGCTGGCACTCGGTCAAGGCCCTGGCCGGCAACATGGACCTGCTGGTGGCGATCGGCACCAGCGCCGGCTGGGGCTTGTCGATGTGGCTGTGGCTGGGCACGAGCAGCGGCCATCTGTACTTCGAAGCTTCGGCGGTGGTGGTGACGCTGGTGTTGCTGGGCAAATGGCTCGAAGCGCGGGCCAAGCGGCAGACCACCGCGGCGATCCGCGCCCTGCATGCGCTGCGTCCGGAGATCGCCCATGTGCTGGCGAAAACCGGCGTTGAAACCGATGTGCCCGTGGCCGAGGTGCTGCAAGGCGACCGATTGGTGGTGCGGCCGGGCGAGCGGGTGCCGGCCGACGGGCTGGTGGCGCAGGGCCAGACCCAGGTCGACGAATCCATGCTCACCGGCGAGCCGCTGCCGGTGGCCAAGGCCGAGGGCGCCAAACTCACCGGCGGCAGCATCAACGGTGACGGTCGGGTGGTGATGTCGGTGACCGCGGTGGGTCAGGAGACCGTGCTCGCGCAGATCATCCGGCTGGTGGAAGACGCGCAGGCTGCGAAGGCGCCGATCCAGCGCATGGTGGACCAGGTCTCGGCCGTGTTCGTGCCGGTGGTGCTGTTGATTGGCCTGGCGACACTGCTCGGCTGGTGGTGGGCCGGCGCGCCGCTGGAGACCGCGCTGATCCGTGCCGTCGCGGTGCTGGTGATCGCCTGTCCCTGCGCGCTGGGCCTGGCCACGCCGGCGGCGATCATGGCGGGAACCGGTGTGGCCGCCCGCCACGGCATCCTGATCAAGGACGCGCAGGCGCTCGAGCTGGCGCACCAGATCGACACAGTGGCGTTCGACAAGACCGGGACCTTGACCGTGGGCCGGCCGCGGCTGGTCGCGTTCGTCACGGCTTTGGGTGTCGATGAAGCGCAAGCGCTCACCGCGGCGGCCACGCTGCAAAGCGGCAGCGAACATCCGTTGGCGCGGGCGGTGCAGGCGGCGGCCGCGGAACGTGGCCTGGCGATCGCGCAGCCCGAGTCAGTGCGGGCGGTGCCGGGGCGCGGCAGCGAAGGCGAAGTGGGCGTGCGCAGCTACCTGATCGGCAGCCTGCGCTGGATGGACGAACTGGGCGTGGACCTGGGCCCGCTGGCGTCCGAACTCCAGCGCCTGCAGGCGGAGGGCGCGACCGTGTCGGCGATGCTGGAACGCAGCACCCAGGGATTGACGCCGCTTGCGCTGATGGCTTTCGCCGACGAGCCCAAGCCGGGCGCCCGCGAGGCGCTGGCGGCGCTGCGCCAACGCGGCCTGCGCATCGTGATGATCTCCGGCGACAACCGGGCTGCAGCCCTGGCGATGGGCCGGCGCCTGGGGCTTCAGGAATCGGAAGTGCTGGCCGAGGTGCTGCCGGGCGACAAGGCGGCGAAGGTGGCACAGCTGAAGGAGGGCGGACACCGGGTCTGCATGGTGGGCGACGGGGTGAACGACGCACCGGCGCTGGCGGCGGCCGACGTGGGCATGGCGATGGCCACCGGCACCGATGTCGCGATGCACGCGGCCGGCATCACGCTGATGCGCGGCGATGTCGCGCTGGTTGGCGGCGCGCTCGACATCTCGCACCAGACGGTGCGCAAGATCCGGCAGAACCTGTTCTGGGCCTTCGCGTACAACGTCGCCGGCATTCCGCTGGCGGCGCTGGGCTACCTGAGCCCGGTGGTGGCCGGCGCCGCGATGGCGCTGTCGAGCGTGAGCGTGGTGTCGAACGCGTTGCTGCTCAAGCGCTGGCGGCTCGGTTCCCGTTGACGTGGATCAACAGGGTGGCGCCGCCGGGGTGCCAAGCTTTCATGCATGAAGGCCCCGTCCCATTCCAACACGACCCTGCAGATCCTCCGCGAGGAGCACGCCGCCATGGCCGCCGTGCTGCGTTCGCTGACGATGATGATCGAACGCGGCCCGGATAAACAGCCCGGCCACTTCTTCGACGCGCTGCGCGCGATGCTGTTCTACATCGACGAGTTTCCCGAGCGCAGGCACCACCCCAAGGAGTCCAATCACCTGTTTCCCAAGCTGGCGCGGGTGGCGCCGGAACTGCTGCCGGTCATCCACCAGCTCGAGGCCGATCATATGAACGGCGAGGCCAATGTGCGCGAACTGCAGCACATGCTGCTGGCCTGGGAGTTGATTGGTGAAACGCGGCGGCTGCCGTTCGTGGAGTGCGCGCGGGACTATGTGCGGTTCTACCTGGAACACATGCGGATCGAAGACACCCAGTTGCTGCCGGCCGCTGCCCGCTTGCTGACTGCGCCGGACTGGAGCGAGCTCGACGCCGTGTTCGAGGACTCGCGCGACCCGCTGGCCGGCGGCGTGCGCGAAGCGCACTACGAGGATCTGTTCACCCGCATCGTCCTGAAGACCCCGGCGCCGATCGGGGTCGGCGCGGTGTGAAACCATGGCCCCACAAATCGCACGACTGCGGCTCCGCCCGCGGCGCCAGGCGCCGCAACGCCGCTAGGCAGCGCGCAAGGCCGGGTAGTCGGTGTAGCCATGCGCTCCACCGCCGTAGAAGGTAGCCTTGTCCGGCGGATTCAGCGGCGCGTCATTGCGCAGTCGCTGCACCAGGTCGGGGTTGGCGATGAACAACTTGCCGAAGGCCACCAGGTCGGCGCCCTCGGCCAGGGCCCGTTCGGCCAGCACCTTGTCGTAGCCGTTGTTGACCATCCAGGCGCCCTTGCCGCCGGCTGCGCGGTAGGTCTCGCGCATCGCCCGGTAATCGAACGGCCGGTCGGCGATGTCGCGTGGGCCGCCGGTCGCGCCCTCGATCACGTGCAGGTAGGCCAGCCCCATCGGTGCCAACTGCTTCATCAGGTATTCGAACAGCGCCTGCGGATTCTCGTCGTCGATGTCGTTGGCCGGCGTGACCGGTGAAATCCGCAGTCCGGTGCGCGCGCCACCCACTTCACCGACCACCGCCCGCATCACTTCGAGCATCAGCCGCGCGCGGTTCTCGATGGAGCCGCCGTAGTCGTCGGCTCGGCGGTTGGCGCCGGTCTTGAGGAACTGGTCCAGCAGGTAGCCGTTGGCGCCGTGCACTTCGACGCCGTCGAAGCCGGCCGTGCTCAGCGCATGGCGAGCCGCGTGGCGGTAGTCGTGCACGATCCCGGGCAGTTCCTCGCTCAGCAAGGCGCGTGGTTCGGAAGTGGGCACGAACGAGCCGACGCCGTTCTTGATGAGATAGGTCTTGGTGCGGGCCGTGATCGCCGACGGCGCCACCGGCTTCTGCCCGTCGGGCTGCAGGTCGAGATGCGACACGCGGCCGACATGCCAGAGCTGCACGAAGATCCGGCCCTTGCGGGCATGCACAGCTTCGGTCACGCGCTTCCAGCCGTCGAGTTGCTCCACCCCGTACAGGCCGGGGACATCGGCATACCCCTGGCCCTGCGCGCTGATGGCGGTGGCTTCCGTGATCAGCAGGCCGGCACTGGCGCGCTGCGCGTAGTACTCGGCCATCAGCGCGGTGGGGATCGCATCCGGCGCGCGATTGCGCGTCAGCGGCGCCATGACGACGCGGTTGGGCAAATGAAGTATTCCCAAAGGCATGGGATCGAACAGGCTGGTCATTGCAGGGCTCCTTGGCGCGCGGCGGTTGCCGCCTGAATGAGGTTAGTCAGTAAAGAGAAGCCTTGCCGGCACAAGACGATGCGCTTTGCGCTAGCTCAAAAAGTTGCCCGACAATGATCCATGCCGCCCGCAGCCTGCTCGACCGATGGCACGACCGATCGCTCCCTGCTGGGCCTCGCGCTGGCTTTGTCGCTGGCCGCGGCAGTCTCGCTGGGAATCACCCGGTTCACCTACGGCCTGTTGCTGCCGCCGATGCGGGCCGATCTGCAGTGGTCCTATACCCTGGCCGGCGCCATGAACACGGCCAACGCGGTGGGCTACCTGCTGGGTGCTTTGTTCTCGCCCATGCTGTTGCGCAGGGTCGGGGCATCGCGCCTGTTGCTCGCCGGCTCGGCATTTGCCAGCCTGTTCATGGGCCTGAGTGGATTCTTCACCGATGCCGCCCCGCTGTTGCTGCAGCGCGTGCTGGCGGGCGTCGCCAGCGCCTTCCTGTTGATTGCCGGCAGCGTGCTGGCGGCCCGTCTGGTGGCGCTGCAGCCCCGGCGCGGCGGTTTGCTGCTGGGCCTTTACTACGGGGGCTGCGGTCTGGGCATCGTGCTTTCGGCGCTGCTGGTGCCGCGCTTGCTCGCGGCCGCCGGGACGCGCCCTCATGGCTGGACTTGGGCGTGGTGGGGGCTGGCGCTGGCTTGCCTGGCCGCCACGGTTGTCTTGATATGGCCGGCGCGCACGCTGCAACGCATGGAGCAAGCTGCCGCAGCGGCCGCACTGCCGCAACGGCGCTTTGGCTGGTGCCGGTTCGCCCCGGCCCTGGCCGGCTACGCCCTGTTCGGGGTCGGCTATATCGGCTACATGACCTTTGTGATCGCGCTGTTGCGTGAGCAGGGCGAAGGGCCGGCGCGGATCACATGGTTCTATGCTTTGCTGGGACTGGCGGTGCTGGCCTCGTCGCGCATCTGGGCCGGCTTGCTCGATCGCTTCCGGGGCGGCGAGGCGCTGGCCATTCTCAATGGACTGCTCGCGATTGCCACTGGAGTCCCGGCACTGACCGCCGCGTGGCCGCTGCTGCTGCTGTCGGGCCTGTTGTTCGGCGGCGTGTTCCTGTCGGTGGTGGCATCGACCACCGCGCTGGTGCGCCACAACCTGCCGGCGGCCGACTGGCCGGCCGGCATCAGCGCTTTCACCATCGTGTTCGCGGCCGGCCAGATTGCCGGCCCGACCGCGATCGGCTGGATCGCCGACGGCCCTGGCGGGCTCTCGCGCGGCCTGCTGTTCTCGGCCACGGCGCTGGGCCTGGGTTCGGTGCTGGCCTGGCGGCAGCGCCCGCTGGACTGGCAACCGGGGTCGCGGCCCTAGGTTACTTGCCCAGCAGCCCTTCGACCTTGAGCGCTTCCTGCACCGCGGGCCGTGCGCCGACCCGCTCATGGTGGGCCGCGAGATTGGCGGCCGAGGAGATGTCGATGCTCATCGCCTTGGCCCAGCGGGTGACGACGTAGAGATAGCCGTCGGCAACGCTGAACTGCTGGCCCAGCAGATAGTCCTTGCCGGCGAGCTGGCTGTCGACCCACTGGAAGCGCGCCTGGAGCTTCTCGCGGAACAGCTTCTTGGCTTCGTCCGGCATGCCCGGCTGGAACAGCGGGGAAAAGGTCTTGTGGATCTCGGTGCCGATGAAGGTCAGCCACTCCTGCAGCCGGTACCGCGGCAAGGTGCCATTGGCCGGCGCCAGGTTCTTCGTCGGTGCCTGGTCGGCGATGTATTGCACGATGGCGGGGCCTTCGCGCAGGCGGGTGCCGTCGTCGAGTTCGAGCAGCGGCACGTAGCCGAGCGGATTGATGCCGTAGTAGTCGGTGCCGTCCTGCAACTTGTGGCTTTTGGTGCTGGCCAACACCGGCTCGAAAGCCAGGCCGGCTTCGCGCAGTGCAATGTGGGGCGACAGAGAGCAGGCGCCCGGCGAGTAGTAGAGCTTCATGGGTTTCTTTCGCTGCAGTAAACGGAATGGGAGATGCTAGCGGCTGCACGACTTTCTTGCTGGAGGCCGCGACAATGGCGTCATGAAGCGGATCTGGAAATGGCTGGCGGCGATCCTGCTGGTCCTGGTGCTGCTGCTTGCGGCGGTGGCCGTGGCGCTCCAGCAGTGGGTTGGCAGTGCCGACTTCCGTGGCCGCGTGGCGCAGCAGTTGTCGGCGGCGCTTGGTGTGCGAGTGGAACTGGGGCGCGTTTCGGTGGACCTGTGGCCCCTGCCGGCGGTCGCCCTGGAGCAGGTGCAGGTGAAGAGCCAGCCGCCGCTGTCCCTGGAGCGCGTCGAGGCGCGGCCGTCCTGGCTGCCCCTGCTGCAGGGCCGGCGCGAGATCGCGACGCTGCGGGTGCGCAACGCGGTGATGCCCCAGCAGGCGCTGGCCGCGATCGCCGCGGCTTTGGACAAGAGGCAGCGCGGTGCCAGGCCCGACGGCAGCGCCGACTCCGGCGGGTCCGGGCCCGGCTTGTGGCCGCGCCGCGTCGTCCTGGACCACGTGACCTGGGTCTATGCCATGGGCGGCAGCAGCACAGTGGACGCGCAGGTGCGGCTCGATCCCGGGGGATTGCCCGGGTCGGTGGAGGTGGACGTGCGACAAGGCCGGCTCCAGGGCGCGCGCGCTTCATTGACGCGCGGCAACGGTCAATGGCTGATGCAGGCCGACATCGGCGGCGGCACCGTCAAGGGCCCGATCCAGGCTCAGTCCGGCGCCAGGGGAATGTCGGTGGTCAGCGCGCAACTGGCGACCAGCAACGTGGAGCTCTCGGCCCTGACCGAGCGCAGCCGCACGCTCACCGGCCGCCTGGACGGCCAGACCACGCTGCGCGCCGAAGTCGGCGGCCCCGGCGCGATCGTCGACACGCTCCAGAGCCAGACCCACTTCACGGTGCGCCATGCGGTGCTGCACGGCATCGATCTGGTGCAGGCCGCGAAGACGGCGGGAATGACCCGCGGCGGCGAAACGCCGATCGACGCCTTCGCCGGGATTCTGGTGACCCATGGCCGCAGCGTTGAACTGAACAATCTGGTCGCCATCTCGGGACAGTTGTCGGCCACCGGCAACGTGGCGATGGCGCCCAACCACAGCCTGAGCGGGCGCATCACGGTCGATCTCGCCGCCCGGGCCGCGGCCGGTGCCATCGCGGTACCGCTGGCGGTGGGCGGCACGCTGGAGTCGCCCTCGGTGATGCTTACCCAGGGCGCGCTGCTGGGCGCGGCCATCGGCACCCTGATCGCACCGGGGGTGGGCACCGGCGCCGGCGCGCGCATCGGCGACCGGCTGGGCGAAGGCCTGCGCGGACTGCTCGGCAAGTAGCGTTTCGTCCTACAGGGCGCCGGGTGCGCTGCTGATTCGATAC
>JAANCK010419562.1_pt1 | contig 14080 bp, 12 predicted proteins | sample 7277841 | NCBI WGS metagenome assembly JAANCK01 (sample SAMN14222788, study PRJNA588281) | permafrost metagenome | isolation source: Arctic cryosol methane SIP | place: Canada:Nunavut | collected 2015-07 | reverse complement strand
GAGCAGCATGTGATTGAGGCAGAAAGCGAGGTCGAAAGCCGGATCGCCGTACCAGGCGCACTCGGCATCGAGCAAGATCGGGCCGTGGTCCGCTACCAGAATGTTCTTCGGGCTCAGATCGCCATGCACCAGCGCGAGCTTGGTGCGCGCAGTCGTATCGACCAGCTGGCGCAGGCGTGCGGCGCAATCGGGGTGGCGCTCTGCGGTGGCGAGCAGATAGGGCTCCAGCCGGATCGGGTGGAAGATGCGGTCGTTGGCGAAGCGCTGTGCGATGTCCGCGCGCGCTGCGGTCCCGGCGTGGACGGCGGCGATCGCCTTGGCCACCGCAACGGCGGTTTCGCTCCGGATTTCGCCGTCGCGCAGCTGGTTCTTCCACACCGGGTGTGCCGCAGGATCGAGATATTCCATCGCAAAGGCACCCGCCTGTTCATCCTCGCCGAGGATGCGCGGCACGCAGCCCGGCGCCAACTGCTCGGCGACGCGCATCCATTCGACTTCGGCGTGGTTGCGCTCCACCGGGGCGCGCCAGTCGGCCGCGACCTTGAGCCTGGCCAGCGCGCGCTTGAAGCAAAAGGAGAGTGCGGGAGTGCGTCCGGGCAGGGTGATGTGCAGGATGTCCGAAGACACGCCGCCCGCCAGCGTTGCGGCAGTGAATTGCTCGCCCGGATGCAGCAGCGCCATGCGCTCCAGCGCGATGCTCAGGTCCTGCTGCGGGATTTGCGTCATCGGCTCGGAAGTTTAGCAGAGCATCCGACTGCCGGGCATACGGGCGCCGGCATGGCCGGGTAGTGCCAGCGCTGCCGGTACTCCGGCGACTTCGGATGCGCGGCAGCCAAATAGAAGAGGCCGCCCCGGTAGCACCGGGGCGGCCTCAGTTGCCTGACAGAGGAGGAGGTTCCTCCCGGGCAAATGCAAGAATTCAATAAGCGTTGCTGGCCGTGATGACGCCGTCCCGCACCCTGACCCGATCGCCCGAACGCCACACCGGCGGGGTGTCCTGGGTGATCAGCCGCGTCGTGCCGTCGTCGAAGCGGATGTCGATTTCGTAGCTCTTGGCCTTTGCCGTGTTCTTTTCGATCTCATGTCCGGCAATGGCGCCGCCGACCACGCCGAGCAAAGTCATGGCAGTCCTGCCGTTGCCGCGGCCGGCCTGGTTGCCGAGCACGCCGCCGGCGATGCCGCCGATGGCGGCGCCGGATCCGCTGGCTTGACCTTTTTTCTCGACTTCACGCACCGACTCGATCACGCCGCAGTCGCGGCAGATCGGCCGCGGCGGCACGGCGTTGGGCGGGGGCGGCGGCATCATGTTGGCCGGGGGATAGGCGGGCGGATTGTTTTGCGCGATCGGGACCGGTGTGTCGGCAGCGGCCACTTGCACCGGCTCCACCGTGGAACGCTTCGCGTGCACGACCGGCTTGACCTGCCTAGTCGCTGTCTTGTGTAGCGCGGCTTTGGTCTCGCTCGCTGCGGTCGCAGGAACGGAGTTAGCCGCCGGCTCGGTCGCCGCGACCAGCGTCGCCGGCGCCGGCGCTTCCATGGCCGCCTGCGCAGGTGCGCTCTGGCTGTGGCTGGTCGGAATCAGGCCGGTGATGGCGCCGAGGCCAGCCAGGCTGAACAGGGTGACCGACACCGCCGCGATCACGATCAAGGGGTGCATGCCGCTTTTCCTGCTTGTTTCCATGGCTGTCTCCGTAGTTGGGATGCGCAATCGACGCAGCGTATCCATGCAGCGCATTTTGACAACGGCGTGCCGCGGAAGTTGTGAGCAAATGTGACTAATTGTTACCGGCGCGGCCGCCGGCCACGCCGGCTATTCAGGCCGCATATGCGGGAACAGGATCACGTCGCGGATGCTCGCGCTGTTGGTGAACAGCATCACCAGCCGGTCTATGCCTATGCCTTCGCCCGCGGTGGGCGGCAGGCCGTATTCGAGCGCGCGGATGTAATCGGCGTCGTAGTACATGGCCTCTTCGTCGCCCGCTTCCTTCTGCTTCGCCTGTTCGGCAAAGCGCGCCGCCTGATCCTCAGGGTCGTTGAGCTCGGAAAAGCCATTGGCCATTTCGCGCCCGGTGATATAGAGCTCGAAACGGTCGGTGATTGCGGGGTTGGCGTCGTTGCGGCGCGCCAGCGGCGACACTTCCGCCGGATAGTCGACGATGAAGGTCGGCTGGATTAGCAGGGTCTCGACAATTTCTTCGAACAGCATCAGCTGCAGCGAGCCGAGCCCGTGCGCGCGCGCCACGTCCACACCGAGTTTTTTCAGCGCGTGGGTAAGGTACTCGCGGTCGGCGAGCTCGGCTGCGCTGATCTGCGGGTGGTACTTGCAGATGGCCTGCACCACGGTCAGGCGCTCGAACGGCTGGCCCAGGTCGACGGTGTGCGCGCCGTAGGGCAAGGTGGTCGTGCCCAGCACCTCCATCGCCACCGAGCGCAACAACTCTTCCGTGTAGTCCATGAGGTAGCGGTAGTCCCGATACGCCTCGTAGAACTCGATCATGGTGAACTCGGGGTTGTGCCGGGTGGAAATGCCCTCGTTCCTGAAATTGCGGTTGATCTCGAACACCTTCTCGTAACCGCCGACGACCAGGCGCTTGAGGTAGAGCTCGGGCGCGATGCGCAGGAACAGCTGCATGTCGAGCGCGTTGTGGTGCGTGGCGAAGGGCTTGGCCGCGGCGCCGCCCGGTATCGGATGCATCATCGGTGTTTCGACTTCAAGGTAGCCCTTGCCCACCATGAAGGCGCGGATCGCCTGAATCAGCTTGCTGCGCAGGCTGAACACCTTGCGCACTTCCGGATTGGTGATCAGGTCGACGTAGCGCTGGCGATAGCGCTGTTCCTGGTCGGTGAGCCCATGGAATTTCTCCGGCAACGGCCGCAGCGACTTGGTCAGCAGGCGCAGGCGCGCGACCTGTACCGACAGCTCGCCGGTGCGGGTCTTGAACAGGGGGCCTTCGGCGGCGAGGATGTCGCCCAGGTCCCAGTGCTTGAACGCATCGTGCACTTCGGCGCCAGTGCGGTCGTTGCTGACGTAGAGCTGGATGCGCCCGCTCATGTCCTGAATGCTGGCGAAGCTCGCCTTGCCCATGACGCGCTTGAACAGCATGCGCCCGGCGATCGCCACGTGCACCGGCGCGGCTTCCAGCTCTTCGTTGGTCTTTTCCCCGTAGGTTGAATGCAGATCGGCGGCCAGATCCTTGCGCCCGAAGTCGTTCGGAAACGGATTGCCCTGCTTGCGCAGCTCCGCCAGCTTGGCGCGGCGCTCGGCGATGATCTGGTTTTCGTCCAGGACGGCTTGCTGCTTTTCGTCAGCCATGGTGTTTCTCGAATGGTTGGTGTTGTTCCGCGCCCGCGTCGGCGCGCTTTCTATACGCCTTTCTTCAAACTCGCCTCGATGAACAGGTCGAGGTCGCCGTCCAGCACCGACTGGGTATTGCCGGTCTCGACGCCGGTGCGCAGGTCCTTGATGCGCGACTGGTCGAGCACGTAGGAGCGGATCTGGTGGCCCCAGCCGATGTCGGTCTTGGAGTCCTCCAGTTTCTGCTGCTCGTCGCGGCGCTTGCGCAATTCCTGCTCGTACAGGCGCGACTTCAGCATCGCCATCGCCTCGGCGCGGTTGCGGTGCTGTGAGCGGTCGTTCTGGCACTGCACCACGATATTGGTCGGCAGGTGGGTGATGCGCACCGCCGAATCGGTCTTGTTGATGTGCTGGCCGCCGGCGCCGGAGGCGCGGTAGGTGTCGATGCGCAGGTCGGCCGGATTGATCTCGACCTCGATGGTATCGTCGACTTCGGGGTAGGCGAACACGCTCGCGAACGAGGTGTGGCGCCGGTTGCCCGAATCGAACGGGGATTTGCGCACCAGGCGGTGGACGCCGGTCTCGGTGCGCAGGCGCCCGTAGGCGTACTCGCCGCTGACCTTGATGGTCGCGCTCTTGATCCCCGCGACCTCGCCTTCGGACTCTTCCAGCAGCTCGACGCCGAAACCGCTGCGCTCGCAGTACTTGAGGTACATGCGCTCCAGCATCGACGCCCAGTCCTGCGCTTCGGTGCCGCCCGAGCCCGACTGGATGTCGAGAAAGCAGTTGTTCGCATCGAGCGCGCCGGAAAACATGCGGCGGAACTCCATCGCCGCAACCAGCTTCTCCGCCGCATCCAGGTCTTTGGCCACGCTCATGAGCGTGGCGTCGTCGGTCTCGGCGCGCGCCATCTCGAACAGCTCGCCCGCGTCGCGCAGCTGGCTGTCGAGCAGCACCAGGTTGCCGACTACGCCATCCAGGGTTTTCTTCTCGCGGCCGAGGTCCTGCGCGCGCTTGGCGTCGTTCCAGACGTCCGGTTCTTCGAGCTGTCTTCCGACTTCGATCAGGCGTGCCTGTTTGGTATCGAAGTCAAAGATACCTCCGCATTTCCCTGGCGCGCTCGCCCAGGTCGGCGAGGTGGCTGGCGAGGGCGTTGAGTTTTTCGGCTTCCATGCTTGGCTTTTTGGTTGGAAATGCGCAATTATACTCCGCACGGGGTCGTTCCCCGGAAACGCGGAGGGCGCAATTGACCATGGATACCAGACCAGGACTGTCGCGTCGCCACATGCTCAAGCTGCTCGCAGGCGTGCCTGCCATGGCGGTGATGCCGCCCGCGCGCGCGGCCGATGCGCCGCTCAGGCGTGCCATCCCGAAAAGCGGGGAGCTGCTGCATGCCGTGGGCCTGGGGACCGCGCGCACCTTCGACATCGGCAGCGACGCCGCTGCGCGCGCGGCGGCGCGCGAGGTGCTGGCGCGCTTCGTCAAGGCGGGCGGGCAGGTGGTGGACAGCTCGCCCATGTACGGCGGCGCCGAGTCCGTGGTGGGAGATCTTGCCGCCGATCTGGGCGTGGGGAAATCGCTGTTCCTCGCCACCAAGGTCTGGACCAGCGGGCGCGAGGCCGGCGTGCGCCAGATGGAAGAATCCATGCGGCGCATGAGAACAACGCGCATGGACCTGATGCAGGTGCACAACCTCGTCGATGTGCACGCCCAGCTCAAGACCCTGCGCGAATGGAAGGCGCAGGGCAAGATCCGCTATCTCGGCATCACCCACTACCACGAGGGCGCCTATGCCGAGCTCGAGCGCCTGATCAAGTCGGAGCAGCTGGACTTCGCGCAGTTCAACTACAACATCGTCAGCACCGCGGCCGAGGCGCGCCTGCTGCCGCTGTGCGCCGAATACAGGACCGCCGTGCTGGTGAACAAACCGTTCGAGGAAGGCGAACTATTCCGCATGGTGAAGGGCAAGGAACTGCCCAAATGGGCGATGGAATTCGACTGCGACAGCTGGGCGCGCTTCTTCCTGAAATTCATCCTGTCGCATCCGGCGGTGACCTGCGCCATTCCGGCCACGCGCAATCCGGATTACCTGGTCGACAACATGGGCGCGGCCCTCGGCCGCCTGCCCGACGCGGCCATGCGCCGGCGCATGGCGCAGCACATGCGCAGCCTCTGAGCCCGCGCTTAGACGCGCCTGGACGAAAACTCATCCGCGATCTTGTCTTCGTAATAGCTGCTGGGCGAGGGCGCGTTCATGAACTGGCGGTGCACTTCCTGCGATACGCCGCTGTAGGCGAGCACGCTGCCGTCGCGCAGCTGCACCTCCAGCACGCGGGATTTGGGGTCGTAGCCGACCGCGCGGACTTTGTCGGATTTGACGGGTTTGCGTTCCATGATTTGCTCCCTACGCCGGAACAATCGCGAGCATGGCGCCGGCGCCGGCCGCGGCGGCGAGCATGGTCGGCGCGCAGCGGCGCGCGAGCGCGGCGCCGCCGACGAACAATACCAGGCCGAGCTTGAACACGATGTTCGAGGCCAGCGCCAGCACGATCGCTCCGGTCGCTTCAACGGATGCGATCGCGCCCAGATCGTAGAGCCGCAGCGTCGACAGCGTGATCGCATCGACGTCGGTGAGGCCGGACACCAGCGCCACCGCGTAGAGCCCGCCGCTGCCGGCGACGTCCGACAGCCAGGCCGAGCACAGCAGCACCACGCCGAACAGCAGGCCGAAGCCGAGCGCGGTGCGGATTTCGGTCGGGTTGCGGATTTCGGGCACGCTCAGCGCAGGCTGCTCGCGCAGTTTGCGCCACCAGTAGAACGCGCCCACGGCGCTGCACACGAGCGCTGCGCCCAGCGCCGGCAGCAGCCGCGGCAGGATGGCGGGCGAAACCACGGCTGCCAGCACCGCCAGGCGCACCGGCACCACCAGATTGGCCGCGACGATCACCACCACCGACAGCTGCAGCATGCCGTGGCTGCGCGCATGGCGCGCGTAGACCATGCTGGTGGCCGTGCTCGACACCAGGCCGCCGAACAGGCCCAGCAGCAGCACGCCGTGGTGGCCGCCGGTGATGCGCAGCGCGACGTAGCCGGCCAGGCTGATGCCGGAAATGAGCACCACCATGAGCCAGATCTGGTGCGGATTGAGCGCGCTATAGGGGCCGTAGTCCTGATCCGGCAGCACCGGCAGGATGACGAAGCTGAGCGCGGCGAACTGCAGGATGGACAGCAGGTCCTGGCGCGTGAGGCTCTGCGACAGGCCGTGCAGCTCTGGCTTGAAATACAGCAGCATGGTGGTGATCACGCCCAGCATCACCGCCAGCGTCGGATAGCCGAGCCAGATCAGCGCTCCGAGGCCGTAGCATACGCACACCGCCGCCACCGACGTGGTTCCCGGATCGGCCGCTTCGCCGCTTTCGCGCGCGTAGGCCGCGATCATCATCAGGCCGACCAGGATGAGGCCCGCCGCGAGTATCCAGGGCGAATCGGTCTTGTTCGCGATCAGGGCGGCGAGCGTGCCGAGCAGCGACACCAGCGCAAAGGTGCGCAGGCCCGCCTTGCTCGCGGGATTGCGCTCGCGCTCCAGGCCGATAAGCAGGCCGAGGGCGAGGCTGGTGAGGAAGGCTGGCAGCGGCGCGAGGCCGCCGCTTTCGAGGAAGCCGAGGTTCATGCTGCGTTTTCCCACTCCTCGACGATAAGCTGCACGCTCTGCACGCCATTGTACTCATTCAGCGCCAGGCGATAGGCGGCGCGGATGGCGCTGCCCGCAGCGGCGGGCGCATTGAAGCGTATCGCATCGTAGGACTTGCCGTCCTTCTGCAGGCGCAGCTTGAGGTGCTTTGCGCCGACCACGCGCTGATTGAGCACGGCGAAGCGGTCGCAGAACAGCGGCTGCGGAAAACCCTGGCCCCAGACTTCGCGCTCGAGCAGGCGGATGGTATCGAGGTTCATGTAAGCCGATTCCAGCGGGCCGTCGGTGTCGATGCTGCGCGCCAGGTCGGACGCATCGAGCAGGCCGCGCACCGTGCTCTCGAACAGCTCGCCGAACTGCGCCAGGCCCGCGTCGCGTATGGTGAGCCCGGCGGCCGCCGCGTGGCCGCCGAAGCGCAGGATCAGCCCCGGGGCGCGCTTGGCCACCAGGTCGAGCGCATCGCGCAGATGTAGGCCCGGAATCGAACGCCCCGAGCCCTTCAGTTCGCCTGCGCCCCCCGCCGCAAACACGATCACCGGCCGGTGCAGCCGGTCCTTGATGCGCGCGGCGAGTATGCCCACCACGCCCTGGTGCCAGGACGGATCGAACAGCGTGCGCGTATAGGCCGCGTCTGCCTGCGCATCCGCCGCCGCCGCTTCCAGTCCCTCCAGCATCGCCAGCGCCTGTTCCTGCATGCCGCCTTCGATATCGCGTCGCTCGCGGTTGAGCCGGTCCAGGTCCTGCGCGATGTTGAGCGCGCGCGCCGCATCGTCGGTGATCAGGCATTCGATGCCCAGCGCCATGTCGGCCAGGCGCCCGGCGGCGTTGAGCCGCGGCCCGGCGGCGAAACCCAGGTCGAAGCAGGAGGCGCGCTGCGCCTCGCGCCCGGCCACGCGCAGCAGCGCCGCGATGCCGGGCTGCAGCTTGCCCGCGCGGATGCGCTTCAGGCCCTGCGCCACAAGGATGCGGTTGTTGTGGTCCAGGCGCACCACGTCCGCGACCGTGCCCAGCGCCACCAAGTCGAGCAGCGCCGCCAGATTGAATTCCTGCCTGTCCTTGAACCAGCCGCGCCGGCGCAGCTCCGCGCGCAGCGCGAGCATGACGTAGAACATCACGCCGACCCCGGCGATGGCCTTGCTCGGGAAGTCGCAGCCGGGCTGGTTGGGATTGACGATGCAGCTCGCCTGCGGCAGCGCGTCGCCGGGCAGGTGGTGGTCGGTGATCAGCGTGGCGATGCCCAATTCATTGGCGCGCGCCACGCCTTCGTTGCTGGCGATGCCGTTGTCCACGGTGATCAGGATGTCGGGCCGGCGCGGCGCGCGCGCCGCGAGCTCGACGATTTCCGGCGTGAGTCCGTAGCCGTATTCGAAGCGGTTGGGCACGAGATAGCCCACGTCCGCGCCGAAGGCGGACAGGGCGCGCACGCCGACGGCGCAGGCGGTGGCGCCGTCGCAGTCATAGTCGGCGACGATCAGCAGGCGCTGCTTCGTTTCGATCGCATCGGCCAGCAGCGCCGCGGCGCGGTCCGCGTGCAGCAGGCGCTCGGGCGCAATCAGGCCGGCGAATTCGCCCTCCACCTCGGACTTGTCGAGCACGCCGCGTGCGGCATAGAGCTGCGCCAGCACCGGATGCAGTCCCTGCTGCGCCAGCATGTCGCGCGCGCGTTGCGGGATCGGGCGGGTGCGGATGCGGGTCGTGTTCATGCGTAGTGCGCCAGCGGCTTCGCCCGCCGCCAGAAGCGGCGCAGATCGCCGTGCGCGACTTCGGAAGAAAGCGTGCCCGCGGGGCCGAGCGCGTGCAGGCTCAGCATGCCGATGCGCTCCTGCTTCAGCGCCTGCAGCAGCGGGGCGAACCAGTCGCGCTCGAGCTGCTGCAAACCCTCGCGCCAGCCCTGCGCGTCGCCGTACCGGGCCGCCGCGCGCAGCTGATCCAGCAGCACCAGGTGAACGCCGCTGTCGGCGCCCGCATCCAGCAGCGCAGACGCATCATCGGGCAGCGGGCGCGACGCGACGCGCGCGGCCTGCGCCAGGCCGGCGGCGTAGGGGTCGCGCGACCAGACCGCGTTGAATGCGGCCGGCAGGCCGCGGGGCAGACTGCCGCCGCCCCAGAGCCAGACGCTGTTGATCGCCGGCGCGCCCGTGCTTTCCCTCAGCTCGTTGACTGCGTGGCCGTGCAGCAGCATCTGGATCTCGTTCAGGCGCGCGTGCCAGAGCGGGGCATCGGCGCCGCGCGGCAGCAGGGCATCGATGTTCCGGCCCGCGGCCTGCGCCAGCGGCGTCGTCTGCAGCGCCGGCGCTTGCACCAGGCGCAGATACCAGCGCTCCGGCCGCAGCGGATAGAACACCAGACCGTCGCCGGCAAAATGCGCGTTGAGGCTGTCGGCGATACTCCCGGCTTCCTGCTGCGATATCGCAAACACGCCGCTGTCGGCGAGCATCAGGCGCCCGCCCTCCAGCCGCAGGTGCACCGGATCGGCACGCAGCCATTGGTGCGCGCCGGGCTCGCCGCCGTCCGCGAGCAGACTGCAGGCTGCAATCGGCCAGCCTGCGTCCTGCTCCAGGCCGAAGCGCTGGCCCAGCCAGTCTTCGGCCGAGGCCGGGGTTTCGGCGGCGGTCTCGATTCTTTGCCGCCCTTCGGCTCGCAGCCGACCTTTGGCCAACAGCCGCTCCAGCGCCGCCAGCTCGAGTCCGCCATAGACGTCGGCAGCGCTGTGCTCGGGCCAGAACAGGTCGGGAAGCAGCAGTTGGATATGCATGCCAAAGTTTATCATTGGCGCCAGCCGATCAGCCGATCAGCCGGTCGCGAGTGTGTCAAAATAGCCCGCGCGCATGCCGACGGCGGCACGCGCAACCATTGCCGACCATGAGCTCACTTCCCTACGAACTGTTTATCGGGCTGCGCTACACCCGCGCCAAGCGGCGCAATCATTTCATTTCCTTCATTTCGCTCACCTCGATGCTGGGCATCGCGCTCGGGGTGGCGGCGCTGATCACGGTACTGTCGGTGATGAACGGCTTCCAGAACGAGCTGCGCACGCGCATCCTCGGCGTGGCCTCGCATGTGCAGATCAGCGGTCCGGGCGACCTGCTCTCCGACTGGCAGGCGGTGGCGCGCGTCGCCGCCACCGACCCGCGCGTGGCCGCCGCGGCGCCCTATGTCAACGTGCAGGGCATGCTCACCTACGACGGCGCGGTGCGCGGGGCCATGATCCGCGGCGTCCTGCCGCAGCGCGAGGAGCAGGTCGCCTCGATCGGCAGCCACATGAAGGCCGGCTCACTGGATGCGCTCAGGCCGGGCGAATTCGGCATCGTGCTCGGCAGCGAGCTCGCGCGCGCGCTCGCGGTGATGGTCGGCGACAAAGTGACGCTGATCGCGCCGCAGGGCCAGGTGACGCCGGCCGGCATCATCCCGCGGCTGAAGCAATTCCGCGTGGTCGGGATTTTCGAGATCGGCATGTTCGAATACGATTCCGGCCTCGCGCTGATCGATCTGCAGGATGCGCAGAAGCTGTACCGCATGGACGACATGGTCTCGGGCGTGCGCCTCAAGCTGTACGACCTGTTCAAGTCGCGCGAAGTGGCGTTCGCCCTGCTGCCCAAACTCGGCGCCGACGCCTACATCACCGACTGGACGCGCAGCCACGCCAATTTCTTCCGCGCGGTGCAGATGGAGAAGAACGTGATGTTCATCATCCTGCTGCTGATCGTCGCGGTGGCCGCGTTCAACATCGTGTCCACGCTGGTGATGGCGGTCACCGACAAGCAGCCCGACATCGCCATCCTGCGCACCCTGGGCGCGGCGCCCTCCGGCATCATGGCGGTGTTCATCGTGCAGGGCGCGCTGATCGGCGTCATCGGCACGCTGATCGGCGTGGGCGGCGGTGTGCTGCTCGCGCTCAACATCGACGTGGTGGTGCCGTTCATCGAAAACCTGTTCGGCGTCCACTTTCTGGCGAAGGACGTGTATTACATCAGCGAGCTGCCCTCGGAGCTGCTGTGGGGCGACGTCGTCACCATCGCCGCGGTGTCCTTCGTGCTGAGCCTGCTCGCCACGCTCTACCCGAGCTGGCGCGCCTCGCGCGTGAACCCGGCCGAGGCCCTGCGCTATGAGTGACATCGTCCTCGGCTGCCGCGGGCTGGCCAAGACCTTCCGGCAGGGCGCGAATGACATCAATGTCCTGGTGGCGGTGGACCTGGAAGTGCGCGCGGCGGAGCTGGTCGCGATCGTCGGCGCATCCGGCTCGGGCAAGAGCACCCTGCTGCATCTGCTTGGCGGCCTGGACAGCGCCACTGCGGGCGAGGTGAGCATCCTCGGCCGGCCGATGCACAGCCTGTCCGACGCGGCGCGCGGGCGCCTGCGCAACGAGTCGCTCGGCTTCGTCTATCAGTTCCACCACCTGCTGATGGAATTCACCGCGCTGGAGAACGTGGCCATGCCACTGCTGATCCGGCGCATGCCTGCAGCCGAGGCGCGCAGCCGCGCCGCAGCCGTGCTCGAGGAGGTAGGGCTGGCCCATCGCCTGACGCATACCCCGGCCGAACTCTCCGGCGGCGAGCGCCAGCGCGCGGCGCTGGCGCGCGCGCTGGTGACCCGGCCTGCCTGCGTGCTCGCCGACGAGCCCACCGGGAATCTGGACCGCCACACCGCGGCGCAGGTGTTCGAAATGATGCTCGGACTCAACCGCAGCCGCGGCACCAGCTTCGTCATCGTCACCCACGATCCGGCCATCGCCGCGCGCGCGCAGCGCATCCTGCGGCTGCAGGACGGGGTGCTGGTTCCCGACTGAACACCTCAGACCGCATTTCCCCTGACTTTTTCGACCCAGCTTCGCACCAGGTCGAGCGTGACCCCGCCAGTGCGCGCTAGGTGATACGCGCGATGCCGGGACGATTATTGTCCGGATCGAACTGTGCGACGTGTTTAACAAACACTTTGGCAGCAATGCACCACATGCCTCGATTGTGGTCTTGCCCCCTCAATGCGTGCCGGCACATCAGCGGATGCACGGCATCGTAATCCCTTCGTGGCCGAACAATTCATCTCGGGACATGGTGCTGCGCACGGTGCCAGCAGTTGCATCGAACAGCACATAAACGCGCTGGATATTGATGTTATAGGTGCAGGCGCGCCAGTCCCAAACCAATTCATTGCGCGCTTTGAAATAGGCGGTGCGGCTGTAGTCCGGTGGACCAAATACGCGCAGCACCTGTTCCTTCGTCATGCCCGGGCGGATTCGAGCAAGCCCGGCTTCATCCAGCACGTTTTGCTTGCTTTGCAAGCGTCCGTCCGGACCAAGCATCACCATGAAAGTGTGAATCCCGGCCGGGCCGCGCGGATACGCCAGCTGAATTGAACCGTCGGGGTCTTGCCAGCGCATCGCTGGCTGTCCCATAAGCCGTATCACATCTTCGAGCCGCGCTTCACCGGGTCGAAGATCGGCTCCGCTGTAAGACGCACAAGCGACCAATACCAGGCTCGCCAGAACCACGGTCAAGCGCATCACGTTCTCCCATATTGGGCTTGGATCCATTATGACGGACGGGTCATTACTTGTCAGGATAGGTGAGCGAGGCGTCCTCGCTTCTGCCGCCCAGCTTGGGAATTGCGTCCGAGACAATCCAATACGGTCAAAACCATACCGTGACTTTTGGATGATTGACTCTTTGCCGGTCGACGTGCATTTTGAACGCGCTATGCGATCAACAAGGAGCTACCGTCGATCCTATGCGCCTTTCAACTGTTTTCGATATCACCTGCCAGCGAATCGCCCGACATGGATTCTCCAAGTCCCGCGGTTTGATCTTCCTGTTCGGGCATATGCGCTCGTACAGTTCGTTGCTGAGCCATCAGATCGGCTCGAACCCGGAAGTCGCGGGCTATTTCGAGGCGCACCAGAAATACCGGACCTGGCTCGATCTGATCGAGCTTGCGCACAAGATCGATCAAGCCGGCGGCCACGCTCCGCCGGGGCGCTTCCTGTTCGACAAGATCCTGCACCCGCTCGAACTAAGGGACGCAGTATTGCGGCGCAAGGACCTGAAGGCGATGGTGATCGTGCGGGAACCGCAGGCAACGATACGCAGCATCGTCAGAATCGGCTCGGGCGGGCACTGCAGCATAGACGAGGCGGCCGATTACTATGAATTGCGCCTCAGGCAGCTGCGCGAGATCTTGGATCGCCGGCGCGGCCAAGCGCTTTACCTGGAGCCGGAGGCGCTGTTGGAAGATAGCGCCGCGACCCTGGCTGCAATTACGCAATACCTCGGGCTTTCGATTCCGCTGACCGAAACCTATGAGTGTTTTCCCATGACCGGGATGGCCAAGTTCGGCGATCCGTCAGAATGGATCGGCCACGGAACCATCGTACGCAGCCGTGGAAAAGACGAGTCAGAGGCCATTGAAGGCGCGCGGATTGCCGCGACGATCGCAGCCTACGAGGAATTTCGCGGCTATGCCCAAGCTGTTGCCGAGCGCGCGATCGTTCATGGAGCGCCGTCTTCGCAACCGAGCCGGGCAATGGCGTGCCAGCATGGGCGCCGCACAGCCAGGGGCTAAGCAGTCTTTTCGCGCCAGCTACCGTGGACGGCCTGGCTGTCCGACGGGACTGTTCGCGTGTGACGCACGCGGACGGGAGGATCCGGCCACAAGCGGTCCTGCCTCAGACCCGCGGCGCAGCATTTCTCAATAGCGCGCGTCCGTTGGCTTCTTGTCCCTGGGCCAATCCTTCACCTTGTCGGGATAGTCCGGGCGTGGCTGATGCGAGAAATACGCCGCCACATCCACCGCGTCCTGATCCGGAAGTCCCCCCTGTCCCAGCGGGAACTTCTCGTGGAACCCGATCGGCATATTGCCTTTGACGAAGGCCGCCGCAGTATAAGTGCGCGCCATGCCGGCGCCGAGGTTGAATGAATCGTTGCCCCATAGGGCCGGGTATATGACGCGGCCATCAGTCCGCTTCAATCCTTCGCCGTCCTTGCCATGGCACACCGCGCACTGCTTCGAGTACACCTGCTTGCCGTTCCCGTCATTGGCGGCGATAGTCGTATCCATCTTGCCGACACCGCGTCCGGCGACCTTGTCCTGCAGCCTGGTTT
>JAANCK010469876.1_pt1 | contig 14114 bp, 18 predicted proteins | sample 7277841 | NCBI WGS metagenome assembly JAANCK01 (sample SAMN14222788, study PRJNA588281) | permafrost metagenome | isolation source: Arctic cryosol methane SIP | place: Canada:Nunavut | collected 2015-07 | reverse complement strand
CGACCTACCGCTTACAAGGCGGTTGCTCTACCCCTGAGCTAAATCGGCGGTGTGAGGATTCTAGAACGGGGGCCGGTGCTTACTTCACCCGTTTGAGCGCCGGTCGGGGCCCGCTGGGCGGCCGTGGCGGCTCACCCTCGGGCCCGTTGTTCGATGCCGACGGTTCGGGCGTGACCAGTTGCACCACGTTAGCGTCCTCGTCGCCTCTGGAACCCGCGGCCGGCACGCTGGAAAGCGGGGACGGCTTGGAAGGGTCGTCGGTTGCCCCCCCTGCTACCGGGACCGGGAATGCCATGCCCTGCCCATTCTCGCGCGCATAGATCGCAATGACCCGGCTGATCGGCACCATGATCTCCCGGGCGGTCCCGGCAAAGCGCGCTTTGAACTCGATGAAGTCGTTGCCGAGCTTGAGCGAGCTGGTCGCATCGAAGCTGATGTTCAGCACGATCTCGCCGTTCTTCACATACTCCCGGGGCACCTGCACCGTGTCATCCACCAGCACCGCGACATAGGGCGTGAGCCCGTTATCGGTGCACCAGTCGTACAGGGCCCGGATCAGGTACGGTCGGGTCGAAGTCGATTCCAGGGCATTCATCGGACGGCTGGTGTGCTCGGGTTACTTGCGCATCACTTTTTCGGAGGGTGTCAGCGCTTCGATATAGGCTGGGCGGGAGAAGATGCGTTCAGCGTATTTCAGCAGCGGCGCGGCGTTCTTCGACAGTTCGATCCCATAGTAGTCCAGGCGCCAGAGCAGCGGCGCGATCGCGACATCGAGCATGGAAAAGTTGTCGCCCAACATGTATTTGTTCTTGAGAAACACCGGCGCCAGCTGCGTCAGCCGGTCGCGGATGTGCGAACGGGCCTTCTCGAGCGCCTTCTCGTTGCTCTTGGCCGCGCGCGACTCGAGCGTGCTCACATGGACGAACAGTTCCTTCTCGAAATTCAGCAGGAAGAGGCGCACACGGGCCCGGTCGACCGGGTCGCCAGGCATCAACTGCGGATGGGGAAAGCGCTCGTCGATGTACTCGTTGATGATGTTCGACTCGTACAGGATCAGGTCGCGCTCGACCAGGATGGGCACCTGGCCGTAGGGATTCATCACGTTGATGTCTTCCGGCTTGTTGTACAGGTCGACGTCGCGGATCTCGAAATCCATCCCCTTTTCGAACAGGACAAAACGGCAACGGTGGGAGAAAGGACAGGTGGTCCCCGAATACAGCACCATCATGATGAAGGCTCCTTGATTGAAAAAGAGAGCGGTGGCACAAACGGCCCCGCTCCATATGGCAGGAGTTCACCCGCCCGGCGCGGCCCGGGCGGCGTTTTCACCTCAATTGATATCTTTCCAGAAGGCCGCATTCAGCCTCCAGGTGATGACCGTGAACATGCCGAGGAACAGCAACACCCAGACACCCACGCGCACGCGCGAGTTCTGCGCCGGCTCGGCCATCCATTGCAGATAGCCCACCAGATCGCCAACGGCCTGGTCGTACTGCACCGTCGTCATGGTGCCGGGACTGATCTGTTTCCAGCCGCTGAAGACTTTGACCTCATGGCCGTGCTCCTCACGCGTATCGAACACCGGCTCGCGCGCACCCTGCAGCTCCCACAGTACATGCGGCATTCCGACATTGGGAAAAACCAGGTTGTTCCAACCGGTCGGCTTGGTCGGATCTCGGTAGAAGGTGCGCAGATACGTATACAGGTAGTCGGCACCGCTACCGCCGTGGCCCGAGCGCGAGCGGGCGATCAGCGTCAGGTCGGGCGGGTTGGCGCCGAACCAGTCCTTGGCCTGGCGCGGGTCAATGGCCGACTTCATGGTGTCGCCGACCCTTTCGGTCGTGAACAGCAGGTTGTCCTTGATCTGCTGCTCGGTCAGGCCGATGTCGCGCAGCCGGTTGTAGCGCATGTAGGCCGCCGAGTGACAGTTCAGGCAGTAGTTGACGAACAGCTTGGCGCCGTCTTGCAGCGCTGGCAGGTCGTTGACATTGTTGGGCGCCTTGTCCCACGCGATTTCCTCGCCGCCCGACGCCTGGGCGCCTGTGGCAATGGCCAGCGCAACGATGAGGGTGAAGATGAGTTTGTTCATTCTTGGGTCTCGGCTCAATGCGCAGCGAAGGTGATGCGCTTGGGCACGGGCTTGAATTCGCCCAGCCGGCTCCACCAGGGCATCAGCAGGAAGAAACCGAAATAGAACAAGGTGCCGAGCTGCGAAACCCGCTCGCCGATCGGCGAGGGCGGCTGCGTGCCCAGGTAAGCCAGCACGACGAAATCGACCACGAAGACGCCCAGCACCGCCTTGTGCCAGCCCGGGCGGTAGCGGATGGATTTGACCGGGCTCTTGTCCAGCCAGGGCAGGAAGGCCAGGATGATGACCGAGGCGCCCATCACGACCACACCCCAGAACTTCGCGTCGATACCCTGCAGCAAGCCCACACCGGTGAAGCCGAAGGCGTTGAACAGCCACAGGAACGCAACCATCACGACCAGCAGAATTCCTTTGGCCAATGAGGACGCCCGGGTCTTGAGCAGCACGAAGGCCACAGACAGCACCAGGATGGCCGACAGCGCGTACATCATCTCGGTGGTGATGGCCCGCAGCATCGAGTAATAGGGCGTGAAATACCACACCGGCGCGATGTGCAGGGGCGTCTTGAGCGGGTCGGCCGGGATGAAATTGTTGTATTCGAGGAAGTAGCCGCCCATCTCGGGCGCAAAGAAGATGATCGCCGTGAATACCATCAGGAACACCGACACGCCGAAGATGTCGTGCACGGTGTAATACGGATGGAACGGGATGCCGTCCAGGGGATGGCCCTGGGCGTCGCGCGGCGCGTCGGGACCCTTGATTTCGACGCCGTCCGGATTGTTCGAGCCGACGTCGTGCAGCGCCAGCACGTGCGCGACCACCAGGCCCAGCAGCGCCAGCGGCACGGCGATGACGTGGAATGCAAAGAAGCGGTTGAGCGTCGCATCCCCCACCACGTAGTCGCCGCGAATCCACTGCGACAGGTCCGCCCCGATGAAGGGAATGGCCGAGAACAGGTTGATGATCACCTGGGCGCCCCAGTAGGACATCTGGCCCCAGGGCAGCAGGTAGCCCATGAAGGCTTCGGCCATCAGCGCCAGGAAGATGGCGCAACCGAAGATCCACACCAGCTCGCGCGGCTTGCGGTAGCTGCCGTAGATCAGGCCCCGGTACATGTGCAGGTACACCACGGCGAAGAAGGCCGAGGCGCCGGTGGAGTGCATGTAGCGGATCAGCCAGCCCCAGGGTACGTCGCGCATGATGTACTCGACCGAAGCGAACGCCAGAGCGGCATCCGGCTTGTAGTGCATGGTCAGGAAGATGCCCGTGAGGATCTGCAGCACCAGCACCAACATCGACAGCACGCCAAAGAAATACCAGAAGTTGAAGTTCTTCGGCGCGTAGTACTCCGACATGTGGTCCCGGTACATGACCCCGGCCGTCGGAAAGCGGTTGTTGAACCAGTTGGCGAGCTTTTCGGTCGCCGAGGCGTTGGGGGAGATTTCCTTGAATTCAGCCATGTTGTTTCTGATCAGTTGGGCAACCGGCGGATTTCCGTCGCGCAAGGCTCCGCACGGTCATCATCCCTTCCTGTCTTCACCGATGAGCAGGCGGGCGTCCGAGAGATACATGTGCGGCGGCACCTCGAGGTTGTCGGGAGCGGGCTTGTTCTTGAAGACCCGGCCGGCAAGGTCGAAAGTCGAGCCATGGCAGGGGCAGAGGAAGCCGCCCGGCCAATCGTCCGGCAAGGAAGGCTGGGGGCCCGGCTGGAATTTGTCGGACGGCGAGCAGCCCAGGTGGGTGCAGATGCCCACGCCCACCCAGACCTCGGGCTTGATCGAACGGTATTCGTTCCTGGCATATTCCGGCGTGGGAAAGGCCGTCCGCTTGGAGTTCGGGTCGGCCACCTCGCTGTCGGTCTTCTTCAGCGACTGAAGCTGCTCGGGGGTGCGCCTCAGGATCCAGACCGGCTTGCCGCGCCATTCGACCGTGATCTTCTCGCCCGGCTTGACGGCTGAAATGTCGACCTCCACCGGTGCGCCAGCCGCCTTGGCCCGCTCGGAGGGTTGGAAACTGCTCACGAACGGAACGGCGGTGAACGCGCCGCCCACCACGCCTGCGCAACCGGACACGATCAACCATGTTCGTTTGCTGGCGTCCATTGGGGTGTCACTCATGGGGTCCTCGAAGGGAGTCGCTTTTGTCAGGGTCAACCCGCGATTGTAGCCGACCGCTTTTCTTTCGTTCGTTCGGTACGGCCCCCGCCGAATGGCCCGAACGCGGATACTTGCAGGCCGAACTCACAATGGAGCGGACCATGGGAATGCTTGGGGAATTCAGGGAATTCGCGGTCAAGGGCAATGTGATCGACCTGGCGGTCGGCGTCATCATCGGCGCCGCGTTCGGCAAGATCGTGGACTCACTGGTGGGCGACCTGATCATGCCGCTGATCGCGGCACTGATCGGGCGGGTGGAATTTTCCAACCTGTTCATTGTCCTGAGGCCTCCACCGGCCGGAACCGCCATGACGCTGGACGCCTTGAAGAAGGCCGGCGTGCCGGTGCTGGCCTATGGCAGTTTTCTGACCATCGTGGTCAATTTCCTGCTGCTGGCATTCGTCATCTTCCTGATGGTCAAGCAGATCAACCGGCTGAGGCGCAGTCCGGCCCCCGCCGACGCGCCGCCCCCTGCGCCGGCCGAGGACGTGATGCTGCTGCGCGAGATTCGCGACAGCCTGCGCCGCGCGCCGCTCTAGCTGCGGCTCAACTGGCGGGCGATGCGAATCGCCTCGACCAGACTGGCTGCACTGGCCCGGCCGCTGCCGGCCAGGTCGAACGCTGTGCCGTGATCGGGACTGGTCCGCACCAGCGGCAGCCCCAGTGTGACGTTGACGCCCTGTTCGACCCCGAGGTATTTCACCGGTATCAGGCCCTGGTCGTGGTACATGGCGATCACGACGTCGAACTCGCCCTGCTTGCCGCCGGCCGCGCGCGCGCGCATGAAGATCGTGTCGGGTGCAAACGGCCCCGCCACCTGCAGGCCCTCGGCCCGCGCCACCTCGACGGCTGGAATGATGACTTCGATCTCCTCTCGCCCGAGCAAACCGCCTTCTCCCGCGTGGGGGTTCAGGCCGGCCACGCCGATTCGCGGCGGCCGGCCCAGCGCCCGCCCGACCGCCTCATGGGCGATGCGCAGCGTCTGCAACACGTTGTCGAAAGTGACCGCATCGATCGCCTCCCGCAAGGCGACATGGATGCTGACCAGCACCGTGCGCAGTTCGGCGTTGGCCAGCATCATCCTCACCGGCACCTCGGCCGGCGCGCGACCGGTCCAGGCCGCCGCCTCGGCCTGCAGCAGCTCCGTGTGACCCGGAAAATTCACGCCGGCGGCGGCCAGCGCCTGCTTGTGCAGCGGCGCTGTCACCAGTGCAGCAATGTCCCCTCGCAGTGCAGCCCGCGCAGCCCAGACCACGCAATCGGCAGCGGCCTTGCCGGCGGCCGCGCTCACGACCCCCCAGGGCGGCGGCGTGTCAAGCGACGTAGCCTGCAGCAGGGGAATGCAGCGCGGCGGCAGTTCGTGCACCTGGGTGGCGGACTCGATCACGGCCACCGGAAGCTCCAGCTCGACAGGCCTGCGTATCGCAGCGGTGGCCCGGCGCAGGGTTGCAAGGTCGCCTGCCACGAAACACCCCTCGGTATCGGCCGGCGCATCCCTGAAAGCCTTGGCGATGATTTCCGGGCCGATGCCGGCGGCATCGCCCATCGTGATCGCCATCGGTTTACGCGCTTCGCTCATGCCGGATTGTCGATGTCGACGAAACTGTGCGCGATCCCAAGCTGTGCCGCGACGTGCGCAGCCGCGGCCGGTGCGCCGAACCTTTCGCTGGCGTGGTGGCCGCAGGCCAGGAAAGCCACGCCGCATTCGCGTGCGTAGTGTGCCTGCGGCTCGGAGATTTCGCCGGTGATGAAAGCGTCGGCACCGGCCGCGATGGCCGACTCGAAATAGCCCTGGGCGCCCCCGGTGCACCACCCGATCCGGCGAATTCGCCTCCGGTCCCCGGCCACGCAGGTGGCCGTGCGGCCCAGTCGCTGCTGGAGGCGGTGAGCCAGTTCGTCGGCGCTGCCGAAGTCGGCGCCGTCCTCGCATTCGCCCAGGAATCCCAGGTCCTGCTCGCCGAAGCGTCCATCCGCAAACAGTCCCAGCTTGCGCCCGAACTGCGCGTTGTTGCCCAACTCGGGGTGGGCGTCGAGCGGCAGGTGATAGGCAAAGAGATTGATGTCGTAGCGCAGCAGCAGGGACAGTCTTTGCTTCATCCAGCCCGTCACCCTGCCGTCCTGACCGCGCCAGAACAGGCCGTGATGCACGAAGATCGCGTCGGCGTTGGCCTCGACGGCGCGCTCGATGAGCGCCCGGCTCGCGGTCACTCCGGAAATCAGGCTTCCAATTTCGTCCCGACCTTCGACCTGCAGCCCGTTGGGCCCGTAATCCCTGAACTTTTCCGGCTGCAGCAGGGCGTCGAACGACTGCAGAAGTTGTTGGGCACTCGCCATCAGCTGAATTCCGTTATTGCGCGAAAAGTCGATTGTCATGCGAACCGGCCCCTGGCTCGGGTTGCACCGAGCTCCGCGGTCGCAGCAACCGGCGAGCAGCTCAAGGAAAATACCTATTTGGTTTGCACATTCCATATCAATAATCCACTTTCGTTTGCAAAATATGGGGAGGAGGTTTCATGAATGCCCAGGAACTCGCGGTCTGGAGCATGGCGCTCGGCTCCATCGCCGCGGTTGCATTGGCGCGCTTGGCCGATCTGGTCGCGCGGCCCAGTATTTCCCAGTTCCAGGGCGTCGCCTACCACTCGGCCGTCTTTCTGCTGGTGCTTATCCTCAGTGGCGTGTTGCGTCAGTTGACGCCGGGCATCGACCCCCGCATGTTGCAAGTGGCGCAAGTGCTGGCCGGCCCCGTCTGTGTCGGCCTCTCGGATTTGTGGATCAGCAGCTGGCTCAATGCCGCCCAGCGTGATCACCTCATGTCCGCTGCGCTGCGCGGGTCCGCCATCCTGCTGCCGCTGGCGAGCCTGGCCTGCCTGGCCCTTGCCCAGGCACAGCAATTGCCGGCGGCGGCCGCCATTTCCTTTGTCGGCGGACTCCTGACGCTGTGGCTCGCCGCCCGGGCTTGGCGTCTGGGCGATCACCTGGCTCCGGTCATGACAGTGGGCTGCCTGCTGACGCTGCCGGCAATCATCGGCCTGTACGCGATGGCCATGGAACTCCCCGGCCTCGGCCTGTCATGGCACATCGCAGTGGCGGTTTGCGCAGCCCTGTGCAACGGTTTCACCGGCTTTGTGCTGTGGCGTCGCGACCGCCACGGAAGGCGCACCCGGATGGAACACGACACGCCCTTGCAGTTCGATCCGGTAACGCAGCTCCACACCGGCGCCAGCCTGGTGCGCAAGCTGGTCCGGGCACAGCGCCGACGTCGCCATACGCGCCACGACGGTGCGGTGCTGGCCATCGTGGTGTTCGATCTCGATCGCATCGTCGAGCAGGCCGGCGCGGCGGGCGTCAACGAGATGTTCGTCTGCATGGCCAGCCGGATCCAGCGCCAGGTAGGGGTCGTCAATCTGGTCGGGCGCTACTACGACCGTTGTTTCGTCTCGCTGGTGGAAACGATCCAGTCCCCGGCCTGGCTGCGCACGATCGGGTTGCGTGTGGCCAGCAGCCTGCGCAGGCCGATGGAGCTGACGTCCCCTTCGGGACACCCGGTCGAGATCAGGGCTGACGTCGGCGTGGGCGTCGTGCACCTGCTTCCAGGGCCTGCCGCTGTCGAGGACGTGCTCGACGATGCGCAGCGCATGGCCGAAGCGGCGCGTGCGATGCGTTCGCGCGCCGCCATTCGCGATCCTGCCACCGGGAGAGCCGTGCCGGTCGAGCAGGCCGATCTCGGTGGCCGCTGGCTTGGACGCGCGCATCGCGTGTCGCGAGTCCATTGACCAGCGACCGCGGCTCGGGCCGTCTACACTTGCAACAATAACTTCCGGGTTTGCCCGAGCCGATCATGCGCCGCTTCTGGCTGGTCTTTTCCCAAGCCGTCACTGTCCTGCTGGCCGCCTATTTCGTGGTGGCCACACTCAAGCCCGAGTGGCTGGGCCGAAACGCGCCGATCGGCGGCAACCAGGGCGTGGCGCTGGTCGAAGCGCCGGCGCCCGCCTCCGGGCCGCCACCGCCGGGGAGTTTCCGGCTGGCCGCGCAACGCGCATCGGCGGCCGTGGTCAGCATCAACACCAGCAAGGCACCGGAACGCCATCCGCAGGCCAATGATCCCTGGTTCCGCTTCTTCTTCGGCGACCAGGGCGGGCAAACGCAGGCCGGACTGGGCAGCGGCGTCATCATCAGTCCCGACGGCTACATCCTGACCAACAACCATGTGGTCGAAGGCGCCGACGAGATCGAGGTGGTTCTCAACGACAGCCGCCGTGCTCGCGGCAAGGTAATCGGCACCGACCCGGACACCGACCTCGCGATCCTGAAGATCTCGCTGGACCGCTTGCCGGTGATCGCGCTGGGCAATTCGGACTCGCTGCAGGTCGGCGACCAGGTGCTGGCCATCGGAAATCCCTTTGGCGTCGGCCAGACCGTCACCAGCGGAATCGTCAGTGCGCTTGGGCGCAATCAGCTGGGTATCAACACCTTTGAGAACTTCATCCAGACCGACGCCGCCATCAATCCCGGCAATTCCGGTGGTGCGCTGGTCGACGTGAGCGGCCAGCTGATGGGGATCAACACCGCCATCTATTCGCGCTCGGGCGGCAGCATGGGCATCGGGTTCGCCATACCGGTATCGACCGCGAAGCTGGTGCTCGATGGCATTGTCAAGGAAGGCGTGGTCCGGCGCGGTTGGATCGGCGTCGAGCCGGCCGACCTGTCGCCGGAACTGATGGAGACCTTTAGCGTCAAGGCCAAGCGCGGCGTTCTCATAACCGGGGTGCTGCAGAACGGGCCCGCCGCGCAGGCCGGCATCCGGCCTGGCGACGTCATCGTGGATGTGGGCGACAAGCAGATCGCCAATGTATCGGAGCTGTTGTCCAGCGTGGCCGCTCTGAAACCGGGACGGTCGGCCAACTTCCGGCTGCAGCGGCGCGATGAAACGGTGGAGTTGAGCGTGACGCCCGGCCTGCGGCCCCGTCCCCCCCGACTGCAACAGCGCTAGCTCGAGAAGGCGGGCGGCTCAGTCGGCCGCCGCCGCGCTCTCTTCGGGCGACTTCGTCTTCTTGACGAACAATTGCGCCGCCCAGATTCCGGCCTCGTAGAGCAGGCACATGGGAACCGCCAGCGACAGCTGCGACACCACGTCGGGTGGCGTGATAACGGCCGCGACGATGAAGGCCAGAACGATGAAATAAGACCGGAAACCCTTGAGCTTCTCGATGCTGACGAAGCCCATCCGGGCCAGCACCACCACGACAATCGGCACTTCGAAGGCCAGCCCGAACGCGATGAACATGGTGAGCACGAAGCTCAGGTACGCCTCGATGTCGGGCGCCGCGGTGATGCTTTTTGGCGCGAAGCCCTGGATGAACGCGAACACCCGGCCGAACACGAAGAAATAGCAGAAGGCCACCCCGAGGAAGAACAGCAGCGTGCTGGAAACCACCAGGGGCAGCACCAGTTTTTTCTCGTGCGAGTAGAGGCCGGGCGCGATAAAGGCCCACGCCTGATAGAGCACAACCGGCAGCGCGATCAGGAACGCGGCCATCATCAGGATCTTCAGCGGCACCATGAACGGCGAGATCACCGAAGTAGCGATCAGCGTGGCGCCCTTTGGGAGGTTGGCCACCAAGGGCGCAGCCAGGATATCGTAGAGCGCGCCGGGACCGGGATAGATGAACAGCACGGCCGCAACCACGCCGATCGCGATCATGGCTTTGATGAGCCGGTCCCGCAGCTCCACCAGGTGAGCAACGAACGGCTGCTCCGTGCCCGCGAGCTCGTCTTCTGGGTTCAGGTCGGCCATCAGTTGAATTTATGCGGGCGGTACCGGGCCACCCGGGCCGCGCCCGACAGCGCCTTGGTCCGGATGCCGTTGCGCGCCTTGTACCAGCTGGGGGCGGCACCCTGCTTGATGCGCCATTTCTTGCGCGGATGCCGGTACTCCGGATAGGCCGTTGGCGGCTCTACCAGCCCTGGCGTCCCTTCCGTGGTCGCGGTGGAAGTGACGTCCGACCATTGCTTTTCCAACTCGTTGGCGCCCGCGTGGATCGAATTCTCGACGTCACGGGCCGCCGTTTCCACCGTGTCCTTCATCTTCTTGAGCTCTTCCAGCTCGATGGAGCGGTTGACCTCGGCCTTCACGTCCGCCACGTAGCGCTGAGCCTTGCCCAGCAAGGTTCCCACCGTACGGGCCACCCGCGGCAGCTTCTCCGGTCCAATGACAATCAGCGCCACAGCACCGATCACCAGCATCTTTTCGATACCGAGGTCGATCATGTCATCACGGAGCGCGCCGGCTCCAGTGGTTGCCGCCTGACTCGATGGAACGGAAACTCAAGCTCATCTTCAGGACTTGTTCCTGGCCTCGACGTCGATGGTGGTCTTGTCGGCACCGGTCGGGGTGGACGTTACCTGTCCTGCGGGAGGCACAGGCGTTTCAGCCGCCGAGCCTTCCCGGATGCCGTCCTTGAATCCCTTTACGGCTCCGCCCAGATCGGAACCGATGTTCTTGAGCTTCTTGGTGCCGAATATCAGCACGATGATCAGCAGCACGATCAGCCAATGCCAGATGGAAAATGAACCCATGAATCAAGCCTCCTGCCGAGCTTCCCCGAAGCAGGCGAATGCCTTCCGCGAGGACAATGGACGAATATGAATGTGCATGTTTGCTCCTGAACAACCTGGGTGGGATTCTAGTCGCGCAGGGCAAGTTCAACCGTCGCGGTCCTCAGCGCCTGCTCAGCCTTTCAGCCAGGGCCGTGGACCACCCATTACATGGACATGCAGATGGCGCACTTCCTGGCCGCCTTCGTCGCCGGTGTTGATCACCACCCGGAAGCCGCCGCCGGGATAGGGCCGGCAGCCCTCCTGCAGCGCCAGCTTGGGCGCCATCGCCAGCATTCGGCCCAACAGGCCCTCGTGCTCGGGTCCGGCCTGGGCCAGCGACGGCACATGCGCCTTGGGCACCATCAGGAAATGCACCGGTGCCCAGGGATGGATGTCGTGAAAGACCAGCAGTTCGTCGTCCTCGTGGACTTTGCGCGAAGGGATCTTGCCCTCGATGATCTTGCAGAAGATGCAGGCGGGATCGGCAGCGGAACTCATGGCGTAATCGATGTCAATCTTCAGAAAGGCGGGCGGCCGTCGTTGAAGCGCAGCCACCCGCGCAGGCAGCGGTACAGGTACCACAGACCGATGATGGTGTAGGCAATGGCGCCCGGCAGGAACAGCAGCAGCCATAGCGGCCCGGTAACCACCAGCCACAGCACCGTCCACCAGAACGTCGCGATCATGTAATTGTGGTGGCTGGCGTAGATCGCGTCATGCTCGTCGGCCCGCTTGACGTAGTTGATGACCAGGGCGATCAGCGCCAATGTTCCCATGCTCGCCCAGGCGACCGTGTGCAGGCCATAAAGCACCTGCATCACCGTGCGGTCGCCCGGCGTCTTGGCTTCGAACTGCGCAAAGTCGGTTTCAGACATGCGTGCCCTCATTTCCCTTCGCGCCGTCTGACCTTGCGCAAGGCCTTTTCCTCGATCCCGCTGGTCCCTTCGCGCCGCTCCAGCTCGGCAATGACATCGGACGGGCGCAGTCCGTAGTGGGCCAGGGCAATCAGAGTGTGGAACCACAGGTCCGCCACCTCGCCCACCAACTTGGCCCGGGCCTCCGCGGTGTCGGCCCGATCGACGTCCTTCGCGGCCATCACCGTTTCCGTCGCCTCCTCGCCAATCTTCTTCAGGAAGGCGTCGGGCCCCTGACAAAGCAGCCGGGCCACGTAGCTGGTGTCCGGATTGCCGCCCCGTTCCGGCTTGCGGCTTTCGATGACGGCGGCCAGGCGGCCCAGCGCATCCTCTGGCGTTTGATTCGAAGCGGCGTCGGAACTCATGGGCCTACTTGTAGATTGACGCGGGGTCTTTCAAGACCGGCTCGACGACTTGCCAGGCGCCATCGCGGTAAACCTGGAAAAAGCAGCTGTGACGGCCGGTATGGCAGGCAATGGTCGGCTCATGCCCTTGCTGCGTGACCTTCAGCAGCAGCACGTCGTTGTCGCAATCCATCCGGATCTCGTGCACGACCTGCACATGGCCCGACTCTTCGCCCTTGAACCACAAGCGGCCGCGCGAGCGGCTGTAGTACACGGCCCGCCCCAGCTCGGCTGTCTTGCGCAGAGCGTCGCGGTCCATCCACGCGAACATCAACACGTCGTTGCTTGACGCTTCCTGGGCGATGACGGGGATAAGCCCTTGCGCGTCCCACCTGACCTGATCGAGCCATTCCATGCGCTTATTGTGAGGCAAGCCGGGGCAGCGGGTCAGCCAACGGCCAGTGATCCCGAGCGCTACAGCCGCACCGGAATGCCCCGCTCGGCCATCCGTGCTTTGGCCTGGGCCACGGTGAACTCCCCGTAGTGGAAGATGCTGGCGGCCAGGACAGCATCGGCGCCGCCTTGCTGGATGCCGTCGGCCAGGTGGTCGAGGTTGCCCACGCCCCCGGAAGCGATGACCGGCACGCTCACCGCATCGCTCACGGCACGGGTCAGATCGAGGTCGAAGCCGGCCCGTGTACCGTCGCGGTCCATGCTGGTCAACAGGATTTCACCGGCGCCCCGGCGCGTCATTTCGATCGCCCAGCGGACCGCGTCCAGCCCGGTGTTGCGCCGGCCGCCGTGGCTGTAGACATCCCAGCCCGGCCCGCGCAGCGCCGCCTGGTCGCCCACGCGGCGCTTGGCGTCGATGGCGACCACGATGCATTGGGCACCGTACTTGGCCGAGGCGGCCGAGATCACGTCCGGGTTGGCGATAGCGGCCGAGTTGAAGCTGGTCTTGTCGGCGCCTGCGTTGAGCAGGCGCCGCACGTCGTCGACGGTGCGCACGCCGCCGCCCACGGTGAGTGGAATGAAGACCTGGGACGCCACCGATTCGACAATGTGCAGGATCAGGTCGCGCTCGTCGCTGGTGGCCGTGATGTCCAGGAAAGTGAGTTCGTCGGCGCCCTGCTCGTTGTAGCGCGCGGCGATCTCCACCGGATCTCCGGCATCGCGCAGAGCGACGAAATTGACGCCTTTGACCACTCGGCCGCCGGTGACGTCCAGGCAGGGGATGATGCGTTTCGCGAGCATGTTCAGCAGCAAGGCCCCGTAACCCGGTTCACTTGCCCAGTTCGTCGGCCTTGGACTGGGCCTTGACGAAATCGAGCTCGCCCGAATAGATGGCCCGGCCGCAGATGACCGCTTCGATGCCTTCATCCTCTACAGCGCACAGCTTCTCGATGTCGGCGATGCTGGAAAGGCCGCCTGAAGCGATAACCGGGATGTGCAAGGCCTGCGCCAGCTTCACGGTGGCCTCGACGTTGATGCCCGAGAGCATGCCGTCGCGGCCGATGTCGGTGTAGATGATGGATTCGACACCCCAGTCCTCGAATTTCCGGGCCAGGTCCACCACCTCGTGGCCGGTCAGCTTGCTCCAGCCGTCAGTGGCCACTTTCCCGTCCTTCGCGTCGAGCCCGACGATGATGTGCCCGCCGAAAGCGGTGCAAGCGTCGTGCAGGAAGCCGGGATTCTTCACCGCCGCGGTGCCGATGATGACGTAACGCAAGCCGCCGTCGATGTATTTCTCGATGGTGTCCAGGTCGCGGATGCCACCACCGAGCTGCACCGGAATGTCGTTGCCCACCGCCTTGAGGATCGAGCGGATGGCGGTGAAATTCTGCGGCTTTCCGGCGAAAGCGCCGTTCAGGTCCACCAGGTGAAGGCGGCGCGCCCCTTTGTCCAGCCAGCTCTTCGCCATCGCGCCGGGATCCTCGCTGAACGTCGTCGACCGGTCCATGTCGCCTTGCTTCAGGCGCACGCAGTGGCCGTCCTTCAGATCAATCGCGGGAAT
>JAANCK010662188.1_pt1 | contig 14138 bp, 14 predicted proteins | sample 7277841 | NCBI WGS metagenome assembly JAANCK01 (sample SAMN14222788, study PRJNA588281) | permafrost metagenome | isolation source: Arctic cryosol methane SIP | place: Canada:Nunavut | collected 2015-07 | reverse complement strand
GATCCGCGTCATCACCGACGCGACCATCACCGATGTCTCGGGCTACGTCGGCAATTTCGTCACCAAGGTCAAGTCCAAGGGCCGGGTGCAGGAGCTCAAGCACGGGGCCGCCATCATCGCCACCGGCGCCGACGAGTACAAACCGACCGAGTACCTGTACGGGCAGGACGCCCGCGTGATGACCCAGCTCGAACTGGAGCAGAAGATCGTCGCCGGCGACGAGCAGGTCAAGCGGGCGCAAAGCGTGGTGATGATCCAGTGCGTCGGCTGCCGCCAGGAAGACCGCAACTACTGCTCGCGCGTCTGCTGCAGCGGCGCGATGAAGAACGCGCTCAAGCTCAAGGCCGGCAACAAGGACGTCGAGATCTATGTGCTGTTCCGCGACATGCGGACCTACGGCTTCAACGAAGACTATTACCTGCAGGCGTCGAGCCAGGACGTCAAGTTCATCCGTTACGAGCCGCAGGACAAGCCGACGGTGGAAGTCGTGGAAGAAGGCGGGCACAAGGTGCTGAAGGTGACGGCCTTCGACCCGATACTGGGCAAGCGGCTGGCCCTGGACGCCGACACCATCGTCCTGGCCGCGGCAGTCGTTCCCTCCGCCGGCAGCGAGGATACGGCGCGGCTGTTCAAGGTGCCACTCGGCCCGGACGGCTTCTTCCAGGAAGCCCACGTCAAGTTGCGGCCGGTCGATTTCGCGGCCGAAGGTGTCTACCTGTGCGGGACGGCCCAGTATCCCAAGCACCTGACCGAAGTGATCAGCCAGGCCTACGGCGCGGCCGGCCGCGCGCTGACGCTGTTGACGCACGACACCGTCGTCGCCTCCGGCTCGGTCTGCGAGGTCAATGAGGCCAGCTGCGTCTCCTGCGGCGCCTGCATCACCTCCTGCAGCTATGGCGCGATCGAATTCCACGACACGCCGCGCGGCAAGAAGGCCGTGATCAATCCGGTGCTTTGCAAGGGCGACGGCCTGTGCAACGCCAAGTGTCCGACCGGCGCGGTGTTCCTGAAGCATTACACCGACGACGAAGTGTTCGGACAGATCGACGCCGCGCTGGCCGGCTGAGAAGGAAATACCATGGCGACCGCATCCGAGTTCAAGCCGACCATCGTCGGGTTCCTGTGCAACTGGTGCTGCTACGGCGGCGCCGACCTCGCCGGTGTCTCGCGCTTCCAGTACCCGCCCTACCTGAGGGTGATCCGCCTGATGTGCTCGGGCCGGGTCGACCTGTCGTTCATCTTCCGCACCCTCGCGAAGAAAGCCGACGGCGTGTTCATCGGCGGCTGCCACCTCAACGACTGCCACTACAACCCCGAGGGCAACTACGACGCCCTGGGCAACACGCTGATGGCCAAGCGCATCCTGGAGAAGATCGGCGTGAATCCGGAGCGGTTGCGGCTGGAATGGGTGTCGGCCGGCGAAGGCGTGCGCTTCGCCGAGGTGATCACCAGTTTCTCGGCCAAGGTGAAGAGCCTGGGGCCGCTGGGCTCGGCCGAGGGCATCCCGGTCGCCGAACTGTCGTCACGGCTGCAAATGGCCGAGGAGTTGGTTCCCTACATCAAGCTGGTCGAGCGCGAACGGCTGCGGGTGCCGGTGCGCACCGAGGAAGGCTACAAGGAATTCTTCGGCAGCGAGCGGTTCGATCGATTGTTCGACGAGCTCATCCTGGACAAGCTGGTGATGAGCCGCATCATGGGCTTCGTGCGCCAGCAACCGGTGCAAGCCAACGAGATATCCGGCCGGCTGGACCTCCAGCCTTCCGAGGTGGCCCGCCATCTGCGGCAGCTCACCGAACGCGGCCTGGTCAAGTTCGAGCGCGGCCACACGCTGGTAGCGGCTGTTTGAGCAGCACCCATTCCTGAATCTGCAAGCCCGGGACACAACACCATGGACAGCGCCCAGATCGACGCCATCATCGACAAGCACCGCGGCAAGCCCGGCGACTTGATCCACGTGCTGATGGAAATCCAGCACGAGAACCACTGGTTGCCCCGGGACGCGCTGCAGAAGGTGGCCGACACGCTCGAAATCCCGTTCAGCCGGGTGCTGCGAATTGCAACGCTGTACAAGACCTTCAGCCTCACGCCCAAGGGCCGCAACGAGGTGCACGTGTGCAACGGCATCTCCTGCCATCTGCGCGGTGCGAAGAAGGTGATGGAGGCGGTGGAACGCGTGACCGGCGTCAAGGCCGGCGAAACCGACGCCACCTGGCGCTTCAGCCTGGATGCCGGCGCCTGCCTGGGCACCTGCAGCCTGGGACCGGAAATCGTCGTCAACGGCACCCACCATGCCCGCATGACGCCGGCCAAGGTCGAGGAAGTGCTCAAGGACTATCCGTAGGACGGCAAACATGACCCGACTTCATTCCGCCGCGGAACTGGAACAACTTCGCGCGACCCTCCTCACCTCCCGCGACCCGGCCCGGCCGTGCATCTCGGTGTGCGCCGGCGCGGCCTGTCACGGCCTGGATTCGCTGCGAGTGGCCGAGGCCTTCCAGGCCGAGGTCGCAAAGCTTGGCTCATCAGCCGGCGTCGACGTCCGGGTCACGGGTTGTCACGGTTACTGCGAGAAAGGGCCGAACGTCGTGGTCGGCCCGGCCGAGGTCTGTTACTTCGAGGTCAAGCCGGCGGACGTAGCGGAGATCGTAGCGAGCACCCTCACCGGCAAGGTGATCGAGCGCCTGGTCTACAAGCATCCCGTCACCGGCGAGAAGGCCGTCCACATGAACGAGGTGCCGTTCTACAAGCACCAGACGCGCCTCTTGATCGGCGACAACACCCGCATCGACCCGATGCGCATCGACGACTACATTGCGGTGGGCGGTTACGCCGCGCTGGCCAAGGCCCTCTTCCAGATGACGCCCGACCAGATCGTCGACGAGGTCAAGAAGGCCAACCTGCGCGGGCGCGGCGGTGGCGGCTTTCCAGCCGGGCAGAAATGGGAAACAACCCGGAACGCGCCGAGCGATGAAAAATTCGTCATTGTGAACGGCCACGAGGGCGAACCGGGTGCCTTCATGGACCGGGCCCTGTTCACCGGCAATCCGCACAAGGTGCTGGAGGGCCTCATCATCGGTGCCGTCGCGATCGGCTCGCACCGCGGCTTCATCTACACCCGGCACGATTCGCCGCAACTGATCAAGCACATCAAGCAGGCGCTGGCCCAGGCCGAGGAATACGGGCTGCTGGGCGACGACATCCTCGGCTCCGGCTTCAACTTCCACGTCGAACTGCACTTCGACGTCGGCATCTTCGTCTCGGGCGAGTCGAGCGCCCTGATGCGCTCGATTGAGGGCCATCCGCCCGAGCCGCGGCCCAAGTACATCCGCACCTCGGTGGCCGGCATCTGGGACAAGCCGAGCAACCTCAACAACGTCGAGACCTGGGCCAACGTGCCGCAGATCATCGAAAAAGGCGCCGAGTGGTACGCCAGCATCGGCACCGCGGGCAGCAAGGGCACCAAACTCGTGTCGCTGTCGGGCAATGTCGTCGACAGCGGCGTGGTCGAAGTGCCGATGGGCACGCCCCTGCGCAAGATCGTGTTCGACATCGGCGGTGGCGTCGCCGGCGGCAAGGCGGCAAAGGCGGTGCACTTCGGCGGGCCGATGGGCGGTTCCATTCCGGCCAGCCTGATCGACGCGCCGCTGGACTTCGACGAGCTGGCCAAGCTGGGCGCCCCGATCGGCGCGGGCGGCCTGCTGGTGATGGACGAAGACACCGACATGGTCGACATCGCCCGCTATTTCCTGGAGTGGCTGACCAACGAGTCCTGCGGCAAGTGCACGCCGTGCCGCGAGGGGATGTGGCAGACCATGAAGGTGCTGGAGAACATCGGCAAGGGCAAGGGCAGGAGCGGCGACCTCGAGCGGCTGGAAAACCTCAACGAAGTGACCGGCTCGGCGTGCCTGTGCGCGCTCGGCAAGACCGCGGCCGACCCGCTGCGCAGCATGTTGCGCTACTTCAAGCCCGAGTACGAGGGCAAGATCGCGGCCGCCAGCGGCAACCAGGGCGGCGCAGCAGTAGGGAGCGCAAGCAAATGAACGACGTGGTGATGCAGATCGACGGCAAGGAAGTCAAGGCGACCGGTGACATGACCGTGTTGCAGGCGGCGCGGGCCGCCGGGATCCATATCCCGACCCTTTGCCATCATGAGAAGCTCGAGCCGTTCGGCGCCTGCCGGATGTGCATGGTCGAACTGGAAAACAAGGGCCGCAAGAGCTACGTGGTGTCCTGCATCTATCCGGTGGCCAAGGACCTGGTGGTACGCACCCGTTCGGATGGCGTGGACAAGATCCGCCGCCTGCTGCTCGAAGAGCTACTGGCCCACGCGCCGAATTCGCCGGAGCTGGTGGCGCTGGCGCGGGAGTACAAGGCCGACCCGAACCGCTTCGACATGGACCCGTCCTTCTGCATTCTGTGCGGCCTGTGCGTGCGCTACTGCGCCGAGATCAAGCAGAAGAACGCCGTCGACTTCATCGAACGCGGCGCGCAGCGGGAGATCAGCTTCATCCCCGAGATCGCCGCCAAGGAATGCTGGGACTGCCAGGAATGCTTCGCGCTGTGCCCGACTTCGTACGCGCAGGCCGCCTACTTCCTGACCGAGGCGCTGGCCTTTCCGGGCAAGCGCAAGGCGGTCGCGCCCGCCGCCTGACGAGCGCCGGAAGTCCCGGCGCCTCTAGCTTCAGCGAAGCCGCTTGTCGAACGACAGGCGTTGCGACTGCTCGAAACTGATGTCGTAGAAGAAGCCGAGCAGCTCGAAGTTCTCGCGCGCGACCACGGTCTCGACCCGGTCCACGTTCAATGCGTTGAGATTGGCAAACAGCTGCTGCAGCAGCGCGTGGCCGACGCCGCGGTGGGCATAGTCCGGGTCCACGCCGATCGTGTCCAGCACCGCTACCGGCTGCACCCGGCCGTAGTCGCCGAAGTCGGCACGTGCCGTGACGAACCCCGCGGCAATGCCGTCGACTCGCGCCACCATCGACAGCCGCACGCCGGAATCGCTCATCGCCTCTGCCACCACTTCGCGGATGTAGGCCTCGCGCCGGCGGCCGGTGAGCCGCTGGTCGATGCGGACCAGGTCGTCCAGGTCGCCGGCCTCCAGTGCCCGCACGTCGACGTCGCCGCTGGAAAGCGCATCGAAGTCGTTGGCGGCGGCGGCGCCGTAATTGACCTCCGTGGCCGAATGTGCGGCGAGGTGCCCGGGCGCGAGCGTCTTGTCGCCTTCATGCGCCGCCACCCGGTTTTGCCGGATGGCGCAATCGAGCATCATGTTCTGCGAGAGTTCGAATCCGGCCGCGTCGAAGAACTGCATGATCGCGTGGTCGCGCCAGGACGCGGTGGTCCGAATCTCGGGTACGCCCATTCGCCTGGCCTCGCTCTCCAGCCGCTCCAGCAACGCCGAGCCGATTCCCTCGCCCTGCTTGCCTGGCTGCACGCCCACGGCCTCCAGCAGCAGCGCCGAGCGCGCCCGGCCGAACTCGCCCAGCTGCTTGCGCGCCTTGATGAAACCGACGAAGCGTCCATCCTGCTCGGCCGAGAACTGCACGTGCCGCTCGGTCTGGGCCAGGGCTGCCTTCAGGCGACGCTGGTAGTACAGATGGCGGGGGTGGCCCACGATGGCTGCGTCCAGTGCGACCACAGCCTCCATGTCCTCGGCTTTGGTGCGGCGGAGCGCTATGCCGGCCGGTTGAGGCTGTGTGCGGGTTGCCAAGGTGTTCTCCTCGTTGAGGCGGGAAGGCCCTCGAAAATTCTAGCTGGACCGTTTTTGGCGTGGCCGGTAAATCATTGATCCTTCGCAAGGTTGTTGCGTCGCCCGCTAACAACATTTCGGTATTCGAGTGGCCAGCGCCAACCTGCTGCGCTCGGCAAGGGGCACGGAGTCATCGTGAACGAGGGCAAGTGCGTGGCTGCGGCCGGAAACATACCGCCTAGAGAGCGCCGGTCTCGCCGCGCGAAATGCGGCCCGAGCGCACTGCTTGCGCTGCCTCCGCGCGGACGTCCTTCGGATCCAACCCCGACTGAAGGGGGCTGGCGACGCGCGAACCAGCCGGTTCCGTGCTGCGGTTCTCTGTAACCTTTGCCGCCTCGGCCTTGACCTCGTCCTTGGTGCGGGTGCCCTGGAACTGGATGCCGTACTGGGACGCATCGGCTTCGGCGAAGGCGGGGCTCGCGAGTATGACGGAGAGTGCAGCGACAGTGAAGAGCGTTCTGGTCATCATGATTCGAATCCTTTCAGTAAATGAGCGTTGACCGGCCAATGCCTGCGCTCAGAAAGTTCAGGCGTCGACCGTGACTTGACTGTAGGGACCGCGCGTTAGCTGATCCTGAGCGGTTTCTGAGCTGGAAGTGAGCAGCCCCGTTGGTACCTTCGGCGCCTGCTCAATGCGCGCAATCAAGCCCTGATGCTCGTCCGCGTTGCGCAGCTTGATTCGCAGCCCGCATCGCTGCGCCGCAGTCTGCGCAATCGAAAGGCCCAGGCCGCTGCCGCGTACCGGGCTGCCGGGGACACGGTAAAACCGGTCGAACACCCGGTCGAGAAGCTCGTGCGGAATCCCGGGGCCACTGTCCGCCACCTCCACCGCCACCAGCCCGCCGGCGCGCACCAGTCGCACATCGACGACGCCACCCTGGGGCGTATAGCGCAGCGCGTTCTCGATCAGGTTGTCCAGCACGCTGCGCAGATCCCCCGGAGCGCAGCGCCAAGTGGGTGCCGGCCGGGCTTCGTCCTCGTCGATGAAACCCAGGTCGATCTGCCGCTGATCGGCCAACGAGATCAGCGAAGCGATGCTTTCGTGCAACTGCGTTCGCAGATCCACGCTGGTTTCGGGTTCGGCCAGCGGTCCTTGCTGCCGGGACAGTTTCAGCAATTGCTCCACCAGCCGCTGAGCCCGCTTCATCCCCGACTCGAGCTGGGCGAAACTTTCCGCGCAGGCGCCGGCGGGCAAGTCGTCGCGAACGTTCTCCAACTGCAGCGCCAGCGCAGTGATCGGCGTGCGCAGTTCATGGGCAGCGTCCTGCACGAATCGGCGCTGGTCGGCAAACGCGTCGCGCACGCGGGCCAGCAGGCTGTTGAACGAGACTACCAGCGGCTGGATTTCCTCAGGCACCCGTTCCAGCGCCAACTCCGCGATGTTGTGCGCGTCCTGCACCGCGGCCTGCCGGCCGATGTCCTGCACCGCCGAGGACATCGCTCGTGCGAGGCTCCACAAGATCAGGATGGCAAGGGGCAGCAGGATCAGCACGGGCACGGTCGCGGCAATGGCGCGCTCGGTCGCCAGTCGGTGGCGAAAGACGCCACTCTGGAAGACCTGCACATGCCGCCCGCCGGAGCCGCCCTGCTCGCTGCTGTACACACGCCAAGGCACGCCTTCCAGCCGTATATCCGCAAAGCCGGGCTGGTGCAATCCGGAACCTATGCCTGGCCAGGAGGAGAGCAGCAACCTGCCGTCGGCGCCATAGACCTGCGTCACGTAGGTGCCCGAGCTGTGGATGCGCTCCGAAGTCTGCAGCGGCGTGGCAATGACGGCGTCGTGCGTGTCCATTGCCTGTGCCAGCTGTTGCATTTGATCATCCATGAACTCGTTCGCCATGCGGCTGTAGCTCCAGTAGGAGAAAGCCGCCGAGGCGGCTCCCACCAACAGAAACAGCGGCACGAGCCAAAGCAGCAGCGCACGGCGCAGGGAGCACATCGGACCGGACGGAAACACATGAAAGAAGCGGCGATTCGCCGGCGGGCACATCCAGTTCGCGGGCGGAGTCTGAGCAATCATGGTGTGTGTCCGGCTGCCGTTGCGGGCTGGGCGCGCGGCCCGGCGCTGGACGGAGCGGCAGCGATGCGCCACCCGAGCCCGCGCACATTGCGGATCGCTTCAGATCCCAGCTTGCGCCGCATGACGTGGATCAGGACGTCAACGGCGTTACTTGTGACTTCTTCGCCCCAGCCGTAGATGCGATTTTCCAGCTGGCTGCGCGACAGAATGGCGCCGGGACGCTCCAGCAGCGCATGCAGGAGCGCGAACTCGCGCGCGGAAAGCTGCGAGCGTTCGCCGTCCACCTGGACCTCCCGCGTCGTGAGGTCCAGCTGCAGCGCCGAGCTTCCGATCAGAGAATGGGCGCTGCCGTCGCGCCGCCTGATGACCGCGCGCATCCGCGCCAGCAGTTCCTGCAACTCGTAGGGTTTGACGAGGTAGTCGTCGGCACCGAAGTCCAGTCCGGTGACCCGTGCATCCACGCTATCCCTTGCTGTCAGCACCACCACGGGCGTGCGGTCGCCCTCGGCGCGGGCTTGCCGCAGCACCTCCATGCCGTCACGCCTGGGCAGCCCGAGATCCAGCAACATGCATGCGTAGTCGCCGTCGGCCAGGGCGCTTTGGGCCAGCAGGCCGTCTTTGACCCAGTCGACCGACCACCCCGCACTGCCCAGCGCCTGTTTCAGGCTCTGGCCGATCATCTCGTCGTCTTCCACCAGCAGAACGCGCATCGGGCCTCCCGAAATTCATTTGCCCGGGCAGAAGAACCGACGCCCGGTCACTTCTTCTCGAGAAAGATGCTGTAACCCGCGGCTCCCTTCGCGAAGAAAGCAGCCTACTCGCCGAAACTTAGCTGACCGTGAGCACCGGCGCAGCGGAGACCTTTGCGCGCCGCCACTACTTCAGAGCAACGCATATGAACTGTCATGAGGCACGGCGATCCCTTCGGGTGCATACTGGGGAGAGTATACGTCGCGACGCGCGCCACGGACGCCAGCGAGGCCGCTCGCGATTGATCTGCGTCATGGATTTCACGGGCACTGCACCTAGTCTTTGCCGGACAGCAGCACAAATCGTTCTGGGAGGCGACCATGAGGCTTGCGGGATGCGCAGTCACTGACCTGCGTTCCATGTTCCTGCTTTTCGCCGCAGCAGCTCAACATTGGTCCGGCGAGCCTGCGTCGTACGGCCTGCGGTGCGCACCACGCACTGCGCCAATCCGATGACTGCCCCTCGGCTCATGCGCCATCTCGGGGTGGTGCTCACCATCAAGTTGGTCCTCCTGGCCGCCTTGTGGTTTGTCTTTGTTCGAGGAGAGCGCGTCGCCGTCGACCCTGCCGTGATGGCGCAGCGTGCCGGCCTTCCCATGTTGGAGGCGCAATCGCCTCTAGGAGAACACCGTGAATGAATCGCTCGTCGATCTGTCGCGGCTGCAGTTTGCCGTGACAGCCATGTACCACTTTCTCTTTGTGCCGCTCACGTTGGGCATGGTCTGGATCCTGGTCGTGATGGAAAGCGTCTATGTGATGACCGGCAAGACCGTCTACAAGGACATGACGCGCTTCTGGGGCAAGCTGTTCGGCATCAACTTCGCCCTTGGAGTGACCACCGGCCTGACCCTGGAATTCCAGTTTGGAACCAATTGGGCCTATTACTCCCATTACGTGGGCGACATCTTCGGCGCGCCGCTGGCCATCGAGGGGCTGATGGCCTTCTTCCTGGAGTCGACGTTCATCGGCTTGTTCTTCTTTGGCTGGGATCGGCTTTCGAAACCGAAGCACCTCATGGTCACGATCCTGATGGCGCTCGGATCGAACCTCTCGGCGCTGTGGATCCTGGTGGCCAACGGCTGGATGCAGAATCCGGTCGGGGCGGCGTTCAACCCCGTCACCATGCGCATGGAGCTGGCGGACTTCTGGGCCGTCATCTTCAACGCGGACGCGCAGACGAAGTTCGTGCACACGCTGTCGGCCGGGTACGTCACCGGGTCCATGTTCGTGCTCTCCGTCTCCGCGTGGTACCTGCTCCGACGGCGCGACGTCGAGTTCGCCAAGCGCAGCTTTCGAATCGCCTGCGCCTTCGGACTCGCGTCGGCGCTGTCGGTGATCGTGCTCGGTGACGAGTCGGGATACACCGTCGGCGAGGCCCAGCTGACGAAGATGGCCGCCATCGAGGCGATCTGGGACACCGAGCCGGCGCCTGCTTCGTTCCACGTCATCGCGTGGCCCAACGAGGCGCAGTCGCGCAACGACTGGGCTGTCTCCGTGCCCTGGATGATGGGCCTGATCGGCACACGCTCCGTCAGCAGGGAGATCCCCGGCATCAAGGAGATCAGGGAGAAGAACCTCGTGCGCGTGCACTCCGGCATCGAGGCGGTCAAGGCGCTCGAGGCCTGGCGGCGTGACCCGCGCGATGCAAACGCGCGCGCCCGATTCGAGAGCCATCGCGCGGACCTGGGTTTCGGTCTGCTCCTGAAGCGCTACGTCGCGGGGACCGAAGACGCCACGCCCGAGCAGATCCAGCGTGCGGTGGACTCCACCATCCCGCGCGTGGCGCCCATGTTCTGGAGCTTCCGCGTCATGGTGGGCCTGGCCTTTCTGATGCTCGTGCTGTTTGTGCTCACGTTTGCAAGCACGGTGAAGGCCAACTGCGAGGCCAGGCCGTGGCTGCTGCGCTGGGCGCTGTGGATGTTGCCAGCACCGTGGATTGCCGCCGAGCTGGGTTGGTTCATCGCCGAATACGGGCGCCAGCCCTGGACCATCTACGGCGTGCTGCCGACGCACTTGTCGGTGTCGACGCTCAGTGTGGGCAGCCTGTACGGGTCGCTGGCCGGGTTCATCGGCTTCTACACGCTGCTTCTTGTCATCGAGATCTACCTGATGGTCAAGTACGCGCGCCTCGGGCCCGCCAGCCTGGGAACGGGGCGCTATGACGGCGAAGCGAAGCCCGCTGTGGCGCATGGCGCCCTGCCAGCCTAGGAGATGTCATGCTCGACTACCCAACCTTGAAGATCATCTGGTGGCTGCTCATCGGCGTGCTGCTCGTGGGGTTCGCCGTGATGGACGGGCACGACATGGGCGTCGCCACGATCCTGCCCTTCGCCGGCCGCGACGACGTGGAGCGCCGGGTCATCATCAACACGGTGGGCCCGCACTGGGACGGCAACCAGGTGTGGTTCATCACCGGCGGGGGCGCCATCTTCGCGGCGTGGCCGCTGGTCTACGCGACGGCGTTTTCCGGGTTCTACTGGGCGATGCTCGTGGTGCTCTGGGCGCTGTTTCTGCGGCCGGTCGGCTTCGACTACCGCAGCAAGATCGAGCATCCCGCCTGGCGCTCCAGCTGGGACTGGGGCCTGTTCGTCGGCGGTGCCGTGCCGCCGCTGGTATTCGGGGTGGCCTTCGGCAACCTGCTGCAGGGGGTGCCATTCGGTTTCGACGAACGCATGCTGTCCACGTACACCGGCAGCTTCTGGCAGTTGTTCAATCCGTTCGCGCTGGTGTGTGGGCTGGTGAGCAGCGCCATGATCACTTTCCACGGCGCCGTGTACCTCTCGCACCGCACCGAGGGAGCGATCCAGCGCCGTGCAAACTTCGCCGCGATGCTGGCGGGCGTCGCGTTCCTGGTGTTGTTTTCGCTGGCGGGCCTGTGGGTCGGGTTCATTGACGGCTACGTCATCACTTCCGCCGTCGATCCGGGGGCAATGTCCAATCCGATGGCAAAGACCGTGGCGCGCGTGCCCGGGGCCTGGCTCTCCAACTACGGCAGGGCACCGCTGACCTTGCTGCTGCCGGTGCTTGCCTATGCTGGAGCGATTGCTGCGCTGGGACTCGTGAAGTCGAAGCGAACCGGCGCGGCATTCGTTGCCTCGGCGCTCGCCTTGACCGGCGTAATCGGCACGGCTGGCGCTTCCATGTTCCCGTTCGTGCTGCCCTCCTCCAGCGTGCCCCAGGCCAGCCTCACCGTGTGGGACAGCGTTTCGAGCCACCTCACGCTCGCCATCATGTTCTGGGCGACCGTGATCTTCATGCCGCCCATCGTGATCTACACCTCATGGGCCTACAAGGTCATGTCAGGCAAGGTCACGACCGCCTTCATCCGCGGCAACGACCATGCAACGTATTGACCGGAAAGGAGCCGTCATGTGGTATTTCTCGTGGGTACTGGGGCTGGGATTTGCGGTCCTGCTGGCAATTCTGAATGCGATGTGGGGCGAGAACGAGGTCGGACGGGCCGCTGCTGATACTGATGCCTGAAGCCGCGCCGGCTTCACGCGAGAATGCATCAGGCTGACTTGGCGCGCTGCTGCTTTGCGGGCTCGGGCCACTCGCGCGCGCTACGCAGCGGGGGCGACCATCTTTCACGTTGGCAGCCCCACTCACTCGGTGTTCTTTGTGGAAGCGGGCGCCGTGCGACTGGTGCGCTACGGTCGGGCGGGCGAGGAAGTCGTGCTGCACGACGCGTCAGTAGGAGAATTCTTTGCCGAAGCTTCTCTTGACAGCTCAAAGTACCACTGCGATGCGCTTGCCACCGAGCCCACCGAACTGTTGCCGGTGCCTGCTGCCGCGCTTGGGGAACTGCTGGATAACGTAGAACTCGCGTGGAACGCCTCTCCCTGAGAAGTGCCGCCGCGCGGGTCCGCCATCTGCTGGTGTCGGAGGGCCGCGGGCCCCTATGCGAGGTGGTGCTGGGCGGCACCCTGAAGGATCTCTCGCGACAGCTCGGATTGACCCACGAGGTGCTCTACAGGACGCTGGCCACGATGGAGCGCGAGGGAGTCATCGAGAGGAAAGAGGGCATCCTGCGTCTGGCGAAGTGATCCAAATCATATGATTTAGATCATATGCTCGCGGGACAGACCGGAGGGAAGATTGGTGTTCCGAAGACCAGGCCTTCTCTCAATGACCAGATATCTCGTGCACGTAGCGCTGTTGGCGCTTCTTGCCTTCCCATTCGCCGGACACGCCTCAGACCCTCAGCGACGGGCCGAGGTTGCAAACCGCGGCGCAGAGGAAATGCCGTTCAGGCTCAAGGTGACGACGCACATATTCACCAGGACAGGCGACGGTGGCACCCAGCGCGTGGTGGCGACGCGTGAGAACTTTCGACAACTTGCCTTTGAGACGTGAGGACTGTTGTATCGCAGTGTTGCATCGACGGATTTTGAAAGCTGGCGATTCAAAACCGTTCACAACGGACAAACGCCTGCAATGTTGCGGGAGCCAAATGCCGTCCTCGATTGCACAAGCGTCTTGTTCGATTGTTGCAAGAGGCCAGCTCCCAACCGCTTTCGGCTCCGGGAGGTTCGCATCTTTCTATTGGAGGTTCCGATGAATCGATTTTTCAAGCTCGCAACTGGCGTCGCTGCAACGCTAGGGCTGACTCTGGCCGTCGCTGCCGCTGTGGCCCAGCCCTTCTCGATGGGCCACGGGCCGATGCGCGGTTCCGGCCCCGGAATGGCGGCGGGTGGCCATGGTCCCATGGGCGGTCCGACTGCCATGCTGACGAAGCAGGATGTCGGTTCGGCCGCTGACATGGACCTGGTACATGGCCTGCTGTTCAACAACACGAAGATCAGGCGCACGGTCACAAATCTGCCCGACGGCATTCGCACCGTCACCGAGTCCGACGATCCGCAAGTCGCGCAGACCATCAAGGCTCACGTGGCCAGCATGTCCCAGCGGTTGCAAGATGGCCGCGAGTTCAACATCTTCAGCGACACGCTGCCGGTGCTGTTTGAAAACCGGGACAAGATCGTCTCGAAGGCCGAGACGACCGAAAAAGGTGTTGTCCTCACCCAAACGTCCGCCGATGTCAAGGTCGTCGCTGCCCTGCAGGCACACGCCGGCGAGGTGACCGAACTGGCGCAGGACGGGATGGTCGCCATGCGTCGCGGAATGATGAGCCGGATGGCCATGGGAGGCCGTGGGATGGGCATGGGCATGGGCATGGGCATGGGCATGGGCATGGGCATGGGCCATCGGCAATGAGCACGATCCTTTCTTTCGGCGAGCACCTGGAAGGCTACTCCGTCCCGGTGCTCAACGAGCGCGCCGTGCGTGCCGCCGCCGGAATCGTCTTCTTCTTTGCGATCGTCTCGTTCATGAACGCATGGCTGATCGGCAACTTCCAGCCGACAAGGGTGTTCGTGATCGCATTCCTGATCGACTTCACGCTGCGCATCTTCGTGAACCCACGCTACGCACCGAGCCTCATTCTCGGGCAGTGGGTGGTGCGCAAGCAGCAACCGGAGTACGTCGGCGCGCCCCAGAAGCGCTTCGCCTGGGCGATCGGCTTCGTTCTGGCCTTGACCATGCTGTACCTGGTGGTCATCAAGCATGTCATCGGGCCGATCAACCTGTTCGTCTGCTCGGCATGCCTCGTGCTGCTGTT
>JAANCK010449715.1_pt1 | contig 14171 bp, 12 predicted proteins | sample 7277841 | NCBI WGS metagenome assembly JAANCK01 (sample SAMN14222788, study PRJNA588281) | permafrost metagenome | isolation source: Arctic cryosol methane SIP | place: Canada:Nunavut | collected 2015-07 | reverse complement strand
GTGCACTCAGTTCGGGCCGCCGAGCAGCCGCTGTGCAAGCAGCGTTTGCATGTCGCGCCGGCCGTCGGCGATCAGGTACACGACAACCTCGGTGCGAATTATCCGGTAAATCAGCCGATAGGGTTTGAAAAAAACCTGGCGGTATTCGTGAATGCCGAGCGCGAGCAGTTCCCGGGGATGCGAACCGCGCTCGGGGAAGGTCGCCAAATCTCCAGCGACCTTCAATAGCCTGTCCAGCATCCGGTCGGCGGCCGTTTTGGAATCGTGATGGGCGATGTAGTCGTGGAGCGAGTCCAGATCGCGTTCCGCGCCTGCGGTCAGCAGAACCTTGCGGGACATGGGCTCAGACTTGCCGGGCACGCAGCCGCTTGACGACATCGCCCAGTGGACGTGTTCTGCCGGCCTCGACGTCCTGGTTGCCCAGCGCCAGCAGCTTCAACAGGGCCAGTGTTTCCTGGGTTTCCTCGTAGCTGGCCACGTCCTGGATGACCGCCTTGGCCTCGCCGTTCTGGGTGATGATCATGGCTTCGCGCTGATCGGTAAGCTGCTGCAGCACCTCGGCGGCGTTGGCTTTCAGATAACTGATGGGTTTGACCTGGGTCGAGTAGCGCATGATGCCCTCCGTTTTTGATGGGACTGAATATAGTCTTTTATCGGTTCTGCTGCAAAGGTCAGGTAATGATGCCGCCGCCGAGACAGACTTCGCCGTCATATAGAACCACCGACTGCCCGGGGGTGACTGCCCATTGGGTCGTGTCGAACACCAGTTCCAGCGTGTCATCGTGCAGCGCGGTGATGTGGCAGGCGGCGTCGGTCTGCCGGTAGCGGGTCTTCGCGGTGTAGGCGCGTTTGGGATCGGGCGCTTCGCCGCTGATCCAGTTGAGCTGGCCGGCGCCGAGGCTGGTGCGTTTGAGCAATGGGTGCTCGTGGCCCTGCACCACGATGAGCGTGTTGCTGGCCATGTCCTTGGCGGCGACGAACCAGGGGTCGTCGTTGCCGTCTTTCTGCCCGCCGATGCCGAGGCCCTGGCGCTGGCCCAAGGTGTAATACATCAGCCCCTGATGCTGGCCGACACACTTGCCCTCGGGGGTGCGCATATCGCCGGGGTTGCGCGGCAGATAGCGTTCGAGGAATTCGCGGAAGTTGCGTTCGCCGATGAAACAGATGCCGGTGCTGTCTTTTTTGGCGGCGTTGGGCAGGCCGATTTTTTCAGCGATCTGGCGCACCTCGGGCTTGGGCAGATGGGCGAGGGGAAACAGCGCGGGCTGCACCTGCGCCTGGCTCAAACGGTAGAGAAAATAGCTTTGATCCTTGTTGCTGTCCGCCGCGCGCAGCAGCGTCGCGCGGCCGCTGGCGTCCACACCCTTGCCGACGTAATGCCCGGTGGCGATGAACTCCGCACCACGAGCGATGGCGTCGTCGAGGAAGGCCTTGAACTTGATTTCGGCATTGCACAGCACGTCGGGATTGGGGGTGCGCCCGGCCTGGTATTCGGCGAGGAAATAGCTGAACACGCGTTCCTTGTATTCGGCGGCGAAGTTGACCGCCTCGACCTCGATGCCCAGCACGTCGGCCACCGCCAGCACGTCGAGAAAATCCTGGCGCGCGGTGCAGTGTTCGGTGTTGTCGTCGTCGTCCCAGTTCTTCATGAACACGCCGAGTACGTCGTAGCCTTGTTGCTTGAGCAGATAGGCGGCGACAGCGGAGTCGACTCCACCCGACATGCCGACGACGACGCGCGTACTCATGCGTGGTGCACGAAGTCGAGCGGAAAACGCCGCCCGGCGAGGTAATCCTGCAGGCAGCGCATGACCAGCGGGCTGCGGTGCGGAATGGGATGGGCGGCGAGTTCGGCCGGCGTCAGCCATACGGCGCGCACGATGCCGTTGTCGAGGGTGCGCTCGGCGTCGAAACCGACGGCCTCGCAAATGTAGGCAAAGCGCAGATAGGTGATGTCGCGCCGTGCGTAGTGGGTGGTGTATGCGCCCAGCAGCGCCAGCGGTTCGACATGATGCGCGGTTTCTTCCAGCGCTTCTCGGCGCACTGCCTCGATCAGCGTTTCGCCGCGCTCCCAGTGACCGGCGGGCTGGTTGAGGCGCAGGCCTTCGGCGGTGTGCTCTTCCACCAGCAAAAACTTGCCGTCGCGCTCAACCATGGCGGCAACGACGACGTGGGGCAACCACGGGCTATTCAGGTTGGGTTCAGACATGCAGTTCTTTCCATTCTCCAGGTTGCAGCTCACCCAGTGTCCATTCGCCGACGGCGGCGCGGACCAGCCGCAATGTTGGGTAGCCAATCCTGGCGGTCATCCGGCGCACCTGGCGATTCTTGCCTTCGGCAATCACGAGTTCGATCCAGTGGGTGGGGATCGCCGCGCGGATGCGGATCGGCGGATTGCGCGGCCACAGGCCGGCGGGTTCGTCGATGAGGCGCGCGGTGGCCGGGCGGGTGACGAAGTCGCCGAGATCGACGCCGTGCCGCAGCTCGTCCAGTGCGGCGTCATCGGGCGAGCCCTCGACCTGCGCCCAGTAGGTTTTGGGCAGTTTGTGTTTGGGGTCGGCGATGCGGCTCTGCAGCGCGCCGTCATCGGTTAAAATCAGCAAACCCTCGCTGTCCGCATCCAGTCGTCCGGCTGCGTACACACCCGGCAGCGTGAGGTAATCACACAAACCCTGCCAGCGGCCTTCGGCGGTGAACTGGCTCAGGACGCCGTAGGGTTTGTTGAACACAATAAGACGCGACACTTCGGTGGGGGACAAAGTCCCAATTTTACCCTTTAAGGTAACAACGTTTCGAGACCCACATGAGCACACACATCCAGATTCCCGCCCACGGCCAGAAAATTACCGTCAATTCCGACAACAGCCTGAACGTACCCGACACGCCCATCATTCCCTTCATCGAAGGCGACGGCACCGGTGTCGACATCACCCCGGCGATGCGCCGCGTGGTCGATGCGGCCGTGGCCAAGGCGTACGGCGGCAAAAAAGCTATCGCCTGGATGGAAGTGTTTGCCGGCGAAAAATCGCTCAAGGTCTACGGTGCGGACCAGTGGCTGCCCGAGGAAACCGTGCAGGCGGTGAAAGACTATGTGATCTCGATCAAGGGCCCGCTGACCACGCCGACATCGGGCGGCATCCGCTCGCTCAACGTCGCGCTGCGCCAGATGCTCGACCTGTACGTGTGCCTGCGCCCGGTGCGCTACTTCACCGGCGTGCCCAGCCCGGTGAAGGCGCCCGAGAAAGTGGACATGGTGATCTTCCGCGAAAATACCGAAGACATCTACGCCGGCGTCGAGTGGGAAGCGGGCAGCGAAGCGGTGAAGAAGGTCATCGCGTTTTTGCAGCAGGAAATGGGCGTGACGAAAATCCGCTTTCCGGACACCTCGGCCATAGGCATCAAGCCGGTGTCGATCGAAGGCTCAGAAAGACTCATTCGTAAGGCCATCCAGTACGCCATCGACAACGACCGCAGCTCGGTCACCCTGGTGCACAAGGGCAACATCATGAAGTTCACCGAAGGCGGCTTCAAGAAATGGGGCTACGAACTCGCCGCGCGCGAATTCGGCGCCAGGCTGATCGGCGATGGTCCATGGATGGAGTTGCCGGACGGCATCGTCATCAAGGACGTCATCGCCGACGCCTTCCTGCAGCAGATCCTGCTGCGTCCGGACGAATATGACGTGATCGCCACGCTCAACCTGAACGGCGACTACATTTCCGACGCGCTGGCGGCAGAAGTCGGCGGCATCGGCATCGCCCCCGGCGCTAATCTCTCGGACACGGTGGCGATGTTCGAAGCGACCCACGGCACCGCACCCAAATACGCCGGCAAGGACTATGTCAATCCCGGTTCGCTGATCCTGTCTGCCGAAATGATGCTGCGCCACCTCGGCTGGATCGAGGCCGCCGACCTCATCGTCACCAGCATGGAAAAAGCCATCGCGGCGAAACACGTGACCTACGACTTTGCCCGCCTGATGGAGGGCGCGACTGAAGTGAAGTGTTCGGCTTTTGCCGAGGCGATGGTTGCGCAGATGTAAGGCAGGGGACGGGGCAATCCCGATCCTGTGTGGCCGGCTCGATTGACCGTCGTGAGCATGGGGTCATCGGCCTGATGCCGATGGTTGGGGGCTGTCAGTTCGTGCGGATGTTCGCTATGCAGGTGACACTCGCATCGGGCCGGATTCGGCCAGGAGCGGTCACCTGAGCATCTCTCCCACAGCAGACATTCGGTCCGGATTATCATTACATATGCGGACAGACATCCTCGACGAACCGATCATGAATCAAGCAGTTACGGCACACCAGCATGTTCTGCGAATTTCAATAATACGGACCGACCGGTCTGGTGAATAACTGTTGGGCGCCATGAAACGTATCTTTGTTGCTTTCCTGGGCAGGGGCAAACCACATTTTCTTGGAAATGAGCGGATAGGAAATGAAAGGCCAGATTAATCAAGTCTCCGACACGGCATTCATGGCAGCCGCTTACCGTGCCATGGAGACGAATCACCCAAACGCGATATTTCATGATCCGCTCGCAGCGAAACTCGCCGGTGACCGTGGAAAAAAGATCATCGACAACCTTCCGAAGCAGGCGTTCATTGGCGGCTGGTCGGTTGTAATTCGCACTCGGATTATCGACGATTTCATCCAAGGCGCGATTGTAGAGGGCGTTGACACCATTCTGAACCTAGGCGCTGGGCTGGACACCAGGCCATACCGCATGGAGCTACCAGAATCGCTCCGCTGGATCGAAGTGGATTACCCTCACGTCATCGAACTGAAGGAATCCCGTCTTTCCGGGGAGACGCCACGGTGCCGACTGGAGCGGGTGAGACTGGATCTTGCCGACGTTGATGCCCGACGGACATTACTCGACGAAGTGGCAGCCCAATCGAAAAAAGTCCTCGTATTGACAGAAGCAGTTACTCCCTATCTTTCCGAAGAAGCGGTTGCCTCCCTCGGGGAGGACCTGGGGTCGCGTGAGTCAATATGGTATTGGGTCGTGGACTATTTTTCCCCTGCGTCGTATGAATACCGACGGCGAAGTGGCATGAGTAAGTCGATGGAGAACGCGCCGTTCCTGTTCGAGCCGAAGGACTATTTCGGTTTCTTTTTACGGATCGGCTGGAAGCCGAAGGAGACCCGGTATTTTGCAACCGAAGCGGAACGGCTGCGTCGTTCCGCGCCGTTTCCTTTCATCACAAGATTTGTGATGCGCATCCTTGGGTTTGCCGCCTCGCCAGAGCGTCGCCGAGAGATGAAACAGTATGCGGGTTTTGTTCTGTTCGAACCTGCAAATACAGAGAAACGGGCGGCTACGAGAAACCGCGACGCCCAACAAGAGCATGCAGCCGACGCCAAAAACTGGCTCGGCTGATGCTTGGCGTTGAACATCTGCTTTCCGATACGACCAATTTCCGCTTTGGGTCGATAGCGCCAGTTCAAAAAGTCACGAAGCAGACATTTGATTCGCACGTTGCACCATGCTGGGTGAATGCCCGAAACGGCCGATAGGACTTCGTGGAACGTCCTTCATTTAACGCGCCCGCGCCCTGGCGAGCTTGGCTTTCAACTCCGGCATGATTGCAGCAGCGGCCTTTTCACCCTCCAGAATGGCCAGGTGCCGCCCCTCGAAATCGGTGCTGTTCACCTCTGCCGTCTTCGGCCGGATCACGACGTCTGCATCCTCCAGTTCGTGGCGGCTGATGGCATGGCCCATGATGGCAAAGGTCTGCAGCAGCACGTCCAGGGTGCCGGTGAGCTTGTCCCGCTGAACCACATTGGAGATATCCACGGCGATGACGAAGTCCGCGCCCATGTTGCGCGCGACCTGGGCCGGCACCGGCGAGGTGAGGCCGCCGTCCACATAATCACGGCCGCTGATCTCGACGGGTTGGAACACCCCCGGCACGGCGCTGGAGGCGCGCACTGCCATGCCGGTGTCGCCCCGGCGAAACACCACCATCTCGCCGCTTTGCAGATCGGTGGCCACCACGCCCAGGGGTTTGGGCAGCTTCTGTATGGGCAGGTTTTGCACCTTCTGGTTGATGAAGTTCTGCAGCGCCTCGCCCTTGAACACGCCCCGGTTGGGCAGGGTCCAGTCCGTCACCATGTCCTCTTCCATCTGCAGGGCCAGCTTTTGCAGTTCGAAGCCACCCATCCCCGAGGCGTAGAGCGCCCCCACCACGGAACCCGCGCTGGTGCCCACCACCATGCTGGGCACGATGCCTTGTGCTTCGAGGGCTTTGATCACGCCGATGTGGGCGAAGCCCCGCGCCGCGCCGCCGCCCAGAACCAGCGCGATCCTGAGCGGCGGCTTCGGGGCGGGCGGCGTAGGCGCCGGAGGTGGGGCTGCACATGCGGAAAGCAGGGCGGCGAGCAGGAGGATGGGCAGATGGCGCATGACAAAATCGATCTCTGGCTGGAAACCGGATTATGAGGGGTGGCGATGGAGCCGGGCGCGCATTCATGTCGTGCAAAGGCGCTTGCGGTAGGATGCGGCCGATGCGCACCTGGGATATTTTCTGCACCGTCATCGACAATTTCGGCGACATCGGCATCAGCTGGCGGCTGGCGCGCAGCCTGGCGCACGAGCATGGCATGCAGGTGCGTTTGTGGGTCGATGATCTGGCTGCGTTTCAGCGCATCCGGCCGGAGATCCAGTCTGAATGCGACATGCAGCAGTGCGACGGCGTGACGGTCTGTGCCTGGCGCACGCCGTTCTTGCCGGTGGTGCCCGCCGAGGGGGTGATCGAGGCATTTGGCTGCGCGTTGCCGGATGAGTATGTTGCGGCCATGACCATGCAAACGCCGCCACCGGTCTGGATCAACCTTGAGTATCTGAGCGCGGAATCCTGGGTGGGCTCGCATCACGGCCTGCCGTCGCCGCATCCGCGGTTGCCGCTGACCAAGTATTTTTTCTTTCCCGGCTATACGGATCAAACAGGCGGGTTGCTGCGCGAGCGCGACCTGCTCGCGCGTCGCGCGCATTTCGTCCAGCACGAAGTCGATGCCTACTGGCAGTCGCTAGGTTTGTCTGCACCGGCAGCGGGCGAGTGGCGGATTTCGCTGTTTGCCTATGAAAACCCCGCGCTGGCGGGGTTGCTGGATGCCTGGCGCGCGTGCCCCGAGCCGATCACGCTGCTGGTGCCGGAAGGCCGCATCCTGCCGCAACTGGCGGACTGGCTGGGTGAGCCGGGCGTGCGCGTGGGGGATGCTTTTCAGCGCGGTGCATTGCACGTGCGGATACTGCCGTTTAGCAGTCAGGACGAATACGACCGGCTGCTATGGGCATGCGATCTCAATTTCGTGCGTGGCGAGGATTCCTGCGTGCGGGCGCAGTGGGCAGCGCGGCCGCTGGTGTGGCAGGCGTACCCGCAGGCCGAAGCCGCGCATCACGACAAGCTCGATGCTTTGCTGGCTATCTATACCGAGACTCTGGCATCGGGTGCAGCGCAGCTGCTGACGGACACTTGGCGGCGCTGGAATGGCGTGCCCGGCGCGCTGGATATGGCAGCGTGCTGGGCGGGCTGGCGGGTGCAGCGGGACGCACTGAAGCGCCATGCGGCGATCTGGCCGGCGCAGCTGGCCACCCGGCCGAGTTTGACCGATACGCTGGTGGGATTTGCTGAAAATAAGTTAAAATCCTGCGTTTTCTCAACCCCTTAGCGTCGTTGCACCTCCCGCAGCGCGCACTTGCAGCAGGACACACACCCATGAAAACCGCCCAGGAACTCCGCGCCGGCAACGTCGTGATGATCGGCCAAGACCCGATGGTCGTGATTAAAGCCGAATTTTCGAAATCCGGCCGCAACTCCTCCGTCGTCAAGATGAAGTTGAAGAACCTGCTGAATGGTTCCGGAACCGAGACCGTTTATCGCGCTGACGACAAGTTCGAACAGGTGTCGCTGGATCGCAAGGAATGTACCTATTCTTACTTCGCTGATCCGCTGTATGTGTTCATGGACAGCGACTACAACCAGTATGAAATCGAAGCCGAGAACCTGGGCGACGCTCTGAACTACCTGGACGATGGCATGCCGCTGGAAGTCGTGTTTTACGAAGGCAAGGCGATCTCGGTCGATATGCCCACCACCGTCATTCGCGAAGTCGAATACACCGAACCCGCCGTGCGCGGCGACACCTCGGGCAAGGTGTTGAAACCCGCCCGTATCAAGCCCACCGGGTTTGAGTTGCAGGTGGCGGCTTTTGTCGATATTGGCGACAAGATCGAGATCGATACCCGCACCAACGAATTCAAGCGCCGCGCCAATTAATTTCTGGCACATGTTTGAGAAAAAGGCAGCTTCGGCTGCCTTTTTTGTTTTTTGGCATCCTGTCCCGGCGTTAAAATGCGGGTCTGCTTTTCCGCTGTTTTCTTATGACCGACCCGCGCTTCATCCATCTCCGGCTGCACACCGAATACTCCGTCGCCGATGGCCTGGTGCGGATCGACGGGGCGGTCAAGCGCGCGCGCGACATCGCGATGCCCGCGCTGGGTCTGTCCGATTTGTCGAACACGTTTGGCTGGGTGAAGTTCTATCGCGCGGCGCGCGGCGCGGGGATCAAGCCCATCTTTGGCTGCGACGTGTGGATCAGCAATGCCGCCGACCGCAATCGCCCCTCGCGCCTGCTGCTGCTGGTGCAGCACCGCGAAGGCTATCGCCGCCTGTGCGAACTGCTCTCCCGTGCGTATCAGCACAACATCCATCGCGGACGCGCCGAGATTGACCCCGCCTGGCTGGCTGAAGGCAGCGACGGCCTGCTGGCCTTGTCGGGCGGCGACGGCGGCAACGTGGCGCAGGCGATTCTGGACGACAAACCCGATGCCGCGCGCGCCGCAGCCGCAGCGTGGGCGGCCTTGTTTCCGGGACGCTATTACCTGGAGCTGCAGCGTTATGGCCAGCCGCACAGCGAACGCCTGATCGACGGCCTGCTCGATGTGGGCGCGGTCTTGAACCTGCCGTCAGTCGCCACCCATCCGATTCAGTTCCTTGCGCCAGACGACTTCAAGGCGCACGAGGCGCGCGTGTGCATCGCCGAGGGCATGATGCTGGGCGATCCGCGGCGTCCGCGGCTGTTCACCACCGAGCAGTATTTCAAGACGCCGGACGAAATGGCGGAGCTGTTCGCCGATCTGCCTGAAGCCTTGCAAAACAGCGTCGAAATCGCCAAGCGCTGCAACCTCACGCTGGAACTCGGCAAGAGCAAGCTGCCTGATTTTCCGACGCCCGACGGCATGAGTCTCGACGACTACATGCGGCAGCGCTCCGCCGAAGGCCTGCAGATTCGCCTGGCCAAGCTCTATCCCGACGAAGCCACTCGCGTAGCCAAACAGGCTGAATACATCGCGCGGCTGGAATTCGAGCTGGGCACGATCATCCAGATGGGCTTTCCGGGCTACTTCCTGATCGTGGCCGACTTCATTAACTGGGCCAAGAATAACGGCGTGCCGGTGGGGCCGGGGCGCGGTTCGGGCGCGGGTTCGCTGGTTGCCTACAGCCTCGGCATTACCGATCTTGACCCGCTCGCGTATGACCTGCTGTTCGAGCGCTTTCTCAATCCCGAGCGGGTGTCGATGCCCGACTTCGATATCGACTTTTGCCAGGATGGCCGCGACCGCGTGATCGACTACGTGAAGCAGCGCTATGGCGCCGACTCGGTGTCGCAGATCGCCACCTTCGGCACCATGGCGGCCAAGGCGGTGCTGCGCGACGTCGGCCGCGTGCTCGACCTGCCGTATCTGTTCGTCGATAAATTCGTCAAGCTGGTGCCCAACGAACTGGGGATTTCGCTCGCCGAGGCGCGCGAAAAGGAACCGCAGATCGACGAGCGCGCCGCCGCCGAGGAAGAACTCGCCGAACTGCTGCCGTTGGCCGAAAAGCTTGAAGGCGTGACGCGCAACGTCGGCATGCACGCAGGCGGCGTGCTGATCGCGCCGGGCAAGCTGACCGATTTTTGTCCGCTGTACCAGGCCGAAGGCTCGGGTTCGGCGGTGTCGCAGTTCGACAAGGACGACGTCGAGGCGATCGGCCTGGTCAAGTTCGACTTTCTGGGGCTGCGCACGCTCACCATCCTGGCCGAGGCGGTGCGCTTCGTGCGGCGCCATGCCGACCGTGCCGACTTCAATCTTGAAGACCTGCCGCTCGATGATCGCGGGGTCTACAAGCTATTTGCCGACGGCAACACCACTGCGGTGTTCCAGTCCGAATCGCGCTCGGCCAAAGACCTGGAGAAAAAGCTCCGGGGCGACACCTTCGAGGACATCATCGCGCTGATGGCGCTGAACCGGCCGGGGCCGCTCGGCTCGGGCATGGTGGACGACTTCATCGCGCGCAAACAGGGCAAGCAGAAGCCCGAATACTTTCACCCCGACCTCGAGCCGGTGCTGAAATCGACCTACGGCATCATCGTCTACCAGGAACAGGTGATGCTGGTGGCGCAGATTCTGGCGGGCTACAGCCTCGGCGGCGCCGACCTGCTGCGGCGCGCGATGGGCAAGAAAAAAGCCGAGGAAATGGCGCAGCAGCGCGCGATTTTCCTGGAAGGCGCCAAGCAGCGCGGGGTGGACGACAAGGTCTCGGGACGGCTGTTCGACCTGATGGAGAAGTTTGCCGAATACGGCTTCAACAAATCCCACTCGGCCGCCTATGCGCTGATCGCGTATCACACCGCCTGGCTCAAGGCGTATTACCCGGCCGAGTTCATGGCGGCCACCATGTCGTCTGAGATGTCCGACACCGACAAGGTGCGGATTTTTTACGAAGACTGCCGCGCCAATGGCCTGACGATGCTGCCGCCCGATATCAACCAGTCGATTTATCGGTTCGAGCCGGTGTCAAAAACCGACATCCGTTATGGCCTCGGCGCGATCAAGGGCAGCGGCGAAGCGGCCATCGGCGCGATCGTGGCTGAGCGCGAGGCGAATGGCCCGTTCAAGGGCCTGTTCGATCTGACGCGGCGGGTGGACAAGCGCTACCTCAACCGCCGCGTGCTCGAAGCTCTGGTGAAAGCCGGCGCGTTTGACACGATCAACGATCATCGCGCCAGCCTGATGGCCTCGGTCGGCGCGGCGCTTGAAACCGCCGACCGCGCAGCGCGCAGCGGCGGCCAGGTCGGCCTGTTCGGGGAGGCGCTCGAAGGCGGCGAAGACCTGGTCGAGGTGCCGCACTGGTCGGATCTGGACAAGCTGATCCAGGAGAAATCCGCGCTCGGCTATTTCTTCAGCGGCCATCCCTTCACCTCGTATCTGAGTGAGGTGTCCGGCTTTGCCAAACGCCAGCTCAACAGTCTGGAGCCTGCGCGCGACCCGGTGATGCTGGCCGGTATCGTCGTCTCGCTGCGCGTCCAGATGACGCGGCGGGGCAAGATGCTGATCCTGCTGCTGGACGACGCGACCGCACAGGTCGAGGTGGTGATTTTCAACGAGCTGTATGACCAGAACCGCCACCTGCTGAAAGACGATGCGCTGCTGGTAATCGAGGGCAAGGTCAATCGCGACGACTATTCCGGCGGCATTCGCGTCACGGCAGAAAAAATCTACGATCTGGCGGGTGCGCGCACCCGTTTTGCGCAAGGACTCCGGCTGGTATGCAATGGGCAGGTCAGCTCGCAACCCGGCAATGGCCGCAAACTGGCCGAGCTGCTTGAAGCCTACAAGGCGCACGAAGGCGGCTGCCCGGTCTGGGTGGACTACCAGAACCCCAATGCCCGCTGCCGGGTGCGCCTGGGAGAGGGCTGGCGGGTGCGCCTGGATGACCGCTTGCTGGAGTCGCTCAGAGGCTGGCTCAAGCCCGAAGCGGTGAACGTGGTGTACTGAAAACGTCAGTTGAACTGATATATACGTACCAATTCATGCTTAGCCTGCAAATAAGTGTTGACTGGAATACCATAATATTAGAGAATTCTAATAACGCTGATGACGCCGCAACGGCTCTCAGTGTTGTCTCCTCCAATCCTTCCTCATAAGATGGATTCTCTGCCCGGCTCTCAGGAGCTGGGCATTTTTTTGTCCGGGATTCGGCTAATCGGGTTTCAGGCGCTGGATGACCGGATTTCGAAGGTCGTCCATTCGCCGCTCGCCGCGTCCTGGTCGATCTGCGTCACCTTGGCCAGCGGCGGCCCCTGCAGCGCCCATTCGAGCAGTTTGTTGACCGATTCCGCACTGCCTTGGATCACCGCCTCGACGGTGCCGTCGGCCCGGTTTTGCGCCCAGCCGTTGACGTTGAGCTGCACGGCCTGCTGGCGCATGGACTCACGGAAAAACACGCCCTGCACCCGGCCATGGATAACGAGATGCAGGGTAATCCGGTTCATTTGGCTCCCTTTTTACTTCACCTTCATGCCGGCCTGGGCGCCGGAGTCGGGTGACAGGATGAACAGGCCGGGGGCGTCGCCCGATGCGGCCAGCACCATGCCTTCGCTCATGCCGAATTTCATCTTGCGCGGCGCGAGGTTGGCAACCATCACGGTGAAGCGGCCCACCAGCGTTTCCGGCGCGTAGGCCGACTTGATGCCGGCGAATACCTGACGCGTGCCGAGGTCGCCCAGATCAAGCGTGAGCCGCAACAGCTTGTCCGCTCCTTCGACGTGGGAGGCCTCGGCGATGCGCGCGATGCGCAGGTCGATCTTGGCGAAGTCGTCGATGCTGACTGTGTCGGAAACCGGCGCAGTGGCAGCGTGGACTCCCTCCCCATTGAGGGGGGAGGGTTGGGGAGAGGGTGAAGCGGCCTTGGCCGCACCATGTGCTTGCGCTTCGGCGTGGCGCACCGGCGCGGGAGCAGGCGTCGGTTCGAGGTTCTGCTTGTTGGCGTCAACCATGGCTTCGATGGATTTGGGGTCGATACGGGTCATCAGGTGGCTGTACTCGTTAATGGCGTGGCGGATGAACAGGCTTTGCGCGTCATCCCAGGCCAGCGGTGCAATATTGAGAAAGGTTTCAACCTGCTCGGCCAGTTTCGGCAGTACCGGTTTCAGATACAGCGTCAGCAGGCGGAAGCAGTTCAGTGCGACCGTGCACACTTCGTGCAGGCGATACACGGCTTCGGGCTTCTTCGCCAGTTCCCAGGGTTTCTCGTCGGCCACATACTGATTGGCACGGTCAGCCAGCGCCATGATTTCGCGCAGCGCGCGGCCGTAGTCGCGCGCCTCGTAATGCGTGGCAATCGAGGCAGAGGCAGCCTGGAAATCACCGATCAGTTCGATATTCGCCACACCGTCGGCGAGCTTGCCGTCGAAGTTCTTGTGGATGAAACCGGCGGTGCGGCTGGCAATGTTGATGAACTTGCCGACCAGATCGGAATTCACCCGCGCGGTGAAGTCGTCCAGATTCAGATCAAGATCTTCCATCGAGCCATTCAGCTTGGCCGCGTAGTAATAGCGCAGCCATTCGGGATTGAGCTTCTGCGCCAGATAGCTTTCGGCGGTGATGAAGGTGCCGCGCGACTTCGACATCTTCTGCCCGTTTACCGTCAAAAAGCCGTGCGCGTACACCGCAGTCGGCAAACGGTGGCCGGAATACTTCAGCATCGCCGGCCAGAACAGGGCGTGGAAATACAGGATGTCCTTGCCGATGAAGTGCACCAGTTCAGTTTTCGAGTCGGCGCCCCACCAGGCGTTGAAGTCGAGGCCGTTGTCCTTGGCATATTTGGCGAAGCTCGCCATGTAACCGACCGGCGCGTCGAGCCAGACGTAGAAATACTTGCCGGGTGCACCGGGGATCTCGAAGCCGAAATAGGGCGAGTCGCGGCTGATGTCCCAGTTGTTGAGGCCCGAAGCGAACCATTCCTGCATCTTGTTGGCGGCCTCGCTTTGCAGCGCGCCCGAGGTCGTCCATTCGCGCAGGAAGGCTTCGCACGCGCCGAGCTTGAAAAAGTAGTGCTCGGAATCCTTGTGCACAGGCGTTGCGCCCGATACCGCTGACACCGGGTTTTTCAGTTCGGTCGGGCTGTAGGTCGCGCCGCACACTTCGCAGTTGTCGCCGTACTGGTCCTTGGCGCCGCATTTCGGGCATTCGCCCTTGATGTTGCGGTCGGCCAGGAACATGCCCTTGACCGGATCGTAGAAGCGTTCGACGGTCTTGGTGGTGATCAGCTTCGCATCGTCGCGCAGGCGGCGGTAAATGGCTTGCGACAGTTCGGTATTTTCCGGCGAGTCGGTCGAGTG
>JAANCK010326379.1_pt1 | contig 14191 bp, 13 predicted proteins | sample 7277841 | NCBI WGS metagenome assembly JAANCK01 (sample SAMN14222788, study PRJNA588281) | permafrost metagenome | isolation source: Arctic cryosol methane SIP | place: Canada:Nunavut | collected 2015-07 | reverse complement strand
GCCCCACCTGACCCCGGGCAAGGGGGCGATACCCGCCACACCATCCCCCTCAGTGGCGGCGCCGGCCCCCGGGGCTGCGGTGCCGGGACCGTCACCGTTCGCGGCCGCCTGCTCGCGCATCGGCCAGGCGGCGCAGCAGATGGTCTGGAAGCGGGAAGGCGGCGTGACGCAGGAAGCCCAGCTCTCACAACTGCCGGCCGCGGGTTCGCGCGACGAAATGACCAGGACGCTCGACTCTGTCTATCGCAAGCGCGGCAGCGCACCCGAGATCCGTGCCGCGATCGAGGCCGAGTGTGTCGCCGAAAAGCAGCAGGCAGCCGACACCGCAGCGGCCATCAAGGCCTTGCAGACACAGCAGTCGGGCGCGAATTCGCCGCCGGCGGCGACCCCGTCGCCGGCAACAGCCGCGGACACGGGACTCGCTTCAGAAAAGAAGTCCGGGAGCGAAACCAGGCCCAGCGCGTCCTGCGCGGGCTGGCGCAGTGAATTGAACACGATCAACGACGCCTTCCGCAAAGGCGGCAACGCCGCCGCACTGGAGCAGTTGCAGAACCGCCGCCGCGGGGTCGAGAAGCGGATGTCCGAAGGCCGCTGCTGAGACTCGATGTCCGGGCTCAGGCTGCCGACAGCGCCCAGGCCACGTGCTCGCGCACCAGTTCGCTGGGGTGGGCTGCCACCGCCGTCAATGCAGCGCGCAGTTGCGGGTCGTCGCGCTGGCGCAGGGCGTTGCCGGCGGCCACAGCCACATTGCGCAACCAGCGCTCGTGGCCGATCCGGCGGATCGCACTGCCCTCGGTCAGCGCCAGGAACTGTGCTTCGCTCCAGCCGATCAGCTCGGCCAACTGACGCCCGGTCAGACCGGCGCGCTCGTCGAAGTCGGCCAGCGCGCTGCGGCCGGCGAACTTGTTCCAGGGGCAGATGAGCTGGCAGTCGTCGCAGCCGTAGATGCGGTTCCCGATCAGCGGACGCAACTCCAGCGGGATCGGCCCGGCATGTTCGATGGTCAGGTAGGAAATGCAGCGACGGGCATCGAGGCGGTAAGGCGCGACGATCGCCTGGGTCGGACACACCTCGATGCACGCGCTGCAGGTCCCGCAATGGCCCCTGGCCGGCGCGCTTTCCGGCAACGCCAGGTCGACATAGATTTCGCCCAGGAAGAACATCGAGCCGGCGTCCCGGTTCAATACCAGCGTGTGCTTGCCGCGCCAGCCCTGGCCGCTGCGTGATGCGAGTTCGGCTTCCAGCACCGGCGCCGAATCGGTGAAGACCCGGTGGCCGTGCGGTCCCACGTGCGCGGCCAGCCGGTCGCTCAGGTGTTGCAGCCGCGAACGCAGCACCTTGTGATAGTCCCGCCCCCGCGCATAGAGCGACACCACGCCTTCGACCGGCCGGTGCAGACGCTCGAATTCGACCGCTTGCCAGCCATCCGCGGTGGCCCGGGGCAGGTAATCCATGCGCGCCGTGATCACGCTGATGGTGCCCGGAACCAGTTCGGCCGGCCGCGCGCGCCTGAGCCCATGGCGTTGCATGTAGTCCATTTCGCCATGAAAGCCGTTGGACAGCCACGCCGTCAAGCCGGCCTCGGCCGAAGAAAGATCCACACCGGCCACGCCAATTTGGGAAAATCCGAGTTCCAGGGCCCAGGCCCGCAGGCTGGCTACCAATTGAGGACCGTCGATCTGACCGCTGTTGAACATCACTCGCCGATTGTAGAAAGCACCGTGAACTGGCGCACCGAGGACCAGACGCGCGCCTTTGCCGCGCAGCTGGCGGCCCGGCCCGCGCTGCGCCGCGCCTTCATCGAATTGCATGGCGACCTGGGGGCGGGCAAGACCACTTTCGTCCGGCACCTGCTGCACGCCCTGGGGGTGCAGGGGCGCATCAAGAGCCCGACCTACGCCGTGGTGGAGCCGCACGAGCTGCCGGGCCTGGCGATCTGGCACTTCGACTTTTTCCGCTTCAAGGATCCGAGCGAATGGGAGGACGCCGGCTTTCGCGACCTGTTCGCCGCCGAAGGGCTCAAGCTGGCCGAATGGCCCGAGAAGGCCGCCGGGCTGTTGCCGCGGGCCGACCTGGTGCTGCGCATCGAAGTGCTGCCCGATGAGTCGCGCCGCGTCACGCTGCAGGCCCAGACGCCGCTGGGGCGGGAGCTGCTCGCATGAATCGGCGCGAGATCCTGCGACACGGCACCCTGGTATTGCTGCTGGGTTCGCAGCAGATCGCGCGCGGCGCCACCATCATCGGCGTACGGGTCTGGCCGGCGCCCGAATATTCGAGGGTGACGATCGAGTCCGACGCCAAGCTCAAGTCCAGCCAGATCGTGCGGATCGACCCGCCGCGGCTGCTGGTGGACATCGAAGGGCTCGAGCTGGAACCTCAATTGCGCGACCTGGTCGCCAAGGTCAACGCCGACGATCCGTTCATCGCCGGGATTCGCGCCAGTCAGCATGCGCCGGGCGTGGTGCGCCTGGTGCTGGAGCTGAAGCAACCGGCCCTGCCCCAGGTCTTCACGCTGCCGCCGGTGGCAGCGTATCGGCACCGCCTGGTGTTCGACCTGTATCCGGTGAAGGAAGTGGACCCGCTGGAAGCGCTGATTGCCGAGCGGCTCAAGGACCAGCCCGTGGCTCCGCCGGCGCCGCCCGGCGATCCGCTGGGCGACCTGATCGCCCAGCAACTGAAGCGCCCGACCCCGCCCGCTGTCATCGCCAGCGCCGATGCCGCACCGCGCGTCGCCCGCAAGACCGACCGCCTGATCATCGTCGCGATCGACCCGGGCCATGGCGGCGAAGACCCGGGTGCCGTGGGGCCGCGGGGCACGCGCGAGAAAGACGTGGTGCTGCAGATCGCGCAACGGCTGCGTGAGCGCATCAATGCGAGTGTCATCAACGGCAACCCCATGCGCGCGTTCATGACGCGCGACGCGGACTTCTTCGTCCCATTGGGCAACCGGGTGCAAAAGGCGCGGCGGGTCCAGGCCGACCTGTTCGTGAGCATCCACGCCGACGCCTTTCTCACGCCCAGTGCGCGCGGCGCCAGCGTGTTCGCGTTGAGCGAGATCGGCGCTTCGAGCACCGCCGCGCGCTGGATGGCGGCCAAGGAGAACCAGGCCGACCTGATCGGCGGGCTCAACATCAAGGCGCACGACAGCCACGTGGCGCATGCCTTGCTGGACATGAGCACCACGGCCCAGATCAACGACAGCCTGAAGCTGGGCAGCGCGCTGCTGGGCGAGATCGGCAGCGTCGGCCGGCTGCACAAGGGACGGGTGGAGCAGGCCGGCTTCGCGGTGCTGAAGGCGCCCGACATCCCGAGCGTGCTGGTGGAGACGGCGTTCATCAGCAATCCGGACGAAGAGACCCGGCTGCGCAGCGACGCCTACCAGGACCAGCTTGCCGACGCCATCATGCGCGGCGTGCGCGACTACTTCGGGAAGAACCCGCCGCTCGCGCGCAGCCGGCCGCTGTGATCGGCCAGGGCGATGCGCGCCCCGCCGGGCCGGGGCGGCTAACCCCGCGCGCCGACGCTCGAGCCTGGTTTCCGGCGGGCCTTCCAGGCGCCGAACAGCACGAGCAGGCCGGGCACCAGGATCATGGCCCAGATGATCTTGTCCAGGTGCAGCTTGACCCAGGGCACGCTGCCGAAGAAATAACCGGCGGTGAGGATGCCGCCGACCCACAACACGCCTCCGGTAACGTCGTAGACGCTGAACTTGCTGCGGGTCATCTGCGCCACGCCGGCCACGAAAGGCGCGAAGGTGCGCAGGAACGGCATGAAGCGGGCGGCGACGATGGTGATGCCGCCGTATTTTTCGTAGAACGCATGGGCCTGGTTGAAGGCCCGCTTGTTGAAGAAGCGCGACTGCTCCCACTGGAACACCTTGGGCCCGAAGAAACGCCCTATCGTGTAGTTGCTCTGGTTGCCCGACACCGCAGCCGCCACCAGCAAGCCCAGCGACAGTGGATAGCTCATGAGGCCGACGCCGCACAGCGCGCCGACCACGAACAGCAGCGAGTCGCCCGGCAGGAAGGGCATCACCACCACGCCGGTCTCGACAAAGATGATCAGAAACAGCAGGGCATAGACCCAGTTGCCGTAGTTCGCCACGAAGTTCTGAAGGTGGACGTCGACGTGGAGGATGAAGTCGATGAGCGAGCCGATGAGTTCCATGCGGGAAATTATCGCCGCGCTTTCCTCATCCATTGGGCATGACCGGCCCTTCCCTACAATCGCCTCCAGTGAACTCCCTCCCGATCCCCGCCGCGCGCCGCGCCATCCGCGAACTCCCGCAGGAGCTGATCAGCCAGATCGCGGCCGGCGAGGTGGTGGAGCGGCCGGCTTCGGTGGTGCGCGAGCTGGTCGACAACGCGCTGGATGCCGGGGCCCGCCAGGTCACGGTGCGGCTGGCGGCCGGCGGCGTACGGTTGATCTCGGTCGAGGACGACGGCAGCGGCATTGCCCGCGAGGAGCTGGCACTGGCGCTGCGCCGCCATGCCACCAGCAAGATCGAATCGCTGGCCGATCTGGAGTCGGTGAGCACGATGGGATTCCGGGGCGAAGCCTTGGCCGCCATCGCCTCGGTGTCCGAGCTGACGCTGTTGTCGCGCAGCGCCGGGCAGGCCAGCGCCTTCGGGCTCGATGCCCGCAGCGGCGAGCTGCGGCCCGCGGCCCGAGCCACCGGCACCACGGTGGAAGTGAAGGAGCTGTTCTTCAGCACGCCCGCGCGGCGCAAGTTCCTCAAGAGCGACGCGACCGAGCTGGCGCATTGCGTCGAAGCCGTGCGCCGGCAAGCCTTGGCCCGTCCCGATGTCGCTTTCGCCGTCTGGCACGAGGGCAAGCTGGTCGAGCAATGGCGAGCCGCCACCCGCGAACAGCGGCTGGCCGACGTGCTGGGCGCCGAGCTGATCGAGCGCAGCGTGACCGTCGAGTACCAGACCGGCTCGATGCCCGGGGATGGTCGCCGGGCATTGCGGGTCTGGGGCCTGGCCGGCATTCCGGATGCGGCCCGGGCCCGGGCCGACCAGCAATTCGCCTATGTCAACGGCCGGTTCGTGCGCGACAAGGTGCTGGCCCACGCCGCCCGCAGCGCCTACGAGGATGTATTGCACGGCCAGCGCCAGCCGGTCTATGCGCTGTATGTGGACATCGATCCGGCACGGGTCGACGTCAACGTGCATCCGACCAAGATCGAGGTGCGCTTTCGCGACAGCCGCGAGGTGCACCAGGCGGTGCGGCACGCGGTGGAGAACGCGCTGGCGGCGCCGCGCGCCGGCGCGGCAGCGAGCCCCGCATCCGGGATTGGGGATGAGGACGTCGCCGGCTCCTCGCCGCAGCCGTTCATGGCCTGGGGCCAGCCGGGCATCGACTTTGGCCAACCGACGGGACACCGCGTGACCGATCTGTCGGCCTTGTGGGTTACCCGCGCGCAGGACCCGGCTGCGGCCGATGCGCCAGTGCGCCCGCTGCCCGCAGGCGACTGGCCGCTGGGCCGCGCCATCGCGCAATTGCAGGGCATCTACATCCTGGCCGAGAACCGCGAGGGGCTGGTCATCGTCGACATGCATGCCGCGCACGAGCGCATCGTCTACGAGCGCCTGAAGCGCCAGATGGACGGCGCGGGCCTGGCCAGCCAGCCGCTGTTGATACCCGCGACCTTTGCCGCAACGCCGCAGGAGGTTGCGACGGCCGAGAGCTGCGCGGACGCATTGGCCGCGCTGGGGCTGGAGATCACGCCCTTCTCGCCCAAGACCCTGGCGGTGCGCGCGGTGCCGACCAGCCTGGCGCAGGGCGACGCGGTCGAACTGGCGCGCAGCGTGCTGGCGGAACTGGCCCAGCACGATGCCAGCACGGTGATCGAGCGGGCACAAAACGAATTGCTGGGAACCATGGCCTGCCACGGCGCGGTGCGCGCCAACCGGATCCTCACCGTCGAAGAGATGAATGCGCTGTTGCGGCAGATGGAGGAGACCGAGCGCTCGGACCAATGCAACCACGGCCGGCCCACCTGGCGCCAGCTGACGGTGCGCGAGCTCGATGCGCTGTTCCTGCGCGGCCGCTGATTTTCTGGCGGCACCCGCGCCAGTAAAGCCCGCGTGAAGCCGCTCACGATCCGAACCTTTCCCGTCCCAGCCACTCCCACCCTGTCATGAAACGCTGGACCCTCGCCGCCGTCATCACCACCGTGGTGGCCCTGAGCCTGGGTTGCGCCACCATCGAGGAGCAGCAACGGGCCTGGATATTCCAGCCGAGCGATCGCAGCTGGGGCGGCAGCGCCGGCGAAGCCGTCGGCATGCAGGACGTCTGGATCGACTTCGATTCCCAGGTGACCGATGCGCCGGCCCGGCTGCACGGCCTCTGGCTGCCAGCCGACCATCCGGCCACGAGCCCGGTGCTGCTCTACCTGCACGGCGCGCGCTGGAACGTCGAGGGCTCGGCACCGCGCATCCGCCGCATGCAGGAACTGGGCTTTTCCGTGTTGGCCATCGACTACCGCGGTTTCGGCAAGAGCACCGCCGGCCTGCCCTCGGAAGACATGGCCTACGAGGACGCGCACAAGGCCTGGGACTGGCTGGCCGCCCGCTATCCACAGCGTCCGCGCTACATCTTCGGCCATTCGTTGGGCGGCGCGATCGCGATCGACCTGGCCGCCAAGGTACCCGACGAGAGCGGCACCATCGTCGAAGGCGCCTTCACCTCGATTGCCGACGTGGCCAGCAGCATGAAATGGGGCTGGTTGCCGATCGGGCCGCTGATCACGCAACGTTTCGACTCGGTCCACAAGGTGGGCCATCTCGGCGCACCGCTGCTGGTGGTTCACGGCGACAGCGACAACCTGATCAACGTCGAACTGGGCCGCAAGCTCTACGATGCAGCGCAAGGCCGAAAGCGCTTCGTGCTGGTCCAGGGCGGCTCGCACTTCAGCACCATGGCCGTCGGCCTGCCGCAGTACCGCCAGGCGCTGGCCGACCTGTTCAGCCTGCACTGACCGCCGGGACGTTCTGCTACCCTCGGACGGATGCCCGCCGTCCCGCACGTCGCACCGCCCGCCGCCCCGTCCGCCATGACGCCCGGAGTGGTCGTGGTGGTGCTGTCACTGCTGCTGGGCATCCAGCCGATCACCACCGACCTGTACCTGCCTGCGCTGCCTTCGCTCACCGAAGGCTTCGGCGCGCCGGTGTCCCAGGCCCAACTCACGTTGACCACGCTGTTGCTGGCCTTCGGCGTTTCGCAACTGGTATGGGGCCCGCTGTCCGATCGCTTCGGCCGCCGCCCCGTGCTGCTGCTGGGACTGGGCGCGTACACCCTGGCCGGAATCGGTTGCGTGCTGGCGCCGACCATGCAGATGCTGATCGCCTGGCGCACGGTGCAGGGTGCCGCCATGGGCGCGGCGGTGATGGGTGCCCGGGCCATCGTGCGCGACCTGTACGCGCCCGAGGCCGGCGCCCGCGTCATGTCGCGCGGAATGAGCGGCCTGGGCGTGATCGCGTGCACCGCCCCGCCGCTGGGCGGGCTGCTGGCGCAGCAGCTCGGCTGGCGCTACGCCCTGGCGGCCCTGGTGGTGTTCGGATGTGTTTCGTTTTCGGTGGTGGCCTTGCGCTTCCAGGAATCGGTGCCCCGCCTCAATCCGCGGGCACTGCGCCCGGACACGCTCATTCGCACCTGGTTCGCGATCCTGCGGCACCCGACCTTCCTCACCTACTCGGCGCTGTCCACCGCGTCGTACGCCGGCCTCTTCACCTTTCTTTCGTCGTCGTCGTTCGTGTTCATGAAGGTGCTGGGGCTCACCCGGATCGAATACGGTTTCGTGATGTTCTCGATGTCGTTCGTGTACATGCTGGGCACCTTCGCCTGCAGGCGACTACTGGTGCGCTTCGGCATGCGCCGGACACTGGCAATCGCTGGCGCCTGCACGGTCACCGGCGGCACGCTGGTCGGTGCGCTGGGCTGGGCCGGCGTGCACAACACCTGGGCCATCACCTTGCCGTATTGCCTGTTCGTGCTGGCCCACGGCGTGCACCAGCCGTGCGCGCAGAGCGGGTCCGTAGGCCCGTTCCCGCAGGCCGCCGGCGCGGCTTCGGCGCTGAACGGCTTCATCGGCATGACAGCCGCGTTCGGCGTCGGCGGCTGGGTCGGCAGCCACCTGGACGGCACCGTGTTCGCGCTCACCAACGGCGTCTGGTTCTGGAGCCTGTGCATCACGGCACTGGCCTGGACGCTGGTACAGAAGTATGGCGAGCCGCGCCGCGCCTGAGGCCGCCCGCGTCATCGCCCTTGCCGGGCCCACCGCGTCCGGCAAGAGCGGCGCGGCGCTGGCGATCGCGCAGCGGCACGGCGCCGAGATCGTCAGCGTCGACTCGGCGCTGGTCTACCGCGGCATGGACATCGGCACCGCCAAACCTTCGTCCGCCGAACGCGGCAGCGTGCCGCACCACCTGATCGACATCCACGATCCGCTGCAGGCCTACAGCGCCGCCGGGTTCCTGGCCGACGCCACGCGGCTGGTGCGCGAGATCAACGAGCGCGGCAAGCTGGCGCTGCTGGTGGGCGGCACCATGCTGTACTTCAAGGCCTGGTTCGACGGGCTCGATGCCATGCCCCAAGCCGACCCGGCAGTGCGCGCCGAACTGGAAGCGCAGGCGGCGCGCCAAGGCTGGCCCGCGCTGCATGCCGAACTGGCGCGGGTCGACCCCGCGGCAGCCGCCCGGCTGGCGCCCGGCGACGCGCAGCGCATCCAGCGGGCCCTGGAAGTGTTCCGGGTATCGGGGCGGCCCTGGTCGAGTTTTCATGTGCGCCAGGGCAGCACCGATACCACTGCCTGGGGCGAGACACCGCTGTTCTCGCTCGAGCCGGCCGACCGAGGCTGGCTGCACCAGCGCATCGCGCAACGGTTCGAGGCGATGCTGGCGGCCGGTTTCCTCGACGAGGTGAAAGCACTGCGCGCGCGCGGCGACCTGAACGCCAACCTGCCGAGCATGCGCTGCGTCGGCTATCGGCAGGCCTGGCAATGGCTGGACGACGCTGCCGCGGGCTTGCCGGTTGAAATGGCGCAATTGCGCGACCGCGGCATCTTCGCCACCCGCCAGCTCGCCAAGCGCCAACTGACCTGGTTGCGCGCCATGCCGCGGCGGCGCGTGATCGCCTGCGATGCGCCCGATGCCCTCGCGCAGTTGCTGCGGGCCGTGGAGCCTTTCGCATGAGCCTCGCGATTCGCAATCTGGCCAAGCGCTACGGCGACGTGGCCGTGTTTTCCAATGTCTCGCTCGAAGTCGCGTCGGGCGAGTTCGTCGCCATCGTGGGCGAGTCGGGGGTGGGAAAATCCACCTTGCTCAATTGCATGGCGGGGCTGGACACCTGGGACGAGGGCTCGGTGGTGCTGGACGGCCAGGACCTCGGACTGCTGAGCGATGACCAGCGCGCGCTGCTGCGGCGCCGGCAGGTCGGCTTCGTGTTCCAGGCGTTCCATGTGCTGCCGCACCTGGACGTGGCCCAGAACGTGGCGCTGCCGTTGATGCTGCTGGGCCAACCCGACGAAGGCCGGGTCGAGCGGATGTTGCAGGCGGTGGGCCTGGAAGGCCTCGGCACACGATTGCCCCAACAGTTGTCGGGCGGACAACTGCAGAGAGTCGCCATCGCCCGGGCGCTGATCCATCGCCCGGTGCTGCTGCTGGCGGACGAACCGACCGGCAACCTCGACCCGCGCACTGCCGCCAAGGTGCTGGACGTGCTGATCGCGCAGACCCGCGAAAGCGGCGCGTCGCTGGTGCTGGTGACCCACTCGGAAGCGGCGGCCGCACGGGCCGACCGGGTGCTGCTGCTCACCAGCGAGGGCATATATCCGAAAAATCGCTGAAGCGATTTTTCGGATGTCTGATCAGTGCGACAGGCCCGGCGAAGCCGGATCCTGTGCGCAAGGGAGACTGCGTTGCACGCTGTTCCACGCAGTCATCGATCAAAGCAACCTGCCTGCCCACGCGTGGACCGCGCGCAATAACATGGAGCGCGGTTCCCTTCGTGAGAAGGACCCGGCTCGGCCGGTCCTTCTCACACATTCTTTAGATCGCTGAATAAAGTCGCGCAGCGACTCTATCCGGCGACCAGCTGTGCGAAACGCGCCAGGTCCACGTTGCCGCCGCTGAGGATGACGCCGACGCGCTTGCCTTGCAGCGGCAGCCCGGCATGGCAGGCCGCGGCGAAACCGAGGCAGCCGGTGGGCTCAACCACGATCTTCATGCGCTCGGCGAAGAATTTCATGGCTTCGATCAGTTGCGGGTCGGTGGCCGTCAGGATGTCGTCGACGTCGCGGCGGATCACCTCGAAAGTGAAGCGGCCCAGGTGCTGGGTCTGGGCGCCGTCGGCGATGGTATTGGGTGTGGCGATGTGGACGATCTCACCCTTGCGCAGCGACTGCTGGCCGTCGTTGCCGGCCTCGGGTTCCACCCCGTAGAGCTTGCACTTCGGTGCCAGCGCGCGCACGGCGAGCGCGCTGCCGCTGAGCAAGCCGCCGCCGCCGCAGGGCACCAGCAGCACGTCAAGCGGCCCGACTTCCTGGATCAGTTCGAGGGCGGCTGTGCCCTGCCCCGCCATCACGTGCGGATGGTCGTAGGGTGGGATCAGCGTCAGCCCGCGCTCGCCCGCCAGTTGGGCGCCCAGCGCTTCGCGGTCCTGCTGGTAGCGATCGAACAGGATCACCTCGCCGCCGTAGCCGCGGGTGGCGGCGATCTTGGCCTGCGGCGCGTCCACTGGCATCAGGATGGTGGCCGGGATGCCCAGAATGCGCGCCGACAGCGCCACCGCCTGGGCGTGATTGCCGGAGGAAAAGGTGATGACGCCCGCTTTGCGCTGGCGCTCGTCGAACTGCGAGATGGCGTTGAAGGCGCCGCGAAACTTGAAGGCGCCCATGCGCTGGAAATTCTCGCACTTGAAGAACAACTCGGCGTTGAGCTGCCGGTCGGCCGTGGCCGAGCGCAGCACCGGTGTCCTGTGGGCCTGGCCGAGCAGCCGCTTGGCGGCGGCCAGGACATCTTCATGGGTGGGTAGCTGGAGCATGTGCCAAGCTTAGCGCAAGCGGCCGGGGCTGCGGCAGCGCGCACCTGCCGACCTTCTCCTACAAGGGGACCATCGGCCACTGGCCATGATCATCCGCTTCAACCCCCAAGGAGATTATCGAATGCCGACCCGCAGTGGAAAAGACGCCTGTGACCTGCTCGACGCCGACCACAAGGCTGTCAAGAAGATGTTCAAGGATTACGAGGATCTGACCGGCTCGCGCGCGCGCAGCGCCGCGCAGAAGAAGATGGAGCTGGCGCACCAGATCTGCCAGGAGCTCAGCGTGCACGCCCAGATCGAGGAAGAGATCTTCTACCCGGCGCTTCGCGAGGTGCTCAAGGAGACCGACCTGCTGAACGAAGCCACGGTGGAGCACCAGGGCGTCAAGGACCTGGTCGCGCAGATCCAGGGCATGGCCAAGGCCGACGAGATGTTCGACGCCAAAGTCAAGGTGCTGGGCGAGTACGTCGACCACCACGTCAAGGAAGAAAAGGGCGATATCTTCCCGAAGGCGCGCGCCGCCCGCAAGCTCGACCTGGTCGGCCTGCGCGAGCAGCTCGAAATGCGCAAGGAAGAACTGATGTCCCAGATCGGCGCGGTGGCCTGAGCCGATGGCACCCGCCCCCTCCTCCGGGAGAGGGCGGGATTTGCTCTACTCCGGCAGCAACCCGATCTCGCGGGTGATCTCGCCCCAGCGCACGTGTTCGGTCTTGAGGAAGCCGGCCACCTGGTCCGGCTTCAGCCCGGCCTCGGCCAGCGGCCCGATACTGGCGATGCGCTCCACCAGTTCGCGATCGGCCAGCGCCGTGTTCAAGTCCCTGTTGAACCGGTCGATCGCGACCGCCGGTGTGCCGGCGGGCGCAACGACTGCGAACCAGCCCACCATTTCCATGCCCGGCAGTCGCTCAGCCAGCGTGGGGACACTCTCGAAACCCGGCACCCGCTGGCCTGAGCTCACGGCCAGCATCCGCAGACGCCCCTGCTTCACCAGCTCGGCGACAGCGGCGATATCGGCGACGGCGGCATCGACGTGCCCGCCGACCAGGTCCTGCACCGAGCTGCTGACCGACGAGTAGGACACCAGGTTCGCTTGCGCATCCGTTCGCTTGTTGAACACGCGGGCGATCATGCCGCCGAAGGTGCGGGGCCCCTCGTTGGCAATCGAATACTTGCCGCCGGCCGCCTTGGACTTCGCCACCAGTTCGTCGACGGTTTGCACCGGCGAGTCGGACCGGACCAGGATCGCAAACGGGCTGCGGGCCACGAAGCTCACCGGCACGAAGTCCTTCTGCGGGTCGTACGACAGCTGCTTGAACAGGTAGCTGTTGGTGACCAGCGCCGCCGTCGTGGCGAAGTAGAAGGTGTAGCCGTCGGGGGCGGCCCGGGCGACCGCATTGGCGCCGATCACATTCTGCCCACCGGGCTTGTTCTCGATGACCACCGCCTGGCCCCACAGCCTGGCGAGGCGGTCGCCGATCAGCCGCGCGACCGCGTCGGGTCCGGAGCCGGCGGGCTGCGACAGCACCAGCTTCACCGGCCGCTCCGGCCAGACCTGCGCCTGCGCCGGCGCCCAGGCCAAGGAAAACGCCAGCGTGGCGAGCAGTGCGGTGACAAAGTTCTTACGTTGCATGTTCTTCTCCGAACGGAAAGGTTGGAGGCGGGGTCCGGATGGCCGGCTCAAGCGCCGACCATTGCCAGCCCGCCGTTGCACAGCATGAATTGCCCGGTCATGTGGCGCGAGTCCTCGTGGGCGAGGAACAGGGTCGGCCCGACCATGTCTTCCGGTGTCGCGATGCGACCCAGCGGCGTCTGCCGCAGGACTTCCTCGCGGCGGCCGTTCTTCCAGTCGTGCCGGTTCTTCAGTGCCTCGGTCTCCATGAAGGCCGCCCCCAGCGTGTTGACGCGCACGTTCGGCGCCAGCGCCCGCGCGTAGGACTTGGTGAGGCCGATCACGCCGTATTTGGCGGCGGCGTACTGCGGCGCCCGCGGGCTGCCCGCGACCACCACTTGCGAGCCGATGTTCACGATCGCGCCGCCCTTGCCATCCATCATGCGCGAGCCCACCTCGTGGATCATGAACATCGTTCCCTTGATGTCGACGGCCAGCATGTGGTCCACGGCCTTTTCGTCGAGCTCGCGCCACGACTTCTGCTCCAGCGCCATGTCGCCGACATTGTTCACCAACACGTCGACCGGGCCGAACTCGAAGGAGCGCTCGGTGATCTGGCGCACGTCGGCGAGGCTGGAAATGTCGCCGCGCACCATCGTCGCGCGCCGGCCCAATGCCTTCACCGCGGTGACGGTCTCTTCCGCGCCGGCCGACGAGCTGTGGTAGTGCACGATCACATCGGCGCCTTCGCGCGCGAAGGCATTGGCCAGCACGGCGCCGAAGCCGCGCCCGGCCCCGGTCACCAGCACCGTCTTGCCCTGGAATCTTCCTGCTGTCATCTTCGTTTCCTCCAATCAGGCGGCGGCGCGCCGCACCAGGGACCTGAATTCGTCGTCGGTAAGGAGGCGGCGGTTGCGCATCGCCAGGCTCTTGACCTCCTCCAGCAGCGCTGGATAACTGGCCACGGGCGGATCAAGCTTGAGCTCCTCGCACTTGATCTTGATCGAGGCGACCCCGCTCTTCTTGCCCAGCACGATGCCACGCCGGGTCGCCAGCAGCGCCGACGAATAGGGCTCGATGGCCTGCGGCGTGTGGAACTGCGCCGCCACGGCCCCGGTCTCACGCACGAACAGGTTCTCGCCGACCACGCTCTTCCACGGCTCGAGCTGATAACCGGCAATCTCGCGCAGCCGCTCGGAGGCGCCGCGCACCCGATCGAAGTGCAAGCCGGTCTGGGTGCCATAGAGCAGTTCCAGGGCGAGCGCGATCTCCGGCAGGTTGGCGTTGCCCGCGCGTTCGCCGATACCGTCGATCGTGCCGTGCACCCAGGCCGCCCCGGCCTGCACGGCGGCGATGGCGCACGCGGTGGCCAGCCCGAAGTCGTTGTGACCGTGGAAATGGATGACAGCGTCGCGGCCAAGCCATTCCCGGGTCTTGCCGATCAGGAAGCCGACCGCCTCCGGCGTGGCGATGGCGATCGTGTCCACGATCACGAACTCCTTCGCGCCGGCGTCGCGCGCCGTCTTGTAGACCTGCTCG
>JAANCK010314633.1_pt1 | contig 14222 bp, 15 predicted proteins | sample 7277841 | NCBI WGS metagenome assembly JAANCK01 (sample SAMN14222788, study PRJNA588281) | permafrost metagenome | isolation source: Arctic cryosol methane SIP | place: Canada:Nunavut | collected 2015-07 | reverse complement strand
GCGCTCCTGGAGCAGTCTGTGCAGGTTCATGGCGTTTTGTTCCGGGGGCTTCGGTTACACCTGAAATCCGGCGAGGTCCCGGGCGGCAGGATTGGGCGGACGAACGGGCTAGCAGTTTACCGTTCCCGAAGGCGAAAATGCATGCCATGGACCCGCAATCCACCCTCGAGCGCCCCGCCCTCGAGGAGCGCATCGCATTGCTGCGTCCCGGGCTGGACCTGCTGGGGCTGCCGGCATGCGTGCTCGATGCGCGGCTTCGCTACTGCTTCGTGAACGTTGCGTACTGCGAGCACACGGGGCGCAAGGAAGCGGATTTCCCGGGCCGCACGCCCGACGAGGTGTTCGAGGTGAAGCCCCCGGACTCGCGCCGGGCGTACCTGCAGCGAGCGATTTCCGGCGAGACGGTGGTCATGAACCGCCGCGTCCATCAGGGGCCCAACGCCGGCTCGTGGCTGCGCGCCCATTACTTCCCGCTGCGCGACGAAGCCGGCGCCGTGACGGGCGTGCTGGTGGTGCTGGTGGACGTGCAGCAGCTGAAGGACGCCGAGGCGGCGCTCGCCGACCGCGAGCGCCAGTTGACGCTCCTGATCGACGCCGTGGGCTTTCCCATCGTCTACCTGGATCGCGGCGGCGTGATCCGCTTCGCCAACGGCCCCAGCCGCGTGTGGTCGGGCCTCGAGCCCGGGGAGCTCGTGGGCAACCGCCTGGAGACGGTCGCCAACGAGGACACGATGCGGGCGGTGGCGCCGTACCTGGAGCGCGCCTACGCGGGCGAGGCCTGCTCCTACGAGCGCGAGGCGCGCTGGCCCGGGCGCGAGCCGCGGCGCATCCGCGTGCACCTCATTCCGGACCGCGACGCCGCGGGCGAGCTGAGGGGCGTGCTCTCCGTGATCATCGACATCGAGGACGACCATCGGCTGCGCACCGCCCTGGACGACCAGAGGAAGCGCCTGCAGCTCGTGGTGGACAACATCGGCGTGCCGATGAGCTACATCGACCGCGACCTGCGCTTCCGCTTCGCCAACCAGCCGGGCTTCGACTGGCGGGTCGCCACGCCGGAGCAGGCCATCGGCAAGCGCGTGGACGAGGTCTTCGACGCGCCGACCATGGCCATCATCTCGCCCCACATCGCCGCGGCGCTCGCCGGCGAGAAGCGCGTCTACGAGCGCGTCGCCCACCTGAAGGACGGCGAGCGCCGGTGGGTGCGCGTGCACCTCGTGCCCGACGTGGGCCCCGACGGGACGGTGCTGGGCATCTACACGCTCATCATCGACGTGGACCACGATCACCGCATGCGCGAGGCGCTCGAGCACCAGGAAGCGCAGCTGCGCTACTTCGCCGAGAACATTCCCGGTCCGATCGCGGTGGTGGATTCCCAGTTCCGCTACCTCTTCGCGAACAAGGTTTTCCAGCGCATCCGCGGCGTGGCCCTGGAGGAGATCGTCGGGCGCCCTGTCTCCGAGGTGCTGGGTCCCGAGGCCTCTCCCCTCTACTTCGAGCCCTTCGTCGAGCGGCTGCGCGCCGGGGAGACCTGCACCTACGAGCGCCTGGTCGGTCCGCCCGGCGGCGAAGCCCGCTGGCACCTCGTGCGCCTGGCGCCGATCATGGACGAGGAGGGGCACTTCAACGGCTACTACATCGTGGGCAGCGACATCCACGACATGAAGCTCGCCGAGGAGCGCCTGCGTTCCCAGCAGGAGCAGTTGCGGCTCTTCGCCGACAACATCCCCGATTCCGTCGCCTACCTCGATCGCGACCGGCGCATCCGCTTCGCCAACCGCCAGTTCGCCGCGCTGCGCGGCGTGCCCGTCGAGGAGATCGTCGGCAAGACCACCGCCCAGCTCATGGGAACGGAAGTGGCCGCCTGGATCGCCGAGCGCACCCAGCGCGTGCTCGATCACGGCGAGGTCGCCACCTACGAGCGCCAGATTCCCCTGCCCGACGGCACCAACCACTGGTTCCACGTGAAGGCGGTGCCGCACTTCGACGAGGACCGGCGCGTGGTCGGCATGTACGTGGTGAGCCACGACATCCACGAGGTGAAGGAGGCCCAGGCGGATGTCGAGGACAAGGAACGGCAGCTGCGCCAGGTGATCGACTCGATCCCCACGCCCATGTGCTACGTGGACGCCGAGACGCGCTACCGCTACGTGAACGACGCCTTCCTCGCCTACATCGGCCGCAGCGCCGAGGACATCGTGGGGCGCCTGGTGCGCGACGTGCTGGGCGACGACCGCTTCCACCACCTGCAGCCGCACCTGGACCGCGTGCGCGCGGGCGAGACCCTCTCCGTCGAGCGGCTCGTGCGCTTCGCCGACGGCAAGTCCCGCTGGATGACCGTGCGCCTCACGCCCCGCATCGTGGACGGTCAATACCTGGGCTACTACGCCACCACGAGCGACATCCACGACCAGAAGACGGTCGAGGAGGAGCTGCGGCGCGCCAACACCATCCTCTCGGCCCACTTCGACAACACGCCGCTCGCGGTGATCGAATGGGACACGGAGCTGCGCATCGTGCGCTGGTCGGGGCATTCGGAGGCGATCTTCGGCTGGAAGGCCGACGAGGCGCTGGGACGCCCGCTCGGGGGCTGGCGCCTGGTCTACGAGGAGGACGAGGCCGCGGTGGGCCGCATGATCCGCGCCCTGGTGGAAGGCCCCGAGCGCCACGCGACCCTCCTGCACCGGAACTATCGGAAGGACGGCTCGGTGATCTGGGTGGAGTGGCACAACTCGGCCCTGCGCGACGAGCTGGGGCGCGTGATCTCCATCCTCTCCCTCGCACAGGACGTGTCCTCGCGCATCCAGGCCGAGGAGCGCCTGCAGTACATGGCCACCCACGACGGCCTCACCGGCCTGCCCAACAGCGTGCTGCTGAACGACCGGCTGGACGCCGCGATCTCCCGCGCCCGCCGCTCCCATGGGCGCGTGGGCGTGATGTTCCTCGACCTGGACCACTTCAAGGACGTGAACGACTCCCTCGGCCACCGCGTGGGAGACGCGCTGCTGAAGGAGCTCGCCCGGCGCATCCGCGCCGCACTGCGCCAGAGCGACGTGCTCGCGCGCATCTCCGGCGACGAGTTCGTGGTGGTGCTCGAGGATTTTCCCGACGAGAACGCCCCGGAGCTGGTGGCGCGCAAGATCCTGGAGGAGGTCTGCCGCCCGTTCCAGCTCGACGGCCACGAGATCCACGTGAGCGGCAGCCTGGGCCTGGCGCTGCATCCCGAGGACGGCACCGACGCCGAGACGCTGCTCAAGAACGCCGACGCGGCGATGTACCACGCCAAGGAGCTGGGCCGCAACGGCTTCCGGAACTTCTCCGCGGAGCTCGCTTCGCGGCGCGCGCACCGCGTGCAGGTGGAGACGGCGCTGCGCCGGGCGCTGAAGAGCGACGAGCTCGTGCTGCACTACCAGCCCATCGTGGACATTCCCTCGGGACGCGTGCTGCGCGCCGAGGCGCTCCTGCGCTGGAACGACCCGGAGCGCGGCCTCGTGCTGCCCCAGGGCTTCATCCCGCTCGCCGAGGAATCGGGCCTGGGGCACGCCGTGGGCCACTGGGTGCTCGAGCGCTCGTGCCGGCAGGCGCGGGCGTGGCGCGACGCGGGCCTGGGCGACATCGTGATCTGCGTGAACCTGTCCGCGGGACAGCTGCGCGACACCGCGATGATCGCGGACCTGAAGCGCACGCTGCATGCCACCGGGTGCGAGCCGGGGTGGCTCCAGTTCGAGATCACGGAGACCAGCATGGTGCGCGACGTCGACGGGGCGAGCCTCGTGCTCGCGAAATTGCGCGGCCTGGGCGTGCGCGTCGCCATCGACGACTTCGGCACCGGCTTCTCGAGCCTTTCGCACCTGCGCCATTTGCCCGTGGACGTGCTGAAGATCGACAAGGCTTTCGTGGCCGACATCGACGGCGCGGGGACGGGCCCGCGCCGCGGCGAGAAGGCGGGCGGGGCGGCGATCGTCTCCGCGGTGATCGGCCTCGCGCGCGGCCTGGGCCTGGAAGTGGTGGCCGAGGGCGTGGAGAAGCGCTCGCAGCTGAACTTCCTCACCCGCGAAGGCTGCTCCGCATGCCAGGGCTACCTGCTCTGCCCGCCCCTGCCCGCGGAGGAATTCGAGCATTGGCTCGCCTCCCGCCGCAAGATCTCCGCCCGCGCGCGCCCCGCCGCCGGCAAGGCGCGCAAGGCCCGCTCGCCCGCTCGCCGGTGACCGCCGCGACGGTCATTGCCCATGGCGGTGATCGCTCCGCCTTCCCGATTCGCTTGATTTGGCGCAAACCGCGCCCGGCCGAAGGGCGTACAAAAAAAGGCGACGAACGAATCGCGAAAGGAATTCCATGGAAACGATACTCAACAGCGCCTTGATCCCGTGGCTGCTGGCGCTGTGCCTGGCCATCGTGGCGGCGGTGGCGCTCGCCTACAGCCAGCGCGAAGTCGTCGACACGGGCATACCCGCGCTGCTCGCACGGATGATGGGACGTTACGGCCTCACGGTCCGCGACGTCGATACCCCCGGCCTCGCGCGCAGGTTCTATGCCGCTCGCCGCATCTGCGCCACCTGCCAAAGAAGGCTGCAGTGCCGCGAGTGGATCCGCGAAGCGCCCCCGGACGACATCGCGCTCTTCTGCCCCAACGAGGAATTCCTCGCCCACATCGTGCGCAAATAAATCGGGGACAGACCCCGATTTCTACCAGCGGATGGAGACCCGGGCGCCGCCCAGGGGGGAATCGGAGATGTTCGCTTCCCCGCCGTGCCATTCGGCGACGCTCTTCACGATCGCGAGTCCCAGCCCCACGCCCCCGCTGTCGCGCCCGCGGCTGTTCTCCAGGCGCGTGAAGGGCTCGAAGAGCCGGTGGCGCTCGCCGGGCGGGACCCCGGGTCCGTCGTCGTCCACGCTGATCACGGTGTGTGAGCCGGCGCGCTCCACCGTCATCGCCACCCGGGACTTCGCGTAGCGCACGGCGTTACGCAGCACGTTGGCGAGCGCGCGGGAGAGGAACTTCGCGTCGCACGCGATGCTCTCCGGCAGGTGTCGCGGGGCGTCGATCGCGATCGAGCGTCCCGTGGCGCGCATCTCCTCCTGGGCGCGGCGCAGCACGTCGTCCACGAGCTGTACCGCCGGCACTTCCTGCGGGTTGTACGGCGGCGCCTCCCGCAGGTTCGCGAGCAGCAGCAGCTCCGCCACCAGCTCCTCCAGGTCCACGACGTCCCGTTCCATCGCCGTGAAGCGCAGCTCGCGATCGCCCGCGTCTGCGCTCGTGCGGGCAAGCTCGAGGTCGAACTTCAGCTGCGCGAGCGGCGTCCTCAGCTCGTGGGCCACGCCCTGCTCCATGTCGCGGTGGGACTGGAGCAGCGCCTGCACGCGCCCGGCCATCACGTTGAACGCATCGGCGATGGGCTTGAGCAGCGACGCCTTGCCCACCTGCGCCCGCACGCCGAAGTCGCCCTCGCCCACCCGTGCCGTCGCCGCCTTGAGGCTTTCCAAATCGCGCCACAGCGGGTGCGTCCAGCGCCACAGGATCGCGCACAGCCCCAGGGTCACGAGTGCCAGGATGATGGCGTAGTACACCGTCAGGTATTCGTAGGCGCCGACCCACTCGATGCGCAGCGCCCGGTCCGTCTGCCCGATCCGCCTCAGGTACACCGCGCCGCCCCCGGGCCGGTCGCGGAAGGCCACGTCGCCCACGCGCAGCCGCTCCCGTTCCGAAGGCGACATGAAGAAATCGTCGAGCGCGCGGTCGAGCGGCACGATCTGGTGCTCGACGCGGAAGGTCTTCTCGATCTCCTTCAACCGCCCCTGCCAGTCGGGAACGCGCGTGTTGGTGATGATGCGCTCGGCGCGGTCGAACGCGACGCCGGCGCGCGCGCGCTGCTCCTCGGCGTGCAGCTGCACCATCACCTGGTCGGTCACGTACATGAAGAGCACGAACGCCGCCGTGGCCGGCAGCATGAGGAACAGGTACAGGCGCAGGAACAGGCGCAGCATCGGCGGGGCAGGCCGGGGCTATCGCGGCGGCGCGCTATGCGTCGCCGGTGAAGAGGTAGCCCCGCAGTCGCACGGTCTTGATCATCGCTTCGCTGCCGCCCGCTTCCTGGAGCTTCCTGCGCAGGCGGCAGATGCGCGCGTCGATGGAGCGGTCGAGGCTCGCGCCGCGGCGCGCGGCGTCGATCTCGACCCGGCCCGCGGCGAGCTTGTCCTCCCGCGGCTGCGGCGGCGCGGCGCGCGCGCGGCGCAGCAGCGCTTCCACGCGCGCGAGCAGCACGCGCGGCTCCACGGGCTTCACCACGTAGTCGTCCGCGCCCATCTCCAGGCCCAGCACCTGGTCGATGTTCTCGCCCTTCGCGGTGAGGATGAGGATCGGGACGCGGTGGTTGCGGCGCAGCTCCCGGCACAGCGTGAGCCCGTCCCGGCCCGGCAGCATGAGGTCGAGGATCACCAGGTCGGGCTTCAGGCGCTCGAAGCGCTCGGCCACCGCGAGCCCGTCGCTTTCGATGAACACCTCGAAGGGATGGCGCTCCAGGTAGTCGCGGATCGACGCGGCGAGCCGCGCGCTGTCCTCCACCAGCAGCACGCGGGATCGGCGCTGGACGGCGGCGGCGCCCGGCTCGCGGGCGAGGGTGTACTCGGCGGCGCGCATGGGGGAAGGATACTCCACGCCCCCCCGCACGGGCGGTGACGTTTCCTTCCCGAACCTTGCGAAACGTTACGCGGCGCCGCGCCGCGCGGGCCTCACGCCTTCTTGGTGACGAGGAAGTTGCGCACCTGGCGCACGCCCTTCACGCCGCTCGCGATGCGCTCGGCGCGGCTGCGGGCGGCGTCGTTGTCCGCGAGGCCGTTCAGCGTGACGACCCCTTCCCGGGTATCGACGTCGATCTTGAGCACGCTCAGGTCCGGGTCCTTGATGAAATCCGCCTTGATCGACGCGGTAATCGCGGTGTCGCTCATCGCCGAGTGCGCCGCGGTGCCGTCGGCGGGCATCGAGCTTTCGACGGACGCGAGCGCCTCCCGGGTCTTCTCCTCGGCTTTCTTGCCCGCTTGGGCGAGCGAGTCCCCGGCGTGCGCGAGCGCGTCGTCGGCCTTGCGGCCCACGGCCGCGCCGTCGCGCTCGGCGCGGGCCATGTCCTGGCGGTCGCACGCGGCGAGCGTGGTAGTGGCGAGCGCGGCGACGATGGCCGCGCGCAGTGCAATCGTTCTCATGACGCCTCCTTGCAAGGGAAGGTACCGGCAATCGGGTCGCCGGCGGACTCCAGCATCGTAGTTCGCCGCGCGGCGCGGCACCGTCGGCGCTTCCCGCGATCCCGTGTCGGTCCCCGCCGACGCACGCGCGTCGGCGCATTCCGACGCCGGAATAGGAGATTCGGGACGGCCGGCCGCGCGCCGTTCCGACAGAGCGCGCCGCGGCGACTGCCTAAGCTTGAGTGCAGCCGGATCATTTCCACACCCCGAGGAGAAAGCCATGCGCGTGACCGCCGAACCGAATCCCATCGCCCGCGACATCCAGAACGTCGTGGAGGACGCCCAGGACCTGCTGAAGACCGTGCGCAGCGAGGGCGAGGGCAAGATCACCGAGATGCGCACGAAGGTGCAATCGCAGATCGACACCGCGCGCGCCTCCTTGGCCGAGCTGCAGCGCTCGGTGCAGGACGGGGCCCGCGTCGCGGTGGCGAACACCGATGAATACGTGCGCGCCAATCCCTGGCGGGCCGTGGGCATCAGCGCGGCGGTGGGCGCGCTCGTGGGCTTCCTCGTCGCCCGGCGCTGAGGCGCTCCATGGGGCTTTTCGGCGAAGCGAGGAGCATCGTGGACGACGTGAAGGGACTCGCGTCGACGGGCCTTCGCGCCGTGCGCACGCGCCTCGAGCTGCTGGTGATCGAGCTCGCCGAGGAAAAGGCGTGGATCGCGCGCTTCGTGATGGTCGCCGTGGCCGCCCTCTACCTCGTGACCTTCGGCCTCGCGCTCGCGATCTGCGCCCTCGTGCTGTGGTCGTCCGAGGAGAACCGCCCCGCGATCCTCGCCTGCTTCGCGGCGGCCTTCCTCGCGATCGGCGGCGGAGGGCTCGCGTACATCTACCTCGCCTCGAGGAAGCGCCGGCCCGCCCTGGGCGAGACGATCGCGATCCTGAAGGGCGACGAGACAGCCCTGCGGCAGGACCCGCGAGGCGCCGGCGACGAGGCGGCCCTGCGCCAGGACCTGCAAGGCGCCGGCGATGACTGAGCTCGAGGTCCTTCGCCGCCGGCGCGAACTGGTGTTGCTCTCGGCCGGGCTGCAGCGCGCGACCATCGCGCGGCGGCTCGACCGGATCGAGGCCAACCCCGCGCGCGTGGCCCTGGGCTACGCGGCGAGGATGGTGGGCCGCCCGATGCTCTGGAAGCTGGGCTCGGCAGCGGTCGGTTTGGCAGTGCGTGCGTACCGGAGGCGATCCGCCAGCAGGCGGCGCCATGAGACAACCATAGTGGATAAAGGAGATTGAAATGCTTTATTGGGCAGCCGTTTTCTTCATCATCGCACTGGTCGCCGCGGTCCTGGGCTTCGGCGGCATTGCCGCGGGCGCGGCCGGGATCGCCAAGATCCTGTTCTTCATCTTCCTCATCGCCTTCGTGGTCTCGCTCCTCATGGGCGTGTTCCGGCGCGGGGTCTAAGGAGAGCTCCATGCTGAAAGTCCACATCCTGGGCGCCGCGGCGCTCGCACTCGCCGTCACCGCGTGCGCCGACGAACCGGCGCGCATGGGCTACGGCGAGCCGCACTACGCGCCGGGCGCCTCGTACTCCCGCGCATACGACGAGCCGCGCTACGTCCCCGCCGAGCGCACGTACGACGAGCGCGGGCAGATCGTCGCCATCGACGTCGCGCAAGGCTCCGGCCGCCATACCTCGGGCGCGGGAGCCGTGGTGGGCGGCATCGTGGGCGGAGTCCTCGGCCACCAGATCGGCAACGGCACGGGCAACAGCCTCGCCACGGCCGCGGGGGCAGTGGGCGGCGCGGTCGCCGGCAACGAGATCGAGAAGCGCCGCGACGACGGGCGCTACTACCGCATCACGGTGCGCTTCCGCGACGGGCGCGAGGCCTCCTACGCGCAGTTATCGCTCCACGGGATGCGCGTGGGCGACCGCGTGCGCGCCGACGGGGATCACCTGGTGCCCGACTAGCGCGACCCGTCGTCGAAGCCCTCGAAGCCATGGGGTAAACTCGCCCCATACCCATGGCTTTCGTCTCCCCGCCGAACGACCACGGCGCCTCGATCGGGCGCCGTGGTCGTTCTTTCCGCTCGCACCCGACATGGCCGCACGCGTCGCCGAACTGAGCGCTTCCCTTTCCGCGACGCTTGCGCTGATGGAGCGCGGCTCCGATTCCGCGGGCGGCGATGGCGAACACAGCGCGCTCGCCGCGAAGGCGCGCGCCGATTTCGCGGAGCTCTGGGCGCTCGTGGGCGACTACGGCGAGCTCTCTTCCCTGTGCGCTTACCTCCAGGCGAGCTCCGAGCACGAGACGGCCGCGCTCGCCCGGGAGCTCCACGACGGACTGGGCGGCATCCTCACGCCCGCGAAGATGGACGTCGCGTGGATGCGGGCGCGGCTGGTCGAGGATCCCGCGTACCGCGAGCGCGTGGTACGCCTGGACGCGCTCATCGACCAGGCCATCGACCTCAAGCGGGGGATCATCGAGGCGCTGCGCCCGTCGCTCCTCGACCACCTGGGGCTCGCCTCGGCCCTGCAGTGGTACGTGGAGGAGGTATCCCGCGAAGCGGGCCTCGAGCCGCGCCTGCACATCGGCAAGGACCTGGAGCGCCTGCCGCCGGATCTCGAGATCGCGCTCTATCGCCTGGTGCAGGAAAGCGTTTCGAACGTGGTGCGGCATGCGAAGGCGCGCCACCTCGACCTCACGCTCGAGCGCACCGCCCGCGGACTCGAATTGACGGTATCCGACGACGGCGTGGGGATCGCCGGCGTGAAGGCCGCGCGGGCCCTGTCCCACGGACTGGCGGGCATGAGCCGGCGCGCGCGCTCGATCGACGCGACCTTCCAGGTGCACAGCGCTCCCGGGAAGGGAACGCGCATCGAGGTGTCCGTGCCGCTCCCCGCGGCCGCCTCCGCGGCGGCGAAGGCCTAGTTGCGGCCCGAGAGCAGGTCGGCCACGAGGGTGGGGATGGTCGCGAAGTCCTTGCTCTTGTCGAGGAAGTAGTCCGCTCCCGCCTCGAAGGCCGCCACCTTGAGCGCCGGCACCGCGTGGTTGGTGAGCACCACGATGCACGCGGGATGCGCACCCGAGGCCGCCCGCAACCGGCGGATCACGCCGAACCCGGTGCCCTGGGCGAGCTGCAGGTCGACGATGGCGAGCCCGATCGAGTAGCGGTCGCAGGCGGCGAGGGCCTCGTCCTCCGTGGCCGCCGTGGCCACCACTTCCACGCGGCTGGGCACCGTGACCAGCTCCACGAGCCGCTCGGCGATCTGGGGCGAATCCTCCACCACCAGCGCGTTCATGAGCTCTTCGGCGCGGATGGCGCGATCGACTTCCGTGGGCCGCAGCCGGCGCTCGGGCACGCCCTCGTGGGGCTGGGGGGCGTGCAGGTGGGATCCCGATGCGTCCCTGCCGCCGGTGAGGGCGGGTTGGCTTCCGGTCGTGTTCATGCGATGAGCTGGTTCTTCACCGCGTAGTAGGTGATGTCCGCGTTGGACTTGAAGGTCATCTTCTCCAGGATGCGCGAGCGGTATGTGCTCACGGTCTTCACGCTGAGGAAGAGCTCCCTGGCGATCTCGGAGACGCTCTGGCCGGCGGCCAGCTTGCAGAAGATCTGGAATTCGCGCTCCGAGAGCTGCGTATGGGCAGGCTGGTCCGCCGCCGGTCCCGCGAGGCCCTGGGCGAGCTTGTCGGCGATGCGCGGGCTCACGTACCTGCGGCCCTGGGCCGCGGCGACTACCGCGGAAACGAGATTCTCGCTCGGGGCGTCCTTCGCGACGAAGCCGGAGGCGCCCGCCTTGAGCAGGTTGATCGCGTACTGGTCCTCGGGATAGCCGCTCACGATGAGCACCGCCATCTCCGGGCGTATCGCCTTGCTGCGGCTCAGCACGTCCACGCCCGACATGTCGGAGAGCGACAGGTCCACGAGCGCCACGTCGTAGGGAGTGGAGCGCACGGCGGCGATCGCCTCCTCGCCGGTGCGCGCCTCGCCCGCCACCTCCATGTCCACGCGGCCGGAGAAGACCTGCTTCAGCCCCATTCGCACCACGTCATGGTCGTCCACGATCAAAAGCCGGATCATCGTCTTCAGTCCGAAGGGAAAAGGGATACCTGCATTCATTACACCACGGCGCCCTGCTCCGAGTGGCGTCGGTAGGGTCGGATTCGCTTGTAGGAATAATCCTACACGCTGCGGAATACTAGAAGGAGTAGCGCAGGACAATTCGATCCCTCCTCACGGAAATGTTTTCGGGCGTGCACCCGGGGATGCCGGGCATCAGGGAGCGAACCGGCTTGTAGACGATGTGGTTCCCCGCCGGGTCGTAGCACAGGGCGCTCGTCCCGGCGCACGACGAGCGGCTCCTTTGCTGCGCCGCCGGGTGGGGCGCCAGGTCCAGCGGCCGCTCGACGACGGGAATGGCCGCGAAGGGGGCCGACCGGCGCACGGGTCCGCCCGCGATCGCCGCCTTCGCGTGCAATGTGAGGATCCTCGCCTCGATCGCCGCCGCGGCCGCGGGGGCGGCGGCGAGGCCCAGTACGAGCGCGGGGACCAGGAGCTTCATGTCGCGTTCTCCCGAGCGCGCCGTCCCGTGCTGCGTTGCCGGGTCACGAGCGCGCTCCGTGTGGAAGTGATGCTGCGCGCGTCCGTTCGGCAGGTATGCCAGCGGGGCGCGACAACCGTTGTCCCCTTTCCCCATGGGCCCTTGTGGGATTCCTCCGACGTCCGGACGGAGGAAACCGACGCCGGATCGCGGCTGCCACTCATTACCCCGTAGCGATGGGGCCCGTATCTTTGGCTGCATGGACGCGGCTTCGTCGCCGCGGCGATCCATGGGAAAGGAGCACAACGATGAAAACGACGATGAAGCGCGTGGCCCTCGCGATCGGCGCGGCCGCGCTGCAGGCAGCCTCGGCGCTCGCGCAGGCGCAACCCACGATCGCGCCTTCTCCCGCGCTGCCCGGATACGGACAGGACGTGAAGGTCGAGCTGCAGAACACCGATTTCCCGCTCTACCTTCCGGCGACCCGCTATTCGGTGAACGGATCCACCATCACCATCGACTACGAATACCTCAACAGCGACTTCGGTCCCTTCAGTCCCGACTTCGGATACGGGCCCGTGAGCCTGGGCGAGCTGCCGCCGGGCAACTACACGCTGCAGGCGCGGCTCTTCGACATCAACCAGCCCAACGCGGCGCCAACGATGGTGAATGCGAACCTGCCGGTGGTACCGCCCCAGCAATGGGGCGTGTACGCGGTGCCGCAGGCGCCGACGGCCTACGAGAACGTGAAGGCGCTCGTGCGCAGCGCGGCGTATTTCGATCCGTCCTCGATGCGGGCATCCATTTCCGGCAACGTGATCCGCGTGGACTTCGCCTACGACGGCAGCGCGCCCATGGGCGGAAACGCCCCTTCGGGCATGACCTCGTTCGCTTCCGTTTCCGTGGGCTCGCTCGCGCCGGGCAACTACCACCTCGAGGGGTGGGGACGTCCCACCACGGGAGGCGCGGCGCAGCGCTTCTTCACCCAGGACTTCGCCGTGAGCACCCAGGCGACCGTGGTGGAGTTCTACAACGAGAACCTCGACCACTACTTCATGGCGGCCGCTTCCGACGAGATCGCGCTGCTGGACGGCGGAGGACAGGGCGGCGGCTGGAAGCGCACCGGCCTGGGATTCGGAGGATGGCTCCAGCAATCCGACGCGCCCCCCATGGCCCAGCCCGTGTGCCGCTTCTACGCGGCCGGTCCCAATTCCCATTTCTATACCGGCGACGCCGGCGAATGCGCGCAGCTGAAGTCCCTCGAGCAGGCCGGGCGCGCGCAGGCGAGTGCCAGCGGCCAGCGGTTCCTCGGATGGGGCTACGAAGGCATCGCGTTCTGGGCGCTCATGCCGGCGAACGGCGCCTGCCCGTCCGGCACGAATCCCGTCTATCGCGCGTACAACAACCGCGCCGCGGAGAACGACTCCAACCACCGCTTCACGGCCGATCCTCAGATGCACGCGGCGATGGCGGTGGGATGGATCGACGAAGGCGTGGCGTTCTGCTCGCCGCAGTAGGCGCGCGCAGGATCGCGAGGAACGCGGCCTCCTCGGAGCGCAGTCCCCGGGGAGCCCGGGCGCTCGCTCGCCGCGCGCCTTCCTCCCATGTCGCCGGATCGAGCACGCGGGGGTGCACGTAGCTCTTGCGGCACACCGCGGGCGTGTTGCCCAGCAGCCGCGCGGCCTCGCGCACCGCCGCGGCCACGTCGGTGAGCCGTACCGGGGGCGCGCGCCGCCGCAGCTCCGAGGCGACGAAGACGCTGCCCGCCCAGGTGCGGAAGTCCTTCGTGGTCACCTCCCACGGGGAAATCGCGCGCAGGTAGTCGTTCACGTCGGTGGAGCCGATCGTCTGCGCCGTGCCCGCGTCGTCCAGGTACTCGAACAGCTCCTGTCCCGGCAGGTCGCGGCAGCGGCGCACGACCCGCGCGAGGTGCGGATCCTCGATGCCGATGCGATGGAACTTGCCGCTCTTGCCGCGGAACTGGAACTCGACGCGGTCGCCGAGCACCTTCACGTGCCGGTTGCGCATCGTGGTGAGGCCGAAGGAATCGTTCTCTTCCGCATAGCGCTCGTTGCCCACGCGGATGCAGGTGCGCTCGAGCAGTGCCACGATCGCGGCGAGGACCCGGGACCGGGGCAGGCCCGGCAGCGCGAGGTCCGCGCGCACGCGCCGGCGGATCGCGGGCAGCGCGCGCCCGACATCCAGCAGCCGGCCGAACTTGTCCGCGTCCCGCCCCTCGTGCCAGAGGGCGTGGTAGCGGTACTGCTTGCGCCCGCGCGCGTCGCGCCCCGTGGCCTGCAGGTGGCCGCGCTCGTCGACGCAGATCCACACGTCGCTCCACGCGGGCGGAATGGCGAGGCGCTTGGCGCGCTCGAGCGTGGCGCGATCGCGTACCCGCCTGCCCTTCCCGTCGAAGTATGCGGGCCCGCGCTCGCCCGCGCGCCGGACGAGGCCGGGTTCGCGATCGCTCGCGTAGCGCAGCCCGGCGATGGGATGGGGACGCG
>JAANCK010559812.1_pt1 | contig 14263 bp, 16 predicted proteins | sample 7277841 | NCBI WGS metagenome assembly JAANCK01 (sample SAMN14222788, study PRJNA588281) | permafrost metagenome | isolation source: Arctic cryosol methane SIP | place: Canada:Nunavut | collected 2015-07 | reverse complement strand
ATCAATTCTCCTTCCTTTCTCTTTTCTCCCACCGAATATAAGCGAGAACCGCGGCGGGAAGCAAATCGCCCATGTCGCGCCCGGCGGCGAGGCCTGCGCGCACGGCCGAGGCCGAGATGTCCGTCGGCGGCATCGGAAAATACGCGACCCGGCCGGCGGCGCGTGCGGTGAGCTGCTCCGGCCGCGCCGAACGGCGCGCGATCTCCTCCGCCAGGTCGGGCTGCGGTCCGCCGTCGCTGGGCAGGTAGCCCGGGCGGCTCGCCACCGCGATGTGCGCGAGATCGAACAGCTCGCGCCAGCGCAGCCAGGTCGGCAGGCTGAGGAAGGAGTCGCTGCCCAGCAGCAGCACCAGCGGCTGCGCCTCGCCCAGCTGCGCGCGCATGCGCGTGAGCGTGTGCACGGTGTAGGTCGGCTCGTCGCGCTCCAGTTCGCTCGCGTCGATGCGATAGCGTGCTTCGCCTGCGGTGGCGAGGCGCAGCATCGCCAGGCGGTCGTGTGCGCTGGCTGCGGGCAGCGCGCGGTGCCCGGGGCTGCCCGAGGGCAGCCACAGCACTTCGGCCAGCGGCAGCGCCGCGAGCGCCGCCTCGGCCAGCGCGAGGTGGCCCCGGTGCACCGGATCGAAGGTGCCGCCGAGAATGCCGATGAGTTTGGGCGTGTTCAAGCCGCGATGTTCAGGCGGATGTTTTCAGGTCTTGCGCGCCGCGCCCACGGGCAGGTTCGCGATGCGCTGCATCTCGGCATCTTCGAACAGGTCCGGGCGCTCGAGGTAATCGAGCAGCATGGCGGTGGCGTCCAGGCCCCAGAACAGCTCCCCGGTTGTTACGCCGCTCGCCTCAGGCCGCTCGCGCAGCGCATCGAAGGTCGGCACGCCGTAGACGCCGCGCGCGAGCGCTTCGCGCCCGTTGGCGGCGAGCGCGTCTTTCACGCGCTGCCCGGCGATCATCGCGTCGGCAGCTTCGCGCGTAAGTCCCAGCCGTTCGGCCAGCGCCGGCCATTCGTCTGCAAGCGAACGGCCTTCCTTCCAGATGAATTCGAATATGGCCTTCACCGCGGCGTAGCTGCTGCCGAGCGCGATGGCGAGGCGCAGCGCCGGGATCGGGTTGAACGGATGCGCCGGCGGGTAGCGCATGGCGATGCCGCGCTGGCGCGCCATCCAATAGGTCTGGCGATAGGTCTGCGTGCGCTTCGCCGGCAGTTCCGCCGGGCCTTTGCTGCCCCAGTGGGCGAGCAGGCCGGCGAACAGCACCGGGCGCAGCTCGGCCGCGGCGACCAGCTGCGGATGCGCCGCGAACTGCAGCCAGGAATAGGGCGAAATGAAATCGAAGTACCAGACCAGCCGCGGCGCGCCGCCTGCGCTCACGTGCGGATCTGCCCGTCGCCTAACACGACGTATTTCTGCGAGGTGAGGCCTTCGAGCCCCACCGGCCCGCGCGCGTGCAGCTTGTCGGTGGAAATGCCCACTTCGGCGCCCAGGCCGTATTCGAAGCCGTCGGCGAAGCGCGTCGAGGCGTTGACCATGACCGAACTCGAATCGACTTCGCGCAGGAAGCGCTGCGCCCGTTCCTGGTCCTCGGTGACGATGGCGTCGGTGTGCGCCGAGCCGTACTTGGCGATGTGCGCCATCGCCGCGTCCATGTCCTTGACCACGCGCACCGCCAGGATCGGCGCGAGGTATTCGGTGTACCAGTCCTGCTCGGTCGCGGGCTTGATCCCGGGCACGAGCGCGCGCGCGGCCGCGTCGCCGCGCAGCTCCACGCCCTTGTCGAAATAGATGTGCGCCAGCGGCGGCAGCACCTGGCCGGCGATGCCTTCGGCGACGAGCAGCGTCTCCATGGTGTTGCAGGTGCCGTAGCGCTGCGTCTTGGCGTTGTCGGCGATGCGGATCGCCTTTTGCAGGTTGGCGCGGTCGTCGATGTACACATGGCACACGCCGTCCAGGTGCTTGATCATCGGGATGCGCGACTCGGCCATCACGCGCTCGATCAGGCCCTTGCCGCCGCGCGGCACGATGATGTCCACGTACTGGTTCATGCCGAGCAGCTCGCCCACCGCGGCGCGGTCGGTGGTCGCAATCACCTGGATCGCGCTGCGCGGCAGGCCGGCCGCATCCAGCCCCTCGTGCAGGCACGCGGCGATGGCGCGGTTGGAGCGCAGCGCTTCGCTGCCGCCGCGCAGGATCGCGGCATTGCCCGATTTGAGGCACAGTCCGCCGGCATCGGCGGTGACGTCGGGGCGCGACTCGTAAATGATGCCGATCACGCCCAGGGGCACGCGCATGCGCCCGACGCGGATGCCGCTCGGGCGCTCGCGCAATTCGGTGATGGCGCCGACCGGGTCGGGCAGGCGCGCGATCTGCTCCAGCCCCTCGGCCATTTCCTCCACGCCGGCGGCGCTGAGCGCCAGCCGGTCGAGCAGCGCCGGCTCGAGCCCGCTCGCGCGCGCCTCGGCCATGTCCCCGGCGTTGGCCTTGAGTAGGAGCGCCGCGTCGCGCCGGAGCGCCGCGGCAGCCGCCGCGAGCGCGCGGTCCTTCGCCGCGCTGTCGGCGCGCGCGAGCACGCGCGCAGCCGCGCGCGCCTGCTCGCCCAGCTCGCGCATGTAGCGCTTGATGTCCTTGATTTCGGCCACTGCATTCATGGGGAAGATTTTACCCCTCCGGGCGGTGCAAGTCTCACTCAGGGCGGCTCCCCGGCGCTGCGTTTGGCATAATGGGCGAATGAAGACATCCATCGCCGTTCTCGCATTGGCGCTCGCCGCCGCTTTCAGCGGCAACGTCCAGGCGACGCCGCTGGAAGAAATCCACGGGCTGCCGGTGTCCCGGCTCGAGTTCAGCAGCCTGAAGCTGGAAATTGCCCTCAATGGAATCAAGGATTGGCCCTACCCGATCCAGGACGCGGGCGTTTCCTTTGGCGTGGATCCGGACCGGATCGACATCGTCATCGCCCTGAATGTCGCGCGCGAGGAGCCGTTCCGCGCGGCCTGCGCCCGCACCCTGGCGCGGGTGCGCGAGCTGCTCTACGTGGATGCCGACGGCAGCGCGCGCATGGGGCGGTCCAACCTGGGTCTTTATTTCCGCGGCCCCTGGCGCGGGCCTGAGCGCGAAACCGCATTGCGCGCGCTCGACGCGATTACGCAGATTCGGGTCGATGTGCTCAAGCGCGGCAGCTGCCGCGCTGCGCTGATGAAAGCGCCGGTAGCGTTCGACGCGACATCGTCGAACTGACGCGGACCCGCGTCCGCCATCCGAAGCGCGCCGTTAGGCGTGCTCCGGCGCGCCCTGCCACAGCATGTCGTAACCCAGTTCCCTGGTCTCGGAGCACATGCCCGCGAGCACTTCGAACTTGGAGCGGAAGATCTTGTCGGCGTGCGATCTTTCGTGCTCTTCGAACGAGCGCCAGTAGGTGACGATGACGTAATGCTCGTCCGCGGGCGGGGTCGCGCCGAGCGAACCTTCGGCGGAGGCGAAGCCGGAGAACCTGAACACCTGGCCGGCGATGAAGCCGCCCTTGTCGCCGCCGTAAGTCTCCTTGACGATATTGCACATCTCGCCCACGGCCATCTCGACCTCGTCGAAGCTGACGCCGGGTTTGAGTTTGGCGGTGTTGAACAGCATCTTGGCGCCGAAGGGCAGGGTGATCGGATCGAACATGGTTTCTCCTGTGCGTGGGCTGAATCCACGGGTAGGGCTGGATTCCCTGCAGCTAATCTACACCACCCGGGGCGTGCCGGTATCAATCAGCCCAGCACCGTCACCACCACGCTGCGCGTTTGCGCTCCCGTGCGATGCTCCCACAGATAGATCCCCTGCCAGGTGCCGAGCAGCAGTTCGCCGCCGCCGACCGGCACGCTCACCGCGTTGCCGGCGAGCAGGCTGCGCGCATGCGCGGCCATGTCATCCCCGCCCTCGGTGTCGTGGCGGTAAGCCGGGTCGGCGTCGGGCGCCCAGCGCGCCGCGAGCGTCTCCAGGTCGCGGCGCACCGCCGGGTCGGCGTTCTCGGTGATCATCACCGAGCAGCTGGTGTGCTGCACGAACACCTGCGCGATGCCGGTCGCGATGCCGGAGGCGCGCGCGATGCGCGCCACTTCCGCGGTAATTTCGGTGGTGCCGCGCCCGCGCGTGCGGACCTCGAAGCTTTGCTGGTGGCTCATGCACTGAATGCTAACAGGGGAAGCCAGAGATCGTAAGCAGCGGTTCTTGGCCCGCGCTCACTCGACACAGGTGCCGAAGCCCGCCGATTACCTCAGGTCTACCCCGCGTTTCGGGTCTGCAGATGCTTTGTCCACGGCTGGCCTCAGCGGACCTCGGCTCCGGCGCAAAGCGGACGCCGGCAGTATCCGTGTGATGCAGCCAACACAGGCGGCCCGCGATGCCAATTGCACCGGTAGCCTGAAACACTGACAATGCGTCATTGGAACGAGCGCCAGAACCGCGGTCAGAATGAGCGATACACTCGCAAACATGGCGGCACCGCCGGATCTCTGCTATCCGGATATTCCTTTTCGCGCCATTGTGGAGCAATCGCTGGCGGGCATCTACATCCTTCAGGACGAGTGCTTTCAGTACGTCAACGCGACATTCGCGGGAATGTTGGGGTATTCCCCGGAGGAGATGACCGGGCTCAGTCTGCAGACTCTGGTTCCGCCAGATTTCCTGGATCAGGTGCTGGATCGCTACCACAGGCGCCTGCGCGGCGATCCGCCCAGCATGCGATTCGTCAGCAGAGGAATGCACAGGAACGGTAATGTCGTCATGATCGATGTCCATGGCAGCCGCATGAGCTACCGCGGCAGGCCGGCCGTCGTCGGCGTGGGTATCGACGTGACGGAGAGCCTGCAGCGCGAAAAAGAATTGCGGCAGTCACGCGAACAATTGCAGGGGCTGACCGCATATATCAATGTAGTTCGCGAGGACCAGCGCGCCAAGTTCGCCCGCGATCTGCACGACGTGATCGGGGGGATGCTGACGTCGATGAAAATGGACGTGACGCGCATCATGCGGCGGGCGCACACCCGCGAACTAAACGAAATTGCCGGCGGCCTCCTCGAACTCACACAGGAGACCATCGATACCGTGCGCAAACTCTCCGAGGAACTGCGGCCAAGCGTGCTCGATCACCTCGGCCTCGAGGCGGCGATCGACCGGGCGGTGGCGGAGTTCTCCCAACGCTATGGCATCGCGGCGCGCTGCGAGACGGGCGGCGCGGCCGTACGTCTTTCGTCGGAACGGGCGACCGCGGTATATCGGATTCTCCAGCAGGCGCTGACCAATATCGCGAGCCATTCGGCTGCGAGCCAGGTCCGGGTGTGTCTGGATTTCGGTGAAACCGATCTGCACATGGAGGTCATCGATAACGGCCGCGGCATCGATCCTCTGGTTTCACCCAGCGGCTCAATGGGCGTACTCAGCATGCGCCAGCGAGCGTCGGAATTGGGCGGTTCGCTCGAACTCGGCCCTGGCGCCGAGCGCGGGACGAGACTCAAACTGACGGTGCCGCTGGCCGGAGAAGCAGAGTAGCGCGATGATCGACATATTGGTTGTGGACGACCACACGATTTTTCGCTCCGGCTTGAAGCGCCTTCTCTCCGATGAGACCGACATGCGAGTGGCCGACGAGGCCCGCAATGGCGCGGAAATGCTGGCCAAGCTGAGGCAGCCGCAGCGCTTCGACGTCGTGCTTCTCGACGTAAACATGGAAGGTCGCAGCGGATTGGAGTCGCTTGATTCGGTTCGCGCGGACTTTCCCAAACTGCCGGTGCTGGTCCTTTCAATGTTTCCGGAGGAACAGTACGCGCTGGCTGCAATTCGCGCCGGCGCGAATGGCTATGTGTCCAAGGATATCAATGCGCCCGAGCTGGTCAAGGCAATCCGCCAGGTGGCGGCCGGCGGCCGCTACCTGACCGCAAACGGCGCGCAAAAAGTGCTGATGCATTTGGGCCAGGGCGACAATCCGATGCCGCATCAGAAGCTGACCACCCGCGAATACCAGATCATGCTGATGATGGTCGAGGGTACCTCGCTCACGGAGATCGGCGAGAAGATATTCATCAGCGTCAAAACCGTGAGTACCTATCGCTCGCGCATTCTGAGCAAACTGGGGATCAGCAACAATGCCGAATTGATCCGTTACGCCCTGCAGCACCGGATCATCGTGTAATAACGGTATCGATATGCTGCTCCCGCCTGTGATATCCCGGCCGCGGAGCGACAGCATTGTGCCGCTCCGCGGCGTGCGTCAATGCACGCTGATTGCTTTGTCGGTCAAGGTCGCGTCGAACCAAAGCTTGGCAGGCCAGACCGGCCAGGTCACGCCGAGCGCCGCGTTGTTCGGATCCCCGGACTTCGCGAACGCGCCAAGGCTGCTCATCATTGCGTTCGACAGCGCCAAACGGCCGGATTTGTTGGCGGTACTGAACTGTGCATTGGAGAACACATTCGGTCCAAAGTTGCCAAAGAGAAACCCGAGGTCAAACGCATGGGCGGCGCCGTATACGTCGTTCCAGGGCGCAGGTTCCTGCGCCCAGTTGAACTGGTAGTACCAGATATTCGTCTGATTCGCCGCCAGCGCGGTTAGCACGCTGTCACGGCTGGGAATGAAGAATATCGAGTTCAACAAATCCGTCTTTGCGTTGTAGCCTGTCCCCGCCGTGGTGACCGGGAGATAGGATGGGTCGATGAGATCGGCGCCGGTCAAAGTCGGGGCGGCATCCGGATTGAAATTGGCCATCATCGTGAAGCGGGTGGCATCGCTTACGATCAAGCCCGGCTTGCCGCCGAGCGCCGGCGACAGAGCCAAATACGCCGCAAACAGCTTGGCTTCATCACGCGTATTGCTGGCCAGGAACGGAACCTTGGTATATGCGCCCGCGGTAATATTGGCAACCGGATCCGCCGGCACTACCGTGCCCTCAGGGATTGGACCGGAGCCGGATAAACCCAACAACGCCAGCTTGGTGAGCAACTGCGTGAATATCTCGGTTGGGGTCTTCGAACGCATGTAGGTGGCGATCTGCGCGCTGGTTTGGGTCGCCGCGTAGGCCTGCGCCGTCGTGCTATCCGTCGCCAGGCCATCTGCAATCAGCAGATCCCAAAGGAGCGTATTGCCTTGCGTCGCGTACGTAGTGGCCGGAGTCAGCGTTGCGATACTGCCCGCGGGCAGCTCGCTGGCGAGCGAGATTCCGCCACTGAATGCGGCAGCCTTTTGGAACAGGCCGGCAATTTGCGTAAGCGGCGACACCATCAATGCGTAGACGTTGATTGCGCCTGCAGACTGACCCGTCACGGTGACGTTGTTCGGGTTGCCGCCGAAATTGGCGACGTTCGCCTTGACGAACTCCAGCGCTTTGACGTTATCCAGCGTGCCGAAATTGCCGGAGTCGTCGAGTACGCTTTTTCCAGTCTTCAGTTGCGCCAGATTGAGCCAGCCGAACAGGCCGACGCGGTAATTGATCGTGACGACCACGGCGTTGGCGCTCTTGGCGAGATTCGCGCCGTTATACGTCGGATCGGCGGTATATCCGGAGACATCGCTGCCACCGTAGATGAACACGATGACCGGCAGGTCGGTGGCAGTGGATGCCGGGCGCCAGATGTTCAGGTACAGGCAATCTTCGCTTCCCACAGCCTGATTCAAGGTTGTGCCGATGGTCGAGTCGTAAGTATTGTTCGATCCCGGACCGTAGATGCGGCCGTACTGAACACAGGCGTTGCCAAACTTCTGTGTGGCAAGGGTCGCGGTCCACGGCGTCGGATCGACCGGCGCCTTCCACCGCAGCGCGCCGACGGGCGGGGCGGCAAACGGTACCCCAAGCCAATAATAGGTTCCCGAACCGCTTGCATCATTGACGCCCTGGACTGCGCCGAACTGGGTGTTTCGTATCGCATTATCGGGAACCGGGACGACCGCAGTATCACCACTGCTGCCGCATCCGGCCAACAATGTCGAGATCAGAACGCAAATGGAAAACGCCAGCCCTGTGTGGAAATGTTTCATTCCTTCCTCCCATGTGGAACTATCTTGTATTTATCGTCGCGTGTATCCGGCGCTAGCGGAAGACACAGCGCGAGATATATACCCGGAAGCAGCCTGCAGTCAGTCGGAATCTTCCGGCGTCATTGTAGGAATTATCTGATTCGTGCCCGAATGTCCTTCGAGTCACGCGCACCTTCGATGTGTCACGAAAATCCCACGGCGCGCGCGTGGCCCGTGCGGCCGCGCGCCGGCGCGGTGCGGTCGCGCTCAGAAAAAGTAGCGCGCCACCGCCTGCCACATGCGCCGCTCGGCCTGCGCGCCGTAATTGCTGGTGGCCGTGCCGGTGTTGAGCTGCGTCTGCAGCGCGACATCGAAACGGGTCCAGTGGTAGCGCGCCTCCAGCCACTGCAGCCGGCTGTGATCGGCGAGATCGTTGCGCAGCATCGCGGTGAGATCCAGGTGCTGCACCAGCGCGTCCTGCCAGAACGCGTACAGAAACAGATTCTGCCGCGTCGCAGGGTCCTGCAGATTCGTGCACAGGCCGCGATACAAGCCGTAGGCCAGGGGCGAGCCGCGGCGCAGCGCATCCCAGCCGGCGCGGTCCATGCCGGCGCCGTTGTATTCGTATTCGGCGGTGAGCGAGATATTGTTCGAAGTCGTGTAGGTCAGCCCGCTGGCGAGGCGCGAGCGGAACGCGCTGTCGTCCGGGCGCAGCTGCGCCTGCGCCGCGAGCGAGGGCGCGCGCCCGCCTGACCATTCGAAATACGCCACGGTCGCATCGTTCGCCAGCGCCGTCAGGTTCATGCCGAGCTGCGGCTTTTGTCCCTCGCCGCCCGACAGCAGCCATTGCGGATTCAAATTGTCCGACAGCTTCTGGCTGAACGCCATTTGCCAGCGCGCGCGCCGGTTGGTCGCGCCCCAGTCCGGATTGAATGCAGCGCTGCTCGCCTGTTCGGCGAGCTTGGGCGAATACAGCGCGGTGAACGAGCCGCCGGACCACAGCTGCTGGCCGCGCAGCATGGCGCTGCCGAGGCGGTTTTCGCGCAGGCTCGCCGGATCGAGCGAAACCACCGAGCGCAGCGCCCCGGCGCGGAAATAATCGGTCGGGTTGTAGCCCATGGCGACGCCGCTGCGCGCGTTGATGCGGCCCAGGTCGGCGATGCGCTCCGGCTGCGCCTGCCAGCTGACATACGCCTCCTTCAGCGTGTTGACGTCCGCGTTGCCGGAGGTCCCGTCGGCGCGGTTCAGGTCGAGGCGGTCGGCGAACACCGCGCGCCAGCCCGGCGCGAGGCTGGTGTCCAGGCGCGCATCGAGCGACGCTCGCGTGCCGTGCAGGGCGAGCCCGGCGCCGCGCGGCCGCGATTCGCGCACTGCCGTTTCCGCGTAGACGCGCCAGTCGCTCGTCTGCTGCGCCGCGCCCATCGTCGTCTTGTCGGCGAGTTGCAGCGCCGCGGCGTCGTCGTCGGCCAGCGCCGGCAGCGCCGCCGCCATCAACAACAGTAGCAGGACGCGCATGCGCTACTCGGGCTTGAAGCGCGGCAGGTAGTCGCGCTGCAGCCAGGCTTCGGGCACGTCGCGCCAGGCATAGTCGGAAAAGCGCATTACCGTCACCCAGTTCGAGTCGAGCCCGTCGATGATCACCGTCTCGGTCGGGCGCTCCACGCCGAGCTGCGCCTGGTAATGCCGGTAGTAGGCGGTTTTCAGCAGCTGCCCGCTTTCGGTGTAGAAGCGCGCCTTTACCGGCCGGCTGCTGGCCGCGTCCAGCCACATCTCGATGTGGTGATAGGTCACGTCCGCCGCCACCGCCGCCAGCGCGAGCTTGTAGCAGCGCCGGTTCTGGCGGTCGCCGTCGAGCACGCTCTCCTCGGCCGCGAGCTGCGCCTTGTAGTCCTTGGACAGGTTCACCGTGACCACGTCGCCGTTGGCGGCCTGGCCGAGCAGGCGCTGCTGCGGCGACAGGCGGATGCTCGCCTTGGACGAGGGATCGAAGAACCACAGGTCGTTGCCGTTCTTGAGCATCAGCTTGTTGGTGTCGCGCGCCGGCGCGACGAAGCGGATCAGGCTGCGGAACTGCCCGCTGTTCGGATCGGCCCTGGAATAGACCGTGAGCGTGTTGCCGTCCACCTGCTTGCCCTTGCGGTATTCCACCAGCGTCGTCGTCAGCGAAAACGGCTTGCCCGGGTTGCGGATGGCGTCGCTCGCGGCGAGCAGGGTCTGCGCGTCCGGCGCGGCGGCTGCGGCGCCCGCTGCCGCTGCAAGCAGTGCGGCCGCGGCCAGTTGCCTGTAATTCATTGCATCGCTCCTTGTCATACGTGCCTCAGCGCATCGACGATGAGCATGCGCGCGGCGCGCCGTGCCGGCCACCAGGCCGAGACCACTGCGACCAGCGCCAGCCCGACCGAGGTGCCGACGATCATTTTGGTTTCGCCCCAGACGCGCACCGTCAGCGGCACCGGGTCCACCTGCCCCGGCGGCAGCCAGGTGAGGCCGGCGTGGTTCACCAGCCAGGCGACGAGCAGGGCGGAGAGCACGCCTGCCGCCGCGCCGATCAGTCCCAGCACCAGCGCCTCGCTCATGAACAGGCGGCGGATGCCCGAGCGGCGCAGGCCCATGGCGCGCAGGGTGCCGATTTCCGCGGTGCGCTCCATCACCGCCATGCTCATGGTGTTGCCGACGGTGAACAGCACGATCGCGCCGATCAGCACCGCCATGAAACTGAAGATGGTGGCGAACATGCCCACGGCCTGGCCGTAGAACGGATTCAGCACTTCGAAATCCTGCACTTCCAGCGGATCCTGCTTGAGCGTCGTCGCGAGCAGTTCCGCCAAGCGCGCTTTCGCCGCCGGAATCTGGCTGGTGTGCCTGAGCTGCAGCACCACCGCCGTCGCCTGCGGCGTTTCGCTGCCGTAGAGCAGGCGCTGCGCCTGCGCGAGGTGCATGCCGATGAACATGTCGTCCAGTTCCTTGAAGCCCTGGCGCTCGGCCTTGACCACATGCAGCGAGGCGACGTTGGGCGCGCCGTGCACGTTGGCGGCGAGCAGCTCGATGCGCGCTTCTTGCTGCGCCGGCGCCGCCGGGCGCGCTTCCTGCGCCGCGAGCGCGGCGATGTCCGCCGGCGCGGGGGCGCCGCCCACCGGCTCGGTTTTCTGGTGCTTGGCGCAGTTCGGCACCTTCAGCGGTTCGCACAGTTCGAGCACGCGCGCCACGCCGTTGCCGATGACCACGGCGTCATCGGCGGTGCCGGTCAGCGCCGTCGCCCCGATATCGAAATGCAATCCATAGTCGTTCCATGCGCGCATGCGGTTGCGGTCGGCAACGACGACTCCCGCCCCGATGATGGTGCGCGACACGCCGGCGGCGAAATTGCCGGCGATGCCGCCGAGCGAGATTTGCGGTGTCACCACGGTGATCATCGGCGCGAGCACCGGATCGTGCGCCACCACGTCGATCACGTGCTGGTAGTCGGCGATGCCGTAGGCGGCGGGATTGCCGGTCCCGTAGAGAAAGTAATCCTTGCGCTGGATCTGCAGGTGGCCGCCGCGCGTGACGTAGCCGGTCTGCAGGGCGAGCGTGATATTGCGCGCGTAGCCGCCGAATACCAGCACCGTTACCGCACCGATGATCATCGCGAGCAGCGTGGTGAGCGAGCGGCGGCGGTTGCGCAGCAGGTTGCGCAGGGCGAGCGACAGGGTTCTCATTGCGCCGCCTCCATCAGATTACCGCGCACGATGTCTTCGATATGCCCGTCGCGGATCAGCACGGCGTCGTCGGCTTCGGCCATCACTTTCGCGTCGTGCGAGGAAAACACGAAGGACACATGGTGCTCGCGCTGCATTTCGCGCATCAGCGCGATGATCGCCGCGCCGGTGTGGCTATCCAGGTTCGCGGTGGGCTCGTCGGCGAGCACCAGGTTCGGCGCGGGCGCGAGCGCGCGCGCGATGGCGACGCGCTGGCGCTGCCCGCCGGAGAGCTGCCCCGGCAGGTTGCGCGCCTTGTCGGCGATGCCGACCGCTTCGAGCAGCGCCGCGACGCGGCGCTTGCGCTCGGCCGCGGGCGTGCGCGAGAGCAGCAGCGGGTATTCCACGTTCTCCGCTACCGTGAGCACCGGCAGCAGGTTGAAGTTCTGGAAAATGAAGCCGAGGTGGCGCGCGCGGAAGTCCGACAGCGCGTCGTCCGACAGTTCCTGCACTGCCTGGCCCGCGACCTTGATTTCGCCGCTGTCGGCCTGGTCGATGCAGCCGATCAGGTTGAGCAGCGTGGTCTTGCCGCTGCCCGAGGGGCCGGAAATCACGGTGAAGCAGTTGGGGCGGATCTCCAGGTTGATGTCGACCAGCGCCGGGACGCTGACCGCGTCGAGGTGATAGGTCTTGCCGATTTTGTCCAGCGTAACGACGTTCATGCCTGCCTCTCGGTATGTGACGGTGACGGCACCATGCTAATCATCCTATATTGCACGAACCAGCGCGATGCGACGAAACGCGGGAATTCGGGGGCGAATTGCAGTTTGGGGCCGCCAGAGGCCGCGCCGGCCGGCGCGGGCTGACCGGACCGGCCTCGGCCGGTACAATCCTCCAGGCGGTGCACCCGGGCGCGCCGCCATGTCAATTCAGGGAAGCGCCATGTACCAGCTCTATTACTATCCCGGCAACGCCAACCTCGCGCCGCATATCCTGCTGGAGGAAATCGGCGTGGATTACCAGCTGGTGCTGGTCGAGCGCAGCAAGAACGAGCAAAAGAGCGCGGCCTACCTCAAGCTCAATCCGGCCGGGCGCATCCCGGTGCTGATCGACGGCGAGCTGGTGCTGTACGAATCTGCGGCGATCTGCCTGCACCTGGCTGACCGCCACGCCGCCGCGGGGCTCGCGCCCGCGCTCGGCAGCGCCGAGCGCGCGCAGTTCTACAAGTGGCTCATGTATCTGACCAACACGGTGCAGGCCGAGATGCTGTTCTACTTCTATCCCGAGCGCCTCGCCGACGATGCGGCCGCAGTGGCGCAGGTGAAGGCGCATGCCGAGCGCCGCGTCGGCGACATGCTCGAGCTGATCGAGGCGGAGCTGGCCGCGGGCGCCGGTCCCTATCTGCTCGGCGCGCACTACCGCGCGGTCGATGCCTATCTGCTGATGCTGTGCCGCTGGACCCGCAACATGGGCCATCCGGCGCGCGCGCGCCCGCATCTCGCGCGTTTTCTCGACACCGTGATGGCGCGCCCCGCGACGCAGCGCGCCTACGCCGCCGAAGGCATCGCCGCGCCGTTCTACTGAGCGGCTGGGGCAGGACTGCGCTGCGATCCCGTCGCAGCGCAAATCGGTGCTTGACCCGCTCCTGGAATTGCTCGTCCGGGTGGGAGCTTGCTCTAGTCCCAAAATGGGACTAGAATGCGGCATGCGTGTCATTGCACTGTCCACGCTGAAGGCGTTCTGCCGACAAGGCTCGATGCATGACGATGCGCGCGAGCCGGCGCTGGCGTGGTACCGGCATGCCGTGGCGGCCGATTGGTCTTCCCCCGCCGGGGTGAAAGCCGATTTCGGCAACGCCAGCATCCTCAGGGATGGCCGGGTGGTCTTCAACATCGCGGGCAACAAGTACCGGCTGGTGGTGTGGATCAACTACGCATACCGCGTGGTGTACATCCGTTTCATCGGCACTCATGCGCAGTATGACCGGATCGACGCGCAGGAAATTTGACGGAGCCAGTACGATGAATATCAAACCAGTCAGGACAAAAGCCGGCCACCGGGCCGCGCTCAAGCAGATCGATTCCTTGATGAACGCCCGAGCCAATACGCCGGAGGGCGAGCGCCTGGACGTGCTCGTCACCCTGGTCGAGGCCTACGAGCGCAAGCACTTTCCGATGGACATGCCCGATCCGGTCGAGGCCATCAAGTTTGCGATGGAGCAGCGTGGGCTCGCGGTGAAGGACCTGGAGTCCATGATCGGTCCTACCAACCGCATCTATGAAATCCTCAACCGTAAGCGCCCACTTACGCTCAAGATGATCTGGCGCCTGCACCAGGGGCTTGGCATCCCGGCAGAGTGCCTAATCAGGCCGTCGGACGAGCGCCAGGCGGCTTAGCGGCGCCGGCTCAGGACTTCGCCGCCAGCCCGCCGTCGACGCTGATGTAGACGCCGCTGGTATAGGAGGAGCGCGGCGAGGCGGCGAAGGCCACGGTCCAGGCGATCTCCTCCGGCGTCGCCGGCCGGTCGAAGGCCATGCCCTTGAACATCTCCGCGTAGCGCCCGGCGTCGCCGAGCTTCGCCAGCGCCATCTGCCGCGTCAGCGACAGCAGCCGGTCGGT
>JAANCK010085604.1_pt1 | contig 14321 bp, 13 predicted proteins | sample 7277841 | NCBI WGS metagenome assembly JAANCK01 (sample SAMN14222788, study PRJNA588281) | permafrost metagenome | isolation source: Arctic cryosol methane SIP | place: Canada:Nunavut | collected 2015-07 | reverse complement strand
GTGCGCAACGGCGTGAGGAGCGCGCACATCATCGACGGACGCGTCTCCCACGCGCTGCTGCTGGAAGTGCTCACCAGCGAAGGCGTGGGCACGCTGATCCGCGGAGCCTCCGCCACCCGGGCTACCCACCGCTGAGCCTCGCGCTCGCGCGGGGATCGCCCGCGCCAAACGCCCGGGCGCTCAACCGTCCTAGCGAGTGAGGCGGGCGGCGAGGGCCACGTGGTCGGAAAGTTTCGACCACGGGGCCCCCGCGTGGCGGTGCACGCTTTCCACCTCGAGGCCGCGCACGTAGATCCGATCGAGCGTGAAGATCGGCATCTTCGCGGGATAGGTGCGGGCGAGCCGCCCTTCCGAGCGCTCGAACACCTCGTAGAGCCCGAGCTCCTCGGCCAGGTAATCGCTCGCCCGCTTCTGCCAGTCGTTGAAGTCGCCGGCCACGATGAGCGGTCCCTTGCTCGGCACCGAGACGCGGATGCGATCGACCAGCCACTCGAGCTGGAAGCGCCGGCTTCGTCCCCAGAGGCCCAGGTGCACGTTGATGCAGTGCACTCGGTCCTTCCACCCCGGCACCTCGATCTCGCAGTGCAGCAGCCCCCGGCTCTCGATGGGATGGTGGGAGATGTCGATGTTGTCCCAGGCCGGGATCGGGTGCCGGCTCACCACCGCGTTGCCGTGGTGGCCGTGCTGGTAAACCGCGTTCATGCCGTAGACGCAGTGCGCCCCCTCGCTCGCCAGGAACTCGTGCTGGGAGATCTCCGGCCAGGTCACGTGGCGGCGCGCGTGGCGCTCGTGCCGTCCCTGGACTTCCTGGAGGAAGGCCACGTCGGCGTCGAGCGCCCCCAGCTGCTCGCGGATGTCGTGCAGCACGAACCTGCGGTTGAACTGGGACAGCCCCTTGTGGATGTTGTAGGTGACGACGTTGAGGGACCGCTGCCGGGTCATGGAGGGGAGCGCCTTTCGGGAAGCATGAGGATCGCCTTGCGGTTGCTCCATGAGAATACGCGCTCGGCCGCCTGCCGCCACGGCAGCCATTCGGCGGCCAGGTGCTCGCGCGGCGCCACGCGCACGGGGAGCGCCTGCGGCACGAGCAGGCCGAACACGTGCTCCGTATTGTGCGTGACTCCCGGCGCGAAACGCGCGCGCCACACGGGATAGATTTCGAACACGTTGCTCAGGCTCCAATCCGAGAGCTCGTAGAGCCCCGCGGCGAGCCCCGTCTCCTCGGCCACCTCGCGGATCGCCGTCTCGCGCAGGCTCTCGCCCGGCTCCTGGCTGCCGGTCACCGACTGCCAGAAACCGGGATGGTCCGCGCGCTCGAGGAGCAGCACCTCGAGGGCGGGCGTATGGATGACGACGAGCGTCGAGACCGGGATCTTGTGGGTCACGCCACGCGCATGCGCGCGACCAGCGCCGCCTCGCCCGTGAACCAGGCGTGGGGCATGTCGCGCGTCCGGTGCAATGCGGCCGCGTTGCCCGCGCGGTCGACGGCGATGAGGCCCACGTCGGCGTCGTAGTCGCGGCCGAGGCGGTCGAGGACGTCGCGCAACGCGTTGGGAAGCGCGGCGCCCCGCTCCACCGCCTCCGAGATCGAGCGCGTCGCGAGTGCGCGCATCACGTACTCGCCGGTGCCCGTGGCGGAGGCGGCCACGTGCGCCGACGCATAGTTGCCCGCCCCGGGGATGGGCGAGTCCCCCACGCGCCCCACCAGCTTCATCGTGACCCCGCCGGTGGAGGTGGCCGCCGCGAGCACGCCCTCGGCATCGACCGCCGCCGCGCCCACGGTGCCCCCGGCGTACTCGGGATGCTCCGCGAGGAAGCGGCGCATCTTCAGGCTGTGCCTGCCCAGCACCTGGTCCAGGTGCGCCCGCTTGTCCCGCCAGTCCCCGAGGCGCGCGGGCGTGACCGGGTCGTGGTCGCCGAAGCCCATGGTCCGGGCGAACCGCTGCGCGCCCTCGCCGGCGAGCATCACGTGGTCGGTCTCCTCCATCACCTTGCGCGCCACGAGCACGGGATTGCGCACGCGCTTGAGCGCGGCCACCGCGCCCGCGCGCGCGCCGCGGCTTTCCATCACGCACGCGTCGAGCTCGCAATCGCCGTCGAAGTTGAGCACCGCGCCGGTCCCCGCGTTGAAGATCGGGTTGTCCTCGAGCGCGGCCACGGTGGCGCAGACGGCGTCGAGCGCGGCTCCGCCGGCGCGCAGGATCGAGCGGCCCCGTTGCGCCGCGGCCTCCATTCCGTCCAGGGCGTCCTGTTCCGATCCGGGGCGCCAGTTGCCCGCGCCTCCATGGCAGATCAGCGCTACGGGCATCGCTCGAGCTCCACGCGGGCCGGCTTCATTACGGCGGCGCGTTGCGCAGGCGGATGTGCAGGTCGCGCAGCTGCTTCTCCGCCACCGGGCTCGGGGCCTCGACCATCAGGTCCTGCCCGCGCTGGGTCTTCGGGAAGGCGATCACGTCGCGGATCTGGTCCACGCCCGCCATCAGCGCCACCATGCGGTCGAAACCGAAGGCGATGCCGCCGTGGGGCGGCGCGCCGTAGGCCAGCGCGTCGAGGAGGAAGCCGAACTTGGCGCGCTGCTCCTCGGCACCGATGCCGAGCACGCGGAACTGCTTGGCCTGGACTTCCGCGCGGTGGATGCGCACCGATCCCCCGCCGATTTCCCAGCCGTTGAGCGCGATGTCGTAGGCTTTCGCGAGCACCTTGCCCGGGTCGGACTCCATCAGCTCCACGTGCTCGTCCTTGGGGCTCGTGAACGGATGGTGCGCCGCCGCCCAGCGCCCCTGCTCCTCGTCGTACTCGTAGGCGGGAAAGTCGAGCACCCAGCACGGGCGCCATCCGGGCCGGGCGTGGCCCTTCTCATGCCCCACCTTCATGCGCAGCGCCCCCAGCGCGTCGTTCACCACCTTGCGGCGGTCCGCGCCGAAGAAGATCACGTCGCCCGCCACGGCACCGGTGCGCGCGATGATCTCCCCCAGGATCGCGGGCGAGAGGAACTTCACGATCGGCGACTGCAGGCCTTCCTCGTTCAGCTTCGCGGGATCGTTCACGCGGATGTAGGCGAGGCCCTTGGCGCCGTAGATGGCCACGAACGGCGCCAGGTCGTCCAGCTCCTTGCGCGTGAACTGCTCGTTGCCCCCGGGAACGCGCAGCGCCGCGACGCGGCCGTCCTTCAGCTGGGCGGCCGACTTGAACACCTTGAAGCCTGCCTCTCCCATGAGGTCGGTGAGCTCGGTCAACTCCAGCGTCACGCGCAGGTCGGGCTTGTCGCTGCCGTAGCGCGACGTGGCCTCGGCATGGGACAGGCGCGGGAAGGCGGGCAGCTCCACGTCGGGCACGCGCTGGAACACGTGGCGCACGAGGCCCTCCATCAGGTCCTGGATTTCGCGCTCGGCGAGGAACGAGGTCTCGATGTCGATCTGCGTGAACTCGGGCTGGCGGTCCGCCCTCAGGTCCTCGTCGCGGAAGCACTTCACGATCTGGTAGTAGCGGTCGAAGCCCGCCACCATCAGCAGCTGCTTGAACAGCTGCGGCGACTGGGGCAGCGCGTAGAACTGCCCGTCGTGGATGCGCGAAGGCACGAGGAATTCCCGCGCGCCCTCGGGCGTGGACTTGTAGAGGACCGGCGTCTCGATGTCGATGAAGCCGTGCTCGTCGAGGTAGCCGCGCACCGCGCGCGCGGTCGCGTGCCGCAGCCTGAGGGCCTTCTGCATCGGCTCCCTGCGCAGGTCGAGGTAGCGGAACTTGAGCCGCACCTCCTCGGAGACGTGTTCCTCGTCGAGCATGAAGGGCGGCGTGGCGGACGGGTTGAGGATCTCCAGCTCGTGGGCGAGGACCTCGATCTCGCCGCTGCCGAGCGACGGGTTGACCGTTCCTTCGGGGCGGCGCCGGACCACGCCGTGCACGCGCAGCACGAATTCGTTGCGCACGCGGTCGGCGGCCGCGAAGGTCGCCTCGCGGTCCGGGTCACATACGACCTGCACAAGGCCTTCGCGGTCCCTCAGGTCGATGAAGATGATGCCGCCGTGGTCGCGGCGGCGATGGGCCCAGCCGAAAAGCGTCACGGCCTGGCCGAGGAAACGGGTGTCGATGTTGCCGCAATAGTCGGTGCGCATGGTCTCGTTCGGTTTCCCGCGGTCCCCTGGGGACGGCGGCACTGCCTGCTTCGGGGAGGGTGGGTGTCCGGCGAGCCGTCGCCTACGTTCTCGGCGACGGCACGATATTGGGGTCGGTCCCGGAGGGATCGCTCTCGGGCCGTTGCGCGCGATGGGGCGGCTCGGCCACGCCCATAGAGATGATGTACTTGAGCGCGGCGTCCACGCTCATCTCGAGCGCGATGGTGTCCGCGCGCGGCACCACGAGGAAGAATCCCGCGGTGATGTTGGGCGTGGTGGGGACGAAAACCGAGATCTGGTCGGTGCCGAGGATGTCGGCCAGCTCGTGCCGCGGAGAGCCCGTGACGAGCGCCACGGTCCAGATCCCCGGATGCGGGTAGCGCACCAGCACCGCGTGCCGGAACGCCTTTCCCTCCGGCGAGAAGAGCGTGTCGCTGATCTGCTTCACCCCGCCGTAGACGGAGCGCACGATCGGGATGCGCCCCAGGGCCAGGTCGCCCAGGGCGAGGAGCTTGCGTCCGAAGAAGTTGGCCGCGAGCGCGCCCGTGGACAGCACGATCGCGAGCGTGAGGATGATGCCCAGCCCGGGGAGGTGGAAGCCGAACAGCGCCTCGCTATGGAATCTTGCCGGGAGCAGCAGCAGCGACTGGTCCATCATGTCCACGAGCAGCGTGAGCACCCAGAGCGTGATGCCGAGCGGAATCCACACCAGCAGGCCGGCGACGAAATAGCGCCTGAAGGTGCTCATCGCAGGCTCACGGTGCCGCGCGCGGCGCCGGGCGCGTCAATGGCAAGCGCACCCGCCCCCGCCGCATGAAGGCGCGGAGGCTTCCTTGGCGCCCTCGGCCGGCTTCGCGTCCCCCTTCGGCGTTTCCGCGGGCTTGGCAGCGGGCTTCGTGCCGCTGTTGCGGAAGTCGGTGGCGTACCATCCGCTGCCCTTGAGCTGGAAGCCCGCCGCGGTGACCATCTTCGAGAAGGAAGCCTTGCCGCATTGCGTGCACACCGTGCGCGGCGCATCGCTCACCTTCTGCAGGAATTCCTGCTGGTGGCCGCAACTCGCGCATCGATATTCGTAGATCGGCATCGGAATCTCCCTGTTCCTGAAATCGCATTTTAACAGAAGGACTTGGCGCATTTGTGCGGTGCGCCATGGGCACTCGCCCCCCAAGGAAGATGAGGCCGCCGCCGTCCCCTCTCAAGGGCTGCCGCGGGGCGCCACCCCGCACACGCCCCGGGCGGGGCGATGGGCGAGGCTCAGGGGCGCCGGCTCTCCAGGGCCGCGATGCGCTCCTCGAGGGGCGGGTGGCTCGCGAAGAGCCCCAGGAAACGATTGCCTTCCGTGATGCCATGGGCCTGGAACGCCTGGGGAAGCGCTCCAGGCTCCAGGCCGCCCAGCCGGCGCAGCGCGGCGACCATGGGGCGCGGGGAGCCCAGCAAGGTGGCCGACCCCGCGTCGGCGCGGAACTCCCTCTGGCGCGAGAACCACGCGACGATGATCGAGGCGACCACGCCGAAGACGATCTCGCACGCGAAGACGGTGAGGTAATACCCCATGCCGATGCCGCGCTCGGTGCGGAACACCGCGCGATCGACGACGTATCCCACGACGCGCGCGAAGAACACCACGAACGTGTTGACCACGCCCTGGATCAGCGTGAGGGTGACCATGTCGCCGTTGGCCACGTGGGAGATCTCGTGGCCCAACACCGCCTCCACCTCTTCCCGGGTCATGGACTCGAGCAAGCCGGTGGACACCGCGACGAGAGCGGAGTCGCGGAACGCCCCGGTGGCGAATGCATTGGGCGGCCCGTCGTACAGGGCGACCTCTGGCATGCCGATGCCGGTCTTGTCCGCGAGGCCCCGCACGGTCGCCACCAGCCACTGCTCGTCGGCTCCCGCGGGCGCATCGATCACGCGCGCCCCGACGGAGAACTTGGCCATCGGCTTCGAGATCAGCAGCGAGATGAACGAGCCGGCGAAACCGACGATCACCGAGAACACGGCGAGCGCGCCCACGTTGAGGCCCGTGCCCGCGAGGTAGCGGTTCACCCCGAGGATCGACAGCGTGATCGAGAGCACCAGCCCCACGGCGAGGTTGGTGACGAGGAACAGGAAGATGCGCTTCATGGAGTCTTCAGGCGAACCCTAGAACGGAATGTCGTCTTCGAAATCGTCGAACTTGCCGCCGGCCGCCTTGGCCGCGGGCTTGGCCGCCGGGCGCGCAGCCCCGCCTTCGCGCTCCGGCTCCCGCTCCGTGCGCTCGGTGCGCTCGCCGCCGCCGCCGCCCATGCCCTGGCGCGATCCCAGCATCTGCATGCGATCGGCGATGACTTCCGTGGTGTACTTGTCCTGGCCGTCCTTGTCCTGCCATTTGCGCGTCTGCAGGCGGCCCTCGACGTACACCTGGCTTCCCTTCTTCAGGTACTCGCCGGCGATCTCCGCCAGCTTGCCGAAGAAGGCCACGCGGTGCCATTCGGTCTTCTCCTGCTTCTCGCCGTTCTTGTCCTTCCACACGTCGGTCGTCGCGACCGATATGTTCGTGATGGCGCCCCCGTCGGGCATGTAGCGGGTCTCGGGATCGCGCCCGAGATTGCCGATGAGGATCACCTTGTTCACCGATGCCATGGCATTGTCCCTTTCGTAAGTCCGTTTCAGTGTCGCGCCGTGCCCGGGGCCGCCGCGACAAAACCCCCCATGTTCCACGCGACGGCGAGCCAGGCGGCGATCACCGCGAGGCACACCGTGAGCGTCGCCGCGAACCCTGCGTGCTGCGCGATGCTCCCGCCGGCGGCGGCGCCGACGAACGTCCCGAAGAACTGTACGCTCGAATAGATCCCCGTGGCCGCCCCGCGCGCCGTCGCGGGCGCGGCGCGCGACACGAGCGCCGGGAGCTTGGCTTCCAGAACGTTGAAGCCCGCGAAGAAGATGACCAGCGCGCCGGAAGTCGCCGCGATGCTGCCCAGTCCCGCGGCGAGCGCGGCCATTCCCAACCCCAGCACCGCGATGGCGCCCAGGAAGATCGGACGCTCCCGGCGGGCCGCGCGGCTCGCCACGGCCGGAACCATGAGCGCCGTTCCGGCGGCCATCGCTCCCAGGTACACCCACCAGTGGTGCGCCGCCGGCAGCCCCGCGCGCACGAGCGCCACCGGCACCACGACGAACATCGCCATCAGGACCGCGTGCAGCGAGAAGATGCCGACGTTGAGCCGCACCAGCTCGGGAATCCGCAGCACTTGCCACAGGGCGACGGCCCCGGGCGCATGGCCCGACATCGGCGCCTCCGGCACCACCCAGCGCGCGACCGCCATCGCCGCGAGTGCCAGCGTGCCGGTGGCGGTGAAGATGCCCGGCATCCCGATGTATTGCTCGAGGGAAGGGGCGGCCACGAACGACACCGCGAAGGCCGCGCCGATCGTCGATCCGATGATCGCCATCGCCTTGGAGCGCTGGCTGTCGCGGGTGAGGTCGGCCGCGGCCGCGATCGCCACGCCCGAGATCGCGCCCATGCCCTGCACGACGCGCCCCAAGATCATGGCCCAGGGCGTCTGCGACACCGCGCAGAGGAAGCTGCCGGCGGCCATGGCGGCGAGCCCCACGTACAGCAGGGGCTTGCGCCCGTAGCGGTCCGAAAGCCGCCCGTACGGGATCTGCAGGATCGCCTGGGTGAGGCCGTAGGCGCCCAGGGCCACCCCGACCAGCTGCAGGTCCCAGCCCGGACGACCCAGGGCCCAGAGGCTGAACACCGGCAGGATGATGAACATGCCCAGCATCCGAAGGCCGAAGATGCCGGCGAGCGAAAGGCTCGCTCGCAGCTCGCTCGGGCTCATGCGGGCCGGGGGATTCACCGAAATGGGGATTGGAGCAGGCAATGAAGGCTGAGGTATATTAGCAGATTGCCCTATGGAAACGATCCGCATCCGCGGCGCACGCACGCACAACCTGAGGAATGTCAGCCTCGACATTCCGCGCAACCGCCTCGTGGTCATCACCGGGCTTTCCGGATCGGGAAAGTCCTCCCTCGCCTTCGACACGCTCTACGCCGAGGGCCAGCGCCGCTACGTGGAATCGCTTTCCGCGTACGCCCGGCAGTTCCTGCAGCTCATGGAGAAGCCCGACGTGGACCTGATCGAGGGCCTGTCGCCCGCGATCGCCATCGAGCAGAAGGCGACCTCCCACAACCCGCGCTCGACGGTCGGCACGATCACGGAGATCCACGACTACCTGCGCCTGCTCTTCGCGCGGGTGGGCGATCCCTATTGCCCCGAGCACAACGTGAAGCTCGCCTCGCAGAGCGTCTCGCAGATGGTGGACCACGTGCTCGAGCTGCCCGAGGACACGCGCGTGATGATCCTCGCGCCCCTGGTGGTCGGGCGCAAGGGCGAGCAGGCGGAGCTCTTCGACGAGCTGCGCGCCCAGGGTTTCGTGCGGCTGCGCATCGACGGCGCGGTGCACGAGATCGACCAGCTGCCGCGCCTGGACCGCAACCGCAAGCACACCGTCGAGATCGTGATCGACCGCGTGAAGATCGAGGGCGGGGCCGCGCGCGCCGGCCTTGCCCAGCGGCTGGCCGAATCGTTCGAGACTGCGCTGCGCCACGCCGACGCCCGCGCGCTCGCGGTGGAGGGCGACTCGGGACGCGAGCACCTGTTCTCCGCCCGCTTCGCCTGCCCCATCTGCAGCTACTCGATCCCGGAGCTCGAGCCGCGGCTCTTCTCGTTCAACAACCCGATGGGAGCGTGCCCGCGCTGCGACGGCCTGGGGGAGATCACCTTCTTCGATCCCAAGCGGGTCGTGGCCTTTCCCCACCTTTCCCTCGCGGGCGGGGCGATCCGCGGCTGGGACCGGCGCAACCAGTTCTATTTCTCGATGCTCGCCTGCCTCGCCCAGCACTACGGCTTCGACGTGGAGGCCTCGTTCGAGGCGCTGCCCGAGGCGGCCCAGCAGATCGTGCTCTACGGCTCCGGCGAGGAGAAGATCGCGTTCCGCTATCCGGGCGAGAAGGGCCGCAGCTCCGTGAAGGAGCACGCCTTCGAGGGCATCATCCCGAACCTGGAGCGCCGCCACCGCGAGACCGATTCCGTCGCGGTGAAGGAGGAGCTCGCCAAGTACCTGAACACCCGCGCCTGCCCCGACTGCGACGGCACCCGCCTGAGGATCGAGGCGCGCAACGTGCGGGTGGCCGAGCGCACCATCCACGAGCTCTCGTCGCTGCCGCTCTCCCAGGCGCAGCCTTTCTTCGAGCACCTGGAGCTGCCGGGATCGCGCAGGACCATCGCCGAGAAGATCGTGCGCGAGATCGCCAATCGCGTGCAGTTCCTGAACAACGTGGGGCTGGATTACCTTTCCCTCACCCGCTCGGCGGACACGCTCTCCGGCGGCGAGGCGCAGCGCATCCGGCTCGCGAGCCAGATCGGCTCGGGCCTCACGGGCGTGATGTACGTCCTCGACGAGCCTTCCATCGGGCTGCACCAGCGCGACAACGAGCGCCTCATCGGCACGCTCAAGAGCCTGCGCGACCTGGGCAACTCCGTGATCGTGGTCGAGCACGACGAGGAAGCGATCGCCGCGGCCGATCACGTGATCGACATGGGGCCGGGCGCCGGGGTGCACGGCGGCGAGATCGTGGCGAGCGGCACGCCCGCGGACATCCTGCGCCATCCCGCATCCCTCACCGGGCAGTACCTGTCGGGGCGCAAGGCGATCGCGATCCCCGCCCGGCGCCGGCGCCCCGACGCGAAGCGCCAGCTGCGCGTCTCCGGGGCGCGCGGCAACAACCTGAAGGACGTGACCGTCGACATCCCCGTGGGCCTCTTCGTGGCCATCACGGGCGTGTCCGGCTCGGGCAAGTCCACGCTCATCAACGACACGCTCTACAACGCGGTGGCGCACCACCTCTATGGATCGAGCGCCGAGCCCGCGCCGCACGACGCGATCGAGGGGCTGGACTTCTTCGACAAGGTGATCAACGTCGACCAGAGCCCGATCGGGCGCACGCCGCGCTCCAATCCGGCCACCTACACGGGACTCTTCACGCCGATCCGGGATCTCTTCGCCGGCGTGCCCGAGTCGCGCGCACGAGGCTACGGCCCCGGGCGCTTCTCGTTCAACGTGAAGGGCGGCCGCTGCGAGGCCTGCCAGGGCGACGGCCTCATCAAGGTGGAGATGCACTTCCTGCCCGACATCTACGTGCCCTGCGACGTCTGCCACGGCAAGCGCTACAACCGCGAGACGCTCGAGGTGCTGTACAAGGGCAAGCCCATCCACGAGGTGCTCGACATGACCGTCGAGGCGGCCCACGAATTCTTCTCCGCCGTGCCCGCGATCCAGCGCAAGCTCGCGACCCTCCTCGAGGTGGGTTTGGGATACATCAAGCTCGGCCAGAGCGCCACCACGCTTTCGGGCGGCGAGGCCCAGCGCGTGAAGCTCTCGCTGGAGCTCTCGAAGCGGGACACGGGGCGCACCCTCTTCATCCTCGACGAGCCCACCACGGGACTGCATTTCCACGACATCGACCTGCTGCTGAAGGTGCTGCACCGGCTGCGCGACCACGGCAACACGGTGGTGGTGATCGAGCACAACCTGGACGTGATCAAGACCGCCGATTGGGTGGTGGACCTCGGGCCCGAGGGCGGCGACGGCGGCGGGCGCGTGATCGCCCGGGGCACGCCCGAGGATGTCTGCCGCGAGCCGGCGAGCTTCACCGGCCAGTACCTGAAGGGCGTGCTCGAGCCCGCGGCGCGCAGGAAAGCGGCGTCCGGCTAGACCGGGCCGCGCGCGGCAGGTACCCTTCCCGGCCAAGAGATCCATGAACCCGCGCGAACTGCTCATCGGAAGCTTCCAGGCCGCGCTCGCGGCCGCCGACCCCCTGAAGATCGTGCCCGACCATCTGCCCGCCCCGCCGCGCGGAGGCACGGTGGTGGTCGGCGCGGGCAAGGCGGCCGGCGCGATGGCGCTTGCGGTGGAATCCCATTGGCCCGCCGATGCGCCGCTCAAGGGCGTGGTGATCACGCGCTACGGGCATGGCACCGCCACGCGACGCATCCGCGTGGTCGAAGCGGGGCATCCGGTTCCCGACGAACGCGGCGAGGCGGCTGCGCGCGAGATCCTCGCCGCGGCGCGCGCGCTGGGCGAGGACGACCTGCTGCTCGTCCTCGTTTCCGGCGGCGGATCATCGCTGCTGGCGCTGCCCGCGGAAGGCGTTGCGATGGAGGACCTGAAGGGCGTGACCCGGGCGCTGCTCGCGAGCGGTGCGCCGATCCAGGACATGAACACCGTGCGCAAGCATCTGTCGGCCATACAGGGCGGACGGCTCGCCCTCGCCACGGGCGCGCGGGTGCTGGCGCTCGTGATCTCCGACGTGACGGGCGACGATCCTACCCACATCGCATCGGGGCCGTGCGCCCCGGATCCTTCCACGTTCGCGCAGGCGATCGAGATCCTCCAGCGCTTCGGCGTGGCGGCCCCGCCGTCGGTCGCGGAGCACTTGCGCGAGGGCGCCGCCGGACGCCGGACGGAAACGCCCAAGCCCGGCGACAGGGCGTTCGCCCGCGTGGAGAACCGCGTGATCGCCACGGCCCACGGCAGCCTCATGGCGGGCGCCGAGCACTTCCGGCAGCGGGGGATCGCGCCGCTCGTGCTGGGCGACAGCGTGACCGGGGAGGCCGCGCAGGTGGCCAAGCCCTACGCCGCGCTCGCCCGCGAGATCCGCGACCATGGGCAGCCGGCAAAGGCGCCGGTGGCGCTCATCTCCGGGGGCGAGACCACGGTCACGCTGCGCGGGCATGGGCGCGGGGGGCGCTGCAGCGAGTTCCTGCTCTCCCTCGCCATCGAGCTCGCGGCGCTCGAGGACACGTGGGCGATCGCCTGCGACACCGACGGCATCGACGGCAGCGAGGACAACGCCGGTGCCGTGCTGGCACCCGACGCGCTCGCGCGCGCGCAAGCCCTGGGCATGAACCCGAAGGCGCTGCTCGCGGACAACGACGGCTACGGATTCTTTTGCGCGCTGGGAGACCTGGTCGTCACCGGGCCCACGCGCACCAACGTGAACGACTTTCGCGTGATCCTGGTGCAATGACCATGAAGCTGTCGATCATCATCCCGTGCTACAACGAAGCCGCGACGATAGTCGGCCTCGTGGAGGCCGTGCGTGCGGCGCCGTACCCGGACAAGGAGATCATCGTCGTGGACGACGGCTCCACCGACGGCACGCGCGAGCGGCTCGCGGGTGAGCTGAAGGACCGCATCGACCGGGTGATCCTGCACGAGGTGAACCGCGGCAAGGGTGCGGCGCTGCGCACCGGCATCCAGGCGGCCACGGGCGAGCTGGTGGTGATCCAGGACGCCGACCTCGAATACGACCCGAACGAATACGGCCGGCTGCTGGCGCCGATCATCGAGGGACGCGCCGACGTGGTGTTCGGATCCCGCTTCATGGGCGCGGAGCCCCACCGCGTCCTCTACTTCTGGCACCGCATGGGCAACGGGCTGCTCACGCTCCTGTCGAACATGCTCACCAACCTCAACCTCACGGACATGGAGACCTGCTACAAGGCCTTCCGGCGCGAGGTGATCCAGGCGATCCACCTCGAGGAGGATCGCTTCGGCTTCGAGCCCGAGGTGACCGCGAAGATCGCCAAGGGCGGCTACCGCGTCTACGAGGTGGGCATCTCCTACTATGGCCGCACCTACGCGGAAGGCAAGAAGATAGGCTACAAGGACGGCCTGCGTGCGATCTACTGCATCCTCAAGTACAACCTATTCCGCTGAACGGCGCGGGATCGCGCGCTACTTCCTGGTGGGCGGCACCGCCGCCATCGTGGACGTGGGCCTGTTTGTCGTCCTGGCCCAGTGGATGGGGTTCCCCTACCAGGCGGTCGGGGCCGCCACGTTCACCCTGGCCACGCTCGTGAACTACGTGTTGAGCGTGCGCTTCGTGTTCGTGAGCGGGCAGCGGTACGGCAAGAAATCCGAGATCGCCTTGGTGTACCTCGTGAGCGCCGTGGGCCTCGCGCTGAACGCGGCGATCCTGTGGGCGTGCGTCGAGGTGGCGTCGGTGGGGCTGTTCACGGCGAAGGTCGCCGCCACGGGCTGCGTCTTCTTCTGGAACTACTTCGCGCGCCGCCGCTTCGTGTTCGGCGCGACCCGTCCCTAGGACGTTCCCGCGGCCCCGAGGAAGGCCCGCACGCCGGCGGGGTCCACGCGCACCAGCAGGAACGCAGGAACGCCGGTGGCGGCGTTGTCGAACTCGGCCACGGGCCGCGAGTACCGGCCCACGTGGGCCAGCAGGTCGAAAGGATCGCCCACCCGGTTGTCGAGGTCGGTCTTGTACACCCACGAGAGCACGATGTAATCCACGTCCGAGCGCAGGATCTCCCGGGCGAGACGGCGCTCGTCCCACTTGTAGTAGAACGGCACGCCTTCGCGCCCGCCCAGCACCGCGACGTACTCGGGCCGCATCCACATGATCTTCGAGCGCGGCGGGGTGAGCGTGCGCAGCGCGTCGAACCCGTCGAGCACCGCGATGGTCTGGGCAGCCTCGGCGCGGGCCTGGGCAAGGTTGATGGTGGTGTAGAACTCCACCACGTCCGCGTACCCATAGCCCGATCCGGGCTCCACGGGCGCGCGCTCCTGGGCCTTCTGGACGAGCACCACGGCGGCCGGCAGGCACGCGAGCACCGGCAGCGCCGCCACCGCGGCGAGCGCGACCGCGCGATGGCGCCCGGAACGCAGGCGGCTGCAGAGGGAGCGCGCAAGCTCGGCGGCGTGCAGGATCAGCAGCGGCACGAGGGGATAAAGCAGGCGGCGCGTGTTGTTCTCCCCGAAGACCCACATGAACGTGATGCCCACGGCGACGAGGACGTACCAGCCGTCGAGGCGATTCATGAGCGCCTTGCGCACCGCGCCGGCGAGCGCGAGGGCTCCGAAGGCGGCCAGCACCGCCCTGGGCATCGTTCCCACCGCGCCTTGCGCGAGGAACGAGGACACCCAGCCGTCGAGGAACGATCGCGCGGCGATGGGCGCGGTGACGAGCGGCTCGTGCAGCCAGGCCGCGATCATCTCGCTGCTGGTCACGCCGTAGGCGTCGGCCGGCCCGGAAGGCCGCAGGGCGAGCCACAGGCCCACGAGCAGGGTCACGGGCGCGAGGGGCAGCGCCAGCCGCCAGGCGGCGGCGGGACGCTCCCGGTACCACCGCACCGCGGCGTGGAT
>JAANCK010228267.1_pt1 | contig 14324 bp, 14 predicted proteins | sample 7277841 | NCBI WGS metagenome assembly JAANCK01 (sample SAMN14222788, study PRJNA588281) | permafrost metagenome | isolation source: Arctic cryosol methane SIP | place: Canada:Nunavut | collected 2015-07 | reverse complement strand
TCCTCCTCACCGGCTACCTCGGCGCAGCCACCTGCCTCAACCTCCGCTCCGGCGAATCTCTCGCCACCTCCCTCATCCCCGCCTTCATCGGCCTCATCCTCTGGGCCGGCCTCTGGCTTCGCAACCGCGGCGTCCGCTGCCTCCTCCCCGTCAAAGGCTCACACGTCGACAAGCGTGCCGCATAACCCGCAGGCCGAACTCGATTTTCATACCCAGACCTTGCGACTACTCAGCCAAAGGTGGTCTCATCATCCCTGATGCAGGCCACCAGCCCACCCCACGCACAGGACATCCACCGCTCCATCGACGCCGTCTGGCGCATCGAGTCCGCCCGCCTCATCGCCGCCCTCACCCGCATCGTCCGCGACGTCGGACTCGCCGAAGACCTCGCCCAGGACGCACTCGTAACCGCCCTCGAGCGCTGGCCCAACACTGGAATCCCCGACAATCCCGGCGCCTGGCTCATGGCCACCGCCAAAAACAAAGCACTCGATAACCTGCGCAGAAACAAACTATTAGACAGAAAACATGAACAAATAAGTTATGAATTAGAAGGAACTCGACAGCTCACTCCCGACGACATCAACGCCGCCATCGACGCCCCCATCGCCGACGACCTCCTCCGCCTCATCTTCATCTCCTGCCACCCCATCCTTTCCCCCGAAGCTCGAGTCGCGCTGACGCTTCGGCTCCTGGGCGGCCTGACCACGGACGAGATTGCACGCGCGTACCTGGTCGCCGAACCAACGGTCGCCCAACGGATAGTGCGCGCGAAACGCACACTCGCTGGAGCTCGCGTCCCCTTCGAAATCCCAGAGCGCGAGGCACTCCCGGAACGGCTCGGTTCAGTGCTCGAAGTTCTCTACCTCATTTTCAACGAAGGCTACGCGGCCACCTCCGGTGTCGACTGGACCCGGCCAGCCCTCTGTCGAGAGGCGCTACGCATCGGCCGAATCCTTGCTGGACTGATGCCGGACGAGCCGGAAATTCACGGCCTGGTTGCATTGATGGCAATTCAATCATCGCGCCTGGTGGCCCGCTGTGGTCCCAACGGCGAACCGATCCTGCTGCTCAACCAGAACCGAGCCCGCTGGGACCACCTGCTCATTCGGCATGGCCTCGCCGCGCTGGAAAGGGCGGAAAGTCTCGGGAAGGCGTTCGGGCCGTACGTCCTGCAGGCTGCCATTGCCGCCTGCCACGCCCGCGCCCGCACTGCGGACGAAACCGACTGGGCGCGGATAGCCGAGCTCTACGCCGGACTCGCACAACTCACGCCGTCTCCAGTGGTGGAACTCAATCGCGCGGTGGCGGTATCCATGGCCCTTGGGCCGGCTGCCGGCCTCGAGTTAGTCGATGCACTCAGCGACGAGCCCGCGTTGAAGAACTACCATCTGCTGCCCAGCGTGCGCGGCGACTTGTTGCTGAAGGTCGGCCGCGCCGAAGAAGCCAGGAGTGAATTCCTGCGCGCTGCCTCAATGACCAGAAACGCGCGAGAACAGGAGTTCCTGAGAGGTCGTGCGAACGAGGCTAGCCTCCAGGGCTGACCTCGAACACCTCGCGGTCATGGGTTGCCGAGACTGGCGAAAAGCTCGTCCATTCGCTCGAGACCTTCGTGCACGCCGGACTCCGCGCCGGACTCAATCATGCCGTCGCGGTCTTCCACGCTCTGGAAGACAGATTGCTGCATTATACGAGTGCGATTGCCCGGGAGCACTTCGAAGCGCGTGGTCTCGAGCGCGACATGCCCGGATTCGGGCCATCCCTCAAATTCAAAGGTCTGGATGATGCGATCCGGCTTGAGCACTTCGTGAAAGACGCCGTGGAAGCCGTATTCGCTGCCGTCGGTGTCGATCGAAACGTACTTCCACCTTCCGCCCGACACCGAGTCCCACGTATCGATCTTCATCATCAGACGCCGAGGCCCCATCCATTGCCTCACCATCTCCGGGTCGGTGAATGCTCGGAAGACGAGTTCGCGCGGGGCATCGAATTCCCGCTCGATCAATATGTCGTGGCGACCTTCGATGACCGTGAATTTGGTCTGGTTCTTGCCGGTGGTGGGGTTCATTTCGTTCTCCTTCAACTGAGCGTCTTGGTTGGGTCCTCGCGATTCTGGCGAGTGGGATTGGCGCTACCGAACGCCCCAATCAGCGAATGGTCCGCGCGCGGCGGGTGACGACGCTCGTTGGCCATGCGTGGATATTTCCGGGGCGGCCAGCGACATCGGGGTGAGGGAGGAGGTTCCCGGAGTCGTCCGGCCGTGCTGGTCCGACGCGTCGAAGAGTCGCTGGCGGGGCTGGCCAATCGCCTCCCCGTTAATCGGGTGAATGGTCTCGGCCACCGGTTGTTCCCTCCTTTGTTTTCAGTACCTCAAGGTATTCGTCCAGCCGTTCGAAGCTCTCCTCCCAGAAAGAGCGGTACCGCTCCATCCAGTCGGAGACTTGTTTGAGCGGGCCTGCTTCGAGCCGGCACGGCCTCCATTGCGCTTCCCGACCCTGAGCGATGAGCCCCGCCCGTTGAAGCACTCGCAAGTGTTTCGAAACGGCGGGGAGGCTCATTGCAAACGGTTCGGCGAGCTCCGTCACGGTGGCCTCGCCGCCGGTCAGCCGGGCCAGGATGGCGCGTCGTGTCGGGTCGGCGAGGGCCGCGAAGGTGGTGCTCAGGGGATCGGCCACGGCCGCTGATGTAGGCGTTGTAATTAACTCCTGGGTTAAGTACAAGAGGCAAAGTATACCGATAAAATCGGGGCGTCAAGAGGCACGTTGGGAATTCAGGCAGGACTGTCTTGTGGAATCCCAATGAACCGGCCGTAGCGCGCAGTGGCGAGGTCAAATTCGCGCGCGTCAACCTCCGCGCCGGGGAACAGCTCAAAGGAGACCGTCGTAGTTCCCTTCGACTGCTGCTTCCGCCAAAGGCCGAGCAGCCTTCCCGACGCGTCCACGATGGCCGGAAGGAACATGCCGTTGTCGCCGGGGACCACCCGCGTCAACTCGTCTCGCGTCGCTGAGACTGTTCGGTCCGTGTATCCCAGCACGAATTCGTCGAACCCTGGCAAGAGCCGGACCGCGCCCGTTGAGCCCACTGTGCCTGTTGCCGGAAGAAGCCAGTACGAAGTCCCGTCGGCCACGACGGAAGCAAGGTCATCGCGTACGGATGCAAGGCCGGCTTTCGCCTGTGCGATGGTCAGATTGGACCACCATGCGAAATCGTGAATGGTTGCAGGGCCGTGGCTGCGGAAGTAACGCAGTGCGAGTTCGCGGAGAGCAAAGTCTTCGCCAAGGTCTGCGCCTCGGGGGACCCCACTCGTCTAGCAAGACATAGGTCGGTTGCTTCCCACGATGCGGGCCGAGGCAGAGCACGGCATCGCGCGCCAGTTGGCCAAGGATGTGGATGCCACGCTGACCGTCCGGCCGGATGCCGGCCGCCGCGAACGCCGAGTACAGTTCCGGGCGCGTCAGCGGGCCTCGGCGGTCAATCTCGGCGGTGGCCACTTCGCCGGCTCGGCCGAGAACGGCGTCATCGATTTCGAGTTGGCGGTGGCGGCCGGCCGCTCGTTGCTTTACTCGCGGACCGCACAGTGCGAGCACGGGGCGGACCAACTCCGGTGAAATGAAATGCAGAGTCCCGCGCATGGGCCAGGTCCGGACGATTGTTCGCCGCGCAATGGCCGACTCAACATCCGCCACGGTGGCGCCAGCCGTTCGCAAACCGACCGCCCAGAGGCTGTGGGCATAAGCCTGGGCCTGGAGCGCGCCCATCCAACTCACCGTCTCCGCGACAGAACCACCTCCCCGTCCAGTCAGGAGTTGGGAGGCCATCCGCATTCTGGCGAGTTCTCGGTTGGGCACGTGGCCACCTGCGGCGGAAGAATGAAAAAGCCCGCGGACGGCGGGCTTTGGGTTGAGATTGGAGCGGAAGACGAGGGTCGAACTCGCGACCTCCTCCTTGGCAAGGAGGCGCTCTGCCACTGAGCTACTTCCGCGCGTAGGCCCAAGTATAGCATCGGCCCCGTTTCAAGAAACCGCGAAGGCTAGTCTCCGAGGAGCGTGGTGTACCCGAGGGAGATGACTTCTTCGACGTAGTTCGAGCGCCAACCCGGATCCGGGATCGAGGCCTGATGCTCTCGGAACCAACGATGGAGTTGAAGGTATTCTTCTTCCAGGCGGAGACGCCAGGAGTCTTCTTCCTTGAACAGCTCCGGATCGACTTCGTCCAGGCCCTTCGCCATGTCGTCAAAGTCGACTTCGATCTCTTCTTTCCAGTAGGTGGCGAGGTAGTCGACGGAGTCTTCAAGGTTTCGCCGGCATTCGTCCAGCAGTACGCCCATCATTCCCGCCTCGTCCATCAGTTCGCCGTTGACGCGGTGAATCCGAGCGCATGGTTCGCAAACAACAACCAGCTTGCGGGCATCGCAATCGGTCTTGTCAGCGCACTCTTTGCAGCGAGTCGCGAATTCGGCGGCGGAGGCCTCCCGGGTGTAGCCAACGATCATCTCGTCGCCCATGGCGCCGCAGGCCTGGCACGTCATCTTTTCCGACAGGATTTCGTTAATGGCCTTGTCCCAGTCGAGTTGCATGACTACCTCCAATGCCAACGAAACCGCCCCACAAGTCGGAGCGGTCTCACATCTCCAGAGTATACCAGCCCGCCTGCCCGGGCATTTCTTCGATGCCAACAGTGAGCTTGGTCAGGTGGCTTGCACCCTGTGCCTTTAAGGACTCGAGAAGCTGACCAGCGAACCATTCACTGATGCACTCGGCAGTGGTGTTTTCAACGGGAAGCTCGTAGACATCGGCCTTTGGAAAAACATACCGGCGGTCCCTGAAAGCGATTTCCCACTCCTCCCCTATTTCCGCCATGTGGAGATGCTTGCTGCGCCGCTGCAGGAGGAAGTGGTGGTCGAGGTCTTCCGTGATAGCACGCGCGGCGCGCTTCACACCTCCGAAATCCCAAACCCAGGCGTCGGCGGTGAGTTCGCCTTCGATTTCAACGATGACGTCGTAGTTATGGCCGTGAAGCGGTTCGCAGGAACCCGAGAACGTCGCCATGTGCGCTGCGGCGAAGCGAAGCCGGTTCCGTTCGACGGTGACTTTTCTTGTTACGGTCATGCGCAAATGGTAGCGGACGCGCGCGGACGGGTGCGTTGTCCGAACCCGTGCGTTTCGTCACAATTGCGGCACGCGCTGCGGCGCACAGGATCGTTAACATGCCCATCGTCTTTGTAGGCTCGGCACACCCCGGCGAGGGCAAGACAGGGGTCGCCGCCGCGATCGCGCGGCACTTCGCGTACGCGGGCACTCCCGTCCGGCTCGTGCGCCTGGCCTCCGGGGACGGACGCGCTACCGAAGACGCTGCCTGGTACGCGACACAGACGTTCGCGCCGGGAACAGGGGGCGACGTCGCAGCGAGCATCCCGACACCAGCGGCCGGTGAGATTCTCGTGGTGGAGGGCTCTTTAACGGAGTTTCCCGGGGGCGAGGCGAAGCTTGTCGTCGTTGCCTCAAGGAACAAGCCCGCGCCGAATCCGGCCGGAGCCGTTGCCGTTGTGGTAACGGGCGTTGATGGTCTGTCCGGCGCCCGTGCGGTTCCCGGCTCACCGCTCGTAGTTGAACTGGGCGAGGAACGCACCCTCGCAGGGTTCAGCGTTTCTGAAGCGCGTACCGCCCTGAACGCAGAAGTCCTGGTGGAGGGCGATTCCGATCCAACCAGCGATCACCTGGTGATCGCTCCTATCGGCTCGGATGCCGGCCAGCCCTACCTGCGGCGCTTCGATTCGAAAGCTGTGGTCGTACGGTTCGACAAGACCGATCAGCACCTGGCAGCGATCAAGGCCGAACCCAACGTGCTCATCCTTACCGGTGGCCGCCGGCCGTCGGATTACCTGTTCGACGCTGCCAGCGCCAACGGCATCCCGGTACTCCTCAGCCGGACTGACACGGAAAACACCGTGATCGCGCTCGAAGGCATATTCGATAAGACCCGCTTCCACGGCGAACGGAAACTGGACCGGATGGCAGAATTGCTTGAGGGCACGGGCCTGTTCGAAGCCCTTGCCTAGCTTTGCGCCCGCGGCTATCTGGTGAAGTTGCTCGTCCTCGGACATAGCGACAGCGATGGCACGCGCCTGGCGAACCCCGCCGACGGCTGGACTTGGCTCGTCCAGAGAATGGTCGAAGAGCAGTCGGGCGTCGAACTCCAGACCGTGCACAGGCAACTGTTCGCCGCGCCGACTGCCGTTGGCTTCATGGAGCGCCAGCTGGACCGCGAACAACCGGACGTCGTAATCCTCGGTCTTTCGAGTTATGGCGTGGTTGTTCAACTGGTATCCAACCGCGTCCGCGAGAGGTACGGCGAACGGGCGGCAGAGTTCGCCCGACGTCAGGAAGTCCGGGTGGCGAATCTTTCTCAGAAGTTCGGCGGGCGCGAGCGCCGGCTGCTTACCGCCCCGCGGCAGGTCGCCCGCAGGTTCATTGGCACGGGACCGGCCTTTCCATTCGAAAACCTCGTCCGATGCTACGAAGACTGTTTTCATCTGCTCGCGCGGCGGGAGCAGACCCACATCATCATCTTCGGGGGCCTGGGATACAGCAGAGAACTCCAGCGCCTCAATCCACGGCTCAATGAGTTGCAGGACACCCTGCACCTGCGCCTGCATGTGCTAGCTTCGGCGTTGCACTTTGACTGGGTCACTCACGAGGAGATTCTCGGTGGACGCGAGGCGAAACTGGCGTATCTGCAATCGGATGGCGTGCACTCCAACGAGGAAGGGCAGCGTCGGGCAGCCGAGGCGCTCATTCCACTCGTGATTGCCCAGCTGTAGTTCGTTGTCGGTGGCAGACAGGGAAGAAGGTCCGCGCATCGCCTTAACTCAGCTCGAACAAGTCGTCCTGTCATTCACCAATGACGGGACCGTCTTCGGTACCACCCGGGCCCTGGTTCGAACGGCGCGCGCCGAACGGGTCCCGCGTGCCTGACGACGGAGTGACCGGCGTGGTGCGAGGCATCGGACGCGACGGCTGGGCACGTGCTTCCTGCGGTACTGGTGTTGGAGTCCGCGGCACTGGCTGGGGCTGGGCAACTGGTCGCTGTCCGGGAGCGCGGACCGGGCGCGGTCCAAAGCCTTCGCGAGGAGGTTTTTCCAGTCCGCAATAGGGACACGCGACCCACGCGTAGCTCAAAGGCTTGGTGCATTGGCGGCAAGCTTCCTTCAACTGAGTCCGGCAGGAGGGGCAAACGAGGTACTCTTCCTTCACCCGGCGCTTGCAGGTGGGACAGGCGCGCTGGTCCTCCAATTCCTGCAGCAATGCTTCTTCCTCGAGTGAGCGCTCGTAGAGTTCAGTGAGCGTCTGGCGCGGGCGAATGATCAGGTAGATCCAGTGGCCCGGGAAGGCAAAGACCAGCACGAGCAAGACTGCTGTGGTCTGCAGGATCGGGTCTCGGGTCCGCTGCCGAATGTCGCGATACGTCCAAAAAATCGTGGCGATCCAGAAGGCGCTGAGAAAGATGACCATGAAGACGATGACGTACTTCAGGCTCGCTTCCCATGATCCGCCAGGCCACGAAACCAAGAACAGATTCAATCGTTCCCTCCGGATGGCAGGCCACCCAGCAGATTTACTGTAGCGCACGTATTTCGTGCGGGCGACGACCAAATGGATAAGGCGAGTGAGCCAATGGTAAACTGACTCTCATGGACGTGGTTGCCAGCCAGGCGGAACTGCTTGAGGGGCTGAACGAGCCTCAGCGGCAGGCTGTCATGCATGGAGACGGCGCCGTCCTCATCCTGGCCGGCCCGGGCAGCGGTAAGACTCGTGTTATCACGCACCGTATCGCCCACCTCGTCATCGAACATCGGGTGCCTCCATGGCGCGTCCTGGCGGTCACGTTTACGAACAAGGCCGCGCGAGAGATGCGTGAGCGGACGGCGAAGCTGCTTGGCGAGGATGCCGGCAGCCTTCACATGGGGACTTTTCACAGCATGTGCGCCCGTTGGCTTCGCATCGACGGCCAGGCCATCGGTCTGGCGCCCGGTTTTGTGATTTACGACGATGCCGACCAGGTGGCGCTGATGAAACGCGTCGTCGAAGAGTTGCATATCGACCCTCGCCGCTTTGCACCGCGGGCTGTCCTCTCTGCGATCTCCAACGCCAAGAGCGAGCTTCTTGTTCCCGAGGCAGTCATGGCGAATGTCCGGGGATACGGAGACGAAGTGGTCGCGCGCGCATACGTCGCCTACGAACGCTCGCTGCGGCAGGCGTCGGCCGTCGATTTCGACGACCTGCTCCTGTATTCGGTCCGCCTCTTCGAAGTGCCAGAGATGCTCGCCAAGTACTCCGGTCGCTACCTCCACATCCTGGTTGACGAGTTCCAGGACACCAACCCGGTGCAGTACGAACTGGCGCGAAAACTCGCCTCGGCACACGGGAATATCACTGTGGTGGGCGATCCTGACCAGAGCATCTACTCATGGCGCTCCGCGGATGTCCGCAACGTCCAGAATTTCCAGCGCGATTTCCCGGACTGCACCATCTACCTTCTCGAACAGAATTACCGGTCTACGCCGGCGATCCTGGAAGCCGCCGACGCGGTGATCGAGAAGAACCCCGGGCGCCATCCGCGCAAACTCTGGACTGATCGTGCCGGCGGAGATCTAATCACGACATACGACGCCTACAGCGATGAAGAAGAGGGCGAGTTCGTCGCAAAAGAGAGCACCCGGCTGGGGACGGAGGGAAGGACCTTCGGCGAGATCGCGGTGATGTACCGTACAAACGCCCAGTCTCGAGCAGTTGAAGAAGCCCTTGTCCGGCATCGGATCCCGTATCGGCTGATTGGCGGGGTCCGCTTCTACCAGCGCCGTGAGATCAAAGACCTCATAGCGTACTTTCGGCTTGCCCAGAACCCTCGCGACGAAGCGAGCCTGTTGCGGGTGATCAATGTGCCGGGCCGAGGAATCGGCGACCGGACGATCGAAAGGCTCGAAGATTTCGCCCGCGAGAACGAGGTAACCCTCTGGGACGCGTGTGAGGGCGTTGCCGGTGGACTCGGTTCGCGTGAGGTCGCAGGGCGGGCGGCGGCCGCAATCGGCGGTTTCGTCCACATCGTGAATCGGCTGCAGGCGGATTCCGGGCGGCCCCTTCCGGAACTCCTGGACCAGGTACTCACCCTCACAGGCTATGCGAAGTACCTGCAGGATTCGGGCGACGATGCGGACGACAGATTCGAAAATGTCCTCGAACTTCGGTCATTGATGGCGGAGTACGAAGAAGTCGGGGGCGACCAGGGAGACCTCGCGACCTTCCTCCAGGACGTCGCCCTGATCGCCGACGTGGATGAACTGCGGGAGGGGACACCGGCGGTCACCCTGATCACGCTTCATGCGGCGAAGGGACTCGAATATCCCGTAGTTTTCCTCATCGGGCTCGAAGAAGGAGTCCTGCCGCACATTCGCTCGTTTGACGACCCCCGGCAAATGGAAGAGGAACGGCGGCTCTGTTACGTGGGCATGACCCGGGCGATGGATCTGCTCTACCTTTCACGTTCGTACCGGCGCTTTTCGTTCGGGCAGCAGGCCGCGAACCCGCCTTCCCGATTCCTCGCTGACATCCCCGCGCAAACAAAGCGACCCTACGGGAGCACGACGCGTTCCTACGCCGAGGCGGCCAGCGCGCCCCCGCTTTTCAAGGAGATCGAACCGGCTGAGGATTCAATGTGGCAATCCGGCGATAAGGTCACCCATCCGAAATTTGGAGCGGGCGTGATCGTTAGCGCGCAGAAGAACGGAGGAGACATCGAGTACGTGGTGAATTTCGATACGGCTGGAACACGCCGATTGCTGCAGAGCTACGCAAAGCTGGTACCCGCTTGAACTGGGTGCCCCTTTTTCTTTTCCCGAACTCCGGAGCCGAATGGCGCGATTGGGTCGGAGATCGCGGCATAAACATCATCGGCATCTTCATCGGCCTGATCGTTGTCCGTGTACTCGTGACGCGGGTATTGGCCCGCGCTATCCGCAAGGCAGCGCTGCGTACCGCGAGAAGCCGGCACGAAGATGAAGGCCTGGTGCAACGGCGCGTTGACACGCTGCTGTTCACTCTTGGCTGGGTTTTCACCGTCTTTCTCGCCCTGGTCGGCCTCGCGCTCATCCTGGACCAGTTCGATATCCAGGTCTCTGCGCTCGTCGCCGGCGTCGGCGTGGCAGGCATCGCGCTGGGCCTCGGCGCTCAGACGCTCATCAAAGATGTGATCAACGGGCTGTTCATCCTCGTCGAAGGCCAGTATGCCGTGGGCGACGTGGTGAACGTTGCGGACATCGGGGGACAGGTGATTGAGATCACGCCGCGCCGTACCGTGTTGCGCGACATGGACGGAAACGTCCATGTCATCCCCAACAGCGCGATCACCGTCGCGACGAACATGACTCAGGGCTTCAGCCGGATCAACCTTGACGTTTCGGTAGCGTACGAGGAGAACCTGGACAACGTCATTCGTGTGACGAACGAGGTTTGCGCCAACTTGGCCGATGAGCGTCCCGAGGATTTCGTCTCAGAGCCGAAGGTCCTGAGAGTCGCCCATCTTGGCGAAAACGGGATCGACATAAAAGTGGTGGCGGACGTTAAGGTGTTCACGCAGTGGGAGCTGACGGGGGAACTTCGGAAGCGCATCAAGGAGCGCTTCGATGCCGAAGGCATCGAGATCCCCTACCACCGCGAGGTCCAAATCCCCTTTCGGCGCACGGACCCCCATCCGGTCGATGAGGACAAACTTCAGGCCCGGTCGCCCGAGCGTCCCGACTCCGATTGACGCTCAGTGGCTGCGATGTGCTGGCGGCCGGCTCGGGCCCAGCGTTTTGCTGTATCCCGCCGGACGCCCATTGTGATCGCGACCTGGGCGTTCGAAAGATCAGCTGACCGCAAGACGGCTGCTTCCAATTCGCGCGGGGTTGGAGCGACCGAAGGATGCCGCGGCCGGGCCGGAGTTGACTTCTTGCGAGCCGGAGTCGGGCGCCGCCGGGTGAGGTGCAACATTTCCGCGGCCTGTTGGCGTGAGGTCACGCCGAGCTTCACGAAGATCGACTGCAGGTGGAACTTTACGGAGTCGGCGCGGATGCCGAGTCGCAAGCCGATCTGCGGATTCGTCCGGTTCTTCGCAACTAGTTCGAGGACGTCGCGCTCCCGGTGCGTGAGGAGGATTTTGCTTCCCACGCCGGAATTCTAGCCCAGCGAGAGCCGGATCTGTTCAAGGTACATCGCTTCGTGCGCCATCTGATGCTGGACATAATCCTCCAGCATCGACCCGCGATGCGACAGCGTGCCCTCCGGCGTTCCGGCAATGCCTATTGCCAAACCATGCAGGCATCGAAGAAAGCCGAGAAAGCACGTCAGCACGCGCCGGTGAACCGTCGAGAACGTAGAGGCAGGCGTTCGGCGCGGGACACTCCCCGCGACCGGGACGCATGAGCAAAACAGCAGACGTGGGCCCTAGAAACGCAACTCGATCTGGTCAATGCAGACCTTGTCGCCTTCGCCGCCGTCGATCCTGCCCGCCGCCGGTACTACCAAACGTCCGAGCACCTGGTCGCGTTCGTTCCAAAACCGCGTCTCCGTAGGCTCGGGCGGGTAATGCGGCGCGGGAAGGCTGCCGATGGTGACTTCCTTTAGCTTTGAGACATCGCCGCCGGCGACGAGTCGCGAGGCGTCCTGCAGCACGAGACCCATGTTGCGAGGGCCGTGGGTGAGCGGCGCGGGGTTGCCTTCCTGCTGGATGAAGTGGGTGGTGTTCCAGTCTCCGGAGGGGACGGCCCAATCGAATGTGACGTTCACTGGCGTGTCGTGGGCGACCACTTCGTCCGGCCCGCGGTCAGGGATTGCGATGCGCGGCGCCACAAGTGACCCAGCGCCATCCGGGGCACAGCCCAGGAGGAACAGCAACATCCATCCTTCGAGTAGTCGAGCTCCGCTCGCCATGTCGTCGACCTCGAAGTTGAACCGCACCAGCGCATGACCCTTGGAGGTCCCGCCAATCTCTGTGATGCGCGACGCCACTCGCCCCCGCCCGGACTGCGGCATTGCGCCAAAGTACTTCGCACCGCCTGAGCCCCAGCGCCCGACCTTTTGCCACGTGGCATAGCCGCCGATGAGTTGGTCCATCACCTCGTCTCGGTTGCGAGCGAGCAATGCCCCGTTGAACGGCACCATCGGATGGGCCGCGGAACCGGGGGTGACAAACATTCGCGGAAAGTCTCGCTCGTCCCGCACAGAACCGCCCGTCGCCCGGGCCAGCAACTGCGATGTCTCCCACGTCCATTCGAATTCGTAGGCAGAAAACGTCGTCCCGACGATGTCCATTGACACTTTGGGATCGCTCATCGGGCTGACTCCTCAATCAAAAATCCCCAATCCGAAATCAGATGGGGTATTCCTTGACGATCTGCCGAGCGATGACCGCCTTTTGAATGTCGCTCGTCCCTTCAGCGATGATCATCAGCGGCGCATCGCGGTAGTACCGCTCGAGGGGGAGTTCCTTGCTGTAGCCGACGCCGCCGTGGATGCGCATGGCATCCAGGGCGCACTCATTCGCGATTTCCGTCGAATACAGCTTGGCGATCCCGGCGTCGAGGTCGCTGCGTTCGCCAGAATCTTTCTTTCTTGCGGCATCCAGCGTCAGCAGCCGCGCCGCGCGGATCTTCACGAGCATCTCGGCAAGCCGAAGCTGTTGTGCCTGGTGCTCGAAGATCGGCTTGCCGAATGCTTCACGCCGCTGCGCGTAGCGGATTGAGTCGTCGAAGGCCGCTTGAGCGACGCCGACGCCTCGCGCCGCGACGTTGATTCTGCCCACCTCAAGCGCACTCATGATGTGCTGGAAGCCGCTGCCTTCTTTGCCGCCAAGAAGTTGCGTGGCTGGTACGCGGCAGTCGTCAAAGGTCAGTTCAGTCGTTTCGACGCCTTTGTAGCCGAGTTTTTCGAGGCGCCGCCCGGGCGTGAATCCTGGTGTTCCGGCATCGACGAGGAACGCGGAAATGCCCTTGTGTCTCGGGTTTGTCGTTGGGTCGGTCTTGGTCATTGCCAGGTACACGCCCGCGCGATGACCATTGGTGACCCACATTTTTTGGCCGTTTATGACGTAGTCGTCGCCGTCGCGCTTCGCTGTGGTCTTGATGGCCTGGGCGTCGGACCCAGCGTCAGGCTCGGTGATGGTCAGCGCGCAGCGAATCTCAGGCTCGACGAGCCGCGGCAGATACTTCTTCTTCTGCTCTTCGGTTCCATACTCGGAGATCGCATAGCCGACGAGCACGTGAGTGTTGATGATGCCGGCGAGGCTCATCCAGCCGCGTGCAAGCTCCATGCAGACGCCCGCGTAGCATTCGAACGTGAGATCGAGGCCGCCGTACGCCTCGGGGATTTTGATCCCGAAAAGCCCCATGTCGGACATGCCCTTGAGCAGCGGCTCCGGGAATTCGTCGGCGTGCTCGTACTCGCTCGCGACGGGCTTCACTTCTTTATCGACCCACTTGCCGACGTTCGTAACGATTTCCCGAGCGACGGGGTCAGCGATGTCAGCGGCGAAGTCACGGGCCATGTGGGAGGTTCCTAAAGTCGAAGTGTTGTGACGGGCAGTATCGCCTGTCGCCGCCTGCGGCGCAGGGCGGCACGCTTGCACAGGCTAGAACCAGCGCCCCGGCCCGACGGAGAGTTAAACCGTCGTCATACCTTCCTGGCGGGCCCCGACGAGGATGGCCATGTTGCCCTCAGGGTTGCGGTTCTCATACATCAACTGGTGGCAGAGGCCCGTCTCGTTGAAGGCGAAGGTCCTGGAAAGGCAGGGATCGATCTTCCCTGCGAGGACGAGGTCATTGAAGGCGTTGGCCTGTTCATCGTTCGCGAAGTGCGAGCCCTGGAGCCGCTTCTGGCGCATCCAGAGGTAGCGCAGGTCGACATCTGCGTTGTATCCAGAGGTACCGGCGCAAATCACGATCATGCCGCCCGTATCGCAAACGAACTGCGAAGTGGGCACGGTGTCCTGTCCAGGGTGTTCAAACACGATGCGAGGGCTCTTGCGCTCGCCGATGATGTCCCAAATTGCCTTGCCGAAGTCGCGAGCACCGGCCGTGAATCGCTTCGTAGCTTCCGCATTTTCCCAATCAGGTAGCCGGCCCCAGTGGTCGAACGACTTGCGATTAATGCAGCCCACGGCGCCAAGCTTCCGACAAAACATGTACTTACTCTGGTTCGAAACGACCGCGATGGGTTTCGCTCGAGCGTTCGCCGCGAGCTGAATGGCCATCGCACCGAGGCCACCGGCGCCACCCCAGACGAGGACGACAT
>JAANCK010683904.1_pt1 | contig 14339 bp, 14 predicted proteins | sample 7277841 | NCBI WGS metagenome assembly JAANCK01 (sample SAMN14222788, study PRJNA588281) | permafrost metagenome | isolation source: Arctic cryosol methane SIP | place: Canada:Nunavut | collected 2015-07 | reverse complement strand
CGCTCACCTGGGACGGCCTGAACGGCATCGAGCAGATCGTCGAGCTGGTGGCCAACCTGCGCAACTTCTCGCGCATCGACCGCAGCCGGGTGGCGAGCTTCAACGTGAACGACGGCGTGGTGGCCGCCCTGCTCATCGCGCGCCCGATGCTGCGGCGCATCGACGTGGAGAAGCGCCTGGGCGACGTGCCCGCGATCACCTGCGCGCCGTCGCAGGTGAACCAGGTGCTGCTGAACCTCATCACCAACGCCGTGCAGGCGATCGACAAGCCGCGCGGCCACATCTCGATCTCCACCCACAGCGCCGGCACCGGCATGGTCGCGATCGAGGTGACCGACAACGGCCGCGGCATTCCCGCCGAGGCGCTGCCCCGCATCTTCGATCCCTTCTTCACCACCAAGGAGCCCGGCAAGGGCACGGGGCTGGGCCTGTCCATCGCCTACAAGATCGTCTCCCAGCACGGCGGGCGCATCGACGTGCATTCCCTGGTGGACGTGGGCACGACCTTCACGGTCACCCTTCCCGTGCAGCCGCCCGTGGAGCTCGAGGCCGCCGAGGCCGGGCAGGGAGCGATGGCATGAACGTACCCGAGCGCATCGCCCGCTACGAGGTGCGCGAGCTCCTCGGCAAGGGCGCGTCGGGCGCCGTCTACCGCGGCTTCGACGAAGGCATCCAGCGCCCGGTCGCGCTCAAGGTGGTGGCCAAGAGCGCCATCGCCGCGGGCGACCTCGAGCCCGAGCTCGCGCGCTTCCGCCGCGAGGCCCAGGCCGCGGGGCGCATCTCCCACCCGCGGGTGGCCGCCATCTACGACTTCGTCGAGACCGACGAGCTCGCCTGCATCGTGATGGAGCTGGTCGAAGGCAAGTCGCTCGCGCTGCGCCTGCAGGAAGCGTCCCTCTACGATTTCGGGGACGCATGGAATGTCGCGCGCCAGGTCCTCGACGGACTCGCCCATTGCCACGGGCAGGGCGTCTTCCACCGCGACCTGAAGCCCGCCAACATCCTCGTGAACGACGACGGGCGCATCAAGATCACCGATTTCGGCGTGGCGCGCCTGGACACCTCGAGCCTCACGCAGGCCGGAGACGTCCTGGGCACGCTGCACTACATGTCGCCGGAGCAGTGCCGCGGCGAGAGCGCCACGGCCACGAGCGACCTCTACCAGGTGGCGGTCGTCGTCTACGAGCTCATCACCGGCGAGCGGCCCTTCGACGGCAAGCCCGCGGAGATCCTGCGCAAGGTGCTGGGCGAGCCGCCCGCGGATCCCTCGACCCTCAACCCGGACGTCACCGCCGAGCTGGACCAGGTGCTCGCCCGCGGCCTCGCCAAGGATCCGGCGCGGCGCTTCGCCTCGGCGCGGGAATTTTCCACCGCGCTCCAGGCGGCCTTCGGCGTCTCCGACGGGCCCCTGCGCGACGCGTCCCTGCCCACCTTCGTCGCCGCCCGCGACGCGCGCGACGCGCGCGTGCTCTTCGTCGACGACGACGAGCGCATCTTGAACGCGATGCGCGCGATCTTCCGCAACCGCCACCAGGTCTTCACCGCCCGCAGCGCCACCCACGCGCTCGAGCTGATCCGCCGCTTCGGCATGCACGTGGTCGTGGCCGACCAGCGCATGCCCGGGATGACGGGCGTGGAGCTGCTGCGCGAGGTGAAGGCGATCGCCCCCGGGGCGGTACGCATGCTGCTCACGGGCTACTCGGACCTCGCCGCGATCGTGGGCGCGGTGAACGAATGCGAGATCTTCCGCTACCTGCGCAAGCCCTGGGACAACGCCCGGCTCGAGGCCGACGTGGCCGACGCGGTGGCGATCGCGCTCGAAGTCGAGCAGGGCGAAGGCCGGGAGACCGCGCCGCGCCGCGGAGGTGCGGCGGTGCTCGTGATCGAGCCCGAGCCGGACCTGGCCGGGGGGCTGCAGCACCTGCTGGGGGGCTCGGCCACCGTGCTGCTCGCGCAATCGCGCATCGAGGCGGAGGGCAAGCTCGCGAGCCACGACGTGGGCGTGATCGTGGCCCCCATGGCGGCGACCGACGAGGGCCTCGCCGCGTTCCTCGCGGGACTGCGCGCGCGCCACCCGGAGCTGCTTTCCATCGTGGTCACCGACGCTCCCGATTCCGAGGCGGTGATCGAGCTCATCAACGAGGCGCACATCTACCGCTTCCTCACCCGCCCGCTCGACGCCGACCACCTGCGCAGCCAGGTCGAGGCGGCGCTCAGGTGGCACGCGATGCTCGGAAGCGGCCCGGCGCGCGGCGTTCCGGGCGATCCCGGCAGCTCCTCAACGGGCGCCGCGGGCCTCGTCGAGCGCATCCGCGGTCTTCCAGGACGTTTTTTCGCGCGCGCCCGCTAGCCACGACTCGAGGGCCGCGGCGTCCATCGGGCGCGCGAAGAGGTATCCCTGGGCCACGTCGCAGCCGAAGCGGCGCAGCTGTGCCAGCTCGTGCTCCGTCTCCACGCCCTCGGCCACCACGGCGAGCCCCAGGTTGTGGCCCAGCTCGATGGTCGAGCGCACGATGGCGGCGTTGCGGTGGTCGGCCTCCATGCCGCTCACGAACGTGCGGTCGATCTTCAGCTCGTTCACCGCGAGCTGCTTGATGTAGCCCAGGGACGAGTAGCCGGTGCCGTAATCGTCGATGGAGGTGGCCACGCCCATCTCGCGCAGCTTGCGCAACGTCGACTGGGCGCTCCTCGGATCGTCCATGAGCGCGCTCTCGGTGATCTCCAGGCAGAGCATGCCGGCGGGAAGCTGGGCCTCGGCGAGGGCGGCGAAGATGAACTGCACCAGCGCGTCTTCCTGGCGCAGGTCCCGAGCCGAGATGTTGACCCCCATGCACAGGTGCAGCCCCAAGTGGTGCCAGCGGCCGCACTGCTCGATGGCGTGCGCGAGCACCCACTGGGTGATCGCGCCGATGTAGCCCGTCTGCTCGGCGAAGCCGATGAACTCCGAGGGCGGCACGAATCCGCGCTGCGGATGGCGCCAGCGCACGAGCGCCTCCACGGAGGTCACGCGATCCTCGGCGAGGCCGATCTTCGGCTGGTAGTGCAGCACGAGCTCGCCCGCCTCCACGGCGTGGCGCAGCTCGCCCAGGAGCGTGAGGTATTCCTGCCGGCGCTCGTGGTGGGCCGGGTCGTACACCTCGCAGCCGGTCTTGCCGCGCTTGGCGATGTACATGGCCACGTCGGCCGCGCTGAGGAGCGAAGCCGCGTCCTCGCCGTGCTCCGGGAAGCAGGCGATGCCGATGCTCGCCGCGATGTCCATGGTCTGCCCCTCGACCACGAGCGGGGCATCGAGGGCGCGGAAGATCTTGTCGGCGACCACGCGCGGGGCGTGCTGCGAGCCGCCCGTGGCGAGGAGCACGCCGAACTCGTCCCCGCCCAGGCGCGCCACCACGTCGGAATCCCGCAGCGCCCCGCGCATCCGCGCGCCCACCTCTCGCAGCGCCCGGTCGCCCACCGGGTGTCCCAGCGTGTCGTTGATGGCCTTGAAGCGGTCCATGTCGATCACGAGCACCGCGAGGGGCTGGGCGGCGCGCCGGGCCGTGCGCACTGCTTGCTCCAGCTGCTGGTTGAACATCGCGCGGTTGGGCAGGCCCGTGAGGACGTCCTCGTAGGCGAGGCGCAGGATCTCGCGCTCGCGGCTCACGATGCCGTCGAGCATGTGGTTGAAGCTCACGGCGAGCTGCCCGATCTCGTCGCGCTGGCCCACGTCCACGTGGCGCGCGTAGTCGCCCTGCTGCACGCGCGCGGCCGCCTCCGCCAGGCGCTGCACCGGACGTGTGATGCTGCGCGCGATGATGAGGCTGCCCGCCACCAGCAGGGCGAGCCCGGCCGCCGAGAGCCAGAAGAACGCCGTGCTGATGCGGCGGAAGGGCGCGAGCCCCTCCTCGACCGACCTTTGCACTACCGCGAGCACGGGCACGCCTCCCGCCGCGGCAAGCGAGGTAACCCGCGTCTCGTAGTCGGACCCGGCCACGTCCAGCTCCCGCACCCGGGGCGAGGAGGCGTCCGCGCTCCCGAGGACGCGGGAAGCGCGGCGCGCAGCGCCGGCGATAGCGTCGAGGCGTGCACGCGCCAGCGGCCGTCGGACGCGCGGCTCAGGAACGACACCTCGAGGCCGGTCGACGCCCGGAGCTCCCGCGCGAGCACGTCGTCCACCTGGAAGGCGAGCGCCACCAGGGCGATGGGCTCCGGGGCGAGCACCGGCACCACCACCAGCTGGTAGATGCGCCCGTCGAGGGCCACGATGGCCGAGCTCTTGCCCGTGGCGAGCGCGGCGTCCACCAGCGCGGGAAAGACGTAGGGCTTGCCCACCCGCGCCTCGTCCTGGGTGTCGGCCCGCACCGTGCGGTCGAGGGAGATGAGCGTCATCACGTTGGCGCCGGCGCGCGCCCCGTGGTTGCGCAGCACCGAGAGGATCGTCCCGGTGCTGTTGGTGGCCACGGCCTGGCGGAACGCGAAGTCCGCCGAGAGGATCGCCGCTCCCTGCTCGAGGCGGGACTGGTTCTGCTCGAGGAGCCGGCCGAAGATGCGTTCGCCTTGCTGCAGGGAGCGGTCGATGGTCTCGCGGGCGATCTGGGAGTTGGCGCGGATCACGAGGTACGCGCCCACGCCCTGCACCAGCACCAGCAGTACTACGAAGAAGATCACGATGCGCGCGCCCAGGCCCGCGAGCCCGGGAGGCGCATAGGCGCCGCGCTCGGGCGCCACCCTCAATACCTCGAGCGGTCGAGCGGCGGCTTGTACTTCACCGCGCGCGGCTTCGGGTCGATGGCGAATTCGAGGCGCTGCGCGGCGGACGCGGCGAGCGGCACGGTGCGCGCGGCGGCCGCGGCCCGCTCGCGCGGATGCCACGCATGCACCTCGTACGTCCCGGCGGGCAGGTCGCGCAGGACGGCCTCGCCGAGCGCGTCGGTGCGCGCGAAATAGGGCGTGGGCACCACCAGCACGTAGGCGATCATCCAGTCGTGGATGTTGCAGCCGAGGGTCACCACGCCCGGCTTGTCGAACAGGATCCGGCTGGGCGACTTGCCGGTGTAGAGCTTGATCTCGAAGCTCTTCGCGGGCGAGAACGAATACACGTGGTGCATGATCGGGTCGCGGTTGGGAAAGGTGATCGTGGTGCCCTCCTCCACCACGGTCACGTAGGGCACGAACTCGCGGTCCGCCTGCTCGATGGCCACCGTGGGGCGCGGGCCCCGGGGATCGGCTCGTCCTCCGGCGGGCAGCGCGTACACCGCCGCGTCGGCCACGCCCTTGCCCGAGGCGTCGAGCACCCGCGCCTCGAGGGAAGCGGCGCGAGAAAGCGTCGCACCGGCGCAAGCGACGAGGATCGCGAGGATCGTCTGCGGTCTGGACATCGCGGGCAAACGGCGGGAGACTTCGGCGATGGGCCGGTGGAAGAGGTGCTGCATTGTATCGCTGCTGGGAGCGTTTTCCGCGGCGCGCGCCCTCGCCGACGATTCCCTCGCGGAAGCACCCTTCGGCCTCGCCGATGCCATCGCCCACGGCCGCCTCACGCTCGAGCTGCGCCCGCGCTACAACCGCATCGACGAGACCGACAAGCCGGACCGCACCGAGGGGGTCACCACGCGGGCGATCATCGGGTGGCGCACCGCGCCCTGGAACGGCCTGCGCGCGACCCTCGAGGCGATCGACGCCGACCACATCGGGTCGAAGCGCTTCAACGACGACGGGGCGCAGTTCGCCTCTTCCCCCTACCCGCTGCTGCCGGACCCGCGCTACGCGGGGCTGAATCGCGCGTGGATCGAGTACGACGCGCCCGGCGCCACGCGCCTGCGCGTGGGCCGGCAGCGCGTGCGCCTGGGCAACCAGCGCTGGGTGAGCGACAACGATTTCCGCCAGGTCCCGCAGCTCTTCGACGGCGTCGAGGTCGTCAACACGGCGCTCTCCGGCACCGAGCTTTCCGCGGGGCGCTATTGGCGCGTACGCACCACCTCGGGCGACCTCGACTCCCTGCGGCTCACGCTCGTGCGCGCGGCGTGGAATCCCGCTCCCGGGCAGTCGCTCTCGGCCTACGGCGTCTTCCACGACCAGGCGCAGAACGGGGCTTCCACGGGTTTCGCCGACAACTCCTATCGCGTGAGCGGCGTTCGCGCCGAAGGCTCGGTCGCGCGCTTCGGTGGCGTGGAGATTCCCTACGAGGCGGAATACGCGTGGCAGAAGCCCTACGCGGGAGGAGACTCCCGCATCGACGCGCGCTACTGGCGTGCGGGACTGGGGGCGGCGGCGCGCGACTGGACCGTGCGCTACGACCAGGAAGTGAAGGGAAGCAACGGGGGCGTCTACGGCGCCCAGATGCCGCTCACGGATTTCTACGCGCTCAACGGCTGGACGCTGCATTTCTTCAATACGCCCGCCCGCGGGCTCGTGGATCGCTGGGTCACGCTGCGCTGGTCGAGGGCGGGTTGGACGCTCTATGGCGAGTCGCACCGGTTCCGCTCGGATTTCGGCGGCCTCGATTACGGCCGCGAGCAGGACCTGGGCCTCACCTACGCGTTCGAAGACGACATCGTCGCGCGGCTGCAGTACGCGCGCTACGACTCCGGCGCGGGCGCCCCCGAGGCGCGCGTGCGCAAGACCTGGCTCACGTTCACCTACGCCTACTGATGCCGATCCCCAAGGGCGAGCTCGCCCAGCTGAAGCGCGCCAAGGAGATCCTCGAGAACCCCGGGATCGCCGCCAAGCTCTCGTCCATCGCGGGCTCCCCCGTCGAGCGCGGTGTCAAGCTGCTGCCCAGGCGCTGGCAGAAGTCGGTGCACTCCGCCACCGAGGCCGCGCTCATGAAGGCGCTCGACGTGGCGGTGCGCACGCTGGGCGACAACGCCCGGCGCGCGCCTTCCCGCGACCGCATGCACAAGTTCGCGGCGGCGGCTTCCGGCGCCGCGGGCGGGGCCTTCGGCCTCGCGGCCCTCGCCTGGGAGCTGCCCCTGTCCACCACCCTCATGCTGCGCTCCATCGCCGACATCGCCGCGGCCGAGGGCGAGGACCCGCGCCACCTCGAAACGCGCCTCGCGTGCCTCACGGTGTTCGCGCTCGGCAGCACGCGCGATGCGAGCGACAACGCGGCCGAGTCGGGATATTTCGCGGCGCGCTCCGCCCTCGCCACCGCGGTCACCGAGGCTACCAAGCACCTGGCGCAGAAGGGCCTCGCCAAGAGCGGCGCGCCGGCGCTGCTGCGGCTGGTGGGCCTCATCGGCGCGCGCTTCGGCATCGTGGTGACGGAGAAGGCCGCGGCGCAGGCGATCCCGATCCTGGGCGCGGCGGGAGGTGCCATCATCAACACCATCTTCATCGGCCATTACCAGGACATGGCGCGGGGCCATTTCATCGTGCGCCGGCTGGAGAAGATCCACGGCGCCGAGCCGGTGCGCGCGGCCTACGAAAGGCTCTAGGCTTCGGGGCCGCGCTCCGGAAGCGGGATGGATTCGGTTTCACCGGGGACCGCGGCGAAGCGCCCGGCCTTCCAGTCCTCGGCCGCCCGCGCGATGCGCGCTTCACGGCTCGACACGAAGTTCCACCACACGCGGCGCGGGCCGTCGAGGGGCGCGCCGCCGAAGATCATGCAGCGGGCGCCCGCCTCGCTTTCGACGATCGCTTCCGCGCCCGCCGCGAACACGAGCAACTCGCCCACGCCGTGGCGCCCGCCCTCCGTCTCGATCGCGCCTTCGGCCACGTACGCTCCCCGCTCGTCGGGATCCGACGGCAGCACGATGCGCCGCCCGGGAGCGAGCGCCACGTCCGCGTAGAACGTGGGCGAAAGCGTGGCCACCGGCGAGCTCACGCCGAAGAGGTCCCCCAGGATGAGGCGCACCGTCACGCCGTTGTCCTCCACGGTGGGAAGCCGCCCGTGGTGGGAGAAGGAGGGATCCAGCTCCTCCGCGGCCGCGGGCAGGCCGATCCAGGTCTGGATGCCCGCCAGGCGCGAGCCCGAGGCGCGAAGCGCGACCGGCGTGCGCTCCGAATGCACGATGCCGCTGCCCGCGATCATCCAGTTCACTTCCCCGGGGCGGATCGCCTGCACGGTACCGAGGCTGTCGCGGTGCAGGAGCTCGCCTTCGAAGAGGTAGGTCACCGTGGCGAGCCCGATGTGGGGATGGGGACGCACGTCCAGGCCGCGGCCCGGGGCGAGCGCCACGGGGCCGAAGTGGTCGAAGAAGACGAACGGTCCCACGGCCGCCTTCCCGGCCGAGGGCAGCGCCCGGCGGACCTGGAAGCCGTCGCCCAGGTCGCGCTGCTTTGCGGTATAGCGGGTTTCGAGCATGGTCATTCCGCGCTACGATGCGCTCGGTCCGACAACGAAGAGGTGCGGGACATGGCGGCTTACCTGCTGGCGGAGATCGAGATCACCAACCCGGAAGGCTACAAGGAATACACGGTGCATGTTCCTCCCACGATCGCGAAATACGGCGGCCGGTTCCTCACGCGAGGCGGCGAGACCCAGGCGCTCGAGGGCGACTGGCCGCAACGCCGGCGCGTGCTGATCGAGTTTCCCTCCATGGCGGCGGCGCGGCAGTGGTGGGACTCGAGCGAATACGCCGCACCCAAGAAGATGCGGCAGGCCAACAGCCGCGGCCGGCTCCTGCTCATGGAAGGCGCTCCTACGTCGTAGGATCCTTGTCCGAGTCGGCGATGCGCAGGCGATGGAACATCCGATGCACCACGGGCGCGAAGATGACCGCGGCGATGCCCAGCACCGCGAAGCCGGAGTAGATCGCGTAAAAGCCCGCGAAGAGCTTGCCCGCGACGGTGTTCGGCGTGTGCAGCGGCCCCATGCCCGAGAGGATCATCGCGGCGTTGAGGAAGGCGTCCGCCGGGCCGAGTCCCTCGAAGAACGCGTATCCGGCCATGCCGATGGCGAGCGAGGCGGCAATGAGGGCGAGGCCCACCTTGCCCGAGGTGCGCAGGCGCCGGCGATGGACGGCGATGGACGCGAGGGGCAGGTGCTTGTATTGGTCGTGCATGGCTACAGGTTCGCCCAATCCCTCGGCGGGAGCAAGGCCTCGGCGAGGCGCGCCTCGGGAGTGCCGGGCGCGGGCTTCCAGTCGTATCTCCACGTGACCACCGGGGGCAGCGACATGAGGATCGATTCCGTGCGCCCCCCCGACTGCAGCCCGAAGAGCGTGCCCCGGTCCCACACGAGGTTGAACTCCACGTAGCGGCCGCGGCGATACGACTGGAAAGCGCGCTCGCGTTCCCCGTGGGCGATGCCGCGGCGCCGCTCCACGATCGGCGCGTACGCGGGCAGGAATGCGTCGCCCACCGCGCGCATCACCGCGAAGCTCGATTCGAAGCCGCCCTCGCTGAAATCGTCGAAGAAGGTTCCCCCGATGCCGCGCGGCTCGTTGCGGTGCTTGAGGAAGAAATAGGCGTCGCACGCCTTGCGGAAACGATCGTGCAGGCCGGGAAACGGCGCCAGCGCGTCGCGGTTGGGGCGGTGGAAATGCACGCAGTCCTCGTCGAACGGATAGTAGGGCGTCAAGTCCATGCCGCCGCCGAACCACCACACGGGACCCTCGTCCCCTTTCTCTCCCGCGGCGGGGGCCGAGTGGAAGAAGCGCACGTTCATGTGCACCGTGGGCACGTAGGGATTGCGGGGATGGAACACGAGAGACACGCCCATCGCCTCCCACGGGCGCCCCGCGATCCCGGGGCGGTGCGCGCTCGCCGACGGCGGCAGGCTGCGGCCCGTCACGTGGGAGAAGCCCACGCCGCCGCGCTCGAGCAGGTTGCCTTCCTCGAGCAGGCGCGACACGCCGCCCCCGCCCTCGGCGCGCGTCCACTCGTCGCGCAGGAAACGCTTGCCGTCGAGCGCCTCGAACGCGCCGACGATGCGCTCCTGGAGCCCGAGGAGATAGTCGCGGACGGCGTTCGTCTCCATGGTCAGCGCCGCGCGAACGCGCGGTGTCCGATGTCGGTGCGGAACTGCATGCCGTCGAAGCGGATCCGCTCGACCACCTCGTAGGCCCGCTGCGCGGCGATCTTCACCTTGTCGCCCAGGGCCGTCACGCACAGCACCCGCCCGCCGCTGGTCACGACCTTGCCGTCCCGCGCGGCGGTGCCCGCGTGAAAGACGTGGAAGTCTTCCTCGTCCTTCGGCAGGCCGTGGATCTCGTCGCCCTTGCGCGGCTCGGCGGGATAGCCGGCGGCGGCCATCACCACGCCCAGCGCGGCCCGGCGGTCCCACTCGGCCTCGACCTGGTCCAGCGTGCCGTCGATGCCGTGGTCCGCGAGCGCGAGGAAATCGCTCTTCAGGCGCATGAAGATGGGCTGCGTCTCCGGGTCTCCCAGGCGGCAGTTGAACTCCACTACCCGGGGCGCGCCGCGCGCGTCGATCATGAGCCCCGCGTAGAGAAATCCGGTGTACGGGATGCCGTCGGCGGCCATGCCCTTCACCGTGGGCATGACGATCTCGTGCATCACGCGGTGGTGCACTTCCGGGGTCACCACGGGCGCCGGCGAATAGGCGCCCATGCCGCCGGTGTTGGGACCCAGGTCGCCGTCGAAGATGCGCTTGTGGTCCTGGCTCGAGGCGAGGGGCAGGACGTTCCTGCCGTCCACCATCACGATGAAGCTCGCTTCCTCGCCCGCCATGAATTCCTCGACCACCACGCGATGGCCCGCATCTCCCAGCGCGTTCCCGGCGAGCATCATGTCGACCGCGGCGTGGGCCTCGGCGAGTGTCGCCGCGACCACCACGCCCTTGCCCGCCGCGAGCCCGTCGGCCTTGACCACGATGGGCGCCCCGGACGCTTCGACGTAGGCGTGGGCCGCGGCCGCGTCGGTGAAAGTGCCGTGGCGCGCCGTGGGAATCCCGTGGCGCTGCATGAAGCGCTTGGCGAAATCCTTCGACGACTCGAGCTGGGCCGCGGCGCGGGTGGGCCCGAAGATGCGCAGGCCCGCGTCGAGGAACGCGTCGACCACGCCCGCGGCGAGCGGCCCTTCGGGGCCCACGATGGTGGCGTGGATCGCCTCTTTCGTGGCGAAGCGCACCAGATCCGGGATGGAGGTTGCCTCGACGTTGTACAGGCCGTCTTCGCGCGCGGTGCCGGCATTGCCGGGTGCCACGTACACGCGCGAGACCCTGGGCGAGCGGGCGAGCCGCCAGGCGATGGCGTGCTCGCGCCCGCCCGGGCCGATGACCAGCAGCTTCATGGTTGCGGCGACATGGGGGCCTTCGCCATCAGTGGCGGAAGTGGCGCATGCCGGTGAAGACCATCGCGAGGCGATGCTCGTCGGCCGCCGCGATCACTTCCTTGTCGCGCACGCTTCCGCCCGGCTGGATCACGGCGCGTGCGCCCGCGGCCGCCACCACGTCGAGCCCGTCGCGGAACGGGAAGAACGCATCCGAAGCGGCCACCGAGCCGCGCAACGTGAGGCCCGCGTTCTTCGCCTTGATCGCGGCGATGCGGGTGGAGTCCACGCGGCTCATCTGCCCCGCGCCCACGCCGAGGGTGGCCCCGTCCTTGCAGAACACGATCGCGTTGGACTTCACGAACTTGGCCACCCGGAACGCGAACACGAGGTCGTTCATCTCCGAGGCGGTGGGATCGCGGCGGGTCACGATGCGAAGCTCCGCCACGTCGAATTCGTCCGGGGTCTGGACCAGCAGCCCGCCGCCCACGCGCTTCATGTCGAGGCGATTGGGTTGCCGGTCGAGCGCGATGGTGAGCAATCGCACGTTCTGCCTGCCCGCGAGCGCCTTGCGCGCCGCGGCGTCGTAGCCGGGCGCGATCACCACCTCGACGAACTGGCCCCCGAGCGCCTCGGCTGTGGCGCCGTCCACGGGACGGTTGAACGCGATGATGCCGCCGAAGGCCGAGGTGGGGTCGGTGGCGAACGCCTTGCGGTAGGCCTCGAGGGGTGTGGCGGCCACGGCCACGCCGCAGGGATTGGCGTGCTTCACGATCACGCACGCCGTGACCTCGAAGCTCCGGCAGCATTCCCACGCGGCATCGGCATCGGCGATGTTGTTGTAGCTCAGCTCCTTGCCCTGGAGCTGCGTGAAGCCGGCGAGCGTGCCGCGCGGGGGATCGCGCTCGACGTAGAACGCCGCCGCCTGGTGCGGGTTCTCGCCGTAGCGCAACGCCTGCGCGAGGCGCCACTGCTGGTTTAGCCGGTCGGGAAAGGCGCGCGCCTTGCCGCTCGCGTCCCGGGCGGTGAGCCAGCTCGAGATCATGCCGTCGTACTCGGCGGTGTGGCTGAAGGCCTTGGCCGCGAGCGCGTAGCGCTCCTCGGCGTCGATCGCGCCGCCCCCTGCGTCCATCTTCGCCGTGAGGCGCGCGTAGTCCCCCGGATCGGTCACCACCGCCACGAAGGCGTGGTTCTTGGCCGCCGCGCGCACCATCGCGGGACCCCCGATGTCGATGTTCTCGATCGCCTGGTCCAGGGTGCAGCCCGGCTTGGCCACGGTTTGCGCGAAGGGGTAGAGGTTCACCACCACCATGTCGATGGGCGGGATGCCGTGCTCGCGCATCGAGCGCGCATGTTCCGGGCGGTCGCGCCGGGCGAGGATGCCGCCGTGGACCTTCGGGTGCAGCGTCTTCACGCGGCCTTCCATCATCTCGGGAAAGCCGGTGTAGTCGGAGACCTCGGTCACCACGACGCCGTTCAGCCTCAGGAGCTGCGCGGTGCCGCCGGTGGAAACGATCTCGACTCCGTGGCGCAAGAGAGCGCGCGCGAGCTCGACGATGCCGGTCTTGTCGGAAACGCTGAGCAGGGCGCGCTGGATCTTCGTCATGTTCTTCGCCCTCGATCGGCCGGGGCCCGGCCCCGGATCCCGCCTCCCGCGAAAACCGACCTAGTCGAGGCCGTGCAGCTGGAGCTTCTTGCGAAGCGTGTTGCGGTTCAACCCCAGCAGCTCCGCCGCGCGGGTCTGGTTGCCCTGGGCCTGGAACATCACCACCTCGAGCATCGGCTTTTCCACGGCGCACACCACCATCTCGTAGACGCCCGAGGCCTTCTCGCCGTCCAGGTCCTTGAAGTACTGCTTCATCACCTTGCGCACCGTGGAGGCGAGCTCGTTCTCCCGCACGCCCGCCTCGGCCTTGTCGCCGTACCTGTGTTTACGCTGCAAGGGCGACCTCTTCGTCGTATTCGAGGCGCGCCGAGTGCGCGTGCAGCTCGTCGAAGAACCGGGCCACGGCTTCGAGCTGCATCTCGGCGGTCTCGAGGGTGTTCATGCGGGCGCGGAACACGGCGGAATTCTTGAGTCCCTTCGTGTACCAGCCGATGTGCTTGCGCGCCACCCGCACGCCGCGCTCGAGGCCGTAGAAGGCGTAGAGGTCGTGCAGGTGGCCCACCAGGACTTCGCGGATCTCCGCCACCCCGGGAGGGGCAAGGCGGGTCCCGGTCTTCAGGAAATGGTCGATCTCGCGGAAGATCCACGGACGGCCCTGGGCGGCGCGCCCGATCATCACCGCGTCCGCACCCGTGTATTCGAGCACGAACTTCGCTTTCTCGGGGGTGGTGATGTCGCCGTTGGCGATCACGGGGATGCCCACCGAGCGCTTCACCTCGCGGATGGTGTCGTACTCCGCGTCTCCCGTGTACATGCAGGCGCGCGTGCGCCCGTGCATGGCGAGCGCCCGGATGCCGTGCGCCTCCGCGATGCGCGCGATGGCGAGCGCGTTGCGGTTCAGCTTGCTCCAGCCGGTGCGGATCTTGAGGGTGACGGGCACGTCCACGGCCCTCACCACCGCGTCCACGATCCGGGCCACGAGGGGCTCGTCCTGCAGCAGCGCGCTCCCGGCGTAGACGTTGCAGATCTTCTTGGCCGGACATCCCATGTTGATGTCGATGATGTCCGCGCCCTTGTCCACGTTGTACTTCGCCGCCTCGGCCATCATGGCCGGGTCGGCGCCGGCGATCTGGATCACCCGGGGCTCCACCTCGCCCTCGTGGTTGCCGCGGCGGATGGTCTTCTCGGAACCCCACAGGAGAGAATTGGAGGCGACCATCTCCGAGACCGCCATGCCCGCCCCCATGCGCTTGCAGAGGCTGCGGAACGGCCGGTCGGTCACGCCCGCCATGGGAGCGACGATCAGGTTGTTCTTGAGGTGGATCGAGCCGATTTTCACGTTCTGGTCGACGCGTTGGAATTTGGGTATGCCGCGGGAATCGCCGCGTCGAGCGCGGGAACGGCGCAACGGGTGCCTATTTTATACGCGGCGCATTGCGGGAGAAAATAAATTTTCGCGCGCGCGAAAGTCATGGCCGCATGACATCGGCAAATGTCAATCCCGCGCGCGCTCATCGTCCGTAGCCGCCGCCGCCGGGCGTCTCGATCACGAAGACGTCGCCCGGGCCTACCTGCGTCTCGT
>JAANCK010042995.1_pt1 | contig 14371 bp, 11 predicted proteins | sample 7277841 | NCBI WGS metagenome assembly JAANCK01 (sample SAMN14222788, study PRJNA588281) | permafrost metagenome | isolation source: Arctic cryosol methane SIP | place: Canada:Nunavut | collected 2015-07 | reverse complement strand
GCGAGCGGTACAGGAACCAGACGAGCCAGGCCACCAGCGCGATCGACAGGTACACCAGCGGATGCTGGCGAAACAGGGCCGGGCCCAGCAGCGGGATGTCGGCCAGCCCGGGAATGGCGAAGTGCGGCCGCGGCGGCAATTTCTCCTGCACGTACTGGATGCCGGCGAAGGCCGAGAACCCGGCGCCGAAGAGGCTGAGCGCCAGCCCGGTGGCGTACTGGTTGGTGTTCAGCCAGATCACCAGCACGCCGAACAGCGCCGCCAGCAACGCGCCGGCGCCCATGCCGGCGGCAAAACCCAGCCAGTCGTTGCCGGTGTGGACTACGGTGGCGAAGCCGGCGATGGCGGCGCACAGCATCATGCCCTCGGCGCCGAGGTTGACGATGCCGGCTTTCTCGTTGATCAACAGCCCCAGCGAGGCCAGCGCCAACACCGTGCCGGCGTTGAGCGTCGCGGCGAGGAGCAGTGCGTAGGATTCCATCTCAGATCCCGAACGTCCAAATACCGGACGCAGAAGACGCAGAAGTACGCAGAAGACGCAAAAAAATCAATTGAAGAAAAATCATTGAAGCGATTCCGGTTTCCTTTTGCGCCTTTTGCGTCTTCTGCGTCCGGCTGTCCTGTTTGTTCATGCCGCCCCCTTCAACGCAGGCTGCAAGCGAATGCGGTAGGTCATCAGCGTGTCGCAGGCCAGCAGCGTGAACAGCAGCAGACCCTGGAACACCCCGGTCATCGACTTGGGCAGCCCCAGGCGCGACTGCGCCAGCTCGCCGCCGATATAGAACATGCTCATGAGCACGGCCGAGAACACCATGCCCACCGGATGCAGGCGGCCGACGAAGGCCACGATGATGGCGGCGAAGCCATAGCCGGCCGGCACATAGGGCGTGAGCTGGCCGATCGGGCCCGCCACTTCCAGTGCGCCGGCGAGGCCTGCCGCGCCGCCCGAAGTCAGCAGCGCAACCCACAGCGCGCGCCGCGAGGAAAAGCCGGCATAGCGGGCCGCTGCCGGGGCGAGCCCGCCCACCTGCTGGGCGAAGCCGGCGCGGGTGCGGAACAGGAACACCCACAGCGCGGCCACGCCGGCCAGCGCAATCACGAGGCCGATGCTCACGCGCGAGCCGGCCATCAATCGCGGGATCTGCGTCACCGCCTCGAAGGTCTTGGTCTGCGGAAAGTTGTAGCCGGCCGGATCCTTCCACGGTCCGTAGACCAGGTAGCTCAGCACCATGTCGGCCACGTACACCAGCATCAGGCTGACCAGGATCTCGTTGGCGTTGAACCGGTCGCGCAACAAGGCCGTCAGTCCGGCCCAGGCCATGCCGCCGAGAACCCCGGCCAGCAGGACCGCCGCGACGATCCAGCGGCCGGTGTCCTTGTCCGCCAATAGGGCCACCCCGCCGGCTACCACCGCGCCGATGACGAACTGGCCCTCGGCGCCAATGTTCCAGACGTTGGAGCGAAAGCACACCGCCAGGCCCAGCGCGATGATCAGGAGCGGCGTGGCCTTGACCATCAGCTCGCCCAGCGCATAGGGCGAGCGGATCGGCTCCCAGAAGAACACCTGCAGCCCCTTGACCGGGTCCTTGCCCAGGGCCAGGAACAGCAACACCCCGATGACGACGGTGAGCACCAGCGCCAGCAGCGGCGAGGCGATGCTCCACAGCCGCGACGGCTCGGCGCGGGGTTCGAGCTTAAGCATGCGCGCCTTGATCAGTTGGGGACAGGGCTGGCCGCTGCGCGTCTGCGGTCTGTCCCGCAAAGTCGAACAAACCGCTCATCCACTCGCCGATCAGCGTCACCGTGGCGCGCGAGCGCGCGATCGACGGCGACAGGCGTCCTTTCGCGATCACGTGCAGCCGGTCGCAGATCTCGAACAGCTCCTCCAGCTCCTCGCTCACCACCAGCACCGCGCATCCGGCGTCGCGCAGCGCGAGGATCTCGCCGCGGATCTGGGCGGAGGCACCGACGTCCACGCCCCAGGTCGGCTGCGACACGATCAGCAATTTCGGATTGGCGTCGATCTCGCGCCCGACGATGAACTTCTGCAGGTTGCCGCCCGAGAGCGATCGGGCCGCGGCATTGGGGCCGCCGGCCTTGACGTTGAAGCGTTGGATGATGCCCTGCGCCTGTCGCTGCAAGGCCTTCAGGTCGATCCAGCCGCTGCGCGCTATGGCTTCGGTGCGCGTGAGCATCAGGTTGTGGGCCAGGCCCAGCGTGGGCACGGCCCCGCGGCCCAGCCGGTCCTCCGGGACGAAATGCACGCCCAATTGGCGCCGGTCCGCGGGCCCGGAGCGGCCGACGTCCTTGCCCAGGACCTGGATCGCCGATGGCTGGGCCCGGGTGTCCTCGCCGGACAGCGCATACAGCAGCTCCTGCTGGCCGTTGCCGGAAACTCCGGCGATGCCCACCACCTCGCCGGCCCGCACTTCCAGCGTGATGCCGTCGAGGTCGACGCCGAACTGGTCGTCGCGCGGGAGGTGCAGGTTGTTCACGCGCAGCACCGCATCGCCCGGCTGGCGTTCGCGGTGTTGCAGCGCCGGCGGCTCGGCGCCGATCATCATGCGACTGAGCGAGGCGTTGGTCTCCTGCTGCGGATTGCACACGCCGGTGACCTTGCCGCCGCGCAGCACGGTGCAGGCGCTGCACAGCTCGCGGATCTCATGCAACTTGTGGCTGATGTACAGGATGCTGCAGCCTTCGGCGGCCAGCTTCTTGAGCACCACGAACAGCTTTTCCACCGCCTGCGGCGTCAGCACCGAGGTCGGTTCGTCCAGGATCAGCAATTGGGGCTGGGTCAGCAGCGCGCGGATGATCTCGACCCGCTGCATCTCGCCCACCGACAGGGTGTGCACGTGGCGGGCCGGGTCGATGTCCAGCCCGTACTCGGCGGCCTTGGCGGTGATGCTCCGGGTGACCTGTGCCAGCGACAGGGCCTTGTCCACGCCCAGCCAGACGTTCTCGGCGACGGTGAGGGTGTCGAACAGGCTGAAATGCTGGAACACCATGCTGATACCGAGTGCCCGCGCTTCCTGCGGGTTGCGGATCTGCACCGGCTGGCCGTTCCACAGCACCTCGCCCGCGTCCGGCTTGATCGAGCCGTAGATGATCTTCATCAGCGTCGACTTGCCGGCGCCGTTCTCGCCCAGCACGGCATGGGTTTGCCCGGGCTGCACCGCGAGCGACACGTCGTTGTTGGCCACCACCGAGGGGTAGCGCTTGGTGATGTGCGCCAGCTGGAGGCGGGGCACGCTCAAGCCGCCGCCCCCGTCAGCGCCGGCAAGACCCTGCTTTCACGGCGGTTTCTGGCGTCCAATCGCGTTCCTTGTCTCATGACGTGAGGGCCTGCATTTTCCCGCTGCCGGGAAATCAACCATACTTGAATCCATGCAAGCCAAGACAAAGACGATCCGCTTCATCCGGCGCGGGCAGCTGGTTGCGCTGGACAATGTACCACCCGACCGGACCTTGCTGGAACTGCTGCGCGAAGACCTGGGGCAGGTCGGGACCAAGGAAGGCTGCGGCGAAGGCGACTGCGGCGCCTGCACCGTGGTACTGGCCGAGCTGGCGCCCGCAAGCGCGGCCCCGGGCGGACCTGCGCTGCGCTACCGGGCGATCAACAGCTGCATCCGGCTGGCCCATTCGATCGACGGGATGGCGCTGTGGACCGTCGAAGATCTTGCCGGCGCCGACGGCGCGCTGCACCCGGCCCAGGAGGCGATGGTTCGGTCGCACGGCTCGCAATGCGGCTTTTGCACGCCGGGCTTCGTGATGAGCCTGTTCGGCATGTACCAGAACCACGTCGCCCGCGGCGAGTCGATCACCCGCGAGCTGGCCCAGGAGGAGCTGTCGGGCAATCTGTGCCGCTGCACCGGATACCGGCCAATCCTGGACGCGGCGCAGCAGATGGCGCGGTTGCCGGCAGCGCCCATCGACGAAAAGCGGTTGCGCTCGCAATTGCAGAGCCTGGCCGAGGACGAGCCGGCCGCTGCGCCGCCGACCTACCTCGCGCCCCGGACCCTGGCCGAGCTGCTGGCCCTGCGTGCCGCGCACCCCCAAGCGCAGATCGTCGCCGGCTGCACCGACGTCGGGCTGTGGGTCACCAAGATGCACATGCGTCTTCCGCTCGTGCTCGACGTGACCCGGGTGGCCGAACTGCAGCGCATCGAGCACTACGACAACCACATCGCCATCGGCGCGGCTGCGACGCTGACCGATGCCTTCGCGGCGCTGGTGGCCGAGCGGCCCCAGCTCAAGACCTTCGCCGACCGGTTCGCCGGCCTGCCGGTGCGCAACTCGGGCACGCTGGGCGGCAACGTCGCCAACGGCTCGCCGATCGGCGATTCGATGCCGCTGCTGATCGCGCTGAACGCGCACATCGTCCTGATGAGCGCGCGCGGCCACCGCGACATGCCGCTGGAGGCTTTCTACACCGGCTACCGCAAGACCGTGCTGGCGCCCGACGAGGTGCTGGCGTGGATCAAGGTGCCGCGGCCTCTTTCCCCCTCCCCCGCTGGGGGAAGGCCGGGGTGCGGGCAGGAATTCCTGCGCGCCTACAAGATCAGCAAGCGCTACGACGACGACATCTCGGCGGTGTGCCTGGTGGTCAACCTCGTGCTGGACCACGGCAAGGTCGCCAGGATTTCCATTGGCGCTGGCGGCGTCGCGGCCACGCCGGCACGCGCCGTTAGAACCCAGGCCTTCCTGCTGGGCCGGCCCTGGACCCAGGACACGGCGGCCGAAGCCGCGACGCTTCTGCGCGCCGAGTTCCAGCCGATTTCCGACATGCGCGCCTCGGCCGGCTACCGCAGCGCGGTGCTGGGCAACCTGATGCAGCGCTGCTGGCTGGAGAGCCAGGGCATGGACGGGATCAACCTGGAGCGCTTCGACCTTGAGGGGTCGGCCGCATGAACATGCGTGACAAGGACTTCAAGTCGGCTCCCGGCGGCGCCGCGAATGCGGGCGAGCGCAACATCGCGCCGGCCACCCACTCGTCCCATGCGATGACCTCTTCCGGTCCGGCCTCCGGTGCTTCACTCCCGCACGAAAGCGCGCGCGCGCAGGTGGCCGGCGCCGCCACTTATGTCGACGACATCGCCGAGGTCAGGGGAACGTTGCACGCGGCTCCCATCCTCTCCACGGTCGCCCACGGTCGCTTGCTCAGCGTCGACACCGTCGCAGCTTTGGCAATGCCCGGCGTGCACGGCGTGGTTCTGTCCGGAGACATCCCCGGCGACCCGATGCTGGCGACCTTCGTCCACGACGAACCGGTGTTCGCCCGCGACAAGGTGGAGCACGTCGGCCAGGTGATCGGCGTGGTGGTGGCCGACACGGTGATGCAGGCCCGCCGCGCGGCGCGCAAGGTGCAGGCGAAGATAGCCCCGCTGCCGCCGGTGCTGTCGCCGCGCGACGCACATGCAAGGAAGAGCTATGTGCTGCCCCCGGTGACCGTGCGGCGCGGGGAACCGGAAGCGGCGCTGGCGCGATCGCGCCACACCTTGGAGGGGCAACTGGAGGTGGGCGGGCAGGAACATTTCTACCTGGAAGGCCAGGTGGCGTACGCGCTGCCGCTGGAGCAGGGCCAGTGGCACATCCACTCCAGCACCCAGCATCCGGGCGAGGTCCAGCACTGGGTCGCCCATGCGCTCGGGCTGGAGAACAACGCGGTGACGGTGGAGTGCCGGCGCATGGGCGGCGGTTTCGGCGGCAAGGAAACCCAGGCCGGCCACATGGCGGTGTGGGCGGCGCTGGCGGCGCGCAAGTTCAAGCGGCCGGTGAAGCTGCGGCTGGACCGCGACGACGACTTCATGATCACCGGCAAGCGCCATCCGTTCGCCTACGACTGGCAGGTCGGCTTCGACGACAGCGGCCTGGTCACCGGACTGAAGCTCACCATGCTGGCCGACTGCGGCTTCTCGGCCGACCTGTCCGGGCCGGTGGCCGACCGCGCCGTCTTCCACACCGACAACGCCTACTTCCTGTCTCATGTGGAGATCGCGTCGTATCGCTGCAAGACCAATACCCAGAGCCACACGGCGTTCCGCGGCTTCGGCGGCCCGCAGGGCGTGATCGTCATCGAGGCGATCCTGGGCGACATCGCGCGGCATCTGGCGCTGGACCCGCTGGATGTGCGCATGCGCAACCTGTACGGCGTCGAAGATAGAAATATCACCCACTACCAGATGAAGGTGGAAGACAACATCCTGCAGCCGCTGATGGCTCAGTTGGAGCGAACGTCGAACTACCGCCAGCGGCGCGCAGCGATCGCGGCCTGGAACACCAGGAGCCCGGTGATCAAGCGCGGCATCGCCTTCACCCCGGTGAAGTTCGGCATCAGCTTCACCGCCACCTTCTTCAACCAGGCCGGCGCGCTGGTGCACGTGTACACCGATGGCAGCGTGCAGGTGAACCACGGCGGAACCGAGATGGGGCAGGGCCTGAACACCAAGGTGGCGCAGGTCGTGGCCGACGAGTTGGGCGTGCCGTTCGAGCGGGTGCGTTCCACCGCGGCCGACACCAGCAAGGTTCCCAACGCGTCGGCCACCGCCGCGTCCAGCGGCACCGACCTGAACGGCCGCGCCGCGCAGTTCGCCGCGCGCAATGTGAAGGACAACCTCGCTTCATTCGTCAGTGGGCTGGACGGTTGCGGCGCCGGCGCGGTGACTTTCCGCGGCGGCCAGGTGATCTCGCCCAAAGCCACGCGCAGCTTCGACGAGGTGGTGAAGGCCGCCTACGCCAACCGCATCCAGTTGTGGAGCGACGGCTTCTACCGCACGCCCAAGATCCACTACGACAAGACGACGCTGACGGGACGGCCGTTCTATTACTTCGCCTATGGTGCGGCCTGCAGCGAAGTGGCCATCGACACGCTGACCGGCGAGAGCCGGCTGCTGAAGGTCGACATCCTGCACGACGCCGGCACCCCGATCAATCCGGCCATCGACATCGGCCAGATCGAGGGCGGCTTCATCCAGGGCGTGGGCTGGCTCACCACCGAGCAATTGGTGTGGAACGACCAGGGCACGCTCATGACCCACGCGCCCAGCACCTACAAGATCCCGGCCACCGGCGACGTGCCGGAACATTTCAGGATCGAGCTCTGGCCCGAGGCCAATCGCGAAGACAACGTCGGCGGCAGCAAGGCCGTGGGCGAACCGCCTTTCATGCTGGCCATCAGCGTGTGGGAGGCTTTGCGCGAGGCGGTCGCCGCGGCACGCGTGGCCGCCCGTTCAGGCAGCGCCAATCCGGAGCCGGTGCGAATGCCGGCGCCCGCCACTGCGGAGAACGTGCTCGCGGCGATCACGCCGGACATTCGCGCGCTCCGTTAAGCCCTTCAGCGCACCCCGGCGGCGAGCTCGCGCCGCGGCACCGAAGCCCTCGCTGTAGCGACGTGCGCGAGCGCGCCCCAGCGCCGTGCGATGGCGGCAAATCGGCGCGGCGGCTGCGGAGCGCGCACTTCCACCGATGACTGCGCAAATGCCCAGACGATGGCCGGGCCGGCGCGATCGAGCGTGAAGCTCTCGCCCGCCTGCAGCACGACGTCGCGCGGGTCGCGGTCCTGCGTGATCCACAGCCCGCCGCTGAGGCACCGGATCTGCGAGCCCTTCGCGTCGGTGAGGGTCACGGCCTGGCTCTTGGCGAGGCACACGGGGGTGGTGTTCAGGCGGATGTTCATGGCAGGCTCCTTGCATGCGTCCGGCGCATCCCATGCCGGCACAATGGTTTTCCGCGATCGTCGCGGTACCTGGATATTGACTCGGTGGCATGCTGGCGACAAACGTTCATTGCGAATGTTTTCCATGCGCTGAAGGAATGTGAATGGCCCGCCTGCTCCCGTCCCTGGACCTGTTGCGCGGCTTCGAAGCGGCTGCGCGCCAGCTGAGCTTCACCAAGGCCGCCGCGGAGCTGTTCCTGACCCAGTCGGCCGTCAGCCGCCAGGTGCAGACGCTCGAAGATCAGCTCGGCACGCCGCTCTTCGAACGGCTGCATCGGCAGATCCGCCTCACGCCGTCCGGCCAGAAGCTGTTTCGCGCCACCGGCGATGCGATGCGCCTGCTCACCGAAGCGGCCAACGAGATCCGCTCGCAACCCGGCACCTCGGTGACGGTGTCCTGCACCATGGGTTTCGCGTCGCTGTGGCTGGTGCCGCGGCTGATGGACTTTCGCGCCGAGTGCCCAAACATCGACATCCACATCGCCGCCAACAACAAGATCCTCGACGTCGACCGCGAACCGGTCGAACTGGCGGTGCGTTATTGCCCGGCCGACCTGGCGCCGGCCGGTTCGGTGCGGCTCTTCGGCGAGGAGGTCTTCCCGGTCTGCGCGCCCGGGCTCAAGGGCATCGGTGGCCAGCCGCTGAAGGCACCAGAGGACCTGCGCTACCACGTGCTGCTGGAGCAGGAGGATGTCGAGAACATCCGCCTCGCATCGTCCTGGAACATGTGGCTCGAGGCCATGGGGCTGCATCGCATGAAGCCGGCCGGAATGCTGCGCTTCAGTCAGTACGACCAGTTGATCCAGGCCGCCATCGACGGCCAGGGCGTCGCGCTGGGCATCAGCCCGCTGGTGCGCCGTCACATCGGCCAGCACCGGCTGGTACTGCCTTTCCATCGCCGCATCGCTTCACCGCGCGCGTATCACCTGATCACCGCGCGCCGCGCCGTCGGCCGGCCGGACGTGGCGGCGTTCTCGGACTGGTTGTTGCGCAATGCGTCGCAGGAGAAGGATTAGGTGCTCATGCACCCTGCCAAGATTGTTTCAAACCGACGGGATGGGAAGGCATTCCATGATTTCGATGGCCTCGCCTGGGAATGCCATGAAATGGGGATGGTTCTCGAAAAGCCTGGCCGCCGCCTCGTGCGACTCGGCCTGAACGACAGTGAAACCGGTCATGTTGTTCCGGACATCCGCGATGCCGGCGCGAGAAACGCTCTGCCTTGATTCCCTCGGCTTGCCGCTTCCTCAACTCGGCCTCCGGCAAGGAGTTCGACGCGGACATGCCGCTGGCAGAAACGGTGTAGACGGCCAAGAACTTCTTCATGGTGCGTTCCTTTCGACCTTCACATCGATGACTCGCAGCATGGCCGTGCCAGCGGCGGCGGCCATAACAGGATGTCAGGTATGCGAAAAGCGACTTCTCAGCGGCTCGAGAGCGCCGGAGTCATGTCGGCCCGCCTATCGTGAAGGATAGCTGCCGCCTGAAACGATCGGGGTCACCTGGACCTGAACCCGCATGCTCGGGCCTGGATCGTAGGGCATCTGGGTCTGGTACTCCCGGCCGGCGTACTCGTACCGCACGTTGTAGCCGCTGATGCGATCCTCGTAGAACGTCTGAGTCGTGCAGTTCTGGACATCCTGAACCCGCGAATTCGGCGCCTGGTTGCCTTCAATGGTGTTGCCCAGAACCGCGCCGCCGACAACGCCGAGCACCGTCGCTGCTGCGCGGCCGCTGCCATGGCCAACCTGGTTGCCGAGCACGCCGCCGGCGACACCGCCGATCACCGCGCCGGCACCCGTTGTCCCGCCACGCTGAGTGACCTGCTGGGTGGTGCAAACCTGGCGCGGCACAGCCACTTGCTGCACGACCGGCGTGGCGGCCATCACGCGCGCCATTTCCTGAGCCTGGGCTGTCACGCCGCAGAGTGCCAGCAGCGAAACGCCGACACCGAAAACAGATTTCTTCATCCTTGATCCTAAGCCTGGGGCGGCTTTCCGCCGATTTTAGAGAAAGCTCGGCCTTGAAAGTGAAACGGATGGTAGCGTACAGGCACGGCCGCCGCCCCTGGTAGCCGAGCATGGTTCTCAGCAGGGTCTGGAAGAGCCGATGCTGTTCAACGAGCTGCTGGACGATTTCCTCCACCAGGTCGAGGCTGGCCGCTGGCTGGGCACGCGATCGCTCGGCGGCCTGCCCTTCCATCTGGGGACCCGGCGGCCAGCCGCAGGGACCGGCCTGACCGGTCGCGGTGACGAGACGGCTGTGGCGCTCACGCCCGCAGCACGGCCACGCCGTCGGCCGCGCGCACGCCCCGCCCGGCCGGAAGGACAAACAGCGGATTGATCTCGGCTTCGACCAGGCGCTCGCCCATTTGGCTCGCCATCTGCGAGAACGCGACGATCGCCGACACCAGCGCCTCCACGTCGGCTTGGGGGCGGCCGCGGAAACCATCGAGGAGCGGCCAGGTCTTGAGCCGGCGCGCCAGGGCCAGCGCATCCTCACGCGCGAGGCCGCCCTGCGGCGGCAATAGGCACATGGTCGTGTCCTTGAGCAGTTCGGCTGTGACGCCGCCCATGCCGAGCAGGATCGCGGTGCCCAGCGGATCGCGATGCATGCCCAGGATCAGCTCGGTGCCGCCCGCAACCATTTCCTGCACCAGGAAACGCTGCGGCGACACGCCGGTCCTGGCCTTCACTTCGGTCGCCATGGCCGACAGGCGCGTGCCGATGTCCTCGGGGGTCAGATTCACCGCAACCCCGCCGACGTCGCTCTTGTGCGTGATCTCGCCCGACAGGACCTTCAACACGACCCGGGGCCCGAGTTCGCGCGCCGCCCGCTGCGCCTCTTCGGGCGTCGCGACGACGATTTCACGAACACACGGCACGCCGAAGCGCGCGAACAACTGCTTGGCCTGGGCCTCGTCGAGCGAGCCGGCCGGAAGATCGGTGATATCGACCCCGGCCCGGCTCGCGGGAACGGCCGTTGGCGCGTTCCAGCGCGCAGCCCGCAGCATGCCATCGAGCGCCGCGGCGACGCTCTCGGCAGCGGCGAATGCCGGCACGCCGCGCTGGGTCAGCAGTGCGGCCGCCTCGGGCGCATGCGGACTGATGTAGGCGACCACGGGCTTGTCGCTGGTGTGCAGGCAGTCCGCGATGGCGCCGGCCATCAGCTCGGGCATCGCGACGCCGGACGAGCCGACGATGATCACCAGCGCGTCGTAGCCCGGGCTGTCGAGCAGCGCCTGGATCGCGCCCCGCAGCAGTTCGGGCTGCAACCCCGCCAGCGTCACATCGATCGGGTTGCGGTCGAGCGCGGCATGGTCGCCGGTCCGCAGCGCCCGCAACCGGGCGGCGGTTGGCGCGTCGGGTGGCGGCGTCTCGAATCCGGAAACACCCAGGCTGTCGGAGACCAGCGTGCCGGCACCGCCGGTCGACGTGAGGATGGCGACGCGATTGCCGCGCAGCACGCGGCCGGTCGCCAGCGCCGCCGGAATGTCCAGCAGGTCCGCGAAGGTCTGCGCCCGGATCACGCCGACCTGCTGGAACAAGGCGTCGTACATGCGGTCCGCGCCGGCCAGGGCGCCGGTGTGCGAGACAGCCGCCTTCGCCCCCGCCTCGGACCGGCCGACCTTGAAGGCCACCACCGGCTTGCCGTTTCGCGCCGCCTTCAGCGCGGCAGCGCGGAATTTCTCCGGGTTGCGCACGCCCTCGACATACAGCGCAATCACCCGCGTCGCCGGGTCGTCGGCAAGCCGGTCGATGAAATCCGACAGGTCCAGATCGACTTCATTGCTGGTGGAGACCAGCTTGGACAAGCCGATGCCGCGAGCCGCGGCGCGAGACAGCAACGCCCCCAGGATGCCGCCGCTTTGCGACACGACGCCGATGTTGCCCACCGGAAACCGGTCCATTTCCAGGGCGCCGCTGGCCGACAGGACGATGCCGTCGGTGAGGTTGACCAGGCCGATGGTGTTGGGGCCCAGAATGCGCATGCCGCCGGCGGCCTCGATCAGCTGGGCCTGCCGGCGGGCGCCCGCCTCGCCGGTCTCGGAGTAGCCGCTGGCCAGGACGATGGCGGCGGCAGTGCCGCGGGCCGCCAGTTCGCGCACGGCGATGTGGGCGCGTTCGGCACCGAGCAATACGATGGCCACATCCGGCACGGCCGGCAGCGACGCCACGTTGGGGTAGCAGCGCAGCCCGTCAATGGCGTCCACCCGTGGATTGACCGGATAGATGTCGCCGCCAAAGCCATGTTTGCGCAGGTAAGCCACCGGGCGACCGGCGGTCTTGCCGGCGTCGGTCGAGGCACCGATGACCGCCACGCTGCGCGGCCGGAGCAGGCGCGAGATCGCGTCCATGATCAGTCCTTCGCTTCGCGCGGTGGCGTCTTGCCGGCTTGGGCCGCGGCGCTCTTGGCCAGGAAGGCCATCACCGAGTCCCGATGTTCCGTGCTGGTGTAGCAGATGCCCTGGGCCTGGCTGCCCTGCGCAAACACCTGGCTCGCCGAGAGTTCGAAGGTCTGGTTGAGGATGCCCTTGCCCAGCGCCAGCGCGGTGGCCGAGCCCCTGCTCAACTCACGGGCCCATTCCTGCGCCTGGGTGAGCAGGGTGTCCGCAGTGGCCCGGCGATCGGCGATGCCCAATTGCAATGCTTCGTCGGCGTCCACCTTCCGGCCGCTGAAGATCAATTCCTTGGCCCTGGACAGGCCGACCCGGCGCGGCAGGAAGTACATGCCGCCGCCGTCCGGGATCAGCCCCCGATGGATATACGACCACGAGAAGCTCGCGGCATCGCTGGCGATGACGAAGTCGCAAGCCAGCGCCGTGTCCGCGCCCAGTCCCGAGGCTGCGCCGTTGACGGCCGCGAGGGTCGGCTTGGGCATGTCGTGCAAGAGCGACTGCGCGTGGTGCACCCGCTGCTGGCGCTGCCAGCCGTTGAAGGCGACCTCTCCGGCCGGCGCACTCATGCGCCGCTCCATGCCGGCGATGTCGCCGCCGGCGCAAAACCCTTTGCCGTTGCCGGTCAGCACCAGGGCCCGAATCGCCTTGTCGGCGGCGACCCGCTCCAGAGCGGCGATGAACTCGGCGCGCATGTCGTCGCTCATGGCGTTGCGCTTCTCCGGGCGGTTCAGGAAGATCGTGGCGATGCCAGCGGCGATCTTCAGTTCGATCAGTGTCGGGTTTGTCATCGGGGTGTCCTCGTGCGGCGACGCGCGTGCGCTCAATCGGCGGTGATGTTGGCGGCCTTGACCACGTTGCGCCAGCGCACCTCTTCGCCCTTGACGTACTTGCCGAACTCCTCGGGCGTTCCGGCGCTGATCACCAGGCCCTCGACTTCGACCTTCTTGCGGAATTCATCCGCCTGGGCCGCCTTCTTCGCCGCCGCGTTCAGTCGGGCGATCACCGGCGCCGGCGTGCCGGCCGGAGCGAACAGGCCGTACCAGCTGTCGGCGACGTAATCGGGCACGCCGCTTTCCGCGACGGTGGGCACCTTGGCCAGCACCGCCGCCGGGGACCGCTGGGCGGTCGTCACCGCCAGCGCCCGGAGCCGTCCGCTTTCGATGAACGGGCCCGCCGCCGAGGCCGTCGCGAACATCATGTCCACCTGGCCGCCCAGCAGGTCGGTGAGCGCCGGGCCGGCGCCCTTGTAGGGGATGTGGGTGATCGACGTGTGGGTCAGGAACTTGAACAACTCGCCGGCCAGATGGGCCGAAGTGCCCGAGCCCTGCGAGGCGAAGGACAGCTTGCCGGGATTGGCCCGGGCCGCGGCGATGATGTCCTTCACCGACTTGAAAGGACTGTCCGGCCGCACCACCAGGACGTTCGGTGAACGGCCCACCAGCATCACCGGCGCGAACGCAGCGTCCTGGGAATACGGCAGCTTGGGATGAATGCTGGGATTGACCGCGTGCGCGATGGTGGCCATCACCAGCGTGTAGCCATCGGGCGGGCTCTTGGCCAGCGCGTCGGTTCCGATGATGGTGCCGGCGCCGGGCTTGTTGTCGATGATGACGGGCTGGCCCAGGTCCTGTGCCATCAGGATGCCCAGGGACCGGGAAATCAGGTCGGTGCCGCCGCCGGGCGAGAAGGGCACGATGATCTTCACGGGCTTTTCGGGGAAGGCCGCCAGCGCCGGGGTTGCCGCGACCGCCGCGACGGTCAGCACGGATGCCAGGAAGGCGCCCAGCCGGGTGAACGTGGAACGAAATGTCTGCATGAATGTCTCCTGTGGTGCTCGGATGGAACGCGGAGCCAAGCTCTGCGGCCAGGTACTTCGATCACTGGGAGTCTAGGAACAAGGGCCGCCCGACACCATGCTTTAATTCCACTGGATGGAAATGATTCTTCGTGGAGGCTCCCTTGAACCCGGACCCTGGCTCGTCATTGGCCGCGCGCTTTCGCGAGAAGCCCCGGAACCGTTCGCTCGAGCGGGGCATCGAGATCCTGCGGGCCTTCAAACCCGGTGCCGACGTCCTGGGCAACGGTGAACTGGCCGAGCGCACCGGCCTGCCCGCGGCCACCGTGAGCCGCCTGACCCAGACGCTGGTGGGAACCGGCATGCTGGAACACGATCCGCGCCAGCACGCCTACCGGCTGGCCGCGCCGGTATTGAGCCTGGCCCATGCGATGCGTTCGGGCTCGCCGGTGCTGCAACTGGC
>JAANCK010876250.1_pt1 | contig 14380 bp, 9 predicted proteins | sample 7277841 | NCBI WGS metagenome assembly JAANCK01 (sample SAMN14222788, study PRJNA588281) | permafrost metagenome | isolation source: Arctic cryosol methane SIP | place: Canada:Nunavut | collected 2015-07 | reverse complement strand
GCGGCCGACATCCTGAATTCCTTCATGCACCTGATCGTGCTGCCTATCCACGAGGCAGGACATGTGCTGTTCATCCCTTTCGGCCGCTTCATGAGCATCCTCGGCGGCAGCCTGTTCCAGGTATTGCTGCCCTTGATCCTGATGGTCGCTTTCGTCTTCGGGCTGGGCGGCAGCCGGCGCGACAATTTCGCCGCCTCGCTCATGCTGTGGTGGGCAGCGGTTTCCATCATCGATGTCGCGCCCTATATCTGGGACGCCTTCGATCCGAAGATGATGCTGCTCGGCGGAAAAACCGGCGCCGAATCCGACGGTCACGACTGGCAGAACATCCTCGGCGACCTGGGGCTGATCAAGCGCGCGCACCTGATTGCGGGCATTGCGCACGAACTGGGCCTTGCGCTCATGCTTGCCGCTTATGCCTGGGGCGCTGCGCTGCTTCACTTCCAGTTCCGCCGTCGCGACAGCGACGCTATCGAGGGAGATTGCTAGGTGCGGCTATCCGGGTAGGCGAACTTCGGATTGGGAAGCCGTTGCTCAATGCGTGCTATCGACCTAAACCAGCCGGTCGATTTGCTTCGAAGCGGTCATCGGTTGCCGCGGCGGCGGCACTATTCGCTTGAGCCAGCTCAATTCGGTCCGAGTTCCAGTCGACCCCTTCTGGAACCGGCCTCCAGCCTATGTCCGCGAACGCAGAGAGCAATCGGATGTGAAAGCGAATAATTGCATTTCCTTCCCCACCAACAATTTCTCCTCGTTTGTCGATTGGCGGATTCCGGCCCTCGGTCACGCTCATTTCCGGGGGCTTGTGAGCGGCACCCGATTGCGCGATTTATTCCTCGTTACGTGCGCCAACGCACCGCGCATCCTGGAGGCAAGGCCATAATCGAGGTAACGGTAAAGGGCTTTCAGCGGCCCCAAACTTCCGCTGTCGAGCGGCATTTGATTGGAGTCGGCTGCAATGCGAAAAATATTGATCACGGTGTTTGTTGCCTGTGCCGGACTAGCCGGCTCGGCAGGTCCGGCGAGTGCAGGGCTGCTGTCAGCGAGGGGTACGGTCATTGCGATACTGGCCGATGCCCTGTTCGTGGGTGAGGCCGTAGGCCATCTCAGCGGGGCGGGAACCCTCGCCATTCATTCGCAAACGGATCCCGATCTCACCTGCCTTGGGCAGTTCACTTCCAACGCGGCACTGGGTGGTGTGGGGCAGATGCATTGCAGTGATGGCGCTACCGCCACATTTCATTTTCAGCGCTTAAGCGTGCTTCGTGGCTATGGTGTCGGCAGCTTCAGCCGCGGCGCGATGAGTTTCGCGTATGGACTCACCGCCGAAGAAGCCGGACCCTACCTGACGCTGCCCGAGGGCAAGAAGCTCACGTCCAACGGAAAGGAGTTAAAGCTGGTCAATTTATAGGGGAGGAACAAATGCGATCGTCCGCTTTGCGGCACGCGCCTCAAGTTCATGTGACGAACCTGGTGACGGCTTAAATGACGATAGGCAGTTGTCGGCTGCGGCGGGTAGCCCTAGCTGTATCGAGCGGGCGGAGGCTTGGCACATAAGGAGTCTATAATAAATATTGGGCTGATCGCGTCGCTCCCGAGGAGACATTAAGATGAAACTCCGCAGCTCACGCTTTTCAACACTTGTCGCCGTCGCGGCATACGTGCTCTCCGGCTGCGCCAGCAGCCCGCAGAATGGCGGCGAGGGTCGCGCCACCGAAGTCAAAATCTATGAATCCGCTCAACTCGCACAGGACCAATATGAACTCGTGCGCTATCTTCCGGTGGATTCTTGGCGCACCGCCTTTTGGCTGCCGACCTATTCGAGCCAGGCCGAAGGAATTGCCTCTTTGCAAGCCGAGGCGACCCGCTTGGGCGCGAACGGACTGATCGACGTCAGCTGCCTGGATCAGCGTAGTTCCATATGGCCCTGGAACCGGGAACATGCGGTCCTGTGCTACGGCAATGCGATCCGCGTGCGGTGAAACAAAGAATAATGAGCGGGCTCGATGCGGCTGATGCTCGGCCTATTTTGAAGAAAGTCATGCAGGGCCTCAAAGCCGAATGTGAACGCCGCGTCAACACTGGAATATCCTGATAAGTCGGTCAGCCGAGGTAGCGCGCAGCAGACTTGCCGGTCCGGTTCTTATTTGAGCGGCGCCGCAAGCGTCGGAACGCGCCGTTTATGTATGCTGGCGCACAGATCGATTCTGGTTTGGCGCTTACGCTTCAAACCTGCTGGCATTTCGCCAGAGAGGAGGCATCATGAAGCGAATTGCAATTCACACCCGGCCATCGGCAGAACTCCCGGTCGTCTGGAATGAGGCTGAGTTTGCTGCAACCTGGAAAAATATCACTGACACTTGTGACGATTGCGTCAGTGATGACATCTTCGATGTTGAGGATGAGCATGCAGAAGTGGACATTATCGTTCGGGGAATGGATCGCGGTGCGAACTGAGCACCCGTGCGCTGAGCAGGCTGCGGCGCGATGGCCCATCTTCCCGATTCGCCCGATCTTCTTGGTGTCGATATGGATCAGATCCCAGGGGGCGGCATGCTCGTAGCGCACCACCGGTGCGGAGGGCTCCAGATCGCTCAACCGCGACAACCCGGCGCGCGTCAGCACCCGGCTCACAGTGCTCTTGGATACGCCCAGACTGGCTGCAAGCTCAATGGCAGGTGCTCGCTTTCATCGACAGCGCGCAAGGAACGGTGAATAAGACCACCTGGGCCGCGGGAACGAACGGCGCCAGCCTGAGCGGCGCGGGGCTGGGTCTGAATTGGTGGGGCCAGAACCATTGGAGCGCCAGACTTTATGTGGCCACTCCGATCGGATCGGTACCTGCGCTGGTGGCAAGCACCGCCTCCGCCCGCGCCTGGCTGGAAATCGGCAAGGGCTTCTGAACGCCGGGTCGCCCCCCTTCCTCTGCCTGTGGTGCTTTTCCCTATCGGGCGCCCGACCGGCATGGCGTCGCCGTTGACACGTGGTGTCAATAGTGGCACCATTAAATCCGTCATGGCCAGCGTCGAAAAGCTTCTGGAGCAGATGCGCCGCGAGCCTGCCAATGTGGGGTTCGGCGATCTGAAGAAGGTGTGCCAGACCTACTTCGGCAAGCCACGGCAGGACGGCACTAGCCATGCAATTTTCAAGACGCCCTGGCCTGGCGATCCGCGCGTCAACATCCAGAACGCGAAAGGCAAGGCCAAGCCCTATCAGGTGAGGCAGGTCCTGCAGGCCATAGACAAACTGGAAGGCAAACCATGAACATCAAACACTACACCTACCGCGTGACCTGGTCGACAGAAGACGGGGAGCATGTGGCTACATGCGCCGAGTTCCCGTCGCTGAGCTGGTTGGCGAAAACGCCCGAGGCCGCGCTCAAGGGCATACAGAAGGTGGTGGCCGGGGTGGTGATCGACCTGCAGGCCAGCGGCGAAGCGGTGCCGGAGCCGCTCGCTGAAAAACACTACAGCGGCGAGTTTCGCGTCCGCATCCCGCCGCATCTGCATCGCGCCCTGGCGCTGACGGCGGCCGAGGAAGGAGTCAGCCTGAACCGCTTGGCGAGTGCGAAATTGGCGGCATAACATTTAGAGGCCATTTCAGAATCGCCGAAATGGCCTCTTGCCAATCGCCCTTTGCTACTTGGTCGCGCCTTTTTTCGGGTTCAGGTTGATCAGGCGGCCGCTCTCGGTGCCCGCCGCTTCGTCGATGACGGCGTTGATCAGCGCCGGCTTGCCCGCTGCGATCGCTTCGCTCAGCGCCTTGCCCAGTTCCGCCGGCGTGGCGGCGTTGTAGCCGACGCCGCCGAAGGCCTCGATCATCTTGTCGTAGCGCGCGCCCTTGACGAAAGCGGTCACGGGAACATCGGGCCCCTTGGGGTTCAGGTTGGGATCGCTGCCCTTGTATACGCCGTTGTTGTTGAAAATGATAGTGGTCACCGGCAGGTGGTAGCGGCAGATGGTCTCGAGTTCCATGCCGCTGAAACCGAAAGCGCTGTCGCCTTCGATCGCCACCACCGGCAGGCCGCTGGTGACCGCCGCGCCGATGGAATAACCCATGCCTATGCCCATGATGCCCCAGGTGCCGGCGTCAAAGCGCTTGCGCGGCTGGTACATGTCGACGATGCTGCGGGTGAAGTCGAGGGCATTGGCGCCTTCGTTGACGACGTTGATGTCCGGGTGCGTCTTCAGCACGTCGCGGATCGCGCGCAGGGCGCTGTGGTAGTTCATCGGCGACGGATTCTTTTCCAGGGTCGCCGCCATCTTCGCCATGTTCTTTTCCCTGCGCTCGGCGATTGCGCCGGTCCATGCGGCGTCCGGTTTGGCGAAGCCGGAACCGATGCCGGCGAGCAGCGCCGACACGCAGGAGCCGATGTCGCCGATCAGCGGCGCGGCGATCGCCACGTTGCTGTCGATTTCCGTCGGGGAGATGTCGATCTGGATGAATTGCTTCGGCCCGCCCCAGGTCTTGCCCTTGCCGTGCGAGAGCAGCCAGTTCAGGCGCGCGCCGATCAGCATCACCACGTCGGCCTCGGCCAGAACGAAGGAGCGGCAGGCCGAGGCCGATTGCGCATGCGTGTCCGGCAGCAGGCCCTTGGCCATGGACATCGGCAGGTAGGGAATGCCGGTTTTTTCGACCAGCGCACGAATATCGGCATCGGCCTGGGCGTAGGCCGCGCCTTTGCCGAGCAGGATCAGCGGGCGCTTGGCGCCCTTGAGCAGTTCGAGCGCGCGCTTGACCGCGTCCGGCGCGGGGATCTGGCGCGGCACCGGGTCGACCACGCGCACCAGCGATTTCCGGCCCTGTTCCGCGTCCAGCGTCTGGCTCAGCAATTGCGCCGGCAGGTCCAGATAGACGCCGCCGGGGCGGCCCGACACGGCCGCGCGAATCGCGCGCGCTATGCCGATGCCGATATCCGCCGCCTTGTTGATGCGGTAGGCCGCCTTGGCGAATGGTTTCGCCGCGTTCAGCTGGTCCATTTCCTCATAATCGCCCTGCTGCAGGTCGACGATTTCGCGCTCGCTCGAGCCGCTGATCAGGATCATCGGGAAGCAGTTGGTGGTCGCATTGGCCAGGGCCGTGAGGCCGTTGAGGAAGCCCGGCGCCGACACGGTGAGGCAAATCCCCGGTTTTTGGGTCATGTAGCCGGCGATGGCAGCCGCGTTGCCGGCATTCTGTTCGTGGCGGAAGCCGATGAAGCGCATCCCTTCCGCCTGTGCCAGCCGGGCCAGATCGGTGATCGGAATGCCGACCAGGCCGAAAATGGTGTCGATATCGTTGGCCTTCAGGGCATCGATGACGAGATGGAACCCGTCGGTCGTTTTCGGGGTATCTTCCGCCGCGGTCGCTGCGGGCCGTTCCAGTATGCTCGACATGGTGTCTCCTATGTGTTCGCTCATCAACGGGCTTCATCGTGCGAAGCCGCTACAGGTCTCGTCGCGCCGGCCGATCCCCGTGCAGCGGCTTGATTCGGTGCGCCATCGTAGCGAGCCGGGGCGGCAGTCATCATTGACCACGGTCAATTTTCGCGGCTTCGAAGCCGGCCGCGCCTCCCGGGTTGCGGCTGCGCCCGGGCGGCGGGCGCGTCAGCCTTGCCGTGGCGCAGCGCCGCTGGATTCGGGGCCGAACACGTGTTCCCACAGCGCCAGCGTGGCATCGATATACGCTTGCAGCGGCGCATGCGCCACGCGCGCGTAGCGCGCGCCGTTGAGCCGCTCGGCGTGCTGCAGATGGCGGTACTCGCGGTAGCCGTCGCGCACCGTCATTGCCGTCGCCAGCGGAATCAGGCTGAGTTCCCCGGCCATCTTGAGCAGTGCGATATTGCCGAGGTTGCCGGTCAGCTGCGCGTGGCGCTGCGCGTGCGCGAGCACCAGATACTGTACGATGAATTCGATGTCTATCATGCCGCCGCGGTCGTGCTTGAGGTCGAACAGCCCGCTCGTGTTCGGATGCGCGTCGAGCATCTTCGCGCGCATGGCGACGACCTCGCGCCGCAGCGCCGCGGGATCGCGGCTGCGGCGCAGGATGGCGACGCGCTCGGCTTCGAACGCAGCGCCCACCGCGGCATCGCCGGCGCAATAGCGCGCGCGCGTGAGCGCCTGGTGCTCCCATACCCAGGCATCCTTCTCCTGATATTCGCGAAACGCCTCCACCGAGCTCACCATCAGCCCGCCTTCGCCGTTGGGGCGCAGGCGCAGGTCGGTCTCGAACAGCACGCCCGAGGCGGTGGGGCTGCCAAGCCAGCTGTTGATGCGCTGCGCCAGTCGCGCATACAGCTCGGGCGCGCGCGCATCGTCATCGTCATGCAGGAAAATGATGTCCAGGTCGGACGCGTAGCCGAGTTCCTTGCCGCCGAGCTTGCCGTAGGCGACGATGGCGAAGCGCGGCGTTTCGCGGTGGCGCGTGCGTAGCTGCGCCCAGCACAGTTCCAGCGTGACCGTGAGCATCAGGTCGGCGAGTGCCGACAGGTGATCGGCCAGCACCTCCACCGTGAGTTGCCCGGCGAGGTCCTGCGCCAGCAGGCGGAATACCTGCGCATGGTGCGCTTCGCGCAGCACGTCCATCTGCCGCTCGGCATCGTCCGCGTGCTGTGCCAGCTGTCGGCGCAACCCGGCGGCGAATTCTTTCCAGTCCGGCGCGGCGTAGAGCGTGCGCACGTCGAGCAGCTCGTCCAGCAGCAGCGGATGGCGCGTGACATAGGCCGCGGCCCAGTCCGATGCTGCGAGCAGCTGCACCACCTTTTCCAGCGCCTGCGGATATTCGTACAGCAGCGCGAGATAGGAGCTGCGCCGGCTGATGGCTTCGAGCAGGTCGAGCGTGCGCGCCAGCGCGGCCCCGGGTGCGCCCGCCCTGGCCGAGAGTTCGATCACGCGCGGCAGCAGCGCGTCGTAGCGCTCGCGGCTCGTCTCCGACAGCTGCGCGTAGCGCTGCGAGGCATGCGCGCCTTCGAGCCGTGCGCGCGCGGCGCCGGCGTCGGCGAATCCCAGGGTGTAGAGCTGCTCCTCCAGCGTGCGCGCGTCGAGCCCGCCGTTCCACAGCGGCGCGCAGGCGTGCGCGTCCTGGGGGGGAGCGGCAAACACGCCGTCGAAATGGCGCGACACCTGCTCGCGGTGCGCGTCCAGACGGCGCATGAAGGCGGCGTAGTCAGCGCAGCCCATGGCGCGCGCGATCAGCGCCTGGTCCGCGCCGCTCTTCGGCAGTTCGTGCGTCTGCGCGTCGTCCAGGTATTGCAGGCGATGCTCGACGCGGCGCAGGAAATCGTAGGCCGCGGCGAGTTCGGCCACCGCCGTTGCGGGCAGCAGCCCCTTCTGTTGCAGCAGCGCCAGCACCTGCAGCGTCGGCCGCAGCTGCAGTTCCGCGTCGCGCCCGCCGCGGATCAGCTGGAACGCCTGGGCGATGAACTCGATTTCGCGTATGCCCCCGGGGCCGAGCTTGACGTGCCCGGCGAGGTCGCGCCGCGCGACCTCGGCGCGGATCTGCGCGTGCAGCGAGCGCATCGCGGCGAATGCGCCGAAATCGAGGTACTTGCGGAACACGAACGGGCGCGCGACCGCGGCCAGCTGCCGCGCCAGCTCGCCGGCGTCGCCGTTGCTGCGCGTGGCGAGGACGCTGGGGCCGCCACTCGTGGCGCCTGCAGCGACGCTTGCGTCGCTGCTCGTAGCAACAACGCGCGCCTTGATCCAGGCGTAGCGCTCCCACTCGCGCCCCTCGGCAATGAAATAGTTTTCCAGCGCGTCCAGGCTGCAGGCGAGCGGCCCGGAATCGCCGTTCGGGCGCAGGCGCATGTCGACGCGGAATACCTGTCCGTCCTCGGTGATGTCGGAAATCGCATTGATCAGCTTGCGTCCGAGGCGGGTGAAGTATTCGTGGTTGGACAGCAAGCGCGGCGGCGCAGCGCCGTCGGGCGCAGCCGCGGGGCTCACGGTCTCGCCCTCCTCCGGATAGACGAAGATCAGGTCGATGTCGGAGGAGACGTTGAGCTCGCGCCCGCCGAGCTTGCCCATGCCAATCACGATCAGTTCCTGCCGCCGGCCCTGCGCCATCGGCACGCCGTGCTGCTGCTCCAGCCCGACGGCGAGTTGCCCGAGCGCATGGCCGAGGCTGATTTCGGCCAGGTCGCTCATGCAGGCGACCACCTCGGACAGCGGCGCGCGCCCGGAAAGATCGCGCAGCATGACGCGCAGCATCACCTGTTGGCGCAGCTGGCGCAGCGTGCGCTTGAGCCCCTCCTCGCCCTGCGGCGCTTGCTGCGCGATGAAGCCGCGCATGGCATCGGCAGTGTAGGGCTGCTCGATCGCGTCCAGCGCCGCCTGGAATATTTCAGGGCGCGCCTGCGCCAGGCGCCGGGCGTAGCGCGAATAGTTCTGCAGGCCTGGTGGAATACCCGTATCCGGAGTCATGGGGCTATGGTTTGCAGGTAAAATGAGGCCTTGCTTTGTCTGTTTTTTTTCGCGCGCGCCTTCATTGTAGGGCTTTCGCCAAGACGCGCTCAACCAGTACGGGATACCCGCCTGCGGATGGTTCAATCCGGCCAAACCGAAACCGATTCCCCCGCGCCCGCCGAGGAAGTATTTTCGCCGCTGGCGGAGCTTGGTGTCGCCCCGGCGCAGCGCAGCCTGGTGCGCCGTCTGCTGCGCTATGCCGGCATCGGCCTGCTGGTCGTCTATTTCGGCTTCGCCGCCGTGGTGCTGGGTCTGCGTTACTGGATCCTGCCGCAGATCGAGGCGCACCCGGAGCTGATCACGCAGGCGATTTCGCGCAATATCGGCCAGCGCGTCAGCGTCGGCAGCGTCGATTCCGGCTGGCAGGGCCTGCGCCCTTTCCTCGCGCTCACCGACCTGCAGCTGTACGACAGCGATGGCCGCGTCGCGCTGTCGCTGCCCGCGGTGAGCTGCACCCTGTCCTGGGACTCCTTCGTTTTCGGCGCCCTGCGCTTCAACTCGCTGGCGCTGGACAAGCCGCACCTGAACATCCGCCGCGACGCGCAGGGGGCGCTCTATGTCGCCGGCATAAGGCTCAAGACGGAGAATGCGGGCGCTGGTTTTTCCGAGTGGCTGCTGGCACAGCGCGAAATCATCGTGCGCGAAGCCCAGGTCAGCTGGGAAGACGAGCTGCGCCAGGCGCCGCCGCTGTCCCTCGCCGACCTGAATTTCGTCATGCGCAACCGCGGCAGCCGCCACCGCTTCGCGCTGCGCGCGCAGCCGGCGCGCGATCTCGCCGCGGCGTTGGAGCTGCGCGGCGAACTCGAGGGCGGCACGCTGGAGCAGTTGCAGAACTGGACCGGCAGGATATATGCCGAACTTCCCTATACCGACCTCGCCGCCTGGCGCGCCTGGATCGACTATCCGCTGGAAATCCGGCGCGGGCAGGGCGGAGTGAGACTGTGGCTGGGCTTTGCCGGCAAGCAGCTCGAAGAGGCCACCGCCGACGTGGCGCTGGCCGGCATCAGCGCGCGTCTCGAGCCGGAGCTGCCGCTGCTGGAGCTGCGCTCGCTGCAGGGGCGGCTGTCGGCGAAGCGTGCGCGCGGCGGCTACGAATTCGGCGGCAGGCAGGTGGCGCTGGAGCTGCAATCCGGTGCCACGCTGCCGCCGGCGCAGTTTGCGCTTCAATGGCAGCCCGCGGCCGGCGGGCGCGCCGAGCAGGGCGAGGCGCGCATCGACGCGCTCGAACTGCAGCCGCTGGCGCTGCTGGGCGAGTACCTGCCGCTGCCGCAGGCGCTGCGCAAGTTCTTCGCTGAAGCCGCGCCCCAAGGCAGCCTCTCCGACATGCAGTTCGACTGGAAAGGTCCGCTGCAGGAGCCGCTGCAATACAACGCGCGCGGGCATTTCGATCGATTGGGCATGCACGCCTACGCCAAGCTGCCCGGATTCTCGGGCGTCAGCGGCAACGTCGACGGCAACGAAAAGGGTGGCAGCGTGCTGCTCAATTCGGACAAGGTCAAGATCGACCTGCCGCACGCGTTTGCCGAGCACGAGCATGCGTTCGACAGCCTCACTGCGCAGCTCGCGTGGACGCGGCTGCGCGGCGAACTGCAGCTCAAGCTGTCCAACATTGCTGTTGCCAATGCGGACCTCGCCGGCACCGCCTTCGGCACTTACACCACGGCGGCCGAGGGGCCGGGCGTTATCGATCTCACGGCGCGGCTGAGCCGCGTTGAAGCGCCGCAGGTGGCGCGCTACATTCCCTTGCTGAAAAAACCCGTGATCGACTGGCTCGACCACGCGCTGCTTGCCGGACATGCGCAGGATGTCGGCCTGCGCCTCAAGGGCGATCTCAAGGACTTCCCGTTCGCGGACAGCAAAGCCGGCACCTTCCAGATAGCGGCCAGGGTGCGCGACGGAACGCTGGCCTACGCCCCGGGCTGGCCGAACATTGAGGGCATCGATGCCGACCTGCGCTTCGACGGCCGGCGCATGGAAATTACCAGCCGCAAGGCGCAGGTGCTCGGCGCGAAAGTGAGCGCTGCGCAGGTCGTGCTTCCCGATCTGTTCATCCCCGAGCGGGTGCTCGCGGTAAGCGGGCAGGCCGAGGGGCCGACCGCCGAATTCCTGAAGTTCGTGGCGCAAAGCCCGGTGAGCGGTCTGATCGGGGGCGTTACCTCGAGCATGAGCGCAGTGGGCAGCGGCAAGCTGCAGCTCAAGCTCGACCTGCCGCTGTCGCAACCGACCGAGGTCAAGGTGGCGGGGAGTTACCAGATGAGCGCCAATCAGGTGCGCATCGACCCGGACTGGCCGGCGGTGTCGCAGATGAGCGGGCGGCTGGAGTTCACTGAAAACAGCGTGAACATGCGCGCGGTCAACGCGCAGTTCCTCGGCGGTCCGGTGGCGGTCGCCATCTCCAGCCAGCGCGACGGCAGCATCGCCGTCAATGCGCGCGGAACGCTCAGCGCGGCGGCGCTGCAAGCGGCGCTGGACCAGCCGCTGCTGCGCGAGCTCAACGGCAGCACCGCCTGGAGCTCGAGCATGAATTTCCGCCGGCGCAGCGTGAGCATAGTGGCCGAATCCAGCCTGCAGGGACTGGGCTCGACGCTGCCGGCGCCGCTGGCGAAGTCGCGCACCGAGCTGCTGCCGCTGCGCTTCGAACACACGGTCAGCACCGAGGAGCGCAATGGCGGCTGGAGCGGCTCGCCTACGGCCGATCGCAGCACGCTCGAGCTCGGAAAAATCCTGCGCATGGAACTGCAGCGCCGCCGCGAAGACGGCAAGATGGTGATCGAGCGCGGCGCGATCGGACTCAACGAGGCGCCGAAATTGCCGCTGACCGGCATCGTGCTCAACGGCAGCGCCTCCGAACTCGACCTGGACCAATGGCTGCGCGTGCTCGGCGGTTCGGGCGGGACGCCGCTGCCGCTGACTGCGCTCGGCCTCAAAGTCGGCGCGCTCGACGTGTACGGCAAACGCATCAACGATGTTTCCCTGCGCGCCGGCTTCCGCGGCAGCGACTGGCTCGCCGAAGTCGATGCGCGCGAACTCGCGGGCGAGGTGCGCTGGCGCTCGCAGGGCAAGGGGCGCGTGAGCGCGACGCTATCGCATTTCACCTTTCCGCAGCCGACGCCGGGCCGGCTTGCGGAGCAGATGCCGCCGAAGGAGCTGCCTGGGCTGGATATCGTCGCCGATAACCTGATCGTGCACGACAAGAAGCTCGGACGGCTGGAGCTGACCGCGGCCAATGCCGGGCTGGACTGGCGCATCGAGAAGCTGACGCTGACCGCGCCGGAGGCGAGTCTGAGCGCCGACGGCCTGTGGCAGGGTGTGGCGGCGCAGCAGCGCACCAGCGTCAACCTCAAACTCGAGGTCAGCGACGTGGGCAAATTCCTGCAGCGCATGGGCTATCCCGGAAGCATGCAGCGCGGCAGCGCCAAGCTGCTGGGCAAGCTCAACTGGGCGGGCAATCCGCAGAGCATCGACTTCCCCAGCCTTTCCGGCGACCTGTCGCTGATCGCGGAGAAAGGGCAATTCCTCAAGATCGAGCCGGGCATAGGCAAGCTGCTGGGCATCCTCAGCCTGCAGGCGCTACCGCGGCGCATTACCCTGGACTTCCGCGATATTTTCAGCGAGGGCTTCGCCTTCGATACCATTACAGCTACGGCCGCCGTCGCCAAGGGGGTGCTGCACACGCAGGACTTCGCCATGCGCGGACCTTCGGCGCAGGTGGCAATGTTCGGAGACATCGACCTCGCCAGGGAAACGCAGGCGCTGAGGGTGCGCGTAGTGCCGAGCCTGGGCGACAGCCTGTCGGTGGCGGGCGGGCTGATGCTCGCCAACCCGATCGCAGGGGTTGCGACATTTCTGGCGCAGCGCCTGTTCAAGGATCCGCTGGGCCAGGCGTTCGCCTACGAGTATTCCGTGACCGGCAGCTGGGACGATCCCAAGGTGGCGAAACTCGCGCGCGAAACGCCGGCCGGGACCTCGCGTGCCCAGCCGGATGTCGTCCCCGGCGAAGTAAAATGAGCTGCGGCGGGGTGCGTCGCCGGGCAAACAGGGGAACGGGCAGCCATGGCTGAAGGCAGATTCAAAGTTGCAGCAGTGCAAATGGTGTCCAAGCCCGAAGTCGGGGCGAATCTCGCCGTCGCCGGCGAACTGATCGCGCGCGCGGCGGGCGAGGGCGCGCGCCTGGTGGCGCTGCCCGAGTATTTCTGCATCCTCGGACTGCGCGAGCGCGACAAGGTGGACGTGCGCGAAGAGTTCGGGCGCGGACCGATACAGGATTTCCTCGCCACGGCGGCGGCGAAGAACAAGGTGTGGCTGGTCGGCGGCTCGGCGCCGCTCGCCTGCGCCGACCCGGACAAGGTGCGCAACAGCTGCCTCGTGTTCGATGACGCCGGCCGGCGCGTCGCGCGCTACGACAAGATCCACCTGTTCGGCTTCGACCTGGGCAAGGAGCGCTTCCAGGAATCGCGCAGCATCGAGCCCGGCAGCGAAGTGGTCACCGTCGACGCGCCCTTCGCCAGGCTCGGCCTGTCGATCTGCTACGACCTGCGTTTTCCGGAGATGTACCGCCGCATGGGGGCGGTGGACCTGATACTGGTGCCCTCGTCGTTTACCGCCACCACCGGCAAGGCGCACTGGGAAATGCTGCTGCGCGCGCGCGCGGTCGAGAACCAGGCTTATGTGCTTGCGCCGGCGCAGGGCGGGCACCACGAGAACGGCCGCGATACCTGGGGCCACAGCATGATCATCGATCCCTGGGGCGAGGTGCTGGCGGATCTGCCCAGCGGCCCCGGCGTGGTCAGCGCCGAGCTCGACCACGCCGAGATTGCGCGCGTGCGCCGCAGCCTGCCGGCGCTGACGCACCGGGTAATGTAGGGCCGGCCGTTCCGCTATCGGCGAAGCGGCTGCTGACTCAGACGAGCCGGCTGCGGCTCAGCGATACGCCTCGGCGCACCTGGCGATCGCGGCGTCGGTAGCGAATTTGAGGCAGGCGCGCGCGTCGGCGCCGGATTTCGCTCCAGGCGCTTTCGCAGCGCTCGCGGCGGGCTTGGCCTTCAGCTCGGCGAGGCGCTCCCCGGCCGCGATCGAAGCGTCCTTGATTTCACCAAGCAGCGCTTCGTACACCAGGCCGTAGAACCATTTGGCATCTGCAGTCTCGTACAGCGCCGCGTATTTCTCCAGGTCGGCGTCGCTCGCGTCCTTGTAGCTGTAGGCGAGGCTGAGCTGGGTCGCGTCGCGGATCCTGCGCGTCTCGGCCTCGCGCTGCTTTTCCATCGACTTGTCGATGGCGGCCGCCTTGGCCGAGCCTTCGCCGGCGATGCCCTGCGACAGCGCCTTCATCGAAACGAAGGCGGTCTGGACCGCGAGCTCGCTTGCCTTGGTCGCGGCATCGATGCGCTGCACCAGCGCCGCGCGCTCGGGCTTGGTTGCAACCGGGCTGATCGCGAACTTCGCCAGATCGTTCGGCTGCTGCGCGACGCGCTCCTGCTCGACCATGGTCTTGGCCGCCGGCGTGGAGAACTCTTTCAGCAGCGCCTGCATGTGCTTCTGGTCGTAGTTCTTCTTCAGCTCGGCATCGACCCGGTTCTGGAATCCTTCGGCCGTATACCCCTTCGCCATCGCCTCCTCGATCGACTGGATGGTCGCGGTCGGCACCTTCTTCTGCTGTTTTCCGGCCTGCGCGACGCCGGCCGCCAGGCGCTGCGGCAGCTGCTCCAGCTGCTGCTTCAGGCCGGTGGCGGCCACCACGTCTTCGATTTGCTTGTCTTGTGTCTTGGCGGCATCGGCGGCTGACTGCGCCTTGGGCGCCGCGGGTTTGCTCACCGGTTTCGACGGCGTCGGGGGCGGCGCAGGTTCTTCGGCGAAGTAGTCCCATGCGAACCAGCCGGCCGCCGCCAGCACGATGACGCCACCGACGATGAGCGGAAGCCGCTTCTTGTTCATTTCGAGCT
>JAANCK010003836.1_pt1 | contig 14426 bp, 12 predicted proteins | sample 7277841 | NCBI WGS metagenome assembly JAANCK01 (sample SAMN14222788, study PRJNA588281) | permafrost metagenome | isolation source: Arctic cryosol methane SIP | place: Canada:Nunavut | collected 2015-07 | reverse complement strand
GGGGCCCCTGCTCCCTGCTCATTCCGCCGCCTCCGTCCGGTCGTCATCATTCATACTGAGCCACTGTCGGCGTCCGGCGGCAATCGCGGCCGGTCGCATCCCCATTGCATGGGGCCCCTGCTCCCTGCTCATTCCGCCGCCCCCGCCGGTTTGCGCCCCGGACCCGGCCAGAGGCGGCGCAGGCCGAGCAGGCCGTGGGGCAGCAGCAGTACGGCGCCGACGATGAACGTACCCATCAGCAGTTGCCAGTGTTTGGCAATTTCGAGGCCGCCGGCATTGGGCAGCGCCTGCAGGCCGAGTTCGAGCAGGATCATGGCAAAGGCCCCTAGCACCGCGCCGGTCAGCGTGCCCATGCCGCCGAGAATCACCATCATCAGCACCCCGCCCGACTGGTGCCAGCTCAGGGTTTCCGGGCTGACGAAACCAAACTGGGCCGCGGCGAAATAACCTGCCATGCCGGCGAGCGCGCCAGCCAGCACGAAGCAGGCCAGCTTGTAGCGGTAGGTTCGGTAGCCGAGCGAGCGCATGCGCTGCTCGTTCACGCGTATGCCGACGATCACGCGTCCGAAGGGCGAGGCGAGCAACCGGCGCAGCGCGACATAGACGAGCGTCAGCAGCACCAGCACCACGAAGTAGAAATGCACGTGGTTTTCCAGAGTGAACGGCTCCCAGCCCGCAATCGCCGCCACCGGCTTGGCGTAGACGTAGATGCCGTCGGCGCCGCCGGCGATCTTGGTGTCATGAAACAGGAAGAACAGCATTTGCGCAAACGCCAGCGTGACCATGATGAAATAAATGCCCGAGGTGCGCAGGACCAGGGCGCCGATGAGCAGCGCGAGCAGGCCCGAGCAGGCCATCGCAAGCGGCAGTGACAACCACAGGCTGGCCGCTTCGTATTGCGGCGCCGCGTAGGCGAGGACATAGCCGGCCAGTCCGAAGAAGGCCGCGTGTCCGAGGCTTACCAGCCCGGTATAACCAACCAGCAGGTCCAGGCTCATGGCGAAAATCGCCATGATCATGATCTTGGTGAACAGCTGGATGTAGTACTTCTCGGCGAAATGCGGCAGCAGCGCCAGCGCCAGCAGGCAGGCGAGCAGGACGAAGGTGGCGCGGGAATGGCGCATCATCCGCCCTTGCCGAACAAGCCCTGCGGCCGCGCCAGCAGCACGACGGCCATGAGCACATAGATCATCATGCCGGACAGTTCGGGCAGCAACTGCACTGCGCCGATGCGGAACGTGATCACCTTGCCGAAGGTGTCGACCAGGCCGATGAGCAGCGCCGCCAGCATCGCGCCCTTGACCGAGCCGATGCCGCCGATGACCACCACGACGAAGCACACGATCAGCACCTGACTGCCCATGCCCGGAAACACCGAAGCCACCGGCGCCGCGATCATGCCGGCAAATGCGGCCAGCGCCACGCCCAGCGCGAACACCAGCCGGTAAAGCAGATTGATGTTGATGCCGAGCGACTGCACCATCTCGCGGTTGGCGGCGCCGGCGCGTATGGTCATGCCCAGCCGCGTCTTCTGGATCAGCAGGTACATGCCCAGCGCGAGTGCGATGCACACCGCCGACATCCACAGGCGGTAGACGGGGTAGCTGAGCGTCTCGTTGAGCGGGATCGATGCGCGCAGCATTTCCGGCACGGCCACGCCATGCACGTCGTCGCCGAACACCACGCTGCGCAGTTCCTCGAATATCAGGATCAGGCCGTAGGTGAGCAGCACCTGATACAGGTGGTCGCGATGGTAGAGCCGGCTGATCAGCAGCCATTCGAGCACGATGCCGATCGCCACCGCGATCACCACCCCACCCGCCATTGCCAGCCACAGGCTGCCGAAATGCTGCGACAGCGAGAACGCCAGATAGGCGCCCACCATGTAGAAGCTGCCATGGGCAAGGTTGATGATGCCCATGATGCCCAGGATCAGCGTCAGACCGCTCGCAACCAGGAACAGCAGCAGTCCGTACTGGATGCCGTTCAGCACTTGAATGAGGAAAGTGTTTGCGTCCATGGTGCTCTGGCGAAGTGTGAAGTGCCGCGCAGATTCAGTCAAACCGCACGGTGCGAAGCAGACAAGGAAAGGCCGGCTTGCGCCGGCCTCGCCCGACTTCGCGCTTTAACTCTTGCGCTTCAGTTCATTTTGCAGCCGCGTGCCGGATCCGCCAGGGCCTTTTGCGCGATCCCAATCACCCGGTTTTCCTTGCCCACAACCTTGCGCAGGTAAATGTCCTGAATCGGGTTGTGCGCCTTGGATATGGTCCATACGCCGCGCGGGCTGTCGATCTTGGCTTTTTCCATCGCGGCGATCATTTCCTTCTTCTTGCTGATGTCGCCCTTGACCGCCTTCAGTCCGGCCGCGAGCAGCAGGCCCGCGTCATAGCCCTGCACCGCATAGACGTCGGGTTGCAGCTTGTAGGTCTTGGCGTAATTCAGGCGGAAGGTCTTGTTCTTCGGCGTTTCGATGCCGTCGCCATAGTGCAGCGTGGTTTCTATGCCCTCGGCTGCATTGCCCACGGCGTCGAGGATGCCGTCGGTGAGGAAGCCCGAGCCGTACAGAGGAATCTTGCCCCTGAGCCCGGCAGCCTGCCAGTCCTTGATCAGCTTGACTCCGCCGCCGCCGGCGAAGAACACGAACACGGCGTCGGGCTTGATCGACGCGATTTCGGTCAGCAGCGGCTGGAAGTCGACGCTCGGAAACGGCAGGAACAATTCCTTCACAACGGTGCCGCCAGCCTTGGTGAAGCCTTCCTTGAAGCCTTCGATGGCCTCTTCGCCGGCGCCGTATTTCCAGGTCAGCGTGACCACCTTCTTGATGCCGCGGTCGGCGAGCACCTTGCCCATCGGATAGGCCGGCTGCCAGTTGGTGAACGAGGTGCGGAAAATGTTGGGCGCGCACAAGGCGCCGGTAGCCGCGCCCGCGCCTGCATTCGGATTGATGTGCAGCGTGCCCGACTCGCGCACGACCTTCACGATGCCCATTTCCACGCCGGAGTGGACTGTGCCGATCAGCACGTCCACTTTGTCGCGCGTGACCAGCTTGTTCGCGTTGTCGGTCGCCTTGGACGGGTCGGATTCATCGTCGACGACGAAATATTCCAGTTCGCGCCCGCTGAGCTGGCCGCCGTTCTCCGCCACCGCCAGCTTGAAGCCGTTGGTGATGGCGACGCCCAGCTGCGCATAGGTGCCGGTATAAGGCAGCATCAGTCCGACCTTGATTTTGCCGCCCTGCGCGAACGCCGGACCCGACAGGCCGGCGACGCAGGCGGCAACGGCTGCGGCCCTGAGAAATTCGCGCCGCCCAAAGGCTGGTTTCTTGCTCATATTGATCCTCCTCGGTTAGAACTATTTTCAATTTGAGGGAACACTTCCCTCCTGCTCCCTTGTCAGGCCCGCCGCGAACGCGCTGCACTGGCGGGCCGTGGATTGCGGCTACTTTACATCCATCTGCGACTTGGCGCGCAGCTTAAAGCGCTGGATCTTCCCGGTCGCGGTCTTCGGCAGCTCGCTCGCAAATTCCACCCAGCGCGGATACTTGTACGGTGCGAGTTTGGATTTCACGTGCTGTTGCAGCTGCTCGGCCAGCGCCGGCGTGGCCTGCACGCCGGCCTTGGTGACGATATAGGCTTTCGGCTTGATCAGCTGGTCTTCATCCGGCTGCCCGATCACCGCCACCTCGAGCACGTCCGGATGCGTCAGCAGCGCGCCCTCGACCTCGAACGGCGAGACGTAGATGCCGCCCACCTTGAGCATGTCGTCGGTGCGCCCTGAATAAGTGTAGTACCCGTCATCGTCCACCGTGTACTTGTCGCCGCTGCGCGTCCAGTCGCCCATGAAGGTGGCGCGGCTCTTGGCGCGGTTGTTCCAGTAGCAGGAGGCACTGGTCGGGCCGTTGATCTGCAGCTCGCCGATCTCGCCGCGCTTCACCTGATTGCCGGCGTCGTCGACCACGCGCAAGGCGTAACCGGGGACCGCCTTGCCGGTCGTGCCGTAGCGCACTTCGCCCGGCCGGTTCGATACGAATATATGCAGCATCTCGGTCGAACCGATGCCATCAAGTATCTCAACGCCGAAGTGACGGGTCCAGCGCTCGCCGATGTCGGCCGGCAGCGCCTCCCCCGCCGAAGTGCACACGCGCAGATTGAGCGTTTCGCGCTTGGGAATGTCGGGGCTCGCAAGCAGCGCCGCATACAAGGTCGGCACGCCGTAGAAGATCGTCGGCCGCTGCTGCTGCAGGCGCTGGAACACCGCTGCCGGCGTGGGGCGCTCCGCCATCAGGATGGCGGTGGCGCCGACCGCCATCGGGAAGGTCAGCGAATTGCCCAGGCCGTAGGCGAAGAACAGCTTCGCCGCGGAGAACACTACGTCGTCCTCGCGTATACCCAGCACCGGGCGCGCGTAGAGTTCCGCGGTCTGGATCAGATGCGAATGCATGTGCACCGTGCCCTTGGGCGTTCCGGTCGAGCCGGAAGAATAGAGCCAGAAGCAGGCGTCGTCGCAGGTGGTATGCGCCGGCTCGCACGCCGTGCCGGCCTGCTGCATCAGCTGCGCCAGCGACAGCCTTCCGTGCGCTTCCTTGCCCGACACGATCACATGCTGCAGAAACGGAAGCCGTTCCGCCCCCTGCTCCAGCAAGGGGGTGAAGGTGGGCAGCAATTGCTCCGATACCACCAGCGCCTTGGCGCGGCTGTCGTTGAGCATGAATTCGTAGTCCGAGGTGGTCAGCAGCGTATTGCCCGCAATCGGCACGATGCCGGCTTTGATTGCGCCGAGAAACACGCTGGGAAAATCGACCGTGTCCAGATGCGCCAGCATGATGCGGTCTTCGAGCCCCAGGCCCAGGCCCTTGAGTGCATTGGCGGCGCGATTGGCGCGCTCCGCCAGCTGGCCGTAAGTGATGCTGCCCGCGTCGTCGATAAACGCGGTCTTGGCGCCGCGCCCGGCGCGCAGATTGCGCTCGATCAGGTCGTATGCGGCGTTGAAGTCGCGCGGAATGCTGACGCGCGGCGGACTGACTCTATGGTCGGCCGAAGATAGTCCCGGCATGTTGCGCTCCTCGCTCAATACTCTGTATCCGTTGCGAATTGAATGTTGCAACGGCCAAGCTGTTGGAATATGAGTGGACATCTCCCCTCATTGCATAGCGAACTCTTATTGATTGGTCCATTCGATCTTGCCCTCGGGCAGCAGGTAGAGGATCAGCGCGCGCCCGCCGCTGACCGTGGGCCGGTGCGCCGAACCCGGCGGATAGACCAGCCAGCCCGCGCCGTGCTCGTCGAACTTCGCCGCGTCCGTGACCGGCATGATCATGTCGATCTCCCCGGTGGGATGGCGGTGATGATTGCCGACCAGATCGGTGATGTCGACCACGTCCACGCTGAATCCATGGGTCGTGTCGCCGGCCTCGAAAATTCGGCCGAAGCGGCGTTTCGCGTCGCCCTGGCCGCACAGCCAGCCCGCGGCGATGCCGGCATGGCAGGCCGCGCGTATCTGCTGGAAGGACACACTCGGGGGAGGAAACTTCAGATTGAGATCGGCCTGAAGCGCACCGTCCAGCGCGCGGCCCTGCGCAAAACGCGCGATCGGCGCGAGCAATTGCTGAAACTGTTGCGGCGTTGCCATGCTGGCACTCCTCCTGTGCACTGCCCAAAGCGGCGCCGCCCGGGCCGCAAGGTCGGCCTGGGCGGCGCTTCACAGCGGTGTCAGTGCATCACCTTCCAGGTGCCGTTCTCGACACGCACCATCACCACTGCGCGGCCATCCAGGCCTTTGTGATTGGTGGGCGAAAAGCTGAATACGCCGTGGTCGGCAGGCATTTCCTTCACGTTCTCCATCGCTTCGCGCAGCGCGACGCGGAATTCGGGTGTGCCGGGCTTGGCTTTTTTCAGCGCTTCGGGAACCGCGTGCTGCAGCAGCAGCCCGGCGTCCCAGGCGTGCGCGCCGAAGGAGTTGCGGCTGTCGGCGCCGTAGGCGGCCTCGTACAGCTTGATATAGTTCAGCGCGACTTTCTTGCTCGCGTTGCTGTCGGGCAATTGCTCCGCCACCAGGATCGGCCCGACCGGCAGCACCGCGCCTTCGACGTTCTTGCCGCCTACGCGCAGGAAGTCCTTGTTGGCCACACCGTGGGTCTGATAAATGTGCCCCTTGTAGCCGCGCTCAACCAGAGTCGCCTGCGGCAGCACCGCCGGCGTGCCCGAACCCACCACCAGCACTGCATCCGGATTGGTGCTGAGGATCTTGAGCATCTGGCCGGTGACGCTGGTATCGGTGCGGTTGTAGCGCTCCGTCGCAACCATCTTGATGCCCTTGGCGGCGGTAATGCCGTTCATGACGCGCAGCCAGAGCTCGCCATAACCGTCGCTATAGCCGATGAATCCCACGGTCTTGACACCGTTGGCCACCATATTGTCGACAATGGCGCCGGCCATGATGCCGAAATCCTGCGGCATCTGGAATACCCAGGCAGCCTTGTCGGCCGCGGGCGCGAACGGCGCCAGCGCAATCTGCGGAGTTTTCGATTCCGCGGCGACCTCCAGCACGGCGGTCGAGGTGGGCGTGGTGCTCGAGCCGATGATGACGTCGACCTTGTCCTCGGACACCAGCTTGCGCGCGTTCTTGGACGCGGCGGTCGGGTCGGTGGCGTCGTCCAGCACGATATAGTTGACGTTCTGCCCGGCTATGGTCTTGGGCAGCAGCGCGACGGTATTCTTTTCCGGAATGCCCAGGGACGCCGCCGGCCCGGTGGTCGACAGGGTCACGCCAACGGTAAGGTCGGCCAGCGCCGAAGTGGCTGCGCCGGCCAAGGCCAGTGCCAGCAGAGTACGCAAAGACTTGTTCATGGAAAAACCCTCCTCAGATGATTGATTTTCGATTTTACCCGCGGGATCCAGCTGACAGAGATAGTACTCCCGGGCCGCTTGCCAATTCGCGAATCTGCATTATAATGCCTTCAGTTTGTTTGGCAAGCATTATAATGCAGGTTTAGATGGGAACCGGCAAGATCAGCATGGGCGCGCGCGAGACTACACAAAAAACCAAAACGGCCGCGACAGCGGACGAAACGTTTTTGCGCGCCCTGGGCGAACGCGTGCGCGATGCGCGTGCGCGCCGCGGCATGACACGCAAGATACTGGCGCGCGACTCGGGCGTGTCCGAGCGCTACCTGGCCCTGCTCGAGTCCGGCCACGGCAATGCGTCGGTGCTGCTGTTGCAGCGCATCGCCGAAGCGCTGAATCTGTCCCAGACCGAATTGCTGCAGCAGGGTCCGGAACAGCCGGTGGAACTTGCGCTGATCTGGCAGTTCCTGCAGCGCCTGCCGGCGCAGAAGCTCCCGCTGGTGCGCTCGCAGCTGCTGCGCGATTACGGCACAGCGAACATCGACCGAATGAAACGCATCGCGCTCATCGGCTTGCGCGGCGCGGGCAAGTCCGCATTGGGCGGCCGTCTGGCGAAGGAACTCGACGTCCCGTTTATCGAACTCGACCGCGAAGTCGAGCGCGAGGCCGGCACCAGTCTGTCGGAAATCTTCCTGCTCTACGGCCAGGCCGGCTACCGGCGCTACGAGCGGCGCTGCCTCGAGAACGTGGTCAGAAACAAGGAGCGCGCGGTCATCGCCACCGGCGGCTCCATCGTTTCCGAGCCGGGCACCTACGACCTGCTGCTGTCAACCTGCTACACCGTCTGGCTAAAGGCACTGCCGGAGGAACACATGGCGCGGGTACTCGCCCAGGGCGACACCCGGCCGATGACCGGCAACCGCGAGGCCATGGAAGATCTGCACCTCATCCTGCGCGGCCGCAACGCGCTGTACCGCCGCGCCGACGTGACCGTCGATACCGCCGGCAAGACCATCGAGCAAAGCCTGCAACAGCTGCGACTGGCCGTTGCCGCTTGAAATTCCGCGGCAGAGCACAATCTGCCGCGGCCACCTGAGTGGAACATGAGGGAAAGGACTATTTCCATTCCCCCGCTAGCGGAATTACTGTAGTACGTTGAAACAGGAGAAACCATGCAAGCAACCTTGACCAAGACCGCCGCTGCGGAACGCATCAGTTTCGGCACCGATCCGGATCGCTACGTGCACTGGCGCATGAGCGTGGATGGCGCCGTCGCCACCCTGGCGATGAACGTGAACGAGGACAAGGGGCTCAAGCCCGGCTACAAGCTCAAACTGAATTCCTACGACCTCGGCGTGGATATCGAACTCTACGACGCCCTGAACCGCATCCGCTTCGAGCACCCGCAGGTGCGCTGCGTGGTGCTCACCTCGGCGCGCGAGCGCATGTTCTGCTCCGGCGCCAATATCTACATGCTCGGACAATCCAGCCACGGCTGGAAAGTGAACTTCTGCAAATTCACCAACGAAACGCGCAATGGCATGGAGGATTCCAGCCGCCACGACGGGCTCAAGTTCCTCGCCGCAGTGAACGGCACCTGTGCCGGCGGCGGCTACGAGGTCGCGCTCGCCTGCGATGAAATCCTGATGATCGACGACCGCTCCTCCACCGTGAGCCTGCCCGAAGTGCCGCTGCTCGGCGTGCTGCCGGGTACCGGCGGCCTCACGCGCATCACCGACAAGCGCAAAGTACGGCGCGACCTGGCCGATTTCTTCTGCACCACCAGCGAGGGCGTGCGCGCCGATCGCGCCAAGGATTGGGGCCTGGTCGACCACAGCGCGAAGCCGCAGGCGTTCGCGCAGGCGGTGCAGGAACACGCCGCCCGCCTGGCGTCCGCGAGCGAACGGCCCGCCGACGCCAGGGGCGTAGCCCTGACTCCGCTCAAATGCGGCTACGACGAGCACGGCTATCACTACGAATTCGTGGATGCCGCCGTCGACCGCGCCGCGCGCACCGCCACGCTCACGGTCAGCGGCCCGGCCGAGGCACAGCCCGACAGCATCGAGGGCATCCTCAAAGCCGGCGTCGCCTGGTGGCCGCTGCAGATGGCGCGCGAACTCGATGACGCCATACTCATGCTGCGCACCAACGAGACCGAAGTCGGCACCTGGCAGCTGAAGACGCGCGGCGACATCGACGCCGTGCTCGCCGTGGATGCGGTGCTGGCGCGGCACCGCGCGCACTGGTTCGTGCGCGCAACCCTGGGTATGCTGCGGCGCACGCTGGCACGCCTCGATGTCACCTCACGCACCCTGTTCGCCATCATCGACCAGGGCTCCTGCTTTGCCGGCACGCTGGCCGAGCTCGCACTGTCCGCCGACCGCGGCTACATGCTGCAGCTGCCCGACGCACCGGAAAAAGCGCCGCACATGGCGCTGTCCGAACTCAATTTCGGCACCTACCCCATGGTGAACCGCCTCACGCGCCTCGCTACGCGCTATTGCGGGCGCGAGGAGCCGGTGGAGGAAGCGCGCCAGGTGATCGGCGAGAAACTCGATGCGCACGACGCGGCCAGGCTCGGTATCGTGACCTTCACCCCGGACGATCTGGACTGGGACGAGGAAGTGCGCATCGCGCTGGAGGAGCGCAGCAGCCTTTCGCCCGACGCGCTCACCGGCATGGAGGCAAACCTGCGCTTCACCGGCGCCGAAACCATGGAGACGCGCATATTCGCGCGCCTGTCGGCCTGGCAGAACTGGATATTCAACCGCCCCAATGCGGTCGGCGAGCAGGGCGCGCTGAAGGTGTTCGGCAGCGGCACGAAAGCGAAATTCAACTGGGAACGAATCTGAGATTCAGAATTTAGGAGAATAACGATGTCCATCAACTACAGCGAAAAAATCCCCAACAACGTCGACCTTTCCGGCAACAAGACGCTGCAGCGCGCGCTGGAGCACTGGCAGCCCGGCTTTCTCAGCTGGTGGTCGGAAATGGGGCCGGACGAGTCGAGCAATGTCGACGTGTACCTGCGCACCGCGATCAGCGTCGAACCGAAAGGCTGGGCGCATTTCGACTACGTCAGGATGCAGGATTACCGCTGGGGCATCTTCCTCGCGCCGGCCGAGCCGGGGCGCAAGATCAATTTCGGCGAGCACATGGGCGAACCCGCGTGGCAGGAAGTGCCGGGCGAATACCGCTCCACCCTGCGCCGCATCATCGTCACCCAGGGTGACACCGAACCCGCGTCCGTGGAGCAGCAGCGCCATCTCGGGCTCACCTGCCCCTCGCTCTATGACCTGCGCAACCTGTTCCAGGTCAACGTCGAGGAAGGCCGCCACCTGTGGGCCATGGTGTACCTGCTGCACGCCCACTTCGGCCGCGACGGTCGCGAAGAAGGCGAAGCGCTGCTCGCGCGCCGCTCGGGCGATGCCGACAATCCGCGCATACTCACCGCCTTCAACGAGAAGACGCCGGACTGGCTGTCGTTCTTCATGTTCACCTTCATCACCGACCGCGACGGCAAATTCCAGCTCGCGGCGCTGGCGGAATCCGGCTTCGATCCGCTGTCGCGCACCTGCCGCTTCATGCTGACCGAGGAAGCGCACCACATGTTCGTCGGCGAATCCGGCATCGCGCGCATCATCCAGCGCACCTGCGACGCGATGAACGAGCACAAGACGGAAGATGCATCCAAACTGCGCGCCCTGGGCGTGATCGACCTGCCCACACTGCAGAAGTACCTCAACTTCCACTACAGCGTCACCAGCGATCTGTACGGCTCCGAGATTTCGTCCAACGCCGCCTCCTTCTACGCCAACGGGCTCAAGGGCCGATTCGAGGAAACCAAGCTCGCCGACGACCACAAGCTGCACGGCTCCGAATATCCCTACATGGAAGTCGCCGGCGGGCAGATCGTGGTCAAGCATGCCCCCGCGCTCACCGCGCTCAACGAACGCCTGCGCGACGACTGGGTCGCGGACGTGCAGTCGGGGATCAACCGCTGGAACAAGATTCCGGAAAAAGCCGGCATCGCCTTCCGCTTCACGCTGCCGCACAAAGGCTTCAATCGCCGCATCGGGCTGTTCACCGAGCACCATGTCAGCCCCGACGGCAGGATACTCAGCGAAGCCGAGTGGACGAAATCACACGGCACCTGGCTGCCCACCGCGGAAGACCGCGCCTACGTCTGCTCCCTCATGGGCAGGGTTGCGGAACCGGGCAAGTTCGCCAACTGGATCGCGCCGCCCGCGCGCGGCATCAACAACCAGCCGGCGGATTTCGAGTACGTGCGCTTCAACTAAAGGCAAGGACCAGGCACAAAGCGATGAACGCACCCGCCGAACTCAAGCGCCAGCACCTCATCGATCCGATGGACGACAAGCAAGGGGGAACACCCCCTTGCAAATCCCCCAAGTCAGCGATGAGGTGCTAGTTATGAACGCCCCGGCCGAACTCAAGCGCCAGCACCTCATCGATCCGGAAATATGCATTCGCTGCAATACCTGCGAGGAGACCTGCCCGAAAGATGCGGTGACGCACGATGGGCGCAACTACGTGGTGAAGGCGGAACTGTGCAATTTCTGCAATGACTGCATTTCGCCCTGCCCCACCGGCGCCATCGACAACTGGCGCCGCGTGGCCGAGCCATTCAGCCTCGAACAGCAGTTCTCCTGGGACGTCTTGCCGCCGGACACCTCACCCGAGGTCGAGGCGGAGAGCGCGCTTCCGGAGGACGTGCAGCGCATCACCGACATCGCGACCCAGGGCCAGGGCGGCACCGCAGCCCCGCCCTGGTCGGCCGCGCACCCCTACCTCAACCTGTACACGCTGGCGCACCCGGCGATCGCCACCGTCGCCGGCAATTACCGCCTGACCGCCCCGGAGACGTCGAATGAAATCCACCACATCGTGCTCGACTTCGGCGCTACCGCCTTTCCCGTGCTCGAGGGGCAGTCGCTGGGCATCGTGCCGCCCGGCGTGGACGCCGCCGGCAGACCGCACCACATCCGGCTCTACTCGATCGCGAGCCCGCGCGACGGCGAGCGTCCGGGCTACAACAATCTCGCGCTCACGGTGAAGCGCGTCGTTTCGGACCGCGATGGCAAGCCGGTGCGCGGGCTCGCTTCGAACTACCTGTGCGACCTCGACAAAGGCGACAAGGTCAGCGTGGTCGGGCCCTACGGGGCGAGCTTCCTCATGCCCAATCACCCGGGATCGAACATCATCATGATCTGCACCGGCACCGGCTCGGCGCCGATGCGCGCCATGACCGAACGCCGGCGCCGGCGCATGGGGCTCAAGGAAGGCGGCGAATTGTGGCTGTTCTTCGGCGCACGCACGCCGGTAGAGCTGCCTTACTGCGGGCCGCTGTTGAAACTTCCGAAGGAATTGATCGAGGTCAATCTGGCATTTTCGCGCCAACCGGATGCACCCAAGCACTATGTGCAGGACATGATCCGCGTGCGCGGCGACGACGTCGCGCGCCTGCTCAGGGACGACAACAGCTATATCTACATCTGCGGCCTCAAAGCCATGGAAGCGGGCGTTGACGCGGCCTTCGCCGACGTCTGCCGCAGCCACGGCATGGACTGGTCGAAATTGCTGCCCCAACTCCGGGCAACAAACCGCTACCACGTGGAAACCTATTGACGCTGCCGCCAGGCGCGCCCGGCCGGCGCGGCGCATGCCGCGATCTCAGGCTTTCGCCGAAAAACTGGGCAGCGTAAGGCGCCAGTGTATGGCGGCGAGCCGCGTGAGAAAGATCGCCGCCGCGGCGATCAGCGCGGCGCTCGTGCCGGCGACGCCCGCACGCACCAGGCCGATGAACAGCATCGCGCCCGCCCAGGACGCAGTCGCATAGAGTTCACCGCTGAACACCAGCGGCACCTCGTTGCACAGGATGTCGCGCAGCACGCCGCCGAATACCCCGGTGACCACCCCGAGAAAGCTGGCGACGAACCAGGGCGCGCCATAAGTCATCGCTGTCTGGGTGCCGATAATCGTAAACAGGGCGAGTCCGAGCGCATCTGGCGCCAGGAACAGGTTCGCCGGCAAGCGCACCAGCCGCACCAGCACGAAGGTCGCCACCCCGGCGGCGATTGCGGCGACCAGGTAGCTCTGATCCGCGACCCAGAACACCGGCCGCTCCAGCAGCAGGTCGCGCATGGTGCCCCCGCCCAGGGCCGAGGTCAGCGCCACCAGCACCACGCCGAAAAGGTCTATGGGCTTGCGCCCGGCCTCCAGCACCCCGGTGACCGCACTCACCCCCACCGCGCCCATGCCGATTGCAAAGATCAGCTCGCCCATACCGGCTCTCCATCGTTCGGTTGATTGACAATGGTATTCTAATGACACCATGAACAAACAACTCTTGCTTGAACGCAGCGGCGCGATCAGCACGCTTACCCTGAATCGCCCGGACAAAGCCAATGCCCTTAACGCGGACCTGGCCGACGCGCTCGGCGCCGCAGTCGAAGCCGCGCACCACGACGGCACGCGGCTGCTGGTACTCAAGGGCAACGGCCGCCATTTCTGCGCCGGCTTCGATTTCGGCGGCTATGAGGATGCCGCGGAAGGCGAGTTGCTGCTGCGCTTCGCGCGCATCGAACTGCTGCTGCAGGCGCTGTACCACGCGCCCTTCGCCACGCTGGCGCTGGCCCAGGGCAGAAATTTCGGCGCCGGCGTGGACCTCGTCCTGGCTTGCGGCAGCCGCGTCGCCGCGCCGGACGCGCAGTTCCGCATGCCCGGCTTGAAATTCGGTTTGCAGCTGGGGACGCGCCGGCTGGCCGCGCGCATCGGCGGCGACACGGCGCGCGCGCTACTCGCGGCGAGCAGGACGTTCGACGCCGCAGAGGCGCAACGCATCCGATTCGTGCAGGAAATCGCCGCCGCCGAGGACTGGCCCGCGCTGATCGAGCGTGCGGCGTCCGCGGCACAACAACTTTCTCCGGCGGCCTCAGCCCGGCTGCACGCCGCCACCGTGAGCGATACGCGTGCAACGGACCTGGCCGATCTGGTACGCTCCGCGATCGAACCGGGCTTGAAGGAACGCATCAGTGAATACCGCAAGAGCTGAACTCGGCGCCGTCACGCTGGAGCAATTGCGCTTCGACAATCGCTACGCCACGCTGCCGCCGGCGTTTTACACCAGGCTCGCGCCCACCCCCCTGCCCGATCCGTATCTGGTCGCCTTCAATCCGGCCGCCGCCGCGCTGATCGGCCTCGCGCCTGCCGAAGCGCTGCGCGCCGAGTTCGCCGAGATCTTCTGCGGCAACCGCCTGCTGCCGGGTTTTGATCCCCTGGCCGCGGTGTATGCGGGCCACCAGTTCGGCGTATTCGTGCCCCAGCTTGGCGACGGCCGCGCCATCCTGCTGGGGGAAGCGTCGGGCGCGCAGGGCCGCTGGGACCTGCAGCTCAAGGGTGCGGGCATTACGCCCTACTCGCGCATGGGCGATGGCCGCGCCGTGCTGCGCTCCTCGATCCGCGAATACCTCGCGTCCGAAGCCATGCACGCGCTGGGCATACCCACCACGCGCGCGCTCGCCATCGTCGGCAGCGATCAGCCGGTGATGCGCGAGAACATCG
>JAANCK010413293.1_pt1 | contig 14457 bp, 13 predicted proteins | sample 7277841 | NCBI WGS metagenome assembly JAANCK01 (sample SAMN14222788, study PRJNA588281) | permafrost metagenome | isolation source: Arctic cryosol methane SIP | place: Canada:Nunavut | collected 2015-07 | reverse complement strand
GCGCTAGAGCACGCGCAGGCCCTGCCCGGCCACCATGCTGCCGATGGGCCGCGCATCGATGAACCCGCATCGGCCGAATTCGGCCAACACTTCGGCCACGCTATCGGCGGCACAGGCGACGAGCAGGCCGCCGCTGGTCTGCGGATCGGAGAGCAGCGCCTGCTGCCACGCAGGAGCGCCCTCGGGCAGCTGTACTTCCGCGCCGTAGCCGCTCCAGTTGCGCGCGCTCGCCCCGGTCACCGTGCCCTCGCGCGCCCACAGCAGAGCCTCTTCGATTAGCGGCAGGTCGGCGAAGCGCAGCTGCGCCCCCAGCCGGGATCCGCGGCACATTTCGAGCAGATGGCCGGCGAGGCCAAAGCCGGTGACGTCGGTCATCGCATGCACGCCCGGCATCGCGCCCAAGGGCGTGCCCGGGGTATTGAGCCGGGTCGTGGCGGCGATCATCTGCGCATAGCCTGCGGCCGAGAGCGTGCCTTTCTTGAGCGCGGCAGAGAGTATGCCCACGCCCAGGGGCTTGCCCAGGATGAGCACGTCGCCCGCCTGCGCGCGATCGTTGCGCTTGACCCGGTCCGGATGCACCAGTCCGAGACCCACCAGGCCGTAGATCGGCTCGAGCACGTCGATCGAGTGGCCGCCGGCGATGGGTATGCCGGCCGCGGCGCATACCGATTCGCCGCCGGCGAGGATTTTCGCGATCACCTCCAGCGGCAGCTTGTCCAGCGGCATGCCGACCACGGCCAGCGCCATGATGGGCCGCCCGCCCATGGCATAGATGTCCGACAGCGCATTGGTCGCCGCAATGCGGCCGAAGTCGTAAGGGTCGTCGACGATGGGCGTGAAAAAATCGGTGGTCGCAACCAGCGCCTGGCTGTCGTTCAGGCGATACACCGCGGCGTCGTCGCTGGATTCGGTGCCGACCAGCAGTTCGGCGGGCAGCGCGCGCATCGGCGTGGCCGCGAGCAGTTCGGTCAGCACCGCGGGCGCGATCTTGCAGCCGCAGCCGCCACCATGGCTGAACTGGGTCAGGCGGACCGGGGCATCGGCGATCGTGTTCATGGCGCGGGGACTCCGTTGGATTGCACTGTTTGCGTGTAAACTCGCGGCTGATTCTAAAACAGAAAAGCCGCCCCCGTGTCCGGTGCGGCTTCCGCGGAACATCAGTGAAATTTCCCGACCTCGTAAGCGTAGCGCAGCTCGCCGAATTTGACGAAATCATAGACGTGCGCTCGCCGTCGGAATTCGCCGAAGACCACGTGCCCGGCGCGATCAACTGCCCGGTGCTCGACGACGCCGAACGCGCGGCCATCGGCACCATCTACAAGCAGATCTCGCCGTTCGACGCGAAGAAGCGCGGCGCGGCGCTGGTGGCGAAGAATATCGCGCGCCATATCGAGGAAAAATTCGCCGCGCAGGGCAAGGGCTGGCGCCCGCTGGTGTACTGCTGGCGCGGCGGCAAGCGCAGCGGCGCCATGGTCCACATCCTGTCCGAAATCGGCTGGCATGCGGCGCGCCTCGACGGCGGCTACCGCGCCTATCGCCGCGAAATCCTGGCGCAGCTGGAGCAACTGCCGCAGAACGTCCGCTACCGGGTCGTCTGCGGCGCAACCGGCAGCGCCAAGAGCCGCCTGCTGCAGGCGCTGGCCGCGGCCGGCGCCCAGGTGCTCGACCTGGAGGAACTGGCCAGCCATCGCGGCTCCGTCCTCGGCAATCTGCCGGCACAGCCGCAGCCGTCGCAAAAAATGTTCGACAGCCTGGTGTGGGACGCACTGCGCAGGTTCGATCCCGCAACAACGGTATATGTGGAAGCGGAAAGCCGCAAGATCGGACAGCTGCAGGTCCCCGAGGCGCTGCTGGCGCGCATGCGCGAAAGCCCCTGCGTGCTGATCGAAGCGCCCCTGGCCGAGCGCGTCGCTTTCCTCGTCGACGAATACGTCCATTTCCTCGGCAATCCGCGTGAGCTCAAGGCCAGGCTGTGCGGCCTGACCGCCCTGCAAGGCAAGGAAACGATCGCGCGCTGGATGCAACAGGTCGAGGAACAGCGCTGGAACGAACTGGTCGCCGATTTGCTCGTCAATCACTATGATCCGGCCTACCGCCGCGCCACGCTGAAGAACTTTGCCCACCTGGCCGAGGCACGGGCGCTGCGGCCGTCCAGGCTGGATCCCGCCTCGCTCGAGCGCATGGCGGCCCAATTGATCGCCGAGGCGCAGGCATGAACACTCCGGAATCGAAGGCGCGGCTGCTGCAATTGTTCCCGGTATTCCAGCAACTGCCGGCCGCGGCAGTGGAGGAAATCCTGCGCAGCGCAACGCTGCGGCAGGCGCCGGCGGGTGCCGTGCTGTTCGAAGCGGCCAGCCCCTGCACCGGCTTTCCGATGCTGCTCGAAGGCAGCGTGCGCGTGGTCAAATCCGCGCCCAACGGGCGTGAAGTGCAGCTCTATCGCATCACGCCGGGCGAGAGCTGCCTGCTCTCCAGCAGCTGCCTGCTCGGCGGCAGCCCCTACGCGGCTACTGGCTTGGCCGAAACCGCGGTGACGCTGCTCGCCTTGCCGCCGGCGCTGTTCCACCGCCTGCTGGCCGAGCACAAGCTGTTTCGCGACTACGTGTTCGGCCTGTTCTCCGAACGCCTGGCCGATCTGATGAGCCTGGTCGAAGCCGTGGCTTTTCACAAGCTCGACCAGCGCCTCGCCGCGTTGTTGCTGGGCAAGGGCGACCTGGTGCGCGCGACCCACCAGAATCTCGCCGATGAACTCGGCAGCGTGCGCGAGATGGTGAGCCGCCTGCTCGCCAATTTTCAGGACCGCGGCTGGGTCGCACTCGGCCGCGAGCAGATCCGCATCACCGACGCTGCCGCACTGCGGCGATTGGCGCAGCCTTAGCGACCAAGAAAACCGGGGACAGACCACGTTTTCGATGGGCGGAAATCTGCTCCACCGAACGATGTCGAAAACGTGGTCTGTCCCCGGTTTTCCTACAGGCCGCCTAGCACCTTGATGTGCGCGACCACGCCGCGCGCGAGAGCCGACAGATTGTAGCCGCCTTCGAGCACCGACACGATGCGCCCTTCGGCATACTTGTCGGCGATCGCTTTGATCTCGCCGGTGACCCAGGCGTAATCGGCGTCCACCAGGCGCAGCATCGCCATGTCGTCTTCGATATGGGCATCGAAACCGGCCGAAAAGAACACCATCTGCGGTTTGAACGCCTCCAGTGCCGGCAACCACTGTTCGGTTACGGCGTCGCGAAACGGCTGGCTGCCGGCACCGGCCGGCAACGGAACGTTGACCATGTTCGGCGCCGGATCCTCGGTGCCGCTGTAGGGATAAAACGGGTGCTGGAACGTGCTCACCATGAGCACGCGCGCATCGTCGCGGAAAATGTCTTCGGTGCCGTTGCCGTGGTGCACGTCGAAATCGACGATCGCAACCCGTTCCAGGCCGTACTCCTCCAACGCGTGCCGCGCGGCGACGGCGACATTGTTGAACAGGCAGAAGCCCATGGCGCGATTGCGCGTCGCGTGATGGCCGGGCGGGCGCACGCTGCAAAAAGCATTGTCCGCCTTGCGCTTGAGCACCAGGTCGGTCGCCAGCACCGCGGCGCCGGCGGCGTGCAGTGCCGCCGCCCAGGTGTGCGGGTTCATCGCCGTATCCGGGTCCAGGTGCACCGTGCCGTGCTGCGGCGAGCTGCTGCGGATATGGCTGATGTATTCCATCGGATGCACCCGCGCCAGGCTGCCCAACTTTACCTGCGGCGCCTCGTGATGATCGAGGTGCGGCCCCACGCCCGAGGCGATCAGCTGGTCCTCGATGGCGCTCAGCCGCTCCGGGCACTCCGGATGATAGGAACCCATGTCGTGCTTGCGGCAGAGCGGGTGGGTAATGAAAGCTGTGGCCATTTCCAGTTTCAGTAGCAGTGGATTGGATGAATATTAGCCGAAATCCACGTAAGATGACGAAAGCGCCAGACCTAGCCGCCCCATCCCCGGGCGAGCCGGCGCCGCCGCCGGCGGCGCGCAAAAGCCCGGTGCTGCCGGCGCCACTACGGAGAATCCGATTGCTGCTGCACGCTGAAACGAAATTCGCTTTCCAGGATACCTCCATCCATCGCGTCATTGCCAACACCGGAAAAGTCATCCTCGGCAAGGAGCGTCAGATACGCATGGCCGTCGCCTGCCTGCTCGCGCGCGGCCACCTGCTGATCGAGGATCTGCCCGGCGTCGGCAAGACCACCCTCGCCCACACCCTGGCCAAGCTGCTCGGACTGAATTTCCAGCGCATCTCTTTCACCAGCGACCTTCTGCCCGCCGACATCATCGGCGTGTCCGTGTTCGATCGCGACACCGGTTCGTTCAAATTTCATCCCGGTCCGATCTTTTCGCAGCTGATCCTGGCCGATGAAGTCAACCGCGCCACGCCGAAGACGCAAAGCGCGCTGCTGGAAGCGATGGAGGAGCACCAGGTGACCGCCGAAGGCGAGACGCGCCCCCTGCCCGAGCCGTTCTTCGTGATTGCGACGCAGAACCCCTCGCACCAGGTCGGCACGTTCCCGCTGCCCGAATCGCAGCTCGACCGCTTTCTCATGCGCATCGAACTCGGCTACCCGGATCGCGACGCCGAGCGCGCGCTGCTGCAGGGAACGGACCGGCGCAACCTGGTAGCGACGCTGGAGCCCTGCATGGCACCGGGCGAACTGCTGGAAATGCAGGCGAACGCAGACCTGGTGCACGCGGCCCCGGCCCTGCTCGACTACGTCCAGGCGATCGTGGAGCACACGCGCCGCGCGCCCGAGTTCACCAACGGCCTGTCGCCGCGGGCCGCGCTGGGCATCGTGCATGCGGCCAAGGCCTGGGCCATGCTCGAAGGCCGCGACAAGGTGCTGCCCGAGGACGTGCAGGCGGTGCTGCCCGGTGTTGCCGGACACCGCCTCGCGCCGGCGCACGAAGGCGCGCGCAAACGCGCCGCCGAGGTCACCGCCGCGCTGATCGAGACAGTGCCGATCCCCTGAAGCCAGCTACAGCAACGCTGCGCCAGAGCGCATTTCAGAATCACAAGGCCAAGGATTGTCATTCCGGGCACAGCGACGAATCTGCTGTTGAGTCGGGCAACAGCAGATTCCTCGGCCAGGGCCTCGGCATGACAAGGCTTGGAGATCGCGTGAATCACAGAGCGCCCGCCGCAATATGTTCGAAAAGATCCTGAACCGCTCGCAGTTCTATCTCGCGTTCTTCGGGCCGCGCAAGCCCGAGCCGGGCACGATCTTCCTGCGGCAGAACCGCGTCTACATCCTGCCGACCCGCCCTGGCCTGGCCTTTGCCGTGGCGCTGGGCGTCATGCTCATCGGCTCGATCAACTACAACCTGTCACTGGGCTACATCCTTACCTTTCTGCTCGCGAGCATGGGCTTGGTGGCGATCCTGCACACCTTCCGCAATCTGGCGCATCTGTCCATCACGCCGGGCCGCGCGGAACCGGTGTTCGCGGGCGAAATCGTTTGGTTCGAGCTGTTCGTCGAAAACCGCTCGACCTATGAGCGCTGCTCCATCGTGTTCCGCCACGAGGGCAAGGCGACGCAATGCGACGTTACTTCGGCGCGCGACACCACAGTGAGCATTGCGGTCGCGGCGCCGCGGCGCGGCTGGCTCAGCCCGCGGCGCATCACCATCGAAACGCGCTTTCCCGTCGGCCTGCTGCGCGCCTGGAGCTATATCCAGCCGGACATGCACTGCCTCGTCTATCCCAAGCCGGACGAGGGGCAGCTGCCGCTGCCGGAGCCCTCCGGCGGCGCGGGCGAGAAGCGCGTATCCAGCGGCGGCAGCGACGATTTCGCCGGACTGCGCGCCTATCAGCCCAGCGATTCGCCGCGGCACATACACTGGAAAGCCGCCGCGCGCGGACAGGGACTGCAGACCAAGGTATTCAGCGGGCGCGCCGCCGCTGAATTGTGGCTGGATTGGGACGAACTGCCCGCCGGCCTGGACCTCGAATCCAGACTGTCGAGCCTGACGCGCTGGGTGCTGTCGGCCGACCAGGAAGGCCTGCGCTACGGCTTGCGCCTGCCCGGCGTCGAACGCCAGCCCGATGCGGGTGTAGCGCACCGGCTCGCCTGCCTGCGCGAGCTTGCGCTGTATGAACCCGGGGAAGCCGGTGCCGATTGAACTTCGCCTGGTCAGATACAGGCAAGCACGGGCGCCTGCGCCCCCTCATGCGTGCGGCCATGGCCTCTGATACCGCCCCGAACACGGCGATCCAGCAGCGCCATCTGTTCTGGCTGCTTGCCGGGCTGGCGCTGGTGATCGCGCCGCATATGCTGAACCTGCCCTGGTGGCTGAATCTGGATGCGTGCATCGTGTTCGCCTGGCGCATCTATCTGACGCTGGGCGAGCGGGTGCTGCCGAAAAAGTGGCTGCTGGCGCTGCTGGTGGCCGGCGGCATGCTCGGCGTCTACCTCACCTACCGCACCATCTTCGGCCGCGATTCCGGCGTGGCGCTGCTGGTGATGTTCCTGTCGCTCAAGCTGCTCGAGCTGCACCACCCGCGCGATGCCATCGTGCTGGTGCTGCTGAGCTACTTTCTCGCGCTCACCAACTTCTTCTATTCGCAGACCCTGCCCACCGCGGGCTTGATGCTGGTCTCGGCGCTGGTCAACACCGCCAGCCTGGTGAATTTTGCCGCAGGCGGTCGCTCGCTGCAGGCCAATCTGAAGACCTCCGCCGTGCTGCTGGCGCAGGCCGGGCCGGTGATGCTGGTCCTGTTCCTGCTGTTTCCGCGCGTGCAGGGACCCCTGTGGGGCCTGCCGCAGGACGCCTACAGCGGCGTCACCGGCCTGTCCGACTCAATGTCGCCGGGTTTGATCAGCAGCCTGTCGCAATCCGACGCCATCGCCTTTCGCGTGCGCTTCCAGGGCGTGCCGCCGCCGCGGCCGCAGCTTTACTGGCGCGGGCCGGTGTTCTGGAATTTCGACGGCCGCACCTGGCGTCCCGGCGACAGGCGCGCGTTCACGCAGATCAGGTTCGAGGCCCTCGGGGCACCCTACAACTACGAGGTCACGCTGGAGCCGCACCTGCACAACTGGCTGTTCGCGCTGGATCTCGCGGCCCTGGTGCCGCCCGACGCCAGCGTTACCCCGGACTTCGTGCTGCTTGCGCGCACACCGGTGCGCAACCGCCTGCGCTACGAGATGCGCTCCTACACCAGTTTCGCCGAGGGCGCAGGCGACGACGCCGATGAGCTCAGGCCGGGACTGCAGCTGCCGGCGGGCTTCAATCCGCGCGCGCGGCGGCTGGCGCAGGAGTGGGCGGCGGGCGGTGCCACCGGTGCGGCGATCGCGCAGAAAGCCCTGGACTATTTTCGCGGGCAGGGCTTTGTCTATACGCTGCAGCCGCCGCTGCTCGGGCGCGATTCAGTGGACGAATTTCTGTTCGGCAGCAAACGCGGCTTTTGCGAGCACTATGCCTCGAGCTTCGTATTCCTGATGCGCTCGGCCGGGCTGCCGGCGCGCGTGGTCACCGGCTATCAGGGCGGCGAAATCAATCCGGTGGACCAGTACATGATCGTGCGCCAGTCCGACGCGCATGCCTGGGCGGAAGTCTGGCTCGAGGGCCGCGGCTGGGTACGCTACGATCCCACCGCTGCAGTCTCGCCGGCGCGGGTCGAATCGGGCGTCGCTGCGGCGGTGTCCGCCACCGATCCGCTGCCGCTGATGGCGCGCACCTCGCTCACCTGGCTGCGCGGCCTGCGCTACAACTGGGATGCGCTCGCCAACAAGTGGAACCAGTTGGTGCTCGGCTACAACCCGGAGCGCCAGCGCGAATTCCTCTCCAGACTGGGCATGAGCGAGCCCAGCTGGCAAAACATGGCGCTGACGCTGTTCTGGGGCGTCGGCGGCCTGCTGGCGCTGCTCACGGCCTGGCTGCTGCGCCGCCTGCGCAGCGCCGACCGCGTGCAGCGCCTGTGGCTCCGGTTCTGCGCCAGGCTCGAGAGAAACGGCTGCGCGCGCGCCGCGCATGAAGGTCCGGCAGATTTCATCGAACGCACGGCCGCGCGCTATCCGGCCGAGGCCGGGCGCATACGCGCGATCGGCGAACGCTATATCGCGTTGCGCTACGGCGAACACGCCGACGCGCGCATGCTGGCCGAACTGCGCCTGCTGGTGCGGGAGTTTCGCCTGTGAGCCGCGCAGCGCAGCGCCTGCTGCAGCGCCTGCTCGCACTATCGCTGGCCTGCTGCCTCGCCCTGCCCTCGACGCCCGCTTTTGCCGCGGCCGGCGCCAGGCACTATGCGCAGCGCGAGGACGTGCGCCAGTTCATCGCGCAGATGGTGCGCGAGCACGGCTTTGTCGCGGGCGAGCTGCGCGCGCTGTTCAGCCAGGCGCGCTACCAGCCCTCGGTGATCGCGGCCATCACTCCGCCGGCCCAGCCGCGCGCGCGTTCATGGCAGGCGTATCGCGCGCTGTTCCTCACGCCGGAGCGCATCCAGGCGGGGGCGGAATTCAGCGAAACCCAGCGCGCGGCACTCGCGCTCGCCGCCGCGCGCTACGGCGTGCCCGGGGAGATCATCGTCGCCATCATCGGCGTGGAAACGGTGTACGGGCGCAATACCGGCGGCTATCGCGTCATCGACGCGCTCACCACGCTGGCCTTCGACTATCCGCCGCGCGCAGAATTCTTTCGCAAGGAACTGGAGAATTTCCTGCTGTTTGCGCGCGACGCGGACATCGATACGCTGGCGCTGAAAGGCTCCTACGCCGGCGCCATCGGCATCCCGCAGTTCATGCCCGGCAGCTATCGGCGCTACGCCGTGGACCTGGACGGCGACGGCAAACAGGACCTCTCCAACAGCTTCGCCGACGCCATTGGCAGCGTCGCCAATTTTCTAAAGGCGCACGGCTGGGAAAGCGGGCAGCCGGTGGCCTATGCGGCGCAGGTCCAGGGGGGGGACTACCACAGGCTCGTCGACAGCGGCATCAAGCCGGGCTACCGCTTCGGCGAACTGCCCGGGCTCGGCGTGAACGCAGCGGGCGCAGCGCCCGCGGATACTGCCTGCGCCCTGATCGAACTCGGCACGCCGGAGGCGCCTAGCGAATATCTTGTGGGCTTCAACAATTTTTACGTGCTGACGCGCTACAACCGCTCCAGCATGTATGCCGCCGCAGTGCTGGAACTGGCGCAGGCGGTAAAGTCGGCCGCTGCGCAGCAATAAGAACCCGTTGCAAAATGAGTTTTGCAACGCCTGACTTAGGGGAGTATGAGGGGAGGTCCCCCAAGGGGACTTTCCCGTCAAGCGGGATCGAGACCTTCGGGGCGTATGCCCTCATAATGCAACAGACTCTAGGCGCGGGTTCTCAGCCCAGCTGCGCCAGCGCGCGCCGGATTTCCTCCACCGCCTCCGGCTTGAGCGCTTCCTGCGGCGCAATCGCGTCGCCGACATCGAAACCCTGCAGCTGCAGCGCAGTCTTGATGCAGGCCGCGAGCGCGTAGCGGGTAAAGACTTCGTTGATCGCCCACTGGCGGCGCTGTTCCGCCATCGCCTCGTCCCAGTCGCCGGCGCGCGCGAGATCGTACAGGCGCACGCACTCGCGCGGCATGACGCAGCCCGGCCCCGCCATCCAGCCGACGCCGCCGAGCTTGAGCACCAGCAGCGGTATGTGCGCCGATGCGCTGAACACGCGGATGCGCCCGCCCATGCGGTTGAGCATCGACAGGATGCGGCCGGTGTTGCCGGATGCATCCTTGACGTACTCGATGTTCGGGATGTGCGACAGGGCGTCGATCGCGTCCATCGGAATGTCGCCGCCGAGCAGCCCCGGGTTTGTATACAGCGTCATCGAAGTCTGCGGCAGCGCGCGCGCAATGTCGCCGAAATAGCGCTCGATGCCGCGCGGCGGTACTGGAAACATCTGCTGCAGGATCAGGATCAGGCCGTCAGCCCCAAGGCGCGCGTGCGCTTCGGCCTGCCTGATGGCATCGCTGGTCGAGAACGCCGCAACACCGGCCAGCACCGGCACGCGCCCGGCCGCGGCATCGACCACGATGCGCACGATCTCCTGGCGCTGCTCGAACGAAAGGTAGGCGAACTCGCCGGTGCTGCCCAGCGGGGACAGGCCGTGCACGCCGCAGCCGATCAGGTGCTCGACCAGTTCGCGCAGGACGCGCTCGCGCACGCGGCCGCTCGATGCATCGATGGGTGAAACCAGATAGGGAAAGATCCCGCGAAAGTCGGTCATGGAACTGAAGCCTCAACTGTTGCTTGGGCAGACAGGCGCGATGATAGCGCCGTTTCGGGCGCAACACGCGCGCAACTGCGCTTGCAAGTTGCCGCTTTCGACGCAACAATGCGCGCTTTGCGAAAAATGGGCAGCAAACCATGCCGAGCAGCAAAGCGAAACGACCGGGTCCGCGCATCGTGGTGCGCCGTTCGGGCATACACGGACGCGGCGTGTACGCGCGCCGCCTGATACGCGAGGACGAAACGGTGTGCGAATACAAAGGCGAGATCATCAGCGAGGCCGAGGTCGCGCGCCGCTACCCGGAGAACATGCAGGGGCTGAACCACACCTTCATCTTCGGCATTGCGCACGATCACAACATCGACGGCGGATCGAAAGGAAACATCGCGCGCTGGATCAACCACTCCTGCGCGCCGAACTGCGATACCTACGAGAAGGACAAGCGCATGTTCATCCGCGCCATCCGCGACATCCGTCCGGGCGAAGAGTTGTCCTATGATTATTGCATCGAAGCGGGCGAGCGCATCACCAAGGCGGTAAAAGCGCGCTGGCCCTGCTGGTGCGGCGCGAAGAAATGCCGCAAAACCGTGCTGGTCCCGACGCCGAAGCCGAGGACGAGGAGGAAGGCCGGGCGCGGCGCAGATTGACCGCGCCTGTCCGCGCAAGGTCTAATTGCGAACCTCGGATCAAGGCTGCCGATGAAAGCGACGACCCAGCACGCGCGGCACTACCGCTACTACGACCTGGTCATGGCGGCGTTCGTCTGCGTGCTGATCTGCTCCAACCTGATCGGGCCGGCCAAGATCGCGCAGATTTCGCTGCCCTACCTGGGTGTGGTCAATTTCGGCGCAGGGGTGCTGTTCTTCCCGATTTCCTACGTATTCGGCGACATCCTCACCGAGGTGTACGGCTATGCGCGCGCGCGCAAGGTGATCTGGGCCGGCTTTACCGGTCTCGGCTTCGCTTCGTTCATGGCGGCGGTGGTGGTGGCGCTGCCGCCGGCGCCGTTCTGGCACAACCAAACGGCCTACGAAGTCGCGTTCGGCTCGACCTGGCGCATCGTCCTCGCCTCGATGTGCGCCTATTTCTGCGGCGAATTCGTCAACTCCTACGTGCTAGCCAAGATGAAGATCCTCACCGCCGGCAAGTGGCTGTGGACCCGCACCATAGGCTCGACCATCTTCGGCGAGGCGGTGGATTCCTCGCTGTTCTACCCGCTCGCTTTCTACGGCAGCGGCATCATTCCGAACGACAAGCTGCCGCTGGTGATGCTGTCGCAATTCGTGATCAAGGTCGGCGTCGAAGTGGTGTTCACCCCGCTCACCTACAAGCTGGTCGGCGCGCTCAAGCGCGCCGAGCACGAGGACTATTACGACCGCCATACCGATTTCAATCCGTTCACGCTCAAGACCTGAGCGCGGGCGGGCTTTATATGACTGATTAGGCTGCCGAATTCCGGCGGCCGCTGAAATTGTAAAAAATTGTGGCAGATGCGCCTGACGGACACCGCTTCAGCATAATGCGCGATAATCCAAACCCGGCGCGGGACGCGGGCGGCTGAACTCTTTTCGGCACGGGCAACCCAAGCAACAAGGGGAGACGGAGAAAGGCATGGAAATCCGCGGCAATGATTACGACGTCAGCGCACAGTTCAACACCACCGATCCGCAGGTGGTCAATGACGAGGTGGACCGCATCTACGTCGAACTCTACCCGTCCGCGCCGACCAGGCTGCTCGACCATGCGTTCCGCGACCTGACGCGGCTCTACCACGGCGAGTACCCCGGTTACCATCCCTGCGACACCGCTTATCACGACGTCCAGCATGTGCTCGACGTGACGCTCGCGATGGCGCGCCTGATCGACGGCTACGAGCGTTCGCGCATCGGCACCCAGCCCTTCGGCGATTCGCTGTTCCGCCTGGGCGTGATTACCGCGCTGTTCCACGACATGGGCTATGTGCGGGCGCTCGACGACCACGAGCACAGGAATGGCGCCGAGTACACCCTGACCCATGTGTCGCGCGGCTCGGTGTTCCTGCGCGACTACCTGCCGAAAATCGGCATGGCGGAAATGGCCGATGTCGCGGCCGAGCTCATCCACTTCACCGGCTACGAAATTCCGGTGGGCAAGATCAGGGTGCCCTCCCCGATCTACCGTTTGCTCGGCAGCATGCTCGGTTCGGCCGACATCATCGCGCAGATGTCCGACCGCTGCTATCTGGAGAAATGCCGCGACCGCCTGTATCCGGAATTCGTCGCCGGCGGCCTCGCGGTGAAGCGCGACGAGGAAGGCGCGGAGCGGGTTATTTTCGCCTCGGGCGAGGACCTCGTCATCAAGACACCGCAGTTCTTCCAGGGCGCGCGCAAGCGCCTCGATCTCGATCTGGGTGGCAGCTACAGCTATGCGCAGCAGCATTTCGGCGGACAGAACCTGTACCTCGAGGAACTGAACAAGAACATCCAGTTCGCGCAGGAAATCGGCGAGGAATCCGATCCCTCGGTGCTCAAGCGCAAGCCGCCGGAGACGCTGAAAGTCGATTGATCCCCGCGCGCGGGAAGCCGGCTAGAGCAGCACGTCCCGCGACAAGCCGCGCCGGCGCAGAATGCGGCGCAGCTGGCCCAGCGCCTCGAGCTGAATCTGCCTGATGCGCTCGCGCGTGAGCCCCAGCTGCTGCGCGAGCTGCTCCAGCGTGCACACTTCCCTGCCATTCAGTCCGAAGCGGCGCTCGATCACCGTGCGCTGCTTGTCGTTCAGCTGCTCCAGCCACTGGCGCACCAGCGATTCGATTTCCTGCGTTTGCAGGCCGGCTTCCGGGTTGATGCCGTGCTCGTCTGAAATCGATTCGCCGACGGACAGCATCGGGTCGATGTCGAGCGGCGCGTCGAGCGAGGCCATATGCTCGTTGTGGGCGAGCACGGCGCGCACTTCCTCCACCGGCTTGCCCAGCAGATGGGAGATATCCTCCACGCTCGCATCCCTGTCGCCCTGCGTTTCGAGGTGGCGCTTCGCGCGCAGCACCAGATTGAGCTCCTTGATCACGTGCACCGGCAGCCTTATCGTGCGCGATTGATTCATGATCGCGCGCTCGATGTTCTGGCGTATCCACCAGGTGGCGTAGGTGGAGAAGCGAAAGCCCCGCTCCGGATCGAATTTTTCCAGCGCGTGCATCAATCCGAGGTTGCCCTCCTCCACCAGGTCCAGCAGCGGCACGCTGCGGTTGAGGTAATGCTTGGCGATGTTCACCACCAGGCGCAGGTTGCGCTCGATCATCTTCTGGCGCGCGGCGAAATCCCCTTTGGCTGCCAGGCGCGCGTAGTGCAGCTCCTCCTCCGGCGAGAGCAGCGGATTGAGCCCGATCTCGTGCAGATAGATCTGGGTTACGTCGGAGATAAATTCGGGTTCCGGATCTGCCGCCCCGTTCTGGGCTTCGGCCGGAGCTGCGGACTCCGCCTCGCCCTCGAACTCCTCATCCGGGGAAGAGGTGCTGGAACTCACTTGGGCGGCAGGTATTTGGCCGGGTCGACCGGCTTGCCGAGCTTGCGGATCTCGAAATGCAGCATGGGCTTGTCGCTGTCGCTGTTGCCGACCTCCGCGATCTTCTGCCCCTTGACCACGCTCTGGCCTTCCTTGACCAGAATTGCGCTGTTGTGCGCATAGGCCGAAAGATAGGTCTTGTTGTGCTTGATGATGACCAGCTTGCCGTAGCCGCGCAAGCCGCTGCCGCTATAGACGACGCGCCCCGCTGAAGACGCGGTCACCGGGTCGCCGATGTTGGCGGCGACGTCCAGGCCCTTGTTGCTCGCCTCGGAGAAGCCGGCAACCACCTTCCCCTTCACCGGCCAGCCCCAATCGACCTTGTCTTCGTCCTCGGCTGCGGCCTCGGGCTTGACCGCCGCTTCCTTTGCCGGCGCCGCGGCTGCGGCTGCGGCTGCGGCTGCAGCGGGCGCGACCGGGGACGCGGCCGAGGGTGCAGCGGCGGCTGGTGGCGCTGCCGGCGCTCCGCTGCGCTCGAGCAGCGCGAGGTTTTCCGGCGAATACGGCAGCTTGCGCGCAACGGGCTTGGACTTTATCGCACCTTCGGCTCCGCTCGATGCCGCAGCAGGCCCGGCCTGCGCGCCCAGCGGCCGCGCTTCGACCCGCCCCGAGCTGCTTATCGGATGCACCGTCACCGGCCCCGCCTGCGCACCCGCCGGCGGCTTGATCCGCAGTTGCTGGCCCGGGCGTATGCGGC